>Ga0302320_10007930_pt1 | contig 23250 bp, 12 predicted proteins | sample Bog_T0_3_FD_202130 | JGI IMG/M metagenome (GOLD analysis project Ga0302320, IMG submission 202130) | Peat permafrost microbial communities from Stordalen Mire near Abisko, Sweden - Bog_T0_3 | ecosystem: Environmental > Terrestrial > Soil > Wetlands > Peat | place: Sweden: Abisko, Stordalen Mire... | reverse complement strand
TTATTTAACCGCGTTGACGGAGTATTACAAACTATTGATGAATCAGAATTTTACGTGGGTGCCGCAGGCCCAGACCGTGCTGGTGCTGGGAGCAGCCGTGACGGTGAATTACGAGAATGAAACCAAGTTTGCCACGACCGCGGCAGCCCTGGCGCGCACCGGCCGGCAAATTTTTGATTTGGAATGGCGGCAGGACTATCAGCCCGGCACGGCCAATGGCTGGGCTTATTTTGCCACCAACCATACCGGCCAATATCCCTATGTTGATAACAATGGCCAAACGCAACACATTACCCGCTACTGGGGCATGGATCATTGGGCCTCGCGTGTTGGCCAGGGGACTTATTTAAACTGGGTGGTGGGTAACTCCATCCTTCCCTATCAGGACAATAACCCGAATGACCAAGGCGTCCAAATCGTGGACCGACAGACCGTTCAAGAGTTCACCGAATTGCCCGCCACGGCGGCCGCTCTGGAAACCGACATGGACAATGCCAATGCCGGTTTCACTCCCTTGGGGCTGCCGCAAAATGCCATTCCGTTTGACATCAATCCGCAACAGGTTACTGGCTCAAATCCACAGACCCATTTTCAACAGATTTATACACGGGCGGTGCAGGCGCTCAACAACGCGGTGACCGCGTTCAACGCCGCGCAGAACGTGACCCAGGAATTGCGCCAGCAACAGAACTCCCTGACCGACCTGCAGGCCGCCGTGACCGCTCAGGAACTGGCATACAACGACCAATTGATCGAACTCTATGGCACGCCCTATCCGGAGGACATCGGACCTGGGGCGACTTATCCGGACGGCTACACCGGCCCGGACCTGATTCACTACATGTATGTGGATGGACTTCAATCCAACACTTATGGGGGCATTCTACCAGATCCGACCACTACGCAGACCTTCGAAGTTAGCATCGCACAACTGCCGGCGGATTGGGCGACGACCATGTATCAGAACTTTGATTTTTACGAATCGTCCAGCGCGGGCTCGGAAAACTTTGATCAGAATACCGATTACCTCGTATTCAATGTCGGACCCGACGGCTTCACCAAACCCGCGGGTTGGACGGATTCCCGTGCTTCCACTGGCAGCATCCAGACGGCCGCCGTCGCCGTCAACGAAGCGACCGACAAATATCGGGAGGCTCTCTTCAATGCGCAGACGGCAAAAGCATCCTTTGACAAGGCGGTGGCGGCGTTCAATTCCCAGTTCGCCCTGGAGAGCGCCAACGCAAGCCTGACGCTGGAAAATGAATCATCTCAAACCGACGTCAGCATTTTTCAAACGCTGCTGCAAGTGAACCAGGTGGTAAATGCCTTCATTCAGCAAAAATTTCAAAATCAGCTGCAAATCGCGGCCAACATCTTTCCCACGACCACCATCGCAGGGCTGGCCGACGGTGGGGACTTTCAAAAGGCCCTGTTAGCCTTTCCGTTGGGCACAATCAATTTAGCCTCGACAATATCTGGCGGGATTTATGTGGCGGACCAGATTCAGGTGTACGCGTATATTGCGGTCCTAAATAGTGAAATTCAAGCCAATACCAACCAAATCGCCAGCAACAATTTCACCATTAGTGTGCAAAACGCCGTGCTGAGTCTGGGCCAGCAGTTGACGGCCTTGCAGGGTTGTCTTACCAACATTAATTCCGCCGAGGTTGCGATGAGCGGGGCGCAGGACAATTATCAAACCTTGGTGTCACAAGGCCTGCGCATCCAGGCCGAGAGACAGACCTTTCGACAGCATACTGCCGCACAGGTCCAAGGTTATACAGTGGCCAATGCCGCCTTCCTGGTCTTCCAGAATGAAGATTTGGAACGATATACCACCCTGTTCAATTTGGCGGCCGAGTACGCCTTTATGGCTGCCAATGCCTACGACTACGAGACCGGTTTGTTGAATACACCCTCCGGTCAGGCTTTGATCAACCAGATTATCAGCTCCAGCGCCTTGGGTGTAATTCAAGACGGGCAGCCGCAAATCTCAGGCACCGACACCGGTGACCCGGGATTGGCCAACGCCCTGGCCGAGATGAACGCAGACTGGGAGGTTCTCCAAGGCCGTTTGGGATTCAACAATCCCGACGGCTACGGTACCATCGCATCGCTCCGCGCGGAGAATTACCGCATCCTGCCCGGCGCCGCCGGTGACATGCCATGGCAGCAATTGCTGGAACAGAACCTGTTGCCCGATTTGCGCGCTGATTCGGATGTGGAGAACAATTGTCTGCAGATTGATAACGGCAGCGGCCAGGCTGTACCGGGCATAGTATTGACTTTCAGCACCACCATTACCGATGGCCAAAACCTGTTCGGCCAGGCCCTCGGGCCGGACGACCACAGTTTCAGTTCCAGTTCCTTTGCCACGAAGATTTTCGCCGTTGGCGTATGTTTTGACGGGTATGTCGGGATGAACAATCCGCCGGGCAGCGGTGCGACGACCACAAATTCATCCACTGACCCCAATGCCCTGGCCGCCACCCCTTATGTCTATCTGATTCCGTGCGGCGCCGATTCCATGCGCAGCCCACCGCTTGGGGATACCAGCACCGTTCGCACCTGGAATGTGGATGACGCCGCCATCCCGCTGCCCTTCAACATCGGCGCGTCGGATTTTTCGTCCGCTCCCTTTTACACTGCGGCTGATTCTCTCTCCGAGCCGCTCTTCGCCGTGCGCAAGCATGAAGCCTTCCGCCCCGTTTCAACCACCGCTGCTTTCACCACCGCCATTTACGGCGCTAACGGCGCCTTGCAGCCGACACAATACACCAACCGGCGCCTGATTGGGCGGTCGGTTTGGAACAGCAAATGGAAACTAGTCATCCCCGGGAAGACGCTCCTGGCCGACCCGAACCAGGGACTCGCCCGGTTCATCAATTCGGTGAAGGACATCCATCTGTATTTCATCACCTATTCCTATTCCGGCAATTAACCATTTGCGTAGTCATGAATACAAAAGCCTTGTTCGCCGCAATTCTGATTGCCTTGGTGGCTCTGCTCCTGTCCCGCCCGGCCGCCCGGGGTTATCCCCCCGCGCCAAACGTTCTCATCTATGGCCTGGCCAAGGATCAATACGGCCAGCCCTTGGCCAACACGGCCGACCAAATCATCTTGCAGTCGTCCAACGGCGTGCAGGTCGTGGCCAACATCCAGCCCAATCTGGCCATCGGCGTCAATTACGCTGTGCAAGTGCCCATGGATGCGGGAAGCATTCCTCCGCCCTACGTTGCCAACGCTCTCACCGCGGGTATGCCGTACAAACTGTATGTCGTGGTCGGCGCTGCCACCAACCTCCCCATTGAAATGGCGGGCGCTTATTCAATTTTGGTCGCCCCCTCGCAGAGGTCCAATCAGAATTTGACCTTGGGCGCGGACGCGAATGGCGACGGAATTCCCGACGCCTGGGAGCAAGCCTTCCTAGCCTCCCTCGGGCTGAATATCGCTCTGGCCAACATCAATCCCAATTCCGATTACGCCCACGATGGCCATAACCTGAGGCAGGAGTTTGTGCTGGGAAATTATCCTTACCGGTCAAATGCCTTTAATGTAGCCGTCGTCAGCCTTAATGCGGGTTCGGCCGTGCTGTCCTTTGCCACCACCGCTGGCCGAACCTACACCGCCTCTGGTTCCCCGGACCTCGTTAACTGGACACCGCTTGCCTTCACCATCCCGGCGGCCGGCACGAACTCCCAATCCTCGTATTATTCCTCCGGCATCCAGACCTTGCAGATTCAAACCGTCCAGCCGCCCACCGCCCCGCAAATCCAATTCTTCCGACTCCAATTCCAATGACTTCCCTCCGACCACTTAAGCCTGCATTCTCAGGTGGTAAACCTGGAAATCTATGTGCGCGTCGTCAACGGAACAAAAGCTGCGTGGGAGGAAATGAGAATCTTTGACGTGACGGCGGAAGGCCGCAGCGGCTGCCGTCAATGCCGTTCCCGCTATCCAGCATCTTCGGCCGTCCCATGAGGCGGGGCGTCGCCCCGGTCCTCTGCATAAGCGTCCGGATGGAGTTCAAATTCGTCCGGGCCAAACTTATCCTCGACAGGATGAGTCATTGCCACAAAAATGCCTCTTTGAGCAGTATCTTCGATCGCGTATGCCGTTGCCCTTAAGGTTGCTCAGAACAATCTCGCGGACGCTGGTCACCCACCGCCTCGCGGGGGCCGGCGCCTTGATCATCGTGATTTTCGTTGTGCTCGCCCTCGGCGCTCCCACGCTGACCCGTTTTCATGTCCTGCCGGCGCCGGAGCAGCAGGATGAAAAAGGACTGGATGGCGACGGGCTGCCCCTGCCGGTGGGCGGGTCGCACTGGTTGGGCACGGACAATCTCGGCCGGGACGTGCTGGCGCGCGTCGTCTATGGGGCGCGGGTTTCCTTGTCCGTCGGGATCGCCGCCATGTTGGCGGCCACGGTCATTGGCGTGGCGGTGGGACTGCTGGCCGGATTTTATGGTGGGACGCTTGACCTGTTGCTGATGCGGTTTACCGAAATGAACATGACGATTCCGGCGATCCTGCTGGCCATCGCCTTTGCCGGGCTGCTCGATGTCAACGGACGCACGATCCACCTCCATCCTGCTTGGCTGCCGTGGCACTTTCTGGATTTCAACATGAAGCGCGGGGCCATGAGCGTTTTTCTTATTGTCGGCTTCGTCTGCTGGCCGGGGATGGTGCGCGTGGTCCGCGCCCAGGTGCTGGCGCTCAAGGAGCGGGATTTTGTTCAGGCGGACCGGGCCCTCGGAGCGTCCGACGGGCGGATTCTCTGGCGGTCCATTCTGCCGAACCTGCTGCCGACGGTAATTGTGCTCGCGGTGATGAGCACGGCGAACACCATCCTGCTGGAAGCGGGGTTGGGCTACCTCGGCATCGGCGTGCCGCCTCCGGCGCCAACGTGGGGTTCGATGATTTCCGAAGGACAGCCCTACTTCATCACTTACCCGCACCTGGTTATCGTGCCCGGCGCGGCCATCGTGCTCACGGTGCTTGCGTTTAACCTGCTGGGCCAGGGATTGCAGGAAATTGTCGATCCCAAGCAAAGACGATGAACAACCCAAAAGTGAAGGCGCTTGGGGAGCCCCAATCCATGGCGAAGCGCACGAATTGCCAACGAACGGGGGAACTGGTCGAGCGCGCAACGTTGCGTCGGCGGGACGCCGACCCGTGCGACCGGGACGGTCGCGCTCCCCGGAAAGTCGCTAACGACTCGGGTGGGGCGCATCTTGATACTGCGGCCATTGGAGAAACCAACCCCTCTCCCCACTGCGTGGGGCGAGGGAAACGGAAGATTCGCGCCCGTTTGATTCTCGCTCAAATCTGCCTTGGGGGATTTCTCCTGGGCGCGTTTGGCGGCGCGGCGGCGGGTTTGCCGGTGAATCCGTCCCTCTCCAACGCGCCCGTCCCCGTGCGCGGCGGCACCTTGCGGGTGGCGATAGACTCAGACCTAACGTCGCTTGATCCCGCCCTGGCTTTTGACGTTATTTCAGAACCGTTCCTGCTGCTGCTCTACCAGGGATTGGTCGAATACGACGATGGATTGAAATTGCTGCCGTGTCTGGCCACGGACTGGAATCTGTCGGAGGATCAGCGGAATTACACTTTTCATTTGCGACCAGGGGTCAAATTCTCCAACGGACGCGCGATGGTGGCCTCTGATTTTGTCTTCAGCCTCGAGCGCAATCTGGACCCCAAGACGGCCGGGATGACAGAAAGTTACTTTGAGGGAATTGCCGGCGCGAAAGATTTCAGGGCCGGAAAATCCCCGCATGTGAAGGGCCTGCAAGCGCCGCGTGACGACACGCTGGTGATTGAGTTGGAAGCGCCCGACCCATCGTTTCTTTATATTCTGACGCTGCCGGGCGCGCTGGTCATTCCCCGCGAAGTGGTCGCGCAGTATGGACAATCCTACGCTTCCCATCCGGTCGGGACCGGTCCCTACCTTCTGACCCAGTGGCGGCGCGGTGTCAAAATGCGGTTCGACCGCAACCCGGTTTACTCCGGGACGAGCCATCAGTATCTCGACGCCATTGAAGTGACCGAGGGGGGAGACAAAACGCTGCACCTGATGATGTTCGAGCGGGGGGAGTTGGAAATTGCCGACATCACCGAAGAACCCGGCATCCCGATTCCCGACATGGTTCGGATTCAACACAATCCGCGCTGGCAAGGCTTGATCGAATCCATGCCCGCCGCCTTCACCTGGTATCTCGCCCTGAATACGGAAATGCCGCCATTTGACCAGCTCAAGGTGCGCCAGGCGATGAATTATGCTATTGACAAGAACAAGGTCGTCAAGCTGCTGCACGACACGGTCATCCCGGCCAAAGGCGTGCTGCCGCCTCCGATTCCGGGGTTCAATCCAAACCTGACTGGATATTCCTACGATCCCGCAAAAGCCCGCCAGTTGCTGGCCCAGTCCGGCCACGCCGACGGATTTTCGTGCAAGCTCTGGTTCGAGGCGGGAAATCCGCTGGAAAGCCCGACCGCCGCCTCCATTCAATACGATCTCGCGCAGGTCGGGATCAAAGCGCAGTTAAACCCGGTCACGCTTTCGGCGCAAATTGACAGCCAGGGACGACGCAAGACGGTGGAGTGCAATGTCTCCGGCTGGTCGCAGGATTACCCCGATCCCAGCGATTTTCTGGACACGCTGTTCAACGGCAACCACATCACGGAGGAGGGCTGTCAAAATATATTTTTCTACAACAACACCAATGTGAACGCCCTCCTGGCGGAAGCCGCCACCTGCAAAGATCCGGATCGCCGGCTCCGTCTCTACCAAACCGCGGAACAAGCCGTGGTGACGGACGCGCCCCTGGTGCCGCTTTTTTACCAGCGCGTTTTTGCGCTGCACCAGCCGTGGTTGCACGGGATGAAACTCCACCCTGTTTTGTACTTCCGCTTCGAGCGGATGTGGCTGGACCCTCGTCACTAACATGATGACCCGAATTATCAGCCGTTTTGCCGGGTCGGTGTTTACCTTGCTGGGCACCGCGGTGCTCACGTTCTTTATCCTCAACGCCGTCCCCGGCGACGTGGCGCGCGTGATCGCCGGGGCGAAGGCGTCGCCCGATGTGATCAAGGAAATCCACGCCAAGTATCACCTCGACGACCCGTGGTGGCAACGGTTGGGACTCTACCTGGGCCAGCTTGCCAAAGGCGATCTCGGTCACTCCTACGTCACGGATCAACCCGTTTCGGAAGCGATTCTCACGCGCCTTCCCACCACCGCCGCCCTGGCCGGGCTCGCGGTGGTCATGTGGATTGCGGTGGCCGTGCCGCTGGGAGCGTTGACGGCGAAGTGGCGCGACTCCTGGTTTGACCGTTGGGTCTTGGTGCTGGCCGCGGCCACCTTGTCCCTGCCCGCTTTTTGGCTGGCGCGGATGCTGCAATACTGGCTGGCCTACAAGCTCGGCTGGTTCCCGGTCGCCACCTACCAGAGCTTCCGGCATCTCTTGCTGCCGGCGGCTTCGCTGGCCATTCTCTCCGTCGGCTATTACGCCCGCTTGATTCACACCAACATGGTGGAAGCGCTCGACAGCCCCTACGTCCGCGCCGCGCGCGCCAAGGGAGCGTCGGAAACCAGAGTCCTTTTCAAACACGCCCTGCGCAACGCGATGATTCCGGTGATCACGATCCTCGGCATGGACGTGGCCGGCTTGCTGGCGGGAGTTTTGTTCACGGAAAATGTGTTCGCCCTCCCCGGCATCGGCACGCTCGCCGTCCAAAGCGTGTTCAGCCTCGACCCGCCGATGATTATGGGGACGGTACTTTTCAGCGCCGTCCTGGTCGTCGGCGCCAATTGGGTAGTGGACCTTTTATACCGATGGATTGATCCGCGCATCAAATCCGCAAGCTGAGAAGCGATGCCACTGCTCGAAATCCGAAATCTAATCATTGACTTTGGCCGCGGCGCCAACGCGTTGCGCGCGGTGGACGGGCTCTGGCTTTCCCTTGACGCGGGAAAGACGCTCTGCCTGGTGGGTGAAAGCGGTTCCGGCAAAAGCGTGACCGCCCTTTCCATCGCGCGGTTGCTGGCCACTCCGCCTGCCTTTTACGCGGGCGGCGAGATTCTCCTGGGCGGTCGCGATGTTTTGAAGATGAAGGCCGCCGAGTTGCGCGGCGTCCGGGGCGGCGTTGTCAGCTACGTTTTCCAGGAACCGGGCGCTTCGTTGAATCCGGTCTTTCGCATCGGCAACCAGATCAAGGAGGCGTTGCAACTCCACCGGCCCGAGGCGGCCACCGATGCCGAAGTGATTCGCCTGCTCAAACTTGTCGGCATTCCGGCGCCGGAAGCGCGGATCAAAAGCTATCCGCACGAGATGTCCGGCGGGATGCAACAGCGCGCCATGATCGCGATGGCGCTGGCGCCGCAGCCCAAGCTGCTGGTAGCGGACGAACCAACTACCGCGCTCGACGTCACCATCCAGGCGCAGATCATCGAGCTGCTCGGAGAACTTCGGCGGCAAATCGGCATGGCCATCCTGCTCATCACGCACAACCTCGGCATCGTCGGGGACATCGCGGACGATGTGGCGGTGATGTATGCGGGACAGATTGTCGAGGCCGCCCCGGCGCGTGAATTGTTGCAACACCCGTTACATCCTTACACCCGCGCGCTGATAAACTCGGTGCCGAGCCTCGACGGGGAGTCGGAACGCCTCACGGCCATTCCGGGCGCCGTCCCGCGTTTGGGTGCCTTTCCCTCCGGCTGCCGCTTCCATCCGCGCTGTCCGCGCGTTCAGCCTGCGTGTTCCCAAAGCACCCCGACGCTGGTCGAGGTCGAAACCCGGCGCCGGGTCCGCTGCCCGTTTTGGAACCCGCCTTTGAATACTTGACACTGAACGATTATTCATGGAAGCCCTCCTCGAAATCAGGTTCCTCAAAGTTCATTTCCCCGTGAACGGCGGCCTGTTTGCGCGCGCCAAAGATTTCGTGCGGGCGGTGGATGAGGTCAGCTTCACCGTTGCGCCCGGCGAGACGGTGGGGTTGGTGGGCGAGAGCGGGTGCGGCAAAACCACCCTGGGCCGGGCAGTGGTTCGACTGATTGACGCGACCGACGGTCACATCCTGTTTGAGGGCGAAGACATCACGCGGATGAGAGGCTCGGCCCTTCGCGCGCGGCGGCGCAAATTCCAGATGATTTTCCAGGACCCGTACGGTTCGCTCAATCCCCGCGCCAAAGTCGGGAGCATCATCGGCGAAGCCCTCGACATTCACCGCCTGGCGCCGAACGCCGCCGCCCGACGGCAACGGGTGGAAAGCCTCCTCCAAGATGTCGGCCTGGATGTTTCCCATGTGAATCGGTACCCGCACGAGTTCAGCGGCGGCCAACGTCAGCGCATCGGCATCGCGCGCGCCCTTGCCGTGGAACCGAGGCTGATTGTCTGCGACGAACCGGTGAGCGCACTGGACGTATCGGTTCAGGCCCAAATCGTCAACCTGCTCCGGGATTTGCAGGAGGAACATGGCATTGCCTACCTTTTCGTCGCCCACGATCTGGCCGTCGTCCGGCATCTCAGCCGCCGCATTCTGGTCATGTATCTGGGGCGCATCGTTGAAGCGGGTGAAACCAAGAGCACCTGCCGTTCACCCAAACATCCCTACACCCAAGCCTTGATCTCGGCCGTGCCGATTGTGGACCCGGACTCGAAACGGAGACGGATCATTCTTGCGGGCGACGTGCCTTCCCCGATTCATCCGCCCGGTGGCTGCCCCTTTCACCCTCGCTGCCCGGTGGCCGACGCGCGGTGCAAAACGGAAGTCCCGGCTTTACGCGAAGTGGAACCCGGCCGATGGGTGGCCTGTCATCTGGCCAAATGAGCTTTAGTCAAAATAATTATTTCTACCAGGCCCGGCCGTATTGAACCGGGCCGGCGACTGCTTCCGGGCGGCCGAGCACGCGCGCAGCGTGGCGCGGCCAGTACGGTTCGCGCAAAAATTCCCTTGCCAATAATACGATGTCTGCGCGGCCGTTGCGGATGATTTCGTCGGCGTGCGTTGGTTCGGTGATGCAGCCGACGGCGGCGGTCAGGATGTTCGCCTCCCGACGGACGCGTTCGGCCAACGGCACCTGATAGCCCGCTCCCACCGGAATTTTCGCGTCCGGCACATTTCCGCCCGAACTACAATCCATCAAGTCCACCCCCTCCGGTTTCAAGAGTCGCGCCAAGGCGATGGTCTGCTCGATGTCCCAGCCGCCTTCGACCCAATCGGTGCAGGAAATCCGCACCGCCAACGGCAGCCGCTCGGGCCACACCGCCCGGACGGCGCGGGTCGTCTCCAGCAAGAAGCGGACGCGGTTGTCGAAACTGCCGCCGTAGGCATCAGTTCGATGGTTGGAAATCGGCGAAAGAAATTCGTGAATCAAATAGCCGTGCGCCGCGTGCAGTTCCAGCCACTCGCAGCCCGCTGCCAGCGAGCGTTTCGCCGCCGCCACAAATTGGTCCTGGACGCCGGCGATTTCGAGCAGGCTCATGGCGCGCGGAACCTTGTTTAAGTTGCCGCCGAACGCCAGTGCGCTCGGGGCCAGCAACGGCCAACCCCCCGACTCATCCGCCAGATGCGCTCCGCCGTCCCACGGTCGCGCGGCGGAAGCCTTGCGCCCGGCGTGGGCGATCTGAATCCCCGGCACGGCTCCGTGTTCTTTGAGGAAGCGATTAATGCGGGCCACCGGTTCAATCTGCTTGTCCGCCCAGATGCCGGCGTCTCCCGGCGTGATCCGGCCTTCCGGCGAAACGGCCGTCGCTTCGGCCATGACCAAACCCGCGCCACCCACGGCCCGCGAGCCCAAATGCACCAGGTGCCAGTCCGTTGCCGTGCCATCCACCGATGAATATTCGCACATGGGCGACACGCCGATGCGATTGCGCAGGGTCACGGAACGTATGGTCAACGGTTCAAACAAATGCCGTCCGCTTGTGGTTTGGATGCTCATAAGTTGTCAAACATAAGCCGGTGTTCCATTGCCCATGGACACCGGGTCATTCAATCTTCTCCCAAAAGCTCTTGGCCGGCGGGAAGGAGAGTTCATTGATGTGGACGCGCAAATTCTGGACGTGCGGGGTTTTATCATGGGCCTGATGATGGGCCTTGCTCGCCCAGTTTTCGTAAAACAGAAACTTCGCCGGGTCGTCGGGCGACGTGTGCAGGTCGTAATTAATGCAGCCGGCTTCCTGCCGCGTGGGCGCGAGCATCCCGGTCAACAGGGCGCGCAATTCCGCCTCCTTGCCCGGACGCGCTTGAAAACTGACAACGAGCGTCAATGGTTTTGAATTCATAGGTCTATTTACCCCGCAAAGCCCGGATGATCAAGGATTGGCCCATCGAGCACAAAGTCAAGCATACGGAATGGGTCGATTCCGCGGCGATCATCCTGTTACTTCTTTTCGTTCTTAAGATGCGCGGCGAGCCGGTAGAGGCCGGCATACATTTCCATGGTCGTCGTGGACCAAATGTCGCCGTGGCCGGCGATGAGTTCCTCCCCGCAGTTCATAATCCAGTAATCGGAGTCCGGCATGGAAAGCGGCAATCCATTAAGGGTTACCGGGTGGCAGGGCGGGTGGGTGGTGATTCTCCAGGCTGCCGCCGGATGTTTTCCCTTCGACGTTAGAAAGACGTAAGGATCCTGTTTTCCATCTTGGGAAAGATTGTCCGCGAAAACCGCATCCGTGCCGGCATCGGACGCCGGAGCGATCTCTTTTTCCGGAACAATCCAATGGTTGACAAGGTATGGCTGATGTCCCGGCGTCTTCGTATAAAACTCAGATTGGCGAATCCCGGCGTGAGTTTGGCCGTTGGTTCCAAAAATGCCGTTGGTGTAGCGGCGCGCGAGGCTCGGATCCAGTGGCGCCAGGAAGTTGGCGGCGGGAAATATTCCGCCGGTTGCGGAATCAGCGGTGGAGGTGAGGGAAATAATTACGGGAGCGCTCCCGCCCGCCTCGCGTCCCTGGGCCTTTCGGTCGGCTTCGAGAAAGTCGCGCATCTCCTTGGCGTAAATCGACGGCGCGGCGGAATTCAAAAAAAGAATAAAATCAAACGGCAGCGCCGGTTTGTTCTGAGCCTCTTGTTGGCTGGCCCCGTGCCACCATTCCATCACAATCGACCCGGTCATGGCCTGCCCCAAGGACCGCTCCAACAGCAGTGCTCCCATGGAGTGCCCCATGACCATCACCTTGTTGTTCAGTTTGGCGCCATAGGCCTTGGCCGCAGAGGCATACGTGAAGATGGCGCGTGCCATCGGCAAGGCGGACACGCGATGTTCCGCGGCGCGCTCGCGGTTGAAAAAATCAACGTTCTCCGGAATGAAACCGATCCAGTCCGACCCGCGGCCATATTTCGCAGCTACGATGGGTTCGTGGAAATTGGTCAGACAGTCCTTGTAGAATCCATCCTCATCAGATTGATCGATGTATGGCCGCACCACATTTCCTCGCCAGGAAAGATAGATGCCATGCACCCGGAAGTGGTTCGCGGAAACCTCCCGGCTGGCGGCCAGTTTGGCGAGAAAGGAGTTGAACTTGATCACGTCTTCTGACTGGGAATTGTTCTTCCAGCCATGACAGTACATCACCAGCAGCACCGGGCCGGACGCGACCATGTTCTTAATCCGCTTTTCGCAGTCACGGTGCTGGTCAAAGTCAATAAAGTCGCCGCGCTCGTCGAATTCCACGAACGAGCACGAAATGGTCTCGCCGGTTTTGGTATTCCCTTCGATATACCAACTCAGCGATTTCGCAGCCGGCCCGGCGCTGGTTGAAGGGTTGAACCTCATCGGCACTCCGTTGACCGCACAGCCGGGCAGCGCCAGGATGCACGCGACCAACACCACCACCGCGAAAACGGCGGTCGCCAGCGGACATAAGTTTAACTGCGCCATATCATTCTTCATAGATGAACAGAAAATCGATCCCGCGCCCGGTTTCATAGAATAATCGCGGCTTCACGTCAAGTGGAAAATTACCTTGGGGATTGCCGCGGGTGTGATTAAAAGTGGTTGAGGGACCCGGCCCTTTGGACGGAGCGCGGCTGGGTCGAAGACCAGCCGCAGCACCCCCCGAAAAAACTGCCCGCGCTGAGGTCCATTTTATTGGCGAAACAAATTGACGGATTAGCAGGATTTGTTATACTGTTTGTAAGATGCGCAGGCCGTGGCAAAACGAATTCAGTCAAAACACTGACAGTTCTTATGTGTCATTTCTCTAAGATGGCACGGCGTGAGCGGCGTTTCCGCCTCGAATTGGCCACCACCATTTAATTGATTGAGAGTTCAAAAAGCGTACCCCCACAAATGAAAACTGTCCGTTTACCTCTGCTCGCCGCCGCCGGCATTTTTTTGGCCACCACAGCGATGTCGGCAACTGTGACCTATTATTATAATTCGCTCGACTCGAACCCCGATCACTTTACCGGAACGTTGACCCTCCCCAGTTACTTTCCCGAGTCACCGCTTCCGATTTTGACGTTCTCCATGTCCGCAGTCGTTGATGGACAAACACTTAACTTCACCACGGGCGATCAATCCGGGCCCGCCGAGGCCCTATACGACACGAATCCAAACGATCCTCTGTCTTTGCTCTATCCCTACCCGACCTACTCCATCGTCAACCCGGTCCTGGGTGGGCAAGCCCTCAGGCTTGGACCGCTGACTCCGGCCCCCTCCAGCTTGGGTGCCCCCCTGATTCTCGACGTGCCCTCCTACCCGCTTGAGGTCGATGCGTCCGACAACGGCGTCTGGCTCCTCACCCCGCCCACGGCCTCATCGGGCTCCGCTCCCGACACCGCATCCACGGCGGCTCTACTGGCCTTCGCCACCGCCGCCCTCGCCGGTTTCACGCGCTTCCATCGCCGGGACCGCGTGTTATCCCATTGAACGCGGAGCGGGGCCAGCCATCAATCCGCTGCCATTCCCGCCGTTCGGTTTGGGGCCAAAAGCGGCGCGACGGGCTGACCCAACTACACCCATTCGATTTCAACTGTGGTCACATCGTTGAAATCATTTCAATTTCATTATGGGCTTATCCCATGACTCCCGACCGTGGGCAGAAGCAATTCTGCCGGCGCTGGCCCGCATTTTATCCGGCGCTGCCAATGGCATTGAAGCCTTCCCCGTCGCGGTGGAGGACAGCCAAGGTTCGGGCGACAGCATGATTGTGATTATCGGGCTGCCGGAGGCGCCAACGGACGGCCCGAAATCAGAATACCAGACATCGTTGTGGCCGCGGGAAGCAGGCTAGTGCTTGATTGCAGAAATAAGCGCCACATTCGTCGGCCCTCTGGTCGGCTGGCTTTGTTGCTCGCTCGTCGCAGCCCGCTGCGGGGATGCTCCCCGCTCGCGCCGCGCCAGCCGACCAAATGGCCTTCCGACTGTATCGCTTATTTCTGCAATCAAGCACTCGGTGTTCCCGCGACGTGGCCTCCTGCGAGTGATTACGGGGCCAGGGCGCGCAGGGTGAAGGCGCCGGAGAGCGGGGCGCCGGGGCGGGCCTTGATGTCGTGCGCGGATACCCAGCTTCCGCTGAAGTCCGTCGGACCGGAGACCTCGCGGCTGGCAAACAGGGTCGTGCCGCCCGACGGGTCGGCAGCCGCGCGGCCGATCAACGGGGTTTCGCCGGACGGAAGCAACGCGATGCCGGCGCCTTTGCTGTCGGTGAGGGTGAGCCAGTGCAGGTTGCGTTTGGAGGCGCGGAAAACGATGTTGGTGGAATCGCACGCGCCCGACGGCTCGCCAATAAATCCGGCAGGATAATCAGTGAAGTAGGACTCGCGCTGCCACTTCATCTTGTTCATCGTCGCGGGCAGGGAGACTTTCAGTCCTTCCTCCCAAAGGTTTCGGTTGGTCGCGCTCCAATCGAGTTTCCAGTTCACCCCAATTTCGGCATCGGGCTTGATGTCATAGGTGGCGGTGAAGACGCCCAGCGCGGTCCCGCCGTTGGTGGTAAGGACGTTGCCGGTTACCGAGACGCGCAACGCGCCGCCGGCTTCGGCTGGGGCGGCGGTCACCTGCGCATTGTCGGTGAAAGGCGGATTCTTGGCCCGGTAGTAGGCTTTTTCGTCGCTCGCCTTGGCTTCGCCGAGGTTCAGGATCGGGCCGCCGACCACAATGTCCTGGCCGCGGACGCGCCACGACTGGATCGTTCCGGCGCGCTTGTCAAATACGATTTCCATCAAGTTATTGGTGACACGGAGCGAGTCCGCGCTGTCCTGGGCCGCCAACGCGCTGCCGCCGGGCAAGGCGGCGGGCGGTTGCGGAACGGGAGCGCCTTCCACGTCCAAATTTGCGGCCACGATGGAAGTGCCATCGGCGTGGCTGAATTCCAGCCGCAGCCGGGCGACGCCGTCGGGAGCGGGGAACGTAGTTTTGACAGACTCGGAGGGCGCGCAGGCGATGTGTTGGACGCCGCTCTTGAGGGTGGAGTTGCTCCGATACAACGTCCAGCGGCAGGTGAGTTCGCTGAGATCGGTGAAAGAGTAACGATTGGTGATCAGCACGATAAAATTGCCGCCGGACGCCGATATGGTGCGCGGTCCGATCTGGACCGGACTATAGACCTGTTTGACAATCCACCATTCGGGTTTGGGAACGCGGTAGGCGGTCACCACGCCCTTGTCGTTTTCCTGCCGGAGATTGTCCGGACCCCACGGGCCGAAGTGCGGCACGGGGCCTTTTTTGTCCGCGATGCCCTGGTTTTGCCATTCCCAGATGAACGATCCGAGAATCGCCGGATCCGGCCAGACTTTGGACCAGACGCCGATCATCGCTTCGGACCAAAGGTCGTGCGCGCCCGGGTCATAGTTTTGGGTTTCCGGCTGCCAGAAGATGTGCGGGTTTTCCGAGAAGTTGGCCGGGGTGCCATTGGTCATGATCTTGTCAACCTCGCCGGGATTGGGATAGTGATCGTCCCGCCACAATTGGCCTTTGACTTCGCCGGGGGCTTTGCAGGAGACGAAGGCGGGCCGGGTGGGATCGATCGCCCTGACCAAATCCATGACCTCCTGCGAATCCATCCCCATGGGATTCTCGTTGCCGAGGCTCCAGGCCAGGACGCACGGGCGGTTTTTGTCGCGGGCCAGGGTCTCGGCGGCGCGTTGCAGGAGGTAGGGCGCGTACTTGGGATCCTTGACCTGGTCGTTGATCCAGCAGTAGGGAACTTCGTCAAGTATATACATTCCCTTCTCCTCGCACAGTTCGAGGAAGCGCTGGGCGTGATTGTAATGGCTCGTGCGGACGGCGTTGATGTTGGCGCCTTTCATCATGGCCAGGTCCTGCTCCCAGTTGGATTCGGTGAGGGCGAATCCGCGGTCCGCCCAATAGTCGTGGCGGCAGGTGCCGCTGCATTTGATGGGACGGCCATTCCAGAGGACGATGTTGTCCTTGAAATCTATTTGCTTGAATCCGAAGCGTTGCTCGACCCGTTCAATTGTTTCCGGGCCGACATTGAGTTGCAGGACGACGTAGTAGAGGTTGGGTTTCTCGGCTGACCATAGGGCGGGTGCTTTCACCGGAGCGGCCATTTTGACGGTGGCCAGTCCGTCGGCTCCGATGATTCCACGGCCGGTGAACTGCACCCCGGTCGGCGCGTTGCCCTTGGCGGCGACGAGGTTGCCGGTGAGCGAGACAACTTGCAGCGGCGTGCCGGTGACCTGCACGATGGTGTTCAGCGTCGCGTTCTGGTAATCGGAATCCAACGGCGTCTGCACGGTGATGTCCGAAACGTGGGTCGCGGGGACGGCGATGAGCGAGGTGTCGCGGTATATCCCGCCCATGCACTGGTAGTCGCCCGTCTCGCAGTCAAAGGAAGGAACAGTCTTGCAGACGCGCACGGCGAAGAGGTTGCGCTGGCCGGGCTTGACGAATGTTGTCAAGTCTATATTCCAGGCGGTGTAGCCGCTCTCGTGATAGCCCGCTTTCTGGCCGTTGACAAAAACCTCGGCCCCGTCGAGCGCGCCGTCGAAGTGCCAATAGATGGCCCGGCCCTTCCAGGACGCCGGCACCTCGACCCAGCGCCGGTACTGCCCAACCGAGTTGTCAACTGCACCGTAGGTGGGAACGGAGTAGCCGTACATTTCCCAGTTTGACGGAACCGGAAGATCGTCCCAGGCTGCGTCATTGAAGGCGGGCGAGGCAAATTCGTCGCGCGCGACCTCCGGTCCCAGCCGCGCGCCCGGATCAAACGGGTTCCACAGCACGTCCTTCCCGCCCGGATTCAGGTGGACCTGAAACTCGCGCATCGAAGCCCACGAACCAGGGGCGTGCCCGGTGACGGTGACTTTGACGAACCGAACATTGGCGGGAGATATTTTGACAGGCCCGTTGCCGATCCCCGGCGCGGCGGAAGCATCCGCCAGCGTGACCCACTTGCCGCCGTCTGGCTTGCCCTCGATGCGGCATTGATAACCGCCGCCCGGCATCTCCCAATCAATGCTGACGCCGGAGACGAACTGATTCCGGCCGAGGTCGGTCTGCAACCATTGCGGGACGCTGTCGTCGCTGGCGCACCAGCGGGTGTCGTTCGTGCCATCGAAGGCATGCTGCGGCGGGTGGTTTTCCTCGCTGCTCGAGGCGCTGATGCCGAGATTTTCCACCGGGACGTAAACGCCTCCCTCCCTGATGCGCCCGTGGGTGAGCGCAAATTTCCAGATGCCGGTCATCGGCAGGTTCCACGGATTTCTTGAACGCAGCACGTCCGGCGGCGCCGGGGCGGCGGAAGGCAGCGGGAGCGGCAACGAGGCGGGAGAGACGCGCTCCACATCCTGCCCGATTGCCGGATGAGCGGAAGCGGTCAAAAACAGGACGAAAAACTGTGAAATAGTCTTGATATTCATCTGATAAAATACTGGCGGTCTTTCAACCCTAACGTAAGAAAAATCGCGGGAAGAATCGAACAAAAAATCATGCGCCGGTAACGCGCCCCAATTATTAGCGACATGGACGAATCGCCACCGAACGGGTGAAGTTGTCGGGCGCGCAACGTTCCGTCGGCGGGACGCCGACGGATGCGACCGAGACGGTCGCGCTCCCCGGAAAGTCGCTAACGATTCGGGTGACGCGCCAGCAAACGCGGGGGGTTGAAATGGTTGAACCTTGAAACAGACATCCACATTTTGCAGAAGCCTCTTGAAAATGTTTCATCGATTCTGCCTCGGAAACAACGGTTACGAGTTTTTCTTGAGCCGCTCCAGGCACAAGAAAACCGTTGCGGGTGCTGAAGCAGCCCGCAACGGTCTTTTGTCAAACCTATGTTATTTTTGGGTCGGTTCCCGCCGGCTACGGCGTAACGGGGTAGCCGTCCGACAGGTTCCCCACCTCAAAGAACTGCGGGGTGGACGTGATCGGAATAGAGACGGTGCCGGCGGGTATCGGCGCGCCGCCGACCGGCGCGAAATTACCCGGCAGGCTGGTGGACCCAAACAGGGTGCCGCCCGAGTAGGTGACGGCCACGTGGGTGGCATCGGTCTGCGCGATGCTCAACGCGATCGGCATGACCTGCTGCACCTGGAGTCCGTTGAAGTCAATGACGTTGAAGATGTCGTGGAACGCAATGACGTAAGGAGCATTGGTCACAAGAACATTGGTGAAGATGGTGCAGTTTTGACCCAACTGGAACAGGGTGTCATTGGCGATGTTGAGGTCATTGGTGATGCCCTGGGTGGTCGCGCCGGAAGTAAACGTGCCGCCCGAGCCCGGGCTGCCAATTTGGAATGATCCATCCATGGCGTAGAGGATGAAGTTATAGAAACCCGGCTGGATCGCCGTAAAGGTCATGGGCGAGCCGTAGGTCTGAATGAACACGTCCAGGAATTCATTGTGATAGCTGGCCAGGCCGCTGGCATAGGGTGCGCCGCCGACGGACAATTGCAAGCCGGTAGGGATGGTGCCCGCGTCGTTCAACGCGGAATTATTGGTGAAGGTGTATTGCGCAAAACTGTCACCCAAACCACCTTCGCCGACTACTTCGTTGGTGGGCGGGATGAGGGCATTCCAGTAGGTTCCTTCCGAAATAATACCATAGTTGCCGGTGTAACCGGTCGGAATATTGACCGGGGTGGCGTTGTATTGCCAGTTGCCGGCGTTGGTGAAGACGAAGTCCGCCGTCCAAACCGCAGGAACGGGGAACAGCGCGGGCGCGATCACCGTGGCGGTCGCCGGGACGGTGCTGGGCGTTGCCAGCGAGTTGGTCACCGACACCTGGAAGGTGTCGCCCGCAATGGCAGCCGGGTAATTGCTGATAACCAGCGTCGGCGTGGCGGTGCCGGAGAAAAGCGTGCCGGCGTAGCCATTGGCGCCGTCGGTCAGCGGCGTGCCGCTGGCCGTCCAATGATAGAAGAACTGGGTGCCGTTGGTCACTGCCACCGTGAAACTCACGTTGGTGGAGCCGAGATTGACATACTGCGGTGCGGAGGGTGGCTTAACAATCGAGGCGGGCACCGGAATGGCGCTGCCGGCGGTGAACAGAGCGTCAATTTGATTTCCCGTCAGGGCAGTATTGAATATGGCCACCTCGTCCATGCCGCCATCAAACTGGCGCGCGCCGGTCGGATCATACAAGTCGTTGCCGATGGTGGAAATGCCGCCGAATGACTGGATGCCATTGGCCGTCACGTTGTTGGTCTGTGCCAGTGAGGTGGCATTGTAACAATAGAGCGTGGCATGGTCCGGCGCGATGGTTAGCGCGACAAACGACCATTGACCCGCCGGTGGAGCGAGCGTTGAGTAGTAGGTGTTGCCGTTCCAATAGTAGCCCAAGTGGCCGGTGCCGGCGGTGTCAAAGACGAACCCGGAGACGGTCCCGGCCGCGCGTGAAAAGAAGAGCGCCGTATTGGCGGACGGGGTTTCATTCGGATTGATCCACATCGTGATCGTCATCGTATTGGTGTTCAGGTTCAAGGCCGGAACCGTGATCTGTGAGTTCAGCGGGATGGACGCGCCCACAATGCTGTCGTAGATCGTGGTATTGGTAAACTCGACGCCCGCGTTGTTAATTTCAAAGCCGCCGCCGGGGAATTCGGTCAGGTTGGGGCCGGAGGCGCCCAACTCCAATCCGCTGGTCCCGTAGGTGGCCGCAAACCCGCCCCAGTAGTCTTCAGCAACGGTGGAGCCAGGAGCCTCACCCAGGCGATAGTAGGCCAGGGGATTAAGGTTCGTCACCGCTTGCGCGTAAGTGCTGGTCGTATAGATATTATTCGGCGCCAGACTCAAGGTCGCCGGGGTGGCATTCGTGACTGACCCGAGGAAGTCGGTCACAATCACTTGATAACTTCCGACATTGCCCGCCCCAACATTGCCCACGGTCAACACATTAGTGTTGGCGCCGGAAACGCCGTTGCCATTGACCACGTTGACCCAGCCGCTGCCAGTGTTTACCTGCCATTGATAGGTGGTGGCGCCGAGGCCGGAAGCCTGCGAGGTGAAGGTGGCCGTCCGGCCGGGGAACAAGGCGGTGCTGCTGGGCTGGGCGCCGATGATCGGCAGCAGGTGCCCGGAGGCCAAACCGGCCGCGAAAAGCGTGCCAATCTGGTTTGCGCTGAGGTTGGTGGCATACATCACGGCGTCGGCAATTTGTCCGTTGAACGCCCGGCCGCCGTTGCCGCCATCGCCGCCATAATCATCGCCAATGCCGAACGCGCCCCCGAATTGCTGGTTGATGTTGGCAATCGTCTGTACCACCGAGAAGAGGCCATTGGTGGTACCGACGTAGAATGTAGTATTGCTCGGGCTAATCACACAAGCGACCATGTTCCACGTGTTGCTGGGGACAATCAGGCCGGAGTTATAGTTGTATGTCGTGTTAAGGTTGTTATCCCAAGTGTAACCGAATTGATTGCCAACACTGATGTCTATGCCCGCTGTCGTTGTGCCGTTGGCGCGGTCAAATAGGATCCCGGCGGCATTGGCCTGATTGCCGATGGGATAGACCCAAGCCAGCATGGTCACATTCGTGTTGCTCGTCGGCAACGTCGGCGAAGCGGGTATGGCGACGTATGAATTGGGGACTGCGGGGAAGGGCTCGAAGGCGTAATTGGGGTTGGGGAAGCCAGTGTAGGCCGGACTCTCCGGCCCCAGTATCCCATCGACCCCATTTTGGGAATTGACGCCGTAAACACCGTTAAAACCGCCCGCCACATCGTAGGCCACCGCGTTTCCATCAGAAGGGTTCCCAAAATCATTCAGCGGCCAGAAGGCGACCGGGCCGTAAGATACTGCCACGGCGGCGAAGCCGTTTGCCGTCAAGGCGGGGAGAACGGTCAGCGCAATGGTCGCGCTGGAGACCGTGTTCAAGGTGGTTCCATTGGGAGAGTTGGTCACGACCAGTTGATACGATCCGGCGTCTCCCGCCGCCAGGTTGGCAAAGGAGAGCGCGCTCGTCACCGGGGTTCCGGCGCTGGTGCTAATGAGCTTCGAGCCGGTGAGCGTGGACCCGGAGCCCTGGAGGCCGTCCGTCAGATTAACCCACCCGCCTCCGGTATTCTTCTGCCATTGATAGCCCGAAACCGTTCCGGCGAGAGTGCTGACCGGCAGGGAGAAAGTGGGGGAGACCCCAGGATATAAGTTCAAGTTGGTCCCCGGCAGCAGAGCCCCAAAAACGGGCTGGAATTGGGCGTTAGGCACGCCCGCCGCGAAAAGCGAAACCAGGTTCGCGGTGGACAAGGAATTGCTGTACATCAGAACATCGGCAATGTTACCAATAAAGGCTCTGGCGCCGCCGAAGCCGCCGTTCACGACTGTTCCGCCCGCGTCAGAACCGATGCTGATGGAACTGCCCCACGGCTCATTGCGCGTGGTCAAAGTCTGCGTGCTGGCGGCGGCGCCATTGGTGCTAAATAGACCAATGGTCGCATTGGTGGGAGTGATGGTCAGCGATACCATGGACCACGTATTGAGTGGAACCACCAAGCCGGACTCGAAACCGGTGGTCGTGCCGCTGCCGTTATCCCAGTCGTAATCAATGCGGTTGAGCGAATGGAAGACCAATCCATCGGTTCGACCGGCGCCGTTCCAACCATTTCGCAGCATTACAATGGCGGTATTGGCCTGCTGGGTTACAGTCGGATAAATCCATGCTACAATCGTGACATTACTGGAGTTAGCTAAATTGTAATACGCCGGACTGGAATTCGTTCCGGGGAAGACCGGGGACGCGGCGGTTGTAATGTAGGTATTCGAGATCGAGCCGCTGCCGCCCCAGGCGTAATTAACGCTCGGAAATCCCGCGTAAGCGGGAGATTCCGGCCCAAGGATGCCGTTGAAACCATTCTGCGCCGACGTCCCGTAAGTGCCGGTAAATCCGCCCGCCACATCGTAGGCCAGCGCCGAGCCGACCGACGGGTCAAGGGCATACGGATCGCCGGGGACGGCCGGGTTCTGGGAGTTCTCATTCAGCGGCCAGAACGCCACGGGATTCAGGGCCATGGCGGCATAGGCAAAGGTGCCAGCGGTCGGAGCGGGAAGAAGAGTCAGCAACACCGGCGGGGTATTGGTGATATTAACCGGACCGCCAATGACTGAGTTAGTGAATACCAGTTGGTAGGAAGCCGCGTCCCCCGCGCCGATATTGGCAATCGTCAGATTGGTCGTAAGAGAGCCCACGACAGTGGAACCGGAGGCCTGCAGTCCATCCACCAGGTTCACCCAGCCGCCGCCAGTATTGACCTGCCAATAAACCGCGGCTCCGCCGGAGAAGCCGTTCGTGGCGGAGCCGACGTTGTTGGTTTGGGCGGTGAAATGGGCCGTCGTGCCCGGATATTGCCTGGATGGCAAGGGCACGCTCAGATAGCTGGGAAGCACGTTCCCCGCGGGCAAGGCCGAAGGATTGAGCGTCATTCCAATATCAAACACGGTCGAATAATTGGTCTTATAGATGCCGTTAACCTGGGTGGCGGCGGCATAATTGACCGCGTTCGCCCCGCCGCCGGGGTTAATAATGCACTCCGAGCCATTGGGGTACAGTGCCGTCGCGCCGGTGGGCGGCACCAGCGGAGGAGCGATGTAACCAAAGCCCGTGGTCAGACGGCCAAATGTAACCGCGCAGATCGTATTGGGCGGTAGCGTTACATTCAGACCGCCGAATTGGAGGAAGTCGCCCGGAATCAGAGTTCCCTCCGAGGTAACGTAGCTGCCGATAAAGATGGCGTTGGTCTGGAGGCCGCCGACGGGCGCTGGCCCCGTTATAATATAGAAGTTAATCTTGAACGGCTGTGAATTGGTAATGCCGGCGCTAATCGTTCCGTTGTTTCCCCAGTT
>Ga0302320_10007928_pt1 | contig 23251 bp, 20 predicted proteins | sample Bog_T0_3_FD_202130 | JGI IMG/M metagenome (GOLD analysis project Ga0302320, IMG submission 202130) | Peat permafrost microbial communities from Stordalen Mire near Abisko, Sweden - Bog_T0_3 | ecosystem: Environmental > Terrestrial > Soil > Wetlands > Peat | place: Sweden: Abisko, Stordalen Mire... | reverse complement strand
CGGCGCACGCGCCCCGCGACGCGCTCGAGGGCGATGCGGCGGTTGATGGCGTCATAGGGACCGGGCAGAGCGTTGACGTGGCCGAGAACCGCGCCGGGCGTGAGGAAGACGCGCGGCGGGTCCTGCCAGAGTTTGCCGTCGGGCGTCATTTCACAAGCCAGAACTAGGTGCGGCAGGCGGGCGAAGATGCGTTCCAGGGCGGCGTCCGCGGCGGGGTCGCCGCGTTCGGCCAGTGTAATATCGACAGCCACGACCGCCGGCCGGGCGTCGGCCAGCCGTTCCAGAGCCATGGCCAGCGTGCGGCGCAAATCGCGAATGCCGCCGTACTCCATCAGCGTGCGCTCGTCGAACGCGAGCACGGCGGCCATGCGCGCGGGAGTTTGCAGAGGATGCAGACGCGAGAGCCAGTCGGCGACGGTGCTGTCAAACTGAATGCCTAGGGACGTGAAAGACACGAGGATCGCCGCCAGGCCCGAGAAGAAGCCGATGGCGGTGTAAACAGCCCCGCCTGGAATGCGGCGTGTCATGCTCTCTGCCGACACTATACAGGCTGCAGCAGGCTCATCGGAAAGCGGCCGCAAAGCGGGCGCGTTTGCGGCCTGTGCGGCTGCGATAGACTCTGGGGCGGAGAGTGGCACGATGGACATGACACGGCGGACGATGATGGGCAGCCTGCCGCTCGCTGCGGTAAGCGCCGCGGCGGCGCTGGCGCGAGAGAATGGCAAGCCCAATACGAAGATGAAGATCTACCTGTCCTGCGGCGCGATCGGCGTAAAGGCGACGATGGCGCAGGCGCTCGACTACGCGGCCCAGTATGGCTTCGAGGCGATCGAGGCGGATGCGGGCTGGCTCGCGTCGGCGCCCGAGGGCGACGTGGCGCGATTCCTCGTACGGATGAAGGAACGCGAGATTGTCTGGGCGCAGGCGGGGCTGCCGGTGGAGTTCAAGAAGAGCGAGGAAGAATTCCAGGCAGGCCTGAAGACGTTACCGGCGACCGCCAAAGCGCTGCAGCGCGCCGGCGTGACGCGGGTCGGGACGTGGATCATGTCGGCGCATCCGACGCTGACCTATCGCGAGAATTTCAAAGCGCACTCGCAGCGGCTGCGCCAGGTGGCGGGCGTATTGGGCGATCATGGCTGCCGGCTGGGGATGGAGTACCTCGGACCGAAAACGCTGTGGGCCTCCAGCCGCTATCCGTTCATCCACACCATGCCCGAAATGAAGGAACTGATCGCGGAGATGGGCCGGCCGAACGTAGGCATCGTGCTCGACTCATGGCACTGGTACACGGCGGGGGGCACGCTCGCGGATCTGCAAACGCTCACGAACAAGGACGTCGTCAGCATCGATCTGAACGACGCGCCGCTGAACATCCCGCTCGATCAGCAGCAGGACGGGCAGCGCGAATTGCCGTGCGCCACCGGCGTCATCGACCTGGCCGGATTCCTGAATACGCTCAACACGCTGGGTTGCGACGCGCCGGTGCGCTGCGAGCCGTTCAACGCGGCGCTGCGGGCCATGCCGCCGGACGAGGCCCTGCGGACGACGATCGCCGCGATGAAGAAGGCGTTCAGCCTGATTCGGGCATAGCCCGGCCGGAGCCTCGTCACGGGCTCCGCCGTCAGGCACAATGACGGCATGAGCCTGAACCGACTGATTGAATACGCCGCCTCACCCGAGGTGCGGGCGATCTACGACGACATCCGCGCCACGCGTAAAACGGAGTTCATCAACAACGTCTGGAAGGCGCTGGCGAACCATCCGCCCACGCTTGCGATGGTATGGGAGCAGGTGAAGAACGTGATGGCGCCGGGCGCGCTCGACCCGCTGACGAAGGAGTTGATTTTCATCGCCGTCAGCGCGACCAACGGCTGCGAGTATTGTCTGCACTCGCACACGGCGGCGGCGCTGGCCAAGGGGATGACGCCGGAGATGTTTGCCGAGACGCTGGCCGTGGCCGGGCTAGCGAATGAGACCAACCGGCTGGCTGTAGGCTGGCGCGTGCCGGTGGATGAGGCGTTCAAGGCGGAGCTGGAGCCGGCGCAGGGCCGCTCGTAAAAGGGACGCGTGCAGGGATGGACGCCGCTGGCGCCGCGGCACTGCCGCTAGCAGCCCGTGGTAATAGTCGATGCGGCGCAAAAAAACGGGGACACCCACCGCTTTTCGCACGAAGCCGCATCGATTCTCAAAGGTCCGCCACAGCGAAAAACGGTGGCTGTCCCCGCTTTTTGCCTTCGACGCACTTCTACTACGGGCCGCTAAGAGTGCCGGTAGATTTCCCAGCCCAGGTACTTCTCGCAGGCTTCTTCAATCGCGTCGGCGCACAAGCTCATGTTGGCGGCGACGTGGTGTTCGTAGCCGTTCTCGCAGATGAACTGCAGCAGCATCTGCATGTCGGGGATCTCAACCACGCCGGCGCCGCCGAACGTGTTGAGCGGGTCGTCGGTGAAGCGGCCTTCGCCGACATAGGCGCGCACCTCGCCCAGCACGTCGTCGGTGGAGACGCGGAAGTAGGTCATGGGTGATGGCTTGACGCGGCCGACGATGGTGCCGAAGGTATTCAGTTTGCCGACCGTGCCGGCGATGATCTCCTGATAGTCCATCTTCGATTCCGCGAAGAAGTCCTTGGGCAGGTTCGAGCAGTGGAAACAGACCGCCTTATTGGGATCCTCGCCGTAGTTGTTGTTCCAGTCGAGCAGGGCGCTGGGCGAACCGGAAGCGAGCGCCATGGCCTGCATCGCCACCACACCGCAGACGTCCACTTCGCAGGCGCTGGGCAGAAGATTGTTGCTCATCATCGACATGATGGTGCAGGGCACGACGCCGAAGTACTCTTCGAGCGACGTCCAGCATTGCACGGCGCTGACGGTGCACATCGTCTCTTCCATCCAGCCCGTGATGACCGCGCCGAGCTTGGCCATCTTGAGGAGTTGGGGCGCGGGGACGGACTCGGTCGAGGTGTAGGCCTGGATCGCGGCCAACTTGGCCTGCGCGGCGGGGTCGTCGTCCTTCATCTTGTTGATGCGGCCGAGGATTTCAGAAAGATCGACGGTCTCTACATCGATGCCCGAGAGCGCCAGGAGTTTCTCGCTGTAGCGGACCGTGTTGAACGCGGCGGGACGCGCGCCGATGGCGAGGATGCGGAGCTTGCGCAGGCCGTTGACGACGCGGCAGACGGCGGCGAAACGGTCGAGATCGGCGCGGAAGGCGGCGGAGCCGGGGGCCACGGTGTGCCGTTCGGTCAGCGTGTAGGGCACGTCGATCTGGCGCAGGTTATTGCAGGCCGACATCTTCCCGCAGAAGCTGTCGCGGCGGTGCGTGATCAGCATTTTGCCGGTTTCGTCGGGCGTGGCCTGGATCAGCACCGGCACGTTGAGTTGGGCCACTTTCAGCGTTTCGGCGATGGCGCGCTCATCGCCGAAGTTGGGCAGGGTCACGATGACGCCGTCGATCTCGTCCTTGTGCTGCTTGAAAAGATTGCCGCACAGGTGTGCTTCCTGGCGCGACTCGATGGCGCCGACCTTGGTTTCGTCGACGCCCGGGATGACGACGTTGTAGCCGGCGCCCTCGAGCACGCGGACCATCTCCTCGCGCCCACTCAGCGCGAGGTGCGCCGGGAAGAAACCGCGGTTACCGACGATGAGGCCGAATGTCATTTTCCTGGTTTGTGGCATGAATAGGACTCCTGAATCTGAATCATACGTCAACGGCAGGGCGGACGCGCAGCAACGCGCCCAGGCACTGACTTCGCGGGTCCGAATCGGGGCTGCGCCGGCGCGCATTTGTCACAGTGCGCGAGCGGGCCTCCTCGGGCGGGGATTCCGCGGACACCCTTTCCCGGAGGTTTAATCTACCTTTTATTGATAGAGATTGGGTAAATGAGTTAGACTAATTCGTACGGTTACTCATGTCCATCGCTCTCATCTCGCACTTGCGCTTTCTGGAGGCGGAGGCGATTCACATTCTGCGCGAAACCGCGGCCCAGTTTCGCACGCCCGTCCTGCTGTATTCCATCGGCAAGGACAGCAGCACGCTTGTGCACCTCGCTCGCAAAGCATTCTATCCAGGGAAGATCCCGTTCCCGCTGCTGCACATCGACACGACCTACGAGTACCCCGAGTTGATCGAGTTCCGGGACCGCTTTACCCGGGAAATCGGGGCCGACCTGCGGGTCTACACGAACCGGGCGGCGATTGACGCCGGGGCCAATCCGTACGATCTGGGGACGGCGAAATGCTGCCACCTGCTGCGCACCCGGGCGCTGGTGGAGGGGCTGAAGGAAGGCGGCTACGACGCGGCGATTGGCGGAGGACGGCGCGACGAGGAGCGGTCGCGGGCCAAGGAGCGCGTGTTCAGTTTCCGGGACCGCGAGGGCCGCTGGGAGCCGCGCAACCAGCGCCCCGAACTGTGGAATCTATACAACGGCCGGGTGGACGCGGGCGAGAGCATTCGGGTTTTCCCGCTCTCCAACTGGACCGAGACCGACATCTGGCGCTACATCGAGACCGAGTCGATCCCGCTTCCGCCGCTGTACTTTGCCGCGCCGCGCGAAGTCGTGGTGCGCGGCGAAACGCTGATTCCGATCGAAGCCAACGTGAAGCTCCTGCCCGGGGAAACACCGGTGACCGAGGTCTGCCGCATGCGGTCGCTGGGCTGCACACCGTGCAGCGGCGCCATTCCATCCGACGCCACGACGTCGGCCGAAATTCTGGCAGAACTGGCGGTTTTCCGGCGTTCGGAGCGGGAGAACCGCGTCATCGACCACGACCAGGACGGCTCGATGGAGCTGAAGAAGCGCGAGGGCTACTTCTGATGCACCGGATTGTGGAGAAGCCCCTGCTGCGCATTTCGACGGCCGGCAGCGTCGACGACGGCAAGTCGACCCTCATCGGCCGGCTGCTCTACGACAGCAAGTCGGTGTGGGAGGATCAGCTCGAAGAAGTGGGCCGCAACCGCGTGAACCGCGCGGCCCGCGGTCCCGATCTGTCGCTGCTCACCGACGGCCTGCGCGCCGAGCGCGAGCAAGGCATCACGATCGACGTGGCCTACCGCTACTTCTCGACGCCGCGCCGGAAGTTCATCGTCGCCGATACGCCGGGCCATGAGCAGTACACGCGCAACATGGCCACCGGCGCCTCCACGGCCGATGTCGCCGTGCTGCTCGTGGATGCCCGCAAAGGCGTTCTGCCGCAGACCGTCCGCCACGCCACCATCGCCTGGCTGCTGGGCATTCGCAAGCTGGCGTTCGTAGTCAACAAACTGGACCTGGAGGGCTTTCGCCAGGACGTTTTCGAGAGCGTCCGGAGCGAGGCGCGGGCACTCCTCGGCAGCCTGCCGGGAGCCGAGGCGGCCTTCTTCCCGATCAGCGCGCTGGACGGCGACAACGTGGTGACCAAATCCGCCCGGACTCCGTGGTACGACGGCCCGAACCTGCTCGAATGGCTCGAGAACGTGGAGGCCCATCCCGCCGCCGCCGCGCCGTTCCGCATGAGCGTGCAACTGGTCATCCGCCCGCACCTGGATTTCCGCGGCTACGCCGGCCAGGTGGCGAGCGGCTGCATCCTGCCCGGCGACGCGGTGCGGATCGAACCGGTGGGGACCGAAGCCCGCGTGAAGCGGATCGTCAGCTTCGACGGCGACCTCGACGCGGCCGTCGCGCCCATGTCGGTCACGCTCGAACTGGATCGCGAAGTCGATGTCTCGCGCGGCGATTGGATCGCTGCCGCCGGCCACAGCCTGTCGAAAGCCCAGCGCATCCGGGCCACGCTGGTCTGGATGAGCGAGCAGCCGGCGCGCGCCGGCGCTTCCTATCTGCTGCAGCATGGCACGCGCGTCACGCCCGCCCGGCTTTCCCAGGTGACGGAGCGTCTGGATGTGGTGCAGCAGTCCAACGTCGCGGCCGCCGAGCTGCAACTGAACGACATCGGCAACGCGGAACTGGAAACCGCCGAACCGCTGGCGTTTGACCGCTACAGCGACAATCGCGCCACCGGCGGCTTCATCCTGATCGACCGGCTCAGCAACCTGACGGTGGCGGCGGGCCTGATCGTTTCGGCCCTGGGCGACGAAGTCCACGCCCACGCACTGAGCGCCGTGGAGCGCGCGGAACTGTTCGGCCACGACGCCTGCCTGCTCGATCTCTCCGTCCGGCCGGAGCTCGCGCCCGCCCTGGAGCGGCAATTGCTGCTGCGCCACTTTCATGCGGTCGTGGTGGAAGATCCCGGCGTCGACGAGCAGTTCCTGCTGCAGGCCGGACTGCTGGTCCTCAGCACGACCCACCGGCCCGGCGCGCCGGTCGACGCGCGCGACCTGCCTGCCGACGCCGCGCGAGCCGTCACCGCGATCGTCGAACGGCTGCGCCAGGGGCGCGTCTTCGGAGCTGGCAACTTCGTTCAGGGGGACGGGATCTGACCATGCGCGATCCGCTGCTCAGCGCCCGCCAGATCATCGCCGCCGCGCTCGACGGCGCCGCGCGGCCCGCTGTGACCTGCAGCTTCCAGGCGGAAGACGTCGCGCTGGTGCATCTGCTGCGGCAGTTCGCCCCGCGCTTGCCGGTCCTGTTCCTCGATACTGGCTATCATTTCGCCCAGGTCTATGCCTACCGCGACCGATTGGCCGCGGAGTGGGATTTGAATCTCGTCAACCTGCTGCCGCAAGAGACCGTGGAACAGCAGGAGACCGCCCTCGGCCGGCTCTACCAGAGCGATCCCGGCGCCTGCTGCCAGCGCCGCAAGGTGGAACCTCTGATGGCCGGGCTGGCCGGATCCGACGTCTGGTTCACGGGTCTGCGGCGCGAGCAGTCGCCGACACGCGCGGCTCTCCAGCCCTCCGAAATGCACACTTTCCCGACCGGCCTCGCGCTGCGCAAATTGAGTCCGCTGTTCGACTGGAGCTGGGCCGAAGTCAGCAGCTATCTGGTGGTGCACGAGATTCCGGAGCTGCCGCTGTACGCCGAGGGTTACATGAGCATTGGCTGTGAACCCTGCACGGCCAAACCCGTTGGCGACGCGCACGCGCGCAGCGGACGCTGGGGTGGGCAGAAACTCGAATGCGGGCTGCACACGGTGAGCATCAAGGTGGCCTGAAGCCAGGATTGATTCGACGCCCGGGCAATTGGCGTGAATGGTATTGAAATTGGAAGTACTGCAAAACAGCTGAGGTAGCCGGCAGGCAGATGGATCGACGAGCCATCTGATTTTGAGGGGGATGGAAGGACCAGTGTAGCCTGGAACTAGGAGCCAACTCTCCGTGCCACAACCGGAATCCACGCCCGCTGTCGCCCCACGGCCCTCCCAGTCTTCGCCTGCGGAGGACCTGAAGCGCGCGAGCAATCACTTGCGCGGCGCCATCGCCGCCGAACTCGCGAACGAGAATCCGGCAGTCTCCAAGCCGGTCGCGGCGCTGCTCAAGTTCCACGGCGCATATCAGCAGGACGACCGCGACCAGCGCAAGCGGGCGCCGGTGAAATCCTACAGCTTCATGGTGCGCGTCAGCCTGCCGGGCGGAATTATCGCGCCCCGCCAGTACCTGGCGCTCGACGCTTTGGCGGACACCGCCGGCGACGGGACGTTGCGCATCACCTCGCGCGGCGGCCTGCAGTATCACTATGTCGGCAAACGGACCCTGCGCGACTGCATCCGGGCGATCAATGACTCCGGCGTGTCGACCTTTGCCGCCTGCGGCGACGTCGTGCGCAACGTGGTCGCGCCCGCCGAACCCTTCGAGACGCCCGAGCGCCAGCGGCTGGATGAGTACGCCCGTCTGTTGAACCGCAGTTTTAAGCCGCAGACCCGCGCCTACGCCGAGATCTGGTTGGACGGCGAGCCGGCGGCCACCTTCGAGAGCGAATCCGAGCCGCTCTACGGCGACGCCTACCTGCCGCGCAAGTTCAAGTTCGGCTTCGCCGTGGAGGGCGATAATACCACCGACATCCATATTCACGATTGCGGTTTTGTCGCCCATTTCGAGGGCCGGGAACTGCTCGGTTTCACCGCGCTCGCGGGCGGCGGCATGGGCCAGTCGAACGGCATCCCGGGCACGTACCCGCGTCTGGCCGACCCGTTCTGCTTCCTCCCGCCCGCCGAGTTGCTCGACGTCGCCACGGCCGCCGTCTCGATCCACCGCGACTTCAGCGATAGAGTCAACCGCAAGCGGGCGCGGCTCAAATACGTCATCCAGGACCGCGGCATCGAGTGGTTTGGTGCCGAAATGGCCCGGCGCCTGGGCCACCCGCTGGCGCCGCCGCGCGAATTGAAGTGGCACCGGCGCGAGGATTACTTCGGCTGGCACGAGCAGTCGCCGGGAGTCTGGTTCTGCGGGCTGCGCGTCGTCAGCGGGCGTCTGGGGCAGGCGCAGCGCGCCGCGCTACGGGAGGCCGTCCAAACGCTCGCGCCGGAGGTCCGCTTCACGCCCCAGCAGAATCTGCTTCTGTGCGGATTGAGCGCCGCGGCCCGGCCGCTCCTCGAGGCCATCCTGCGCCGGCATGGTTTCGCCATGCCGAGCGAGTTGCCGCCGGTGTTGCGGCACTCGATGGCTTGTCCGGCCTTGCCGACCTGCGGTCTGGCGCTGGCCGAGAGCGAGCGCGTTCTGCCGGAGCTGGCGGCGCGCGTGCAATCTGAACTCGACGCGGCCGGCGCCGCCGGCGAAACCGTGTTCCTGCGCATGACCGGCTGTCCCAACGGCTGCTCGCGGCCCTACACCGCCGAGATCGGCATTGTCGGCCAGAGCCCCGGCCTGTATTCGATCTACCTGGGCGGGTCGCCCCTGGGCACGCGGCTGGCGCAACTGTATTCCCACAACATTCGTTTTGAGAACGTCTCCTCGGCCCTGGCGCCGCTGTTCCGCGAATGGGTGGCCGGGCGCGAACCGGGAGAAGCCTTCGGAGATTACTGCGGCCGCGCCGGGCTGGACCCACTGCGCGCACGGCATCTGGCGGCGCCGGTCGAGGTCTAGTCGAGGTCCAGGCGATGCAGCATCCTTTCCCCATCTTTCTCGACCTGAGCGGGCGGCTGTGCGTGGTTGTCGGCGCGGGTCCGCTGGCCGAGGAAAAGGTCCGTGCGCTCACCGACGCCGGCGCGCGCGTGCGCCACCTCACCGCGGAGCCCGGGCCGGACGAGTTACAGGGCGCATTCATGGCCATCTCCGCTCTCGATGACCCAGAAGCCAATCGGCGCTTGTTCGAACGGGCGGAGCGGCACGGTGTGCTGTTCAATGCGCTCGACGATCCGGCGCACTGCCGCTTCTACTTCCCGGCCGTGCACCGGCAGGGCGCGCTGGTGGTCGCGCTCTCCACCTCAGGGCATTGTCCAGCATTGGCCGTGCGTCTGAAAGACGCATTTGCAAGAAAGCTCGGCCCCGAATACGCGGCCTTCCTGCGCCTGGCGGCGTCCGTGCGCGGGCGCATTCGCCACTCCGGCCTGGACTTCGCCGCGCGCCGCCGGCTATGGTACCGGCTGGTCGACGGGCCCGCCCTGGCCGAGCTGCGCGCAGGCCGGGCCCAGCAAGCCGCGGCCATCTTCGAGGCGACTCTCGATGAGGAGATTCCGGCAGCCAGCGCTGCGCCGGAAGAGATCCCGGCCGAAAACATTGTGTCGGACGAGATTCCGGCATCGAGCGAGGTGCTCCGATGAACTCGCGCATCTGCCTCGTCGGCGCCGGGCCGGGCGATCCGGAATTGCTCACCGTGCGCGCCGCGCGGCTGCTCGCGCAGGCCGGCGCGGTGCTGCACGACCGCCTGATCGCACCCGAAATCCTGGCCCTGGTCCGGCCCGGCGCGGAGTTGATCGACGTTGGCAAGGAGGAGGGGCAGCAGGATCTGGTCCAGCCCCGGATTTACGAGTTGTTGGAGCAGTGCGCCCGCCGCCACCGCCTGGTGGTCCGGCTGAAGGCCGGCGACCCGTTCGTGTTCGGCCGTGGCGCCGAGGAATGGGCCTGGCTGGCCGCGCGCGGCTGGAGCGTAGAGGTCGTGCCGGGCGTCAGTTCCGCGCTCGCCCTGCCGGCCCTGCATGGCATTCCGCCCACCAGCCGCGGCTTCGCCTCCGGATTTGCCATCGTTACCGGCCATCAGGCCGAGCCTGATCCCGGCTTCTGGTCGCGCTACGCCGGGGTGGATACGCTGATCATTCTGATGGGCGTCCGCCGCCGCGCCGCCATCGCGCGCGCGCTGCTGGCGTGCGGCCGGCGCGCTTCCGAGCCCGTGGCGTTTATCGAAAATGGCTCCACGCCGCGTGAGCGCGTGGTCGTGGCCGATCTCGCCGCGGTGGCCGCGGAACGCGTGGAAGTCGTCGCGCCGGCGGTGTTCGTAGTGGGTGAAGTGGTGCGCTGCCGCGAGCTGCTATTGCCGGCGCTGGCCCGGATGGTGGCCTGACGCGCCGCGCTCGCCCGCTCCCATCCGCGCCGGCGTCAACCCCGCGTTCATCGCCGCGCAGTGGTCCAGGGTCGGGCTATGGCTCCAGCTCCGGATCCGCGATCACTCGCACCAGTTCGCCGATGGTTTCGTAGCGCCCGTCTTCGGCCAGGTCCCACTCGCCGAAATCGGCATTCTCCGAATGCATCCGGATCTGCTCGTGCTCCCAGCCTTCGGCGGTCTCGCGCTTGCGGCTCAGGTAGCGCTTCACCGTGAAGCGGCCCATCCCGGCCTCGTCGGTGATCTCGTGCACCAGCATGATCTTGCCCACTCGGCTCCCGCCCGCGTAGCGCCGGAACAGGCACACGCTGCCGTCGGGGATCTCGGGCTCCATCGAATGCCCGCGGATGCGCGCCAGGAAGTGGTCCCGGCTCAGGCGCACGCCGGCCACGTCGACCCACTCCTCGCGCTCCGTTTCGGGGTTATCCAGCAGCGGCCCGGCGGCGGCCACGCAGCGCACCGGCAGGTGCGTCTGGTAGGGCTTGGCGGTGCTGCGCACCGAGCGCGCATAGAGCGTCTGGGCCGTGCGTTCGAGATCCAACGCCAGCGTCCGCTGCGGCTCGCCGCAACGGAAAGTGTTCGACAGATCCCCATCCACCCACGCCAGGAACGCCCTTACGCCGAGTTCCCGCGCTTTGTCCGGCAGGTCCTCGGCAATGGCCTCGAGAAACTCGGCTTCCTCGCCCGCAAAATCCTCCCAGTCGCGGCGGAAGCGGAACGCCGCTTCGTTGGCGTCGGCGTCGGCCACCACCACTCCGCAGGCTTCCCCCAGGGCCTCGAAGACCCTGTATTCGGCCAGTCGTGTGATCAGCGTGGGCATCGAAAGCGTCCGTCAGCGACCGTCAGCGTTCTTCTTAATAACTCTCCCACCTGCCGCCGCCGGGACCCGCTGTCCTGGGGCTGCTGCTCCAACGCGCCTGTGCCTGCGCGCCGCTGCCTCAACCTCCGCTTAGCGTCTTACCTTCTCAACGTCTTATCGGCCCCGCGCCGCCTCGCCCGCACCTTTTCGCCGCAGCTGCAGACCGCACCACGTCCCCGTTCCGATCCCCGTTCCGATCGCCGTTCCAATTATGGATTGCCGGGATAATATCCGTCGCGCGCCCGCACCTTCACGTTGGTCAGGCCCACCCGTACTTCGATCTTACGGTACTTCTTCGCCACGTCGGTTTCCGAAGGCACATAGCGCAGCAGATACTGCAACTGGATCTCGCCCGCCGTAGCCGCGACGGCCTGCACGATGCCGTTCATGACCACCGAGGCGTAGCCGCCGGTGCCCACCGTGAGCACATAGTTGCCCGCGTCCTGGGGATGCGACAGGTACCCGTCGACGTCTTTGTAAACTCCCTCCAGCGGGTACACCACGCGTCCGCCGGTGGCCTCGGAGAGCTTTTTCAGCCGATCGTCGCCCTCCGAGTAGAAGCCGAAGGACGTCGTCGACACGCCGTAAATCGTCACCAGGTTGCGCTGCGCCAGTTCCAGCACCTCGTCCAGCGTCTTCTTGCTGGCCGTGTCGTGTCCGTCGCCGATGATCACGATCACGCGCCGCGGCTCGATCGGTTCGCCCTGGATCAGCGTCCGGCTGGTGCACGCCATGTGCACCGCGTCGTACAGCGCCGAGCCGCCGCCGGGCTTCAGCTTGCGCACCCGGGCCAGCAGGACCTCCGGATCGGCGGTCGTGTTGACCATCAGTTCGGCTTCGCTGCCGTAGCCGATCAGGTAACCGCTGTAGCGTTTGTCGGGCTTGCCCTCGGGCTCGAGCGTAGCTGAGATCAGGTCCTCGATCGCCTCCCGCAGCTTCTCCCATTGCAGCCGGTTGGTGTTGCTCAGGTCGACCAGGAAGCCGATCACCACCGGCTGGTTGCGCTCGCGCGTGAAGTAGGTGATCGTCTGCGGCTTGCCGTTGTCGAACAACTGGAAGTCGCGCTGGTCGAGGTTGGTGACGAATTTGCCCTTTTCGTCGGTCACCGTCACCGGCACGATCACCTCGCTGACCGAGGCGTGAAAGGCGCCCGGCGGCTGCGCCGGGGCCGCTGAGGGCTGCCTCGGCGCTGCCTCGGCCGGAGTCTGCGGCGCGAGTGGCGCAGCAGCCGCAGCCGGATTCGCGTTCTGCCCGGCCGCCGGGGACGCAGTCTGGGCGCCGGCCGGGGTCGGGGTCTGGGCGCCTGCCGGCGCCGGCCAGCCTGCCGCGAGCAGGCCGGCCGCCAACAGGAAATATAATCGTGCAAATTGCATGAACGGGGACTCTAGTCACAATTATAGACGGCTGGCGCCGGGTAACGCGTTGCACGGTCCCGCAATTGGCGCCGCGGCTGAGTCCCGGCCCGAGTCGTCCCGGTCCTGATCTTCCACCGCCAGTCTGGGCCCGCGCGGACCCGCCGGCCGCCTAGCGCTGCACCCGCCCGCTTCCGCCGCCTTTTACCAGCGCCTCGACTTCGGAGCGCGAGAAGCGATTGAAATCGCCCGGGATTGAGTGCTTCAGGCACGATGCCGCCACGGCGAATTCCAGTGCGTCGGTGTTTGACTCAAAGCCCGTCGTGCCCAGGTTCAACAACCCGTAGATCAACCCGCCCGCGAAGGCGTCGCCGCCGCCCACCCGGTCCACGATGTGCGTAATGTCGTAGCGCCGGCTGACGGCGAACTGCCGGCGGTCGTGCAGGCACGCCGACCAGCCGTTGTGCGACGCCGAGAAGCTCTCGCGCAGCGTAATCGCGATCAGCTTCACGTTTGGATACTGGTCCAGAACCCGCGCCGCCAGGTCCTTGTACTTGCTCTCATCCAGTTGACCCGAATGCACGTCCACGCCGGCTTCGATCCCCAGCGCTTTCTGGCAATCCTCCTCGTTGGCCACCACGTAGTCCACGTGCCGAGCCAGTTCCGCCATCACCTCGCGCGCCGTCTTGCCGTACTTCCACAGATTCTTGCGGTAATTCAGGTCTACCGAGACCGCGACGCCCGCCGCGCGCGCCGCCTCGACCGCCTCCAGCGTCAGGTCGGCGCAGCATTGCGTCAGCGCCGGCGTGATGCCCGTCACGTGGAACCAGGCCGCGCCGGCGAAGATCGCCGCCCAGTCGAAATCGCCCGGTTTGGCCTGCGAGATCGAAGAGTGGGCGCGGTCATAGGTCACCTTGGAAGGCCGCTGGTTGGCGCCGCTTTCCACGAAATAGACGCCGAAGCGCCCGCCCGTGAGCTGCACCGGCGCGACGTCTACGCCGAAGCCGCGCATCTGGTACAGGAACGCGTCCGTGATCGGGTTGTTTGCCGGCAGCGCCGTCACATAACGCGCACCCAGCCCGAAGTTAGCCAGCGAGACCGCCACGTTGGCTTCGCCGCCGCCGAAAGTGGCCGCCAGCAGTGGCGTCGTCAGAAAGCGCTCAAAACCCGGCGGGGCCAGCCGCAGCATAACCTCGCCGAACGTGACAACCGTCTTTGGGGACACATTTTGGGACATGGAATGATTACCTCTGTTGGATTGGGCGGCCGTCGCCGCCTGCTCCGCGCATGCTAAACCCGACGCCGCAGCGCGCACCGAACCGTTAGTTCCGGGCTCCCGGCGCCGCTATCACCTCGATTGCAAACGAGCCGTCCATCGACGGCAATCCCTCGAAAACCACCCCCCGCAAGCCCGCCGGGCCACGCGCCGGATCCAGATACTCCCGGCCCGCCGCGAGCGCCGTCTCGCCGAGTTGCCGGCTGAGCGGATAGAAATTCAAAACCACCGCGTTTTTCACGCTGGAACCCGCGCTTTTGGCGGTTCTTTCCAGCCGTTCAAAGGCCAGCCGCGCGTCCGCTTCCGTGTACCCGAAGGCCATCTGCGCGCCCGTGAAAACCAGCCCGCCGCGCACCCCGCCCGCGCCCGCCGCCCGCGTCACGCCCTCGCAGGTCGTGCCCGTGAGGTTCGTCAACTTCTGCGGCTGGACGAAGGCCACGCCTTCGAGCGGCGTACGCCCTTCGAGCGCCGGCACATAGCACGTCGCCCGCAGCAACTCGCCCGTTTGCTTCAATTGGGCCACAGCCGCTTCGGCCGTCGCGCCCTCGGCCGTAACGAAGCGCAGTCCCTCGGGGTTCACCGCGCGGCTCTGCTGCAGCGTAGCCTCGATCAGCACCTGCGCGTTTTCGAGCGGCAGTAACCCGGCCGCGACCGTCGTCACCACCGGCAGCGCCACGTGCTTGTCGGCGAAAACTTCACTCACCAGTTGCGGCACCCGGCGTAAATCGCCGGTCCCGGCGACGAACGCGCGGACGCGGATGAATTGCGCGCCCCGAGCCTGAATCATCAGGGTCTTGAGAGCCTCCCGCGTCTGCTGGGAAAGCAGGCCGCGGCCGCTCAACGGGGCCGCCACGAAGCTCAGCCGCTCCGCATCCGCCGTCAGCGCCAAGGGCGGCTGCGGCAGTTCCCCGTGGGCCTGCGTCGGCAACTCCTCGTTCTTGCTTTTCTTCTTGTTGATCACCGGCGCCTTTTCGCCCGCGCCGATTTGCCCGGCGCAGGCCGGGTCCGTCAGCAGGGTGATGCCAACCGCCGCCGCGATCAGCACAACTAAGCAAGAAAAGGGCCGCTGGAACATGCAGTAACTCCACATCCTACCAAACGCTCGAGGTCGCCTTGAAAAAGCAGAAACCGCACTCCTCGCGCGAAGGCGGATAATCCGCAATCACGCTCCGACTCGAGGGTTCAAGTGGCGCGTTCGCCGGATCGGAGCAAAAATGCGGCGGAGGCCGCTCGCTCGCCTGCATGCAAATCTGCCGGCGCCTGGCCGGCAAAGAGTGCCGGCGCACCGCCGCAGTTTCCGGGTGCCCCCTACGTGGCGAACAAGATGGATTGAACCAGCCCATCCAATGTGGTACGGTGTGGGTAAATGCTCCGGCTGCCGAAGCTCGATCCCGATCTCGACGAACCACTCTACAGGCAGCTTTTTGACTTCTTTCATGAGGAAATTCTCGCCGGCCGCCTGCCCCGAGGGGAAAAAATCCCTCCCACGCGCGAGTTGGCGCTGCGACTTGGACTGAACCGGATGACCATTTCCTCGGCCTATGAGCTGTTGGAAAGCGAGGGCCTCATCCGTACGCACGTCGGCCGTGGCAGCTTCGTGGCCGCGCCACCCGAACTGTTCGCCAACGTGCCCTTGGCGACAGGCGGTTCGGCCTTCGACTGGGAATCGCGCTTCGCTCCCTGGTTCACCAATGAGGTTGCCGCGCCGCCGGCGGCTGAGACCACAATCAGCTTCTCAAGCGCCCGCCCGAGCGCGGAACTATTCCCCATCGTGGCCTTTCAGGAGAGCTGCCGCGAAGTTCTTTTAAGCCCTGAAGTGGCATCGATTCTGCAACTTGGCTCGGCGCACGGGTATCCGCCGCTGCGCCGGCACCTGATCGAGGAATCGCGCTCGCGCGGCCTCATGACGGAGGACGACGACCTGCTCGTCACCAACGGCTGCCAGCAGGCGCTGGACCTGCTGCAACGGCTGCTGGTGCGTCCCGGCGAAGGCGTGCTGGTCGAGGATCCGATCTACCCCGGGCTGCGCAACGTCTTCGCCCACGCCGGCGTGCGGCTGATCGGCGCGCCCGTCGGTCCGCAAGGGCTGGACGTCGATTCCACGGCCCGGCTGGTGCGCAGCGAACGGCCGCGCCTGCTGGTGGTCACGCCCAATTTCCAAAACCCGACCGGCACCACCATGCCGGAAACGGCGCGCCGGCAACTGCTGCGCATCGCCCGCGACGCCGCGCTGCCGATCGTCGAAAACGACATCTACGGCGAGTTGCGCTACGTCGGCCAGCCGGTGCCGACTCTTAAGGAATTGGACGAGAACGGGATCGTGGTGCAGGTCAAGAGCTTTTCCAAGCTGGCCTTCCCCGGATTGAGGGTCGGCTGGGTGATCGGCCCGCGGGCGCTCATCCGCCGCCTGGCCGAGTTGAAGCAGTACACCGATTTGCACACTGACCACCTTTCGCAGGCCGTCCTGCTGCGCTTCGCCGCCTCCGGACGCCTGGAAGCCCACCGCCGCCGCATTCTGGAGGCCGGCCGCACGCGCCTGGAAGCCGTGTTGAGCGGCTGCGAGCGCCATCTGCCCGCCGGCACGCGCTTCACCCGGCCGGAGGGCGGCATGAACCTGTGGGTGCGGTTGAGAGAACCGCTGGACGCCGCGGCACTGCTCGAAAGAGCCCAGCGCGAAGGCGTGTCCTATTTGCCCGGATCGGTCTTCGAAGTGGCGCTGCGCCAGCCGGGCGGGCTGCGGCTGAGTTTCGCCGGCTTGCCGGCCGAGCGCATCGAGCGCGGCCTGGCGATTCTTGGAAAAGTGTTTCAAACCGGACTGGAGCAGGCGCGCGCCGAACGGCGCGAGGAGCCGGCTCCGGCTATCGTCTAAAAAGGGGCTAGAAAGCTATGAATTACCTCGATGAGAATTTCCGCGTGAAGGTCGGCCTGGCCGAAATGCTCAAAGGCGGCGTCATCATGGACGTCACCGACGCCAAACAGGCCGTGATCGCCGAACAAGCCGGCGCCTGCGCCGTCATGGCGCTGGAGCGCGTGCCATCCGATATTCGCAAGGAAGGCGGCGTGGCGCGCATGGCCGCGATCGGCAAGATGCGCGAGATCATGAAATCCGTCACCATCCCGGTGATGGCCAAGTGCCGCATCGGCCACTTCGCCGAGGCGCGCGTGCTGGAGGCGCTGGAGGTCGATTACATCGACGAAAGCGAGGTACTGACCCCGGCCGACGAAGAGTTCCACATCGATAAGCGCGACTATAAAGTGCCGTTCGTGTGCGGCTGCCGCAACTTGGGCGAGGCGCTGCGCCGCATTGCCGAGGGCGCGGCGATGATCCGCACCAAGGGCGAGGCCGGCTCGGGCAACATCGTCGAGGCCGTGCGCCACATGCGCACCGTGGTCCGCGAGATGAAGCAATTGACCGTACTGGGACGCGAGGAGCTGGTGGCCGAGTCCAAGAAACTCCAGGCGCCGCTGGAACTGGTCGAGTACGTCCATGAGCACGGCCGGCTGCCGGTGCCGAACTTCTCGGCCGGCGGCATAGCGACTCCGGCCGATGCGGCGCTGTGCCGGCTGCTGGGCGCCGAGGCGGTCTTCGTCGGCAGCGGCATTTTCAAGAGCTCCGACCCCGAGGTGCGCGCCAAGGCCATCGTCAAGGCTTGTACCCACTACAACGATCCGCGCGCGGTGCTCGAAGCCAGCGAGGAGTTGGGCGAGGCCATGCCGGGCCTGGAAATCAGCAAGATTCCCGAAGGCGAACTGCTGCAAACGCGCGGCTGGTAGAAGCCGCTGGGGCGCTCGGGATCATGGCCCGGCGGCCACGCGGTTCATTGGCATTTACCAAATGAGAGGATCGTGCGTTCGGGAAGTGGAGCGCGGATGAGAGTTGGCGTTCTGGCCCTGCAGGGTGATTTTGAGGCGCACGCGAAGGCGCTCGAGCGCGCCGGCGCAGAACCGGTCGAGGTGCGCACCGCCGCGGAACTCGACGCGGTCTGCGGCCTGGTGATTCCCGGCGGCGAGAGCACTACCATGCTCAAGCTGATGGAGTATTACGGCTTGTTCGAACCGCTGCGGGAGTTCGGTCGCGAGCGGCCCGTGTTCGGCACCTGCGCGGGCGCGATTCTGATTGCCAGTGAAGTGCTGAACCCGTCCCAGGCTTCGCTCGCTCTGGTGGACCTGGCGATCGAGCGCAACGGCTACGGCCGCCAACTCGACAGCCGCGTGGTCCGCGTGCAACAGCACCAACTCGGTGGCGACCCGGAGTTGGAAGTAGTGTTGATCCGCGCCCCAATTATTCGCCGCACCGGCGGCGCCGTGCTGGCGACCTACCTGGGCGCGCCCATTCTGGTGGACTACGGGCGCCACCTGGTAGCGACCTTTCACCCCGAGCTCAGCGCCGACGCGCGCGTGCACCGGCTGTTTCTTTCGAAACTGGCCGGCAACGGCAGTGGGTCGCAAGTCGGCGCAGGCTGACGCGGTGGAATTGTAATCAGGCTGGTGCCGCGGCAGTGTACTTAGGCTGACGTGGCCATAGTGTAATATCGATAACTCATGGCACCTGTTCGCCCCACGCGGGTTTTGTTCGTCTGTCTCGGTAACGCCTATCGCAGCCAGATGGCGGAGGGCTTCGCCAATCGCCTGGGCCATGACGTACTGGTCGCCGAGAGCGCGGGCCTGACTCCGGTCGACCGAGTGCCCGAGACGACGCTGCACGTCATGTGGGAGAAGGGCATCGACATATCGGCGCAGTTTCCGAAAGACGCCGGCGGGTTGGACCTGAAGAGTTACGACCTGGTCGTGAACATGGCCGGGCTGACCATACCCGGCGCGCCGCCGGCGAGCACGCGGACGTGGGTCGTGCCCGACCCGGTGTGGGCCAGCGAGCGCGTGGCGCGCGAGGTGCGCGACGAGATCGAAAGCCTGGTCATGGGCCTGATTCTCGAATTGCGCAAACAGCGGGCCGGCGAAGAAAAGCCGCGTCTGCGCCCGAAACTGCGCGGCGTTTGAAGCCATCGGCGGCGCGCGCGGTCATAAATTTGACACGGCCGACAGGCGCTGGCGACAATGAAGATGGTCGCTCCACGTCGTGCGGATGTGGCGGAATTGGCAGACGCGCTAGATTCAGGTTCTAGTTCTCGCAAGGGAGTGAAGGTTCAAGTCCTTTCATCCGCACCAATCAGATTCAAAAGCACTCAAGAAAAGCCCGCGGCACCCGCAAAAGGGTGCCGTTTTTGCTGTTGCGATGGGCCGTCCCGCCGCGCCGCTGCAAGTGTGCCGTGAGCCATCTGTGCGCTCGCGTGGGACATCCGGCAACTGCTGCGCCATTCTCCCTTCGGGATACCGCCGTTCATGCGTACCAGACTCCCCGTTTTTTTTCGCAATCGGGCAGATGCTGCCGCGAGCGAAGCCGCAAATGTTATACTCCCGCCATGACTCTCAAGAGTGCGGCGTTGTTCGCATTGATCGGCATGATTCTGCTGACAGTCCTGCTGGCCGTGGGATTCATCCGGGATGTGGTGGGTCTTGCGGCTGGCGTGGTTGCTGTCGTACCGGTGTTGATCTCGCTGATTCATTTGCTGGCCAGCCTGGGCCTGACAGTATTCCTGTACGTGTTCCACAATGCGCAATCCTGACTCCGCGGCGATTCGGATAACTGACGAATCAGTCGCCCGTCACCTGGCGGAACAGACGCTTGCGGCTCGGCGGCCTAGGTGCGGGAAGGCTGCCGCGTGCGCCCGCGCTAGGGTCGTGCTGTAGAATCAGGGGTCATGGATCCGGCGCCGGCGGTTCAGAACTCTGCGAGCGTCAAGGCCGCTAGGCGCGTGTTTGTCCTGCAGGGTCGTTTCCGCAGGTTTTTCGCAAATCTTGGCCCCGGCCTGATTACCGGCGCCGCGGATGACGACCCATCCGGCATTGCGACCTATTCGGTCACCGGCGCCGCGTTCGGCTATTCGCTTCTGTGGACCGCGCTCTTCTCTTTCCCATTGATGGCGGCCGTTCAGCTCATGTGCGCCCGCCTGGGCATGGTCACCGGACTCGGCCTCGCCAGCGTGATTCGGCTGCACTACCGGCGCTGGATCCTATGGGGCGCCTGTGCCCTGTTGATCGTCGCCAATATCGTAAATATCGCCGCCGATCTCGGCGGCATGGCGGACGTCACGTCGCTGCTGACCGGCGTCCGGTCGCTGTATTGGACTCCCGTCTACGCCGTGGTAATTGTCAGCCTGCTGTTCTGGACCAGTTATCGCCTCATTGCCAGAATCTTCAAATGGCTCACGCTCGCGTTGTTCGCCTACCTCGGCGCTGCATTCCTCGCGCACCCGGACTGGCACGCCGCCCTGCGTGCGACCTTGATTCCTCATGTGGAATGGACCGGCGCGTATTGGGCGACGCTGGTCGGCATTCTGGGAACCACCATCTCTCCCTATCTCTTCTTCTGGCAGGCCGCGCAGGAAGTGGAGCAGGATATCTCATTGGGCAAGGCAACCGTCGAGCAGCGGGAAGGCGCGTCCCAGCGCGACCTGCGGCGTTGCCGCAACGACGTCATCACCGGCATGTTCTTCTCGAACCTGGTGATGTATTTCATCATTCTCACCACCGCCGCCACGCTGCACGCCCACGGCAAAACGACCATCTCCAGCGCGCGCGATGCCGCCGAGGCGCTGCGCCCTCTGGCCGGCAATGGCGCCTACTGGCTATTCAGCGTGGGCGTGATCGGAGCCGGCATGCTCGGCGTCCCGGTGTTGGCCGGATCGTGCGCCTACGCCATCGCGGAAGCGGCCGACTGGGTCGGCTCGCTCGAAGTTCACCCGCCCCTCGCGCACGGCTTCTACACTGTCATCGCCATTTCGATGGCGCTCGGCCTGGGCCTGGATTATGCAGGGTTGAACGCCGTCAAAATGCTCTTCTGGTCGGCGGTGCTCAACGGCACGCTGGCGCCGCCCCTGCTCATCCTCGTGGTGTTGCTCACCAGTAGGGAAGACGTCATGGGCGAACACCGCAACGGGCTTCTGCTGCGCTGGCTCGGATGGACTTGTGCCGGCGTCATGCTGCTGGCGACCATCATCATGTTCGTCACAGCCTTCGCGGCCTGATGCCATCAACGCAGCTACGCCGTTTCCGAGGGTTCAACGGGCGCGGGCGAGGACGAGCGTCACGTCATCCGGTTGTTCGGCGGCGGCCTGGGCGGGAACATCGCCAGCGTGACCGTGTTCCAGGACGTGAGTCAAGTCGGGGCCACCTCGCCCCTGCCTCAGCCACCACCTGCGCAGTAAGCAACGACTCGGCGGACCTGGAAACGGGCTGTCGCTGTACTCTTTCTCTCTTTCTGCCCCTACCGTGACGCACCGTGCACGCAAGAAACGTCAAAAGGCAAAAGGCAAAAGGGGACAGCCTGACCCGTCCCCATGGGGTTTGCATAAGATCTATGCCGAGCCGAAAGCGTCGGATTCCGCCAGATGCTCTCATTCTGAACGAGTTATAGGTCTACTGGCCGGCCGCGCGGCGACGGAGTGCCACGAATCGCGGTGACCGCTGCGAACGCCTCTGGACGATGTCTCATTGGTACCTCATAATGGAACCGCATGCCCGTCAGGGACTTGCCGGGAGGCGCGCCTGGAATCCAATCGACGGAATTCGGTTTCAGAGCAGGCAAAATGCCATGGGGACGGGTCAGGCTGTCCCCTTTCCCTTTCCAAACAACATAACGGTCGTGGCTCCCGTCAAGCGATCTGCTTGCCCGCGTTTGGCCCAACGGACTGGTCATAAACAGCTTCCGCGGTGATCTTCACCAGGTACTTCAGCGAAGGCAGCCCAACCGATTTCTGCTTCAACTCTTCGGCCATCTGATCGTAAAGCGGGCCGGAGGAGATCAATTCAGCGGTGCCCTTGATCTGATAGCCCATGTGGCTGGCCATGTCGACCACCGTCACGGCCACCCTGGGGTTCTGTTCCAGGTTTTGTCGGGTCTTAAAGGAAAACAGATCGGCAAACACGATGTGCTGATCATCCAGCACCCGTATCGACCCCTTCGGCGTGGTGTTGGGGACACCGTCCTTTGTCGCAGTGGCTACCCATCCCATCTTGCCAGGCAAAAATTCCTGTACGTGTTTTGGAATGACTATCATAGAGAAGACTTCCTTCTTGGCAAGCAGTGGACTGAGTGGCTCGCCATTCAGTTGCAGCCGAGCACGATTATAACGCACTTGGTCCTGTTTTGATCTAATGGCACGAAGGCGTATCTTCCAGAAGGTTTTCGGACCATGCCCGGTTTCAAAAAGGGAGCTTTGCGACAGCTTCTGGGGAAGGGGACGTCCCCTTTCCGCCCTTTCCGATTCCACGTGAATGCGAAGGAATGCGAAGGTGCGAAGGGGTCAGCCTGACACGAGCGGTTGGTGCGAAGGGGTCAGCCTGATACGAGCGGTTGGCGATATTGGCCAAGGTGGCAGTCGGCTCTGCCACCTTGGAGATTCTCGATGATTTCCGAGCATTACTGAATCAGGATGCCGAGAAACCAACGCTGTGTCATGCCTGGTGAGGCGTACCGCATCACCCAACGGGGGACCAACCGTCAGCGGGTTTTTTCAAGGATGCCGACAGATCGATGTATCTGCGCCCGATGGCTCACAATCTGGCGGACGCCGGGGTGCGGGTGCCGGCCTGGTTCCTGCTGGGGAATCATGTTCATATCGTTGCAGTTGCGGAGCACAACGACTCGCTCTCGGTGCTCCTGCGGCGACTGCGCGGGCGGTATGCGCAGATGAGGTGCAGTCGGTCGCGTGTTGAAAGGCCGGGTCCGGCGGAGAAGGATAGAAGTCAGGCGTAGAACGGGAATCAAGCGAAAGTGGCAGAGCCGACTGCCACCTTGGCCAGAATCGTCAACCGCTCGTGTCAGGCTGGTCCGCTCGTCCAGAATCGCCAACCGCTCGTGTCAGGCTGGTCCGCTCGTCGGTCCGCTCGTTCCCGCTCGTTCCGCTCGTTGGTTCGCTCGTTGTCCGCTCGTTCGCTCGTCCAGCATCATCCGGGGCAAACGGAGCAGCGGAACTCGGCGGAGCCCGCGGGGGCTGAGATCAACTCGCTCAGGCCGCCGTGCTCGCCCGCGTGTCCCTACGTTACGTACGTGACTACGACGTTCCCGCAGCGGAAAGCACGCTGGTGGAGGAGTCGCAGCTTGCGACCCTCCGTGAACACCGTGCACCCACCCCCGAGCGCAACTGGGATGATCACGAACTGGTATTCGTCAACCAGGCCCGCCTCACCGAGTTGTGCAGCCACACTGCCGCTTCCGAGCACTGTGATGTCCGGCTCGTTGCTCGCTTTGAGGTCCTCCACCGCCTTCGCTAGATCTCCCTTCAAAAGGTGCGTGTTGT
>Ga0302320_10007927_pt1 | contig 23252 bp, 22 predicted proteins | sample Bog_T0_3_FD_202130 | JGI IMG/M metagenome (GOLD analysis project Ga0302320, IMG submission 202130) | Peat permafrost microbial communities from Stordalen Mire near Abisko, Sweden - Bog_T0_3 | ecosystem: Environmental > Terrestrial > Soil > Wetlands > Peat | place: Sweden: Abisko, Stordalen Mire... | reverse complement strand
CCTGTCACGCCGGCCACCTCGAATCGTTCTCGAAGACGCTGATGGGCCGGATCGGCAAGACCCAGCCCGGCAAGTTCGCGTGCGAGAACTGCCATGGAGCGGGTTCGCAGCATGTGAAGCTGGGCGGTGGGCGCGGCGTCGGCGGCATCATGTCGTTCAGGCCTGACGATCTGTCGCACAGCGTCTCGGAATACAACGCGGTCTGCCTCGCCTGCCATGAAAAGGGCGACCGCACCTACTGGAGCGGCAGTGTCCACGAAGTCCGCAATGTCGCGTGCACCAATTGCCATACGATCATGCGCAGCGTGTCGCAGAAATTCCAGCTCAAGACCGTTTACGAGCCTGAGACCTGCTTCCAGTGCCACAAGGACAAGCGGGCACAGATGGCGCGGTCGTCACACATGCCGCTGCGCGAAGGCAAGATCACCTGCTCGGATTGCCATAATCCGCATGGCACGGCCAATGAAAGCCTTCTGAAGACGGCGACGATCAATGACACTTGCTACAAGTGTCACGCCGAGAAGCGCGGGCCGTTCCTGTTCGAGCATGAGCCGGTTCGCGCCAACTGCCTCAACTGTCATGAGGCGCACGGTTCGATCAATGAATTCATGCTGAAGATTTCGCGGCCCCGGCTGTGCGCCGAGTGTCACGGATTTGGCCACACGCTGACCGGCGGTCCGAATTCCTATCAGATCATGGGGCGCGCCTGTAACAACTGTCACACTCAGGTTCACGGTACCAACAGTCCGTCGGGAGCGCTGCTCCAACGGTAACACTCGGCTCACGTCGGAACGAATGTATTGGACGACCACTAACTGCACTAACTGCCCTGGGGGGCTAGAATGAAATCGCGATCTGGGGTTCTTCTTTCGTGTGCAATCGGGGCGCTTTTGCTCGGCACGCTGCCGGTCATGCCCGGCGCTTTCGCGGCCGACGCCGACCTTCCCGTCAAGGCGCCGGTGGTTGTCGACACGCCCTGGTGGACCCACGGTTTCATCGAACTCGGCGGACGCGGTTTCCTCAATGACCCGACCTATGGCGGGCACATTTACCAGGGCCAGGGCAGCCTCGCGAAGTATTACGAATACTCGACCGTGAAGCCGGGTGCGTTCGGCGACTTCAACGTCGCCACCGGCAGCAAGGACGGCCTCTACGAGATCGATGCCTGGGGCAAGAACGTCGGCTACAGCGATCAGGCCTACAACGCTTATCTGTCAAAGGCCGGCGAGCAGTATTTCAACTTCAACTGGGATCAAACCCCGCACGTCTACAGCACCAGCGGCAGCACGTTGTTCAATACCAACGGCAACGCGCTGACCCTGATCAATCCGAATATTGGCGCTCAGATGTTCGCTGCGGGAGGCGCGGGTTTTCCGACGATCCCCACCGCTGCGACCCCCGCCAGCCTCGCCAAAACCAATGCGATCAGCAGCATCATCAACTCGAATGTTGTCCCGACCAATGTCGGCATTCAGCGCGATACCGCATCCGTGGAATACCGCTACACGCCGACCGACAACTGGGACATCAAGGCCAACTACTCCAACCTGCGCAGGACCGGAAGCCAGGTCGACGGCGTGCTTTTCACGGGAACCAACACCGGTTCTCGTGTCGATGTCGCCAAGCCGATCGATGATACGACGCAGAACTTCGGCGTGAACGGCGAGTACTCGGGCACGTCGGCCTGGGGCAAGAAGTTCAACGCGATGGTCGGCTATAATGGTTCGGTGTATCAGGACGATTTCAATAACTACACCGTTCAAAATCCATTTTGTCTCGGCGCTGTCTGCGCCGGCAATGGAACTCCAACCTCTCCCCTTGCGATGATGTCGACGCCGCCCAACAATCGGATGAACGGCGTCAATGGCACTCTCGGTGCGGACTTGCCGCTCAACAGCCGGTATATGGGAACGGTTGCCTATAGCGGGATGCGGCAGAACGATTCGTTCCTGCCATTTTCCATCAGCGCTGTGAACCTGGCCGCGCCCGGTGGTGGGGTGCTTCCGGCGAATGCGCTTTCGACCATTCCGGCTTTGATCCGCACCCAAAGCGGGGTCGGGATGACAAGCCTGAACGGCTCGATCAATACTCTGCTGGTCAACAACGTCGTCACCACCCAGATCACCCCTGATCTGAAAACGAAGCTGAGCTACCGCTACTACGATTACGACAATCAAACACCTGAGCTGAATGTCTTCGATTGGGCCATCGCCGATGCGTGCTCGGCTGCATTGCCCACGGCGGCTACCGGGTGCAATCACCCCACCTATGCAGACGTGAATACCCTGTCTCTCGGCTACATCAAGCAGAATGCCGGCGCCGAGGCGACCTGGAGGCCGGTCAATTCAGTCAATATCGGCGGTGCCTATGGTTACGAGCACTATGACTGGACGCGCGCCGACGCCAGTGCCACGGGTGAAAACTCCGGCAAGGTTTACGCCGACTGGAAACCCACCTCGTGGATCACGACGCGGGCAAGTGCCATGTTCGCGGAACGGCGCTCGGACAACTATAATTACCTCGGCAATGTCGGACTGTTCCAATGGCAGGGCACACCGACTCCGAATACCATCCCGCCAGGGATGCCCAACGGCACCACGAATTACTCGCCCTACTACCGGCAACTCTACCTTGATGACCGCGACCGCGCCCAGGCCAAGTTCGCCGTCGATGTCAAGGTGCTGAGCAATCTGACGGTCACGCCGACCTTCAATCTGAAGAACGATAGCTACATCTTTGGACAAAACCAGGAAGGTCTGACCAGCGATCGATCCTACGCCGCCGGGATCGAGGCGGCCTATGCCGCCACTCCCGACGTTACATTCCTGTTCTCCTACATGAACGAGGAGCGTAACCAGAACGTCCTGTCGGCGAGCAACACTTACCTCTGCCCGTACACGTCGTCGGCAGCCGCCTGCGTGACTTCCTATACCGCTGCCCAGCTAACTGCGACGAGTGTTCGCGATAACGTGAACACCCTCATCGTTGCCATGAATTATGCGGTCATACCGCAGAAGTTCGACGTGCACGTCGGCTACACCTTGTCGATGGGCAAGAATAGCCAGCCGCTGCTGTTTGCCAACGGCACCGGGCCGGCATCGGGTGGCTACCCGTCGATCGTCGCCGGGGCCAATAATCCTGGCCAGTTCCCGGATGTGAACACCACATTCCAGCGGGTGGACCTGACCGGAAAATACATCGTCGACAAGGATTTCGTCACCAGCCTCGGCCTCAAGGGTGAAGTCGCGCTCAAGCTCCGCTACGCCTGGGAACGCAACGCCGTGACCAACTGGAACAACGATACGATGCAGCCCTATATGTATACCGCGATGATGAACCAGCCTCAGTCCGCCTACGTTCAATGGATGGCGGGCAACAATCCCAATTACAACGTTCACCTGGTCGGTGGTTCCGTCAATTTTGCCTGGTAGTTCCATCGTCCGCCCAAAGGGCATGGAAGCCTTGTTCTGGCCGGCGCGCCGTTTGATCGGCGCGCCGTTTGGCCGACTATGATATAGGTCAAAGCGGGCCTCTGCTCACTTGCTATCCGGATGGCGGGTTGGTGCAGACAGGCTGCTCAGGCAACGCTCGGTGAAGTGACTCTATGATTCTGTGGTCGATGTTTGCGTTGATGACGATAGGCGCCGTCATCGCTGTATGGTGGCCGCTGACGCGGCGCGCGAGGCCTGACCGTTCGGGCAGCGATATCGTGGTTTATCGGGACCAGCTTGACGAAATCGGCCGCGACGAGGCGGCGAGCCTGATCGGCAGCGTCGAAGCCGAGGCGGCGCGGGTCGAGGTTTCACGCCGCCTGATTGCGGCCTCGGAGAGCGCCAACGCCAGCGTCTCGGTCAATGCCCCGGCTCCGTCCGGTCTGTACCGCCGGGCAACGCTGGCCGCCGCCATCCTGCTGTTGTCGCTCGGCGCGGGCTTTACCTATGTTTCGCTGGGATCGCCGAACCTCGTTCCGGTTTCGATGGATGTCGCAACCGGCGGCCAATCGCTTCCCGAGGGGATCGAGAGCACGGTTGCCGAGGTCGAGAATTTTCTCGAGAGCAATCCGAAGAACGGGCGCGGCTGGGAATTGCTGGCGCCGGTCTATCTCCGTCTCGGGCGCTTCGACGATGCGGTGCGGGCGCGGCGCAATGCGCTGGAGATCTTCGGCCCCGACGCCGCGCGGCTCGGGGACCTCGGCGAGGCCATCGTTGTGGCTTCCAATGGCGCGGTGACCCCTGAGGCCAAGGAACTGTTCGAACGTGCCGAAGCCGCCGATCCCGACGACGTGATGGCACAATTCTATCTTGGCCTTAGCGCCAAGCAGGCGGGTCAAAAGGCCGACGCAGAAAGGCGCTGGCGCGCCCTGGTGTCGGCGGCTCCTGCGGGAGCGGAGTGGCTTCCGATGGTCAAGAACGCGCTTGCCCGCATCGATGAGAAAGACGTGGCGGTGGCCTCCCCACCCCCGGACCATCCGGTGGTCGCGCCCCCCGAGCACAATGGCGGCGCCATCGAAGCGATGGTGGCGCGTCTGGCCGAACGCCTGAAAAAAGACGGCTCCGATGTGCCGGGCTGGATTCAGCTGGTGCGCTCCTATCGCGTTCTCGGCAAGGCCGACAAGGTCAAGCTGGCGATATCAGATGCCCATACGGCGCTGGCAGGCAACCAGGAAGCGCTGCAGCAACTGGAGCAGGGCCTTGCGGCACTCGACGGTGAGATGGCCGCGAACGCCGCGGCCTCCGGCCCGGCCGCACCCCCGCCGGCGTCGGCCAATGCCGCATCGAAGGGACCTAACGCCAGCGACATCGCCGCTGCCTCCCAGATGGCGCCGGCCGACCGCAACGGAATGATCGAAAGCATGGTCGCCCGTCTGGCCCAGCGCCTGGCCGAGAACGGCTCCGACGTCGATGGCTGGCTTCGCCTGATCAAGGCCTATTCGGTGCTCGGCGAGCGCGACAAGGCGCTGACGGCGGCCTCCAGCGCGCGTCAGGCGCTGGCCGGCAACAGCGACAATCTGCGCCGCATCGGCGAATTGACCAAAGAGCTCGGACTGGAAGGCTCATGACCCGCAAACAGCGCCGCCTCATCCTGATCGGCTCGAGTCTCGGGGTGCTGGCCTTCGCGGTGGCGCTGATCCTGGGCTCGCTGCGCGATTCGATCGTATTCTTCAATTCGCCGACCGACATCGCCGACAGCAAGGCGCCGCCGGGAAAGCGCGTTCGCCTGGGCGGCATGGTAAAGGTCGGCAGCGTGGAGCGCGGCGACAATCTGCAGGTTCGCTTTCAGGTGACCGACGGCAACCGGGACATTCCGGTCAGCTACCACGGCATCGTGCCCGACCTGTTCCGCGAAGGGCAGGGCGTCGTCGCCGAGGGGCACATCGAGCCCGGCGGCACCTTCCTGGCCGAGACCGTGCTCGCCAAGCACGACGAGAACTACATGCCGCGCGAGGTTGTCGAGACCCTGAAAAAGCAGGGCCACTGGCAGGAGACCGCGGCGCCGAACACGATCGCCGTAAAGGCGAGCGCAAAGTGAAACGGGAGCCATCGCCATGATCGCCGAACTAGGTCACTACGCGCTGGTGCTGGCGCTCGCTTTAGCCCTGATCCAGTCGACATCGCCCGTCATCGGTGCGCGCAAGGGCGACTTTGCGCTGATGAAACTTGCCGATTCCACCGCGCTGGCGCAATTCGGCTTCGTGGCGCTCTCCTTTGCCGCGCTCACCGCCTGCTACGTGATGTCGGACTTCTCGGTCGCCAATGTCTACGAGAATTCGCATACCCAGATGCCGCTGATCTACAAGTTCACCAGCGTCTGGGGCAACCATGAAGGCTCGATGCTGTTGTGGGTGCTGATCCTGTCGCTGTTCGGCGCGCTGGTCGCAGCCTTCGGCTCCAACCTGCCGGCGACGCTGAAGGCCAACGTGCTGGCGGTGCAATCCTGGGTCGCGAGCGCTTTCTACCTCTTTATCCTGTTCACATCGAACCCGTTTCGGCGGCTGGCCGAGGTCCCGGCCGAAGGCCGCGACCTCAATCCGATCCTGCAGGATTTCGGTCTCGCAGTGCATCCGCCGATGCTCTATCTCGGCTATGTCGGTTTCTCCATTGCCTTCTCCTTTGCCGTTGCCGCCCTGATCGAGGGCCGCATCGACGCGGCGTGGGCGCGCTGGGTAAGGCCGTGGACGCTGCTGGCCTGGATGTGCCTGACCGTCGGGATCGCGATGGGTTCCTACTGGGCCTATTACGAGCTCGGCTGGGGCGGCTGGTGGTTCTGGGATCCGGTCGAGAATGCCTCGCTGATGCCCTGGCTTGCCGGTACCGCGCTATTGCATTCCGCCGTGGTGATGGAAAAGCGCAACGCGCTGAAGGTGTGGACCATCCTGCTGGCGATCCTCACCTTCTCGCTGTCGCTGATCGGCACCTTCCTGGTCCGCTCGGGCGTGTTGACCTCGGTCCACACCTTCTCGACCGATCCGGCGCGCGGCCTGTTCATCCTTTTGATCCTGTGCGTCTTCATCGGCGGCAGCCTGGCGCTGTTCGCCTGGCGCGCGCCGCTGCTCAAGCAGGGCGGGCTGTTTGCGCCGATCTCGCGCGAAAGCGCGCTGGTGTTCAACAACCTGTTCCTGGCCACCGCCTGCGCCACCGTGTTTGTCGGCACGCTCTATCCGCTGGTGCTCGAGGCGCTCACCGGGGACAAGATTTCGGTCGGCGCGCCGTTCTTCAACCTCACCTTCGGGCCGCTGTTCGTCCCGCTTTTGATCGCGGTGCCGTTCGGGCCGCTGCTGGCCTGGAAGCGCGGCGATCTCTACGGGGTGGCGCAACGCCTGCTCGCGGCCTTCGCCGTGGCCATGGTCGGCCTCGCCGCGACCTTCGCCTTTGCCGGGGTCAAGGCGGTGTTCGCGCCGTTCGGCGTCGGCCTTGCCCTGTTCGTGATGGCGGGCGCCGTCACCGACATCGCCGAACGCGTCGATCTGCGCAGTCTGTCGCCGGAAACCATCGGACGCCGCGCCGCGGGGCTGCCGCGATCGGCGTGGGGAACGGCGGTCGCGCATTTCGCCCTCGGCATCACGCTGCTCGGAATTGTCAGCGCCAGCACCTGGGGCAGCGAGCGCATCGTCGCGCTCAAGCCGTCGCAGACGGTTTCCATCAGCGGCTACGATCTCAGTTTCGACGGCATGGTGGTAAGGGACGGATCGAATTATCGCGAGACCGCCGCGCACTTCACGGTGCGCAAGGCGGGCGCGGTGATCGGCATCATGGAGCCGTCGAAACGGACATTCCCCTCGCGCGACGGCATGTCGACCACCGAGGCCGCGCTGCTGACGCGCGGCGTCAGCCAGGTCTATCTGTCGCTCGGCGACAACAACGCCGACGGATCGATCGCGGTGCGGCTCTATCACAAGCCGCTGGTGCTGATGATCTGGCTCGGCGCGGTCGTGATGGCCTTGGGCGGCGCGCTGTCGCTGTCGGACCGCAGGTTGCGGATCGGCGCGCCGAAGCCGGCGGCACGGCTGTTGGCGCAGCCGGCGGAATGATTGTCGCGCCCGGCCGGGGCGGTTGATCAGGGGATTTCGGATGGTCTGGAACGTCAGGGTTTTGCTGCTGGGGCTGGCGCTTTTCGCTGCCGCGCCCGTACATGCCGTCCAGGTCGACGAAATTCTCCCGGATCCCGTGCTGGAACAGCGTGCACGCGAGATCTCGCACGACCTGCGCTGCATGGTCTGCCAGAACCAGTCGATCGACGATTCCGAGGCGCCGCTGGCGCGCGACCTGCGCCTTTTGGTCCGCGAACGGCTCAAGGCCGGCGACAGCGACAGCCAGGTGGTCGATTTCATGGTGGCGCGCTACGGCGAGTTCGTGCTGCTGAAGCCCCGCATGAGCTGGCATACCGCCGTTCTGTGGGGGGCGCCGCTGACGATATTGATCGCCGGCCTGTTTGCGATCGGCTTTTCGGTGCTGCGCCGGCCCGCGGGGGCGGCGGTTTCCGAGACCGCAAGATTGAGCGAAGCCGAGCGCCTGAAGCTCGATGCCATCCAGCGGTCGCAGGGACTTTAGGGGCGAGTCCGGCGAAGCGATTTCCTGATCTAAATCAAAGTAATCGCCCGGGATCTCGGCTTAAATGAATGAATTAGGCGGCTGGCCGGCCCGCAAGAGGACCTGAGGGGACGAAAGCATCATGGACTACAACGTTTTTTTTGATCGGGCCCTGGGCCAGCTTCACGACGAGCGCCGCTACCGCGTTTTTGCCGATCTTGAACGTCTGGCCGGCCGGTTTCCGCATGCGATCTGGCACTCGCCGGACGGACCGCGGGAGGTCGTGATCTGGTGCTCGAACGATTACCTCGGCATGGCCCAGCATCCCAAGGTCGTCGGTGCGATGGTGGCGACCGCCTCGCGGATGGGCACCGGGGCCGGGGGAACGCGCAACATCGCCGGCACCAACCATCCGCTGATCGAGCTCGAGCGCGAACTGGCCGACTTGCACGGCAAGCAGGCCGCTTTGGTCTTCACCTCAGGCTACGTCTCCAACGAGACCGGCATTGCCACCATCGCCAAACTGTTGCCGAATTGCCTGCTGCTCTCGGACGCGCTCAACCACAATTCGATGATCGAGGGCGTGCGCAAATCAGGCTCCGAAAAGCAGGTGTGGCGCCACAACGACATGGCGCATCTCGAGCAATTGCTGCGCGCGGCGGCCCCTGACCGGCCGAAGATCATTCTGTGCGAAAGCCTGTACTCGATGGACGGCGACGTCGCGCCCTTGCATCGCATCTGCGATCTCGCCGAGCGCTACGGCGCGTTGACCTATGTCGACGAAGTCCACGCGGTGGGCATGTACGGGCCGCACGGCGGCGGTATCGCCGAGCGCGATGGCGCCATGGGGCGTATCGATATCATCGAAGGCACGCTCGCCAAGGCCTTCGGCTGTCTCGGCGGCTATATCGCGGCGAACACCAATCTGATCGATGCCGTGCGCTCCTATGCGCCCGGCTTCATCTTTACCACCGCGCTGCCGCCCGCGGTCTGCGCGGCGGCCACCGCCGCCATCAGGCATCTGAAGACGTCGCAATGGGAGCGCGACCGCCATCAGGACCGCGCCGCCCGGCTGAAAGCCGTGCTCAATGCCGCGCGCCTCCCGGTGATGGCGAGCGACACCCACATCGTGCCGCTGCATGTCGGCGATCCCGAGAAGTGCAAGATGGCGTGCGATCTGCTGCTGTCGGAACACGGCATCTATATCCAGCCGATCAACTACCCGACCGTGCCGCGAGGCCTGGAGCGGCTGCGGATCACGCCGTCGCCGTACCACGACGACGCGCTGATCGATCGGCTCGCCGAGGCCTTGGTGGAGGTCTGGGACCAGCTCAAACTGCCGCGCCAGCCGCAAATCCTCGCCGCGGAGTAGCTGCTGCCCGGTCTGAAATCTCGACCGGGCATTTGAAGCGACGATTAATCTTCAGTGTTGCCCGAATGGAACAGGTTTGCCTTTCACAGAAGCCTAAAGTTGCTCTCAACCGCTGATTTTAGTCCAAATATCGCACTTCAAAGGGCGAAATTATGAAACGAATCTCGATCGCAAGCGCGGCCCTCGCCACCTTGCTCGCCGCAGCGAGTGCGTCCGCGGCGGATCTTCCGGCCTACACGAAAGCGCCGGCAGTCGCGGCGGTGTTCGACTGGACCGGGCCCTATATCGGCACCAACCTCGGTTATAGCTGGGGTCGCGGCACTACCGATGGTACCTATACCAATGGGTCGCTCGTCGCGGCACTGACCACGGTGACGCCGATCTCCGGTCGTGCGGACGTCAACGGGTTCGTCGGCGGTGGGCAGTTGGGTTACAACTGGCAGTTCGGCAGCTGGGTGACGGGCCTCGAAGGCGATATTCAGGTCGGCAATGAGCGCGGCTCTGGCCTCGTCGCTTGCACCGTCGTCTGTGCTGCGGGATCGACCTTTGGCAGGGAGTACAAGCTCGACTGGTTTGGCACCGCGCGCGGGCGCGTTGGCTACCTCCCGGCGGAACGCCTGCTGCTCTACGTGACGGGCGGTCTGGCCTACGGCAGCTTCAGCGGTTCCTCATTGATCGGGGTGTCGGGTGCCAACGCACTGGACTTCGGCAGTTGGTCGCGGGTCCAGGCCGGCTGGACGGTTGGCGCAGGCGTGGAATCGGCGCTCGGCTACAACTGGTCGGTCAAGTTTGAATACCTCTACATCAATCTCGGCCAGGTTGGCGGCACCTCCGCAATTGTCGGGCTCAACCAATGGGTGTTCAATACCAAGTTTACCGACAGCATCGCGCGGGTGGGCGTGAACTATCATTTCAGCGGACCGGTCGTCGCCAAATACTGATCGCGGACGGACCAATCCAATCAGCCGGATGACAGGCGCGAGCCGCATGGATTGCGGCGTGCGCCTGTTTGTTTATTTCTTCATCCGCTCCAGTTCGTTTCCGGCGACGAGGTATTGCAGCGTATGGATGTTGCACACCTCGTGGGCGCGCAGGATCAGCTTTTGAGCCTGCTCGCCATTGCCTTTGCCCAGCGCGTCCTCGCCGGCCAGCAGTGACAGGTTGCATTCGCGGCCGCGGCCCATCGCGCCGTGATTGGTCGCGGCGGATACGTCCTCGAGCCTGATCTGGCCGAGAAAGAACGAAACCAGCGTTCCCGGCCATTGCTTCAGGTTGATCCTGTCCGAAAGTTTTGCCAGTTCTTCGGCATCGCTCTGGCCGGCCCTGGCGTGGGAGATGTGCAGCCAGGCGATCTGGTAGGGAAGCCACAACACATCGTCGGCGCGCGAGCTTGCCCCAAGTCCGAGCGCCTTGCCGAAGTCGCTGGCGGCGGCATCGTAACGCGCCGCCAGAAACTCGGCGTAGCCGCGCTCATTGTAGATGTCCCAGCTGTCGAGGCCGGAATCCCCCGCTTCGAGCGCAAGCGCCGCAGTGCAGTCGGCGATGGCGTCGTCATATCCGCCCTTTGCCCGCTCGCTGGCGGCCCGCTGCACCAGCGTGGCGGCGGCGCGATTGAGCTTCAGCGCCGCGCCGAAGTCCGCGATCGCCAAATCGAACTGCCGGTTCATGTGATAGTCCTGCCCGCGCTCGATCAGGAGGCCCTCGTCATCGGCTTTCAGGGCGAGCGCGGCGGAGAAGTCGGCAATCGCATCCTCGCGCAGGCGGTGGCCGTCGTCATGCCGGTCGAAGGCGTCGGCAATCAGGCTCTTGCCGGAGTATTCGCGTCCACGGCCCTTGCGGGCGGCGAACTGCTGGTCGGCCGAAAGATCGCCCGCGACCAGCGCCTGGGTGTACAGCCGGATCGCTTCGTCGCCGACACCCTTCTCGGACGCCTCGCTGGCGGCCTTGAGGTCGGCGACGCCGGCGGCCTGCAGGTCGGTGGCGAGCAGGACCATGGCAGCGGCCACGAAAAGCGATTTGATCATGGGCCAGTAAGTCCTTTTGCTTTCGATGTCGATGGGGTGAAGCCGCCGGAGATATAGCGCGCAAGGCGGCGAAGCAGAAGCCGGCATGCGTCATCGCCGGGCGCCGCCGCGGCGCCGTCAGCCGGCGCTCGGGGCAGGCGGGGTCAATGCAGCAGTCGCCGCTCGTATTCCAGCAACAGCTTCTTGATCTCGGCCAGATTGATCATGGCATCGGCGACCGTGAGTATTCTCAGGCGTTCCGGTTCCGATTCAATCCGCTCGGCCTCGGCAATTTGCCTCTCCGCGAGCTTTTTCAGCTCGTCCGGACTGAGTTGCGCGCTCACTGCAGTTCTTGCCATGGCAGACGACTCACCAATACCGATCATCAAATCTACCTTTCCAAAAACCCGCTTGTCTGTCCGATCCGCGACAGATTAGAGCGATTTCAATTCTTACAACTGCGGCTGGTAGCTTCGCCCGGTCACCAGCAGGGTCTGTTCCAGGCCGATCAGGAACACGCCCTTCGGGATCAGGCGAATGACGTTTTTCTGCTCGAGCTTGGCGAGCGTACGGCTGACGGTTTCGAGTTTCAGGCCGAGATAATCGGCGATATCCTGGCGCCGCATCGGCAGCGGCACGGTTTCCGAAAATACCGACAGGCGCGCCAGCCGGTTGCGCCAACTCACCAGGAACATGGCGACGCGCTCCTCTGCCGAACCGTTGCCGATCAGCAGCAGCTGATCCTGCGCCATGTCGAGTTCGCGGCTCGCAAACTCGATCATCAGCCGCATCACGTTGGGGCTGGATTGAATGAACTTGGTCAATTCGTCGCGGGAAAACCGGCACAAGGCGACCTCGCCGATGGCGTCGGCCGAAAAACTATGGCGGCCGGCGAGCGGCATTCCCAGGAAATCCCCGGGCAGCGCAAACGCCAGCACGTGACGGCGTCCGTCCGGCAGCAATTTGTAGAGCCGGACAACGCCCTGCGAGAGGCCAAACACGGAATCGGCCGGCTCGCCTTCCGGAAATATCGTCCTGCCCGGGCGAAAATAGACCTGGCTGGCGAGCCCCTGAAGTTCGCGAAGCTCGTGCGCATCAAGCGCACCGCTGCAGAACATGGCCGGGAAGAAAGCGCGCGCCATTTCGCACCCCATGTCGGCGTCCCCTGAATTCCGGCAACGTCCGCGCGGATTCGCCGCTGGACCCGGTCATGCAAGGCTACGACCGAAGCTGCGCGCAAATGTTGATCCAGGTCAATTCAACATCGGGCATAGTCCGGGAAAAATATGCAACCGGGACGATACGACCGTTCCGTGACAGTCCCCTGATCCCGCGTTGCGGGGCGCCTGACGTTCCAGACCGTTGATCCAGCGCAAGGTCCGCCATCCAGTTTGCGCTAGACTTTTGAGTCTGGAAGCGCCGGTCCGCCGGGAAACCACGGCAGCTCGACCGGGCGTCGAGGTACCGATGCCAAAGATCATCGAAATTCTGCTCGAAGAGCATCAAAACATCGAAAAACTGCTTTGCGTTCTGGAACGCGAGCTTGAGCTGTTCGACCGCAGCGAGCGCCCGGACTATGAAATCGTGCAGTCGATCATCCAGTATTTCCAGGGCTATCCGGAAAGCTGCCATCATCCCAAGGAAGAGATGATTTTCGCCAAGCTGAAGGCGCGGGATCCGGCCGCCGCCGGACGCCTCGGCGACGTCGAAGCCGAGCATGAGGATGAAGCCAGGCGCCTGCGCAGCTTCGCACGCGCCGTCGAGTCCGTGCTGTCCGATCAGGAATTCCTGCGGGAGAACTTTCATCTCGCGGTGCGCGACTTCATCGCGCACCAGCGCAAGCATCTGGAACGGGAGGAGCGGTCGCTGTTTCCGGCTGCCGCGAAAGCCCTGCAATCGGAAGACTGGCTGGAAATCGACGCCCGACTGGGCGACCGCAAGGATCCGCTGTTTGACAGCGTGGTCGAAGAGAAATTTCATAGCCTGCAAAAGACCATTCTGCGCTGGGAGCAGGAGACCGAGGAAGCCCGGGCGACCATCCCTCAAGCCTGAGCATGGCGGACGCAGGACTCGGCCCCCGTTGCCGAGACGGGTCTTGAGCGCCCCCATGCGCCCTGTATCGGGCAGACAGGGGAAATCCTAACAGCGACATTCGAAGCCGAAGGTCGCGTCCAATTGATTCGGATCAATTCATCCGGGTCGATTTGGTCCTATCAATTCAATTGGTTGGTTCTATCACGCCAATCGACCTGCCAAGCAAAGGAGGCGTCCATGAGCGCTTCAACCGTGGGCTCGGTATCTACCCAATTTTCCCGAAAAAGAGACATCTTCAAGCAATTGGGCGTCCAAGGCCCGATGCCGCAACAGGAGATGGATAGCTATCACGGCCATGAGATGCATCCGCAAAAGTTCCTGCGGCTGGTTGGCTGTCACGAGTCAAATCCGTCCAGGACCGAAGTCGCCTATCGCCTGCACTAGGTCCGGCCCCCCTTGAGCGCCGGGAGGCTTGAGCGCTGCCTTGGGGGCAGCGCTATTCCGGTTGCGCCCGGCGTTTGATTTTCGTAGCCGGCACTACTTTGCGAATGCCGGAAATACCGGCAATTTCTCGATATCGCGCGCATCGTGCTGGATAATGACCACAGCCTTCAGATTGGATGCCATCTGCTTGAGACGCTCGATCGAAGCCACGGTCTGGGCGCGATCGTAGTTGAACGCCGGCACGCCGTCGGAATCCCAGTTCTCGCGGAAGTGGACCGCGTCGCCGGTGATGATGACAGGACCCGTCTGCGGCAGCTTCACCAGCAGGCTGGAATGGCCGGGCGTGTGTCCCGGCGTGCGCAGCATGATCACCGTGCCGTCACCGAAAACGTCCTTGTCGAGGGTCTGCGGCTCGACCTTGCTGTCGCCCTTGATCCAGCTCTCGAACGGCTTGTAGTTCACGCCCTCGGCCGGCTTGGGGCTGGTGATCGCCTCCCATTCCCTGGCCCCGATCAGCAGGGTTGCCTTCGGAAACGAGGCGACCTGGCCGGTGTGATCGGCGTGATAATGGCTGATGCCGACATATTTGATCTGGTCGGGTTTGAGGTCGATCTTGGCGAGATAATCGACCAGGCTCACCTTTGGCGCGACATTGGGCGCGGTCATCGAATGGCCGGTATCCCACAGCATGTAGTCGTCGCCATGCTTGATAAGATAGCAACTGAAGACGAACTGAAGCTTCAGATCGCCGTAGGCGTAGGTATCCGAGAAGCGCTGATTGACGGCGGTCGGTGCCTGCGGCGTGCCGCAATCGAAGCGCGCCAGCGAAACGTTGGTCTCCGCCTGCGCGGGCGTCGCGAGAGCGGCGAACAGACTGGCGCCGGCGGCGAGTATGGTCAGTATGCGACTCATTTTTCTTCCCTTGAATGACGTGTTAAGCGCCCGTCCTTGCCCCGGTGTGGCGTTCAAAGGCATTCGGCCCCGTCCGCCCGGCTGAGGTGGCGCACGCAGGATACACGCATGGCAGGGGTGACGGAACGACCGTCGCTGGAAAAAAAGATATGGCGGCCGCCGGTAGGCCTGATGTAAGGGCAGCGCGTTCAGCCGGGAGGCCTGTGGCATTCAGCCGAGCTGGCTGATTTGCTCCTCGGTGACGACGCGCTCGACTTTCTCGGTCTTGCTCCTGATCCGGTAACGGAATCGTCCATCCGCCTCGATCGGCATCCGCGCGGTGATCGTATAGACGTCCGGCTGTTTCGGGTCGGCGCGCCCTTGCGGCCCCTGCAGGTGGAAAAGCACCTCGTCATCGATGGCGTAATGATATCCCATAAAGTTGCTCATTTTTTCGGCTTCGGCAAATCGATGCGCGCGTCGGAGAATTCCGGCGGACCCTCGGTGAGCCTGCGGATGCGGCGTTCGCGCTCCGCCGCTGGAAGTGCTGGATCGAGCAACTGGCCGATCTGCTTTTTCGCCAGCTCTTCGATCCCGGCCGGATCGCGCGCGGCGAGGCCGATGCTGTCCGTGCCCGGTGCGGCGCTCAACCCGAGCTCGACCAGCTGACGAATGGCGTCGGAGCGAACCATGTCGTGGGCCTCCGCCCAGGCATCGACATCCGCGGTGAGCCTTTCCGATAATTTCACCGCACTGATGGCATCGCGGTCGCCGCCCGGACGACGGATGGTAAGATCGGATTTCCTGTTGCGGGAATCGGGCACGTCTCACATTCCGCCTGTCGACGAGCTATCCGGCAGAAGTGGTCCTTTAACAGCTTTTCGTTCCGGGCGATTTGATCCTGATCAAGGCCTCATCTCCCCTCCCCACCGCTTCGCGGGGCGAGGGGGGACACGCCGCCCTCAATGGCGTGCATATATTTCGTAGAAGGTGACAATGATCTCGAACGCGATCAGGAACACCACGACGATCTCCAGCCGCAGCGAGCGCTTGGTATCGATGATATCGGCCAGCGTGGTAGCGGTCTCGGCGATGACGGCCAGTTTTCTGTTCAGCGTCTCGACGCGCTCGCTGAGCTCATATTCGTCCTCCAGGCGGGCATAGAGCCGCTCGAGGTCGGGCCGGTCCCAGAGCACGTCCGGCTTCTCGCCGACCGCGACCCGGCCCGATACGCGATGCTGAACCAAAAGCGCGTTGCCCATCAGCTTGAGCAGGTCGGTCCGGTTTCGCGAGGTTTTTCCGAAGCTCGCGAGCTCGCGGGCGAAAGGCTCGATGGTATCGAAGACGTTGCTGACCTCCTTTTCGTCCCAGCCGAGCACGACGCTCTTGGCCAGTGCGTCGGCGACGACCAGCAGCCGTTCCAAAGAGAGCTCCTTGACCACGATCGGTCCGCCGACCGGAATCGGTTCTTCGGCCTCTCCGGCAACCTGTATTTTCGCCCACTCTTCCTCGCGGGCAGCGGTCCTCCCGGAGGTGCGAAGGCGCAATCGCTCGAGCAGGCCGCTCTCCTCTTCGGTCGACAGGCCGAAGCAGACCACGACGCCATAGCGGAAAATCACCGCTATTCCGTTTGCGCCAAGGCGCACGGCGAGCGGAGTGCTCGACAGAACCTCACCATCGAAGCCGGCCGTATTGATGCGGTCGCCGATCTGAAGCGCGTGCGCCGTGATTTGCCCGGGGGTCGGAGCCGGATCTGCCATCCACTGCCTTTCCAGGATCCGACCGCCGCGCCGCCGGTGCCATCGCTCGCCTCTAGGGCAAGATGGATTTAAATTGAATCAGTCCGGGCGCTCTTTCTTACCCTGCCCTGGAGGGGGAGGGCCGGCTCGCATCGCAAGATGCGAGACGGGGTGGGGTGACGGTCTCTCAATCCGGGCAGCGTTCGAGGGGAGAGACTGTCACCCCACCCCGCCGCTCCTTTCAGTCGCCTCGACCCTCCCCCTCCAGGGGAGGGTAGGGCTTGTCGCAGTTTAATCTGACCTCATCTCATCACGTTCTAGCCTGATCGGGAAATAAAGGTCTCCAGCCGGGTTGCAAGCCAGACCGGCGTCTCCTGCATCGGATAGTGCCCGGAATTGCCGATCTTCTCGATCACGGCATGCGGATAGAGACCGGGATAGACCGCGCGCACCATCTCCTCGCTGACGCCGTTGTCGTATTCGCCGTAGAGCACCAGCATCGGCGACTTGACCTTGTGGGCGTCGGCCGCAAAGTCGTCCTTGATGAAGGAGCGCATATAGCCCTTGAACGCCTCCGGCTTCGCGGTCTCGCGCGCCCGCCGCAGCATCAACTGCAGCCATGGTTTTGAAACCCGGTTGCCGAGCGAATCGCCCATCAGCGCCAATGCGGCCTCGTCCTGTTCGCAGGCGGCCGTGAAGAAGCCGAATACCGCGTCGTCGAACGGCAGTGCCGAAGCTGGCACCGGGGTGAGCGCCACCACGGATCGCACGCGCGCGGGCGCATCCATCGCCACCTTCTGCGCCGCCTTGCCGCCCATGGAATGGCCGACGACATGAAACCCGCGCCAGCCAAGCTGGTCGGCGAGCGCGATCGCATCCGCCGCCACTTCGCCGATGGAATAGCTGCCTGAAACATCGCGCGACTGGCCGTAGCCGCGGATATCGGGGAAAGCGTAGGTGTAGCTGACGGTGTCGAGACAGTCGAACATGGGCGTGAACACCCGATGGTCCCAGAACCATCCGTGAATCACCATGACCTTTGTCGGACCGCTGCCGATCGTTGTATGCCAGACCATGTTTCCCCCTCGCTTATTGCTTGTTGGCTGATTATCCCGGCAGCTCTAGCAAAAAGTCTGTCGCCAGCCAACTTGCGATGCCTTCATACCACAGCGGCACGCCGTCCTCATTCCGATATGCGGCCATCGCCGGACCGGCCAAAAGCGAACATGACCTCGTCGTCGTCGTCCAGTGCCCCCTGTACAGGGAAAATCATCCCGGAACCATTTAGTCCTGAACCCGTTGCAGCTTGGGGTAGGAGTACGCATGGCCGGCAGCAAAAAACTCGAGCGACACCTTTACGAGAGCGAGCGTAATTTTCGTCTCCTCGTCAAGGGCATCACCGACTACGCCATCTATATGCTCGACCCCGGAGGTCGCGTTGCCAACTGGAACGCCGGTGCGGAGCGCATCAAGGGCTATAAAGCCAGAGAAATCATCGGCAAGCATTTTTCCGTATTCTACACGCCGGAAGATCGGGCGGCCGATCTTCCCCGACGGGCACTGGAGACAGCCCGAAAGGAAAAGCATTTCATTGTCGAGGGCTGGCGCGTCCGCAAGGATGGCACGCGGTTTTTCGCCTCGGTGGTCATCGATCCCATCTTCGAGAAACGCAAGCTGGTCGGCTTTGCGAAAATCACCCGCGACATCACCGAACGTCAGAGAGCGCTTGACCAGCTGTTGAAAAGCCAAAGCCAGTTCAAGTCGCTTGTCGGCGGCGTGACGGATTACGCCCTTTACCTGATTGATCCGACCGGCATCGTTTCGAACTGGAACGCCGGTGGCGAACGCATCAAGGGCTATACCGCCGAAGAAATTGTCGGCCGGCATTTCTCATGTTTCTACACGCCTGCCGATCGCAGCGCGGGAAAGCCCGCCAGGGCACTGAAAATTGCCCTGGAAACCGGACATTACGAGGAAGAAGGCTGGCGCGTTCGCAAGGACGGCTCGTTTTTCTGGGCGAGCGTCGTCATCGATCCGATCCGCAACGACGCCGGTGAGCTGATCGGCTTTGCCAAGATCACCCGCGACATCACCGAACGGAAAGAAGCGCAGGAAAACCTTCTGGCGATGCAGCGGCAACTCGCCGAATCCCAGAAGCTCGATGCGCTTGGCCAGCTGACGGGCGGCGTCGCCCACGACTTCAACAATCTGCTGATGGTCATTTCCGGCAACCTTCAGGCGATCCGAAAGGATGTCACGGGCGAAAAAGCGCTGAGGGCGCTGCGATCCATCGACAACGCGTCGCAGCGTGCTGCATCGTTGACCAGGCAGTTGCTCACCTTCGCCCGGCGGCAAAACGTCCAGCCGCAATCCGTCAGATTGTCGGAGCGGCTCGATGTGCTCCGGGACGTTTTGAACAGCGGACTCGGTAGCACCGTCACACTCACGATCGATGTCGCGGACGAGGTCTGGGACATTGTCGTCGATCCCAATGAATTCGAGACGGCGCTGGTAAACCTCGTCATCAATGCACGGGATGCGATGCCCGAAGGCGGTTCGGTGATCGTCAGGGCGGCAAACGTCCCGGACAGGGATCTGGTCGCAGTATCCGTGGAGGATACCGGTGTGGGAATTCCGGACGACATCGCCGAGAAAGTATTCGATCCTTTCTTCACCACAAAGGCGGTAGGTAAAGGTACCGGTCTCGGCCTGTCCCAGGTGCACGGCTTCGCGTACCAGGCCGGAGGAACCGTCGGGCTCAAGAGCGTGCTGGGCGAGGGGACTACAATTACCATCTGCCTGCCGAGAGCGATCACGCCATCGACATCCGAGCAGGAGCAAGCGACCTTGAAGGGCAGCGGAACCGTTCTGCTGGTCGAGGACAATCCCGAGGTGGCAACGGTGAGCACCGGCCTGCTTGAGCAACTCGGCTACAGGGTGCGCTGGGCCGCCGACGCTTCGGCGGCCCTGGCAGAGCTGGAAAACCACGGCATCGACATCGTCTTCAGCGATGTCGTGATGCCGGGCAAGATGGACGGGATTGGATTGGCCAGGACCATACGCGAGAAAAACCCCGAAATTCCCATTCTGCTGGTGACGGGATACAGCGCATCCGCTGGAGAAATCGGCTCGCAGTTTCCGATCCTGCGCAAGCCCTACCAGCTCCACGAGCTGAGCCGCGAATTGCAGAAATTGATTGCCTGACGCCGCGGTTCAAATTCCCCCGAACGGATCGCCTACTTCTTGTCGACCGCCGCGAACACTTCCCGGCAGGCCGCGACGCCGTTGATGGCGGCGGCAACGCCCACATAGGGCACCAGCTGCATCATGATTTCGATGATTTCCTCGCGCGCGACGCCACAGCGCAGCGCGCCGCCGATGTGGGTGCGCAATTGCGGCGCCGCGGTTCCAAGGGTCGCCAGCGCCGCGACGGTGACGATCTGGCGCGTCCGCGAGTCGAGCACGGGGTTCTGGTAGATTTCGCCGTAGATGGTCTCGAGCACATAGGTCGCGAGTTGCGGCGCCACGTCGCCGAGCGAGCGTTCGACCTGATCCGGGGTCTGTCCGAGGATTTCACCGATTTTTTGCGCGCCGCGGGCGCGGCGTTCGGGGTCCGACTGCATTGCTGCTTCCTTCTCTCGCCGGTCGCGCTAAAGTGAAGCCAGCGGCGTTGCGGCCTCGCGCGCGGATTTATCCAAGCTGTAGGGCCGGCATCACCGGGCGTCAACAAAGCGGCACGCGGAAAACCCGCGCGAAAAATGGGGGAAGCATGTTCAGCCGTTACCTGAAAATCCCGATGCTGTGCATGGGCATTGCGGCAGTTGCGACCGCGGGCATCGTCTCCGCTCCAGCGCAAACCTTTCCCGACCATCCGATTAAAATCGTGATCGGATTTGGGCCCGGCTCGGCCGCCGATATCCTGGCCCGCCTGGTCGGCAAGCAGATGGAAATCGGCCTCGGTCAGCCCGTTATCGTCGAAAACCGGCCGGGCAACAGCAGCATGATTGCCGCCGACAGCGTGGCGCGCGCCAGCGCCGACGGCTACACGCTGTTCATGGCGACCATCGCCAACACGCTCAATCCGCTGGAAACGAAGTCAAACTTCAATCTGGCCCGCGATCTGGCGCCGATCGTTCTGCTCGGCGTCATTCCCAATGTCCTGGTGGCGCACCCTTCGGTGCCCGCCGGCAATGTGCGGGAATTGGTTGAGCTTGCGAAACGCAAGCCGGAAAGCCTGAGCTTCGGCAATTCCGGTTATGCCACCGCGAGTTTCATGGCGGCCGAACTGTTCAACGAGCAGGCCGGCACCAAAATCATCAGCGTGCCCTACCAGGGCGGCAGCAATCAGGCGGTCTCCGACCTGCTCGCGGGCCGCATCACGCTGATGTTCAGCGTGGCCGCGACACTGGCGCCGCATGTCGAGGCCGGCCGGCTGAAGGCGCTCGCCGTGGCGCAATCCAAGCGCGCCTCGATCATGCCGGATGTGCCCACCCTTGCCGAAGCCGGCATGCCGGGTTTCGATGCCGGAATCTGGATCGGGCTGCTGGCGCCCGCCGGGACGCCCGCTCCGATCATCGAGAAACTGTCAGCGGCGGCCAACGCTGCCTTGAACACCGAACCGGTTCGCACCGCGCTGAAGCAGCAGGGCACCGATCCCGTCGGCGGCACGCCCGCGGAATTTGCCGATTTCATCAAGGCCGACATCGCGAAATGGGCCGCGGTTCTGGCGGCGTCGAGTGCGGGGAAGTGAGGGGAATGGTTGTGTCAATCGAGGCGCTGCCGCGAACCCAGATTTCACGCCATCCGTATCTCTCTTAGCAGGATGAGGTTAGATTGAACTGCGACGCCGCGGAAACTTTACCTCTCCCAGCCGGGGAGAGGTGAACCGAGCAACGGAGCGATGAATCCAAAAGTTATGTTGCTCCAGACATTCTGAAATCCGGATAACTCCGCATCCATGACCCCACCCGCCACCCCCGACACCCCCGACACCTTCTACAGCTCCATCCCGGTGTTCCGCGGCTTTGCCAGCCTGATGGACCCGGTGCTGTATTCGCCGCTGCCGGATGACTGGAGCATCGGCGTCGCCGATATCGTGGAGTCGACCAAAGCGATCGCGGAGGCGCGCTACAAGGCGGTCAACATGGCCGGCGCTTCGGTGATCGCGGCGGTCGCCAATGCGCTGGAGGGACGCGAGTTTCCGTTCGTATTCGGCGGCGACGGCGCCAGCTTTGCGGTGTCGCCGGATGATCTCGACCGCGTCCGCGAGGCGCTGGCGGCGAGCGCGATCTGGGTCGAGGAGAGCCTTAATCTGGTGATGCGGGTGGCGCTGGTGCCGATCGCCTCGATCCGCGCGCAGGGGCTCGACATCCGCGTCGCCCGGTTCGGGCCGTCGCCGAACCTGTCCTATGCGATGTTTTCCGGCGGCGGCCTTGGCTGGGCGGAAGCCGCGATGAAGCGGGGCGAGTTCGCGGTGCCGAAGGCATCGCCGGGCACCCAGCCCGACCTTACCGGGCTGTCGTGCCGGTTCGAGGAAATCCCTGCCGCGCGCGGCCTCATCCTCTCGGTGCTGGTGGTGCCTGCGCGCGGAGCCGAGGCCGCGGCATTCCGCGGAGTGATCGAGGACATCGTCGCGCTGGTCGAGCGCAGCCCGGATGCGGGGCGCCCGGTGCCGCCGGGCGGGCCGCCGCTGCGCTGGCCGCCGGCCGGGGTCGACTACGAAGCGCGCGCCAGGCGCGGCGGCTCGCTGTTGCAGCGGCGCGCCGGCGTGCTCGCCCACACCCTGTTCGCCTGGTTCATCATGCGTTTCGGCATCAGCGTCGGCGGCTTCGTGCCGAAGGTCTATATCGAGCAGGTGGTGGAAAATTCCGACTTCCGCAAATATGACGACGGCCTGCGCATGATCCTCGACTGCACCGGCGAGCTCGAACGCGCGCTGACGCAGCGCCTTGTCGCGGCCGCCTCGGCCGGCATCGTGCGCTACGGCCTGCACCGGCAGGACTCGGCGATGATGACCTGCTTCACGCCGAAGGCATCGCGCAGCGACCACGTGCATTTCATCGACGGCGCCCGCGGCGGCTATGCCGCGGCTGCCACCGCGCTGAAGGCGATGGCGGCGTGAAGCGGTTTGCCGCCGGTGGTGATGAGTGCGACGAACGCACAACACTCTGCGTCGTCCCGGCCTTGAGCCGGGACCCATAAACACGATTGCTAGTTGGAGAGGAAGCCGTCAACCACCGTTTTGCAACGAGAGGCCGCGGCGTATGGGTCCCTGCCTTCGCAGGGACGACATTGAGGTCCCCACGCGACGACCGACGGGCAAATCACCTGCGCCCCTGTCAATCCCTTCCAGAAAAAATATTCTGCTTTTCAGAATTGAAAATCAGCCCTATATCATCAGCCGTCCCGCCCACCAGAGGGGTGTTTCGCGAACGTCACGAACGCGGGTCGGGATGCGGTGGATGCAGGTGGCGCTTCTGACGAGGGTGCGTGCCTGCGGACGAGCGAAGTCGTGTGGTTCTGATGCCTCGACGCCGGCATCAAGTCTGGGGAGGCAACTCCCCAGGCGACGGTGACAAAAAAGCCCGATCACCGGGAAGAGCACGTATAAGCCGTAAACCATTGCGCGGGGAGTGCCGGGAGATGCCGGTGTGACCGTGGTGACTATCTGGCGTGGCTTTTTTTCTGCCCGCCGGCTGCGGGCGCATCATGCGCCCGGCATTCCCTGCGCCCTCACTTTGAA
>Ga0302320_10007922_pt1 | contig 23260 bp, 17 predicted proteins | sample Bog_T0_3_FD_202130 | JGI IMG/M metagenome (GOLD analysis project Ga0302320, IMG submission 202130) | Peat permafrost microbial communities from Stordalen Mire near Abisko, Sweden - Bog_T0_3 | ecosystem: Environmental > Terrestrial > Soil > Wetlands > Peat | place: Sweden: Abisko, Stordalen Mire... | reverse complement strand
TGGACATTGAGCTGGCCGCCGCGCTGGCTCCGGGAGCGGACATCGTCGTCTACATTGCGCCCAACACGGAGCAGGGAATCTACAACGCGGTGAGCCGCGCGCTCAGTGGAAAGGAAAAACTTCCCTGCGCGCTGTCTATCAGTTGGGGCGAGCCCGAGACCGAAGTCTCCAGGGCCTACCTGAAAAGCGTGGACTCCCTGCTGCGCGATGCCGCCATGCTGGGCGTCACCGTCTGCGTATCCTCGGGAGATGAGGGTGCGATGAATGGCGCGACCGACGGCAAGCCGCGGGTGAATTTCCCCGCCAGCAGCCCCCACGCATTGAGCTGCGGCGGTAGTACCGTGCACGCCTCACGCGGCAGGGATGTCCGCGAGTCTGCGTGGAATTGCGTTCTGTACGGAATGCGCGGCGCTACCGGCGGAGGTGTCAGCCGCCGATTCCCCACGCCTCCCTGGCAGAAGAAACATGGCGTGCCGCTTTCGCCCAACGGGCACAAAGGGCGCGGTGTGCCCGACGTTGCCGGACCGGCCGACCCGCGCCGCGGCTGCGCGATCCTTGTCGGCGGAAGGCGCTGCTCGTCGGTCGGAACCAGCGCGGTGGCCCCGCTGTGGGCGGCGCTGGTGGCCTGTCTCAACCAGGAACTAGGCGCGCGCTGCGGATACATCGCGCCGCTGCTCTATAACCTTGCCGCCAGCGACACCAACGCCCTGCGGCAAATCACCAAGGGAAACAACGGCTTCTACCCAGCCGGGCCAGGCTGGAACGCGTGCACCGGGCTGGGCTCCCCAAGGCTCGAGCACCTGCTCGAAGCCTTGCGCGTCGCGCCCTGACACAACCCTCGCCCCCCACGGAAACCGCGCCCGCCCGCAGCTTGCTAACGATGGAACTGGATGACCTGCCGCCCGCCCGCACCTTCGGGCGCATGCGCCGCGGAAAATAAATCGTGTTGCTCCATCGTATCGATCAGCATATCGATGAGAGACATGACAATCTCCGGACGATGCCGCGCCTCCTCCACCAGGTGCTTGGAGCAGATCGGCCGTCCCTCCCAGTCCGGCAGATCCATCTCGTCGATGTCGCTGTAGAGCTGGTACCGGGCTTCGTTCGGACATTTTTCCTTATGACAATGATGTGCATACTTCCTCTGTGCGTTGGGAAGATTGATGCCGACTAGATTGAACATTCCTGTCCTTCTCCTTATGGTTTCTTTGCCGCTGACGTTCCCATCTGTAAGATGTGCTTTTACTCAAATACACTTCTGCGCCAATCGTCCCGCTGCCGCTTCATTCCGCAAGCATTCCACGCCCGTCGAGCGAGCCCGACGCTCTGCGGAAAATCTGCAGGAGTTCCTCGTGGCTCAGCGACGACTTCTTGCGAACCGAACGCTGGCGGATTTCGGGCAGCATTCGCTGCGCAATGTTCCTGGTCGTTCTTACTCCGAGCCGGGAAAGAATCTGCAGCACGCTCTCCGAGCCCGAGTGGCGCCCGATGACGAACTCCGGCGCGATCCGCCCCAGTTCCGCTGCGGAAAACGGCTCGAAGCTCTGCCGGTCGCTCAGCAGCGAATGGCAATGAATCCCGGATTCGTGCTGGAAAATCGCCTCTCCCGTGATCGGCTGGCTCGCCGGAATTGCCCGCCCGCACGCCCGCGAAACCATTCGGCAAAGGTCCGGCAGCGCGCGGCAATCGACGCCGGAGTCCACCCCAAGTGAGTGCCGCATCGCCATCGCGACCTGTTCCAGCGCGGCGTTGCCGGCGCGCTCGCCCACTCCGGTCACGGTCGCGCTGATGCTCCCGGCGCCGGCCTGTATGGCCGCAATCGAATTCGCCGTCGCCATGCCCAGGTCGTTGTGCCCGTGAAATTCAAGCGTCGCCTTCCCGGCAAATTTCCGCAGCGTATGCATCGCGGTCGCCGTCTGCAGCGGATTCCAAACGCCAACCGTGTCGGCAATGCGAATTCGATGCGCCCCCAGGCCCGCGGCGGCGCTCACAAACTCCCCGAGAAATCCCGGCGCGGTGCGCGTCCCATCCTGCGCTCCAACCGAGACCCACTTGAATCGCTGCCCTGCGTAGCGCACCACTCGCTGCAACTCCCGCATCGCCCAGCTTTGGGTCTTGCCGATCGAGCGCAACTGAATCGAAGAAGTCGGAATCGCAATGTGAATGGAGTCGAGCCCGCAGCGGGCGGTCGCGTCAACATCCGCCTCGCGTGCCCGGCTCCATCCCGTCAACCGCGCCTCCAGTCCGAGCCCAACCATGGCGCGAACGTCATCACACTCGGCTTCCCCCATCGCGGCAATGCCGCACTCCAACTCCGGCACGCCCGCCTCGCTCAACCCGCGCGCGATGGCAAGCTTCTCCTCGCGGCAAAACGCCACGCCCGGCGCCTGTTCGCCGTCGCGCAGCGTGCAGTCGATGATCCGTACCTTGGAGTTCATCATCTTGAGTCCTTCAGCAACCGCGCCGTCTAGAAACTGTTTCCAACTCAGGCCAGCAGCAGACCGGTCGCTTCGTTGCCTTCCTGCAGCGCATCCAGAATCTCGTCGATCTTTTCCTCGTTCACTGCGCCGTACCAGGAGCCCGCCGGATACACTACCATCAGCGGTCCATTCTCGCAGCGGCTCATGCAGCCCGTGCTAGAGACCATCACGTCTTCCATTCCGCGATCGCTCAACTCCGTCTCGATGTAAGGCAGCAGCGCCGCGGAGTCCTTCTTGGAACACATGCCCTTGCTCTCGCCTTTAACCCGGAAGCTGGCACAGACTAATATGTGGTGCGTCGGTTTTTGCATCGGTTTTTCTCCTTGTTCTCTAACCGCATCCCGTGCCGGTCCCCTGGCACCCTGAAGGTCCGCATGATTTGAATTGCTTCCTCATCGCCACCGGAACGTCGCCGCTGCGATAGAGGCTCTCCATGGCTTGGGAGATGAGTCCCGCAGCCTCGATGACCCTCAGCCCGCTACGTTCCAGCACCCAGCGCGGCGCCCGCCCCACTCCATTGATGAGGATCGAGTGGCAATCCTCAATCGAGCGTGACAGATTGCGCCAGCGTTCGTTCCCGTCTCCGCGCTCGGGAGTTTCGCGCATTCCCACCAGCTTCGGCTTCGTCTCGTCGTACTCGAAGATCCACAGCTTCTCCGCTTCTCCCAGGTGCTGATTGATGAGAATCCCTTCCATGCTCGCCACCGCGACGTAGGGACGCGCCGAGCGATCGTCGAGCAGTCCATTCGCGGAATCGCGCATCAGGCTCACCAACTCCGCAGACTGGTCCGCGCCCAGCAGACCCACCGCGTCCGCCCGGCAGCGCGTGCAGTGCTCCATCTGCGGAATGATGGCGGAAACCTTGTTACGTATCTTTTTCACCTCGGAGAGCGGCAGTTCCTCCATCTCCGCAAACGGCGTTCCCGCAACCGGGTAGAGCGGAATGCAGTTCATCACGTCGGCGCCCAGTGCGCGCATCTCCTCGGCCACCACTTCCACGTGATCGTCGTTGATCCCTGGAATCAGTATGGTGTTTATCTTCAGCGTCACGCCGGCCGCCTTCAGCGCCTTGATCGATGCCAACTGGCGCTCCAGCAGAATCCGCGCTCCGGCCTCACCGCGGTAGATCGTCTTGTGATCCCGAACCCACGAATAAATCTTCGCCCCGATTGCCGCGTCAATCGTGTTCACCGTGATGGTGACGTGACTCACCTGCAGCCGCGCCAGGTCCTCGGCATAGGGAGCCGTGTTCAGTCCATTGCTGGCCACGCAGAGCAGCATCTCGGGATACTTCTCGCGCACCAGCCGCAAGGTTTCCAGCGTATCGTCGGGACTGGCAAACGGGTCGCCCGGCCCCGCAATCCCCACCACCTTCAATTGCGGAATGCGTTCCAGCACCTTGTCCAGGTACGCCAGCGCCTGCTTCGGTTGCAGCACCGCGCTGGTCACGCCGGGGCGGCTCTCGTTCATGCAATCGAACTTGCGATCGCAGTAGTTGCACTGGATGTTGCAGTTGGGCGCCACCGGCAAGTGGATGCGCCCCGTCTTGTGCCGAGTGTCCGAGTTGAAACAAGGGTGTTGCGTCAGATCCAGTGTCATCGTTCACCTCTACAAGTAGCTGTAGCCAATTGAGCTTGATTCCTGCTTGATTTCCAGCAGGGTGTTGACGATGAGATCGAACAGTTGCTGCGCCCCCCGGTAGCCGAGATGCAGAATGCGTTGTCCTCCGATGCGATCGTGAATCGGAAAGCCCACCCGGATCAAAGGAACGCCAAGCTCGCGCGCCAGCTTTGCGCCCTTGCTGGTTCCAATCACAAAATCCGGCTTCAGTTCCTTCAGCGCCAGCTCCTCGGCAATCGTCATGAAGTCCACTCCGTCGCGCACCGCCGCCGGCTCGCGCAGATGCGTGGTAACCTCGGCAATGCTGTGCCCCAGCGCCCCGCTCTTGCCGCCGGAAGCGCACAGCACCGGCACCACTCCGGTCTCTGCCAGCAACGACGCCAGCCCCACCACCAGGTCTTCGTCTCCAATCACAATCGCGCGCTTGCCAAACAGATACTTGTGCCCGTCCACGTATGCATCCACCAGCCGTCCGCGCTCCTGCCGATATTTCTCCGGAGTCTCGTGTCCGCTGAGTTTTTCCATGACCGCAAAGAACGCGTCGCTCTCGTGAACCCCGATCGGCATCCCGATTCTCTTTGCCGGAACCTCGAAGCGCTCTTGCAGAAAAGATGCGGCCGTGCGCTTCGTGCGCAGGGTTCGTCCAAACTCGATGCTTGCTTTCGCAGACGCGGTTCCGCGCAGCGCCGCAATGGTCGTGCCGCCCTCAGGAATCTTCTCGTACTTCTTCATCGAGGGTCCGTCGAGGGTTTCCGAGCAGTCCGGAAACAGTGTCAGCGGCATCGCAAAATCCGCGGCCACTTCCTTCAGGAAACGCAAATCCTCCGCCGAGACCAATCCCGGAAATAGGTTCACGAAGCCGCTCGCGTACGCGCTCGGGCTCGCGTCCTTCTCCGCCAACTGCTCCACCACGGCGCGCACCGCATCGTGGAATCCGTCCACGTGCGTGCCGCTGTAGGCAGGCGTTGCAACATGCACCAGCACTGGCTCCCCGGCGCCTGTGCGCTTGGCGCGATACTCATGCAGCAACCCGTGCACGTCCTCGCCAATGGTCTCCGTCAGGCAGGTCGTGGCGATTCCGATCAGCGCCGGATGGTACTGCGAGGTCACGTTTCCCAAGCCCTGGTGCAGGTTCGCGCCTCCGCCAAAAATCGTCGTCGCCTCGCTAAAGCCCGAAGTCGCAATGTCCATCGGCTCGCGAAAGTGGCTGATGATGTAGCGCCGCATGTAGGTCGCGCATCCCTGCGAGCCATGCAGAAACGGCAGCGCGCCGGCGATGCCACGCATCACCAGGGTTGCGCCCAGCGGTGCACACGCCTTGCACGGATTGCGCGTCGAAACCCAGTTGGGACGCGGAGCGTTCTTCGGCACTCGAAGTGGCGAGCTCACTTCACCACCTCCAGCGCAGTGGCGCGCTTGCGCGGAGTCAGCCGCCAGACCGGGCTCATCACGCTCCCATAAACTTCTTTCGCAAAGTTCAGCATCCCCTCAAATCCCGCCAGCGCTTCCTTGCGCTCGTGGTTGTGATCGCAAAACCCGATGCCGAGTTTGTAGGCGATGGGCCGCTCCTTCACCCCGCCGATAAACACGTCCACATCCTTTTCCTCAAGAAAGCTGGAAAGCTCCAGTGGATTCGAGTCGTCGGCAATGATCGTGCCCTCGTCGCAGAGTTCCCGCAGTTGCTCGTAGTCTTCCTTGTTGCCCGTCTGCGAACCCACCATCACCGTCGTCATTCCCAGGTGGCGCAGCGCGCTCACCAGTGAAAACGCCTTGAACGCGCCGCCCACGTAGATCGCCGCGCGCTTGCCTTCCAGTGCCTTGCGGTACTCGGCCACCAGCGGCATCACCCGCTCCAACTCTTCGCGCACCATGCCCTGCGTGCGTTCCAGCATCTCCCGGTCCTTGAAGTGACGCGCCACGTCATAAAGCGATTTCGACATGTCCTCCACGCCAAAGTAGGAGACGCGGAGGAATGGAATGCCGTACTTCTCCTTCATGCTCTTCGCCAGGTAGGTCATCGAACCCGAACACTGCACCACGTTGAGCGCCGCTCCATGGGCCCTTCGTATATCGTCGATGCGTCCGTCGCCCGTGATGCAGGAGACCACCTCGACTCCCATGCGCGCGTAGTAGTCGCGGATCATCCAAGTCTCGCCCGCCAGGTTGAAGTCGCCCAGGATGTTGATGCTCTTCGGACTGATGTCTTCGGTCGGCCCGGTTCCCACCAGTTGCAGCAGCGCGTCGCAGGCCGCCTTGTAGCCATCCTTCTTCGTGCCCTTGAAGCCCTCCGAGTGTACCGAGAGCACGGGAATTCCCTTCTCCATGCTCACCCGTTTGCACACCGCATCCACATCGTCGCCAATCACGCCCACAATGCAGGTGGCATACACAAACGCAGCCTTCGGATGGTGCGCGTCGATCAACTCACAGAGCGCCGCGTGCAACTTTTTCTCGCCGCCGCGCACCACGTCCATCTCCTGCAGGTCGGTAGAGAAACTCAGCCGGTGCAGCTCCGGCCCGGATGACAGCGCGCCCCGTATGTCCCACGTGTAGGAGGCGCAGCCGATCGGTCCATGCACAATGTGCAAGGCGTCGGCGATGGGATACAGCACCACGCGCGAGCCGCAGAAAACGCAGGCGCGCTGGCTCACCGAACCGGCAACGCTTTGCTTCTCGCAGTCGAGCTGGTAGGGCTGCTGCTGACCCTTGCGATACACCTGCCGCTCGCGCTCCCGTAAAATATCCGCCATCGCCTCGTCCTCGTTGAACCTGTCTCGTCGAACTCCGCTTGCGAGTCGCCCCGCAAACTACATCACCAGTTCAAAGCTCTCCTCGGGAGCGTCGCGATCCTGGCGATCCATCACCACGCCCAGGATTTTTTCCAGCAGCCGCATCGCGCCCGCGTACCCCACCGTCGGGAAGTAGGAGTGTCCCACCCGGTCGAGGATTGGAAAGCCATGACGAACGAAGGGAATGTTTTCGTCGCGCGCTATGTACTTGCCGTACGTGTTGCCGATCAGCACGTCCACCGATTCCTGCTTGATCCACTGGTGCATCAGGTACATATCCGCCTGGGCTCCGGCGCGAATCTTGGCATCCGGCACGTTGTCGCCCAGCGCCGCACGCACGCGATTTTCAAACTGCGGAGTCGGCGTGCCGGTCACCACGTACACCGGCTTCATGTCCAGCAGGTTCAGGAATTCGACGAGCGATACCAGTTGGTCCGGGTCTCCGAACAGCGCCACCCGCTTGCCGTGTACGTACTGGTGCATGTCGGAGATCATATCCAGCAGCCGCCCGCGCTCGTCGGTAATCGCGTCCGGCACCTTCACGTCGGCCATCAGGCGCAGCGTGTCGATAAAGCGGTCAGTAGCCTGCAAGCCGATGGGCAACTCCAGCGTCGTGCCTTCCACGCCGCACTTCGTCTGCAGCGCTTCCACCGTCGCCGTTGAACCCGTCAGCCCAAGCCCGACTGTGCCGATGCTGCCGCCCGAACTACGTACCGCCTCTACCGTCGTGCCGCCCTTCGGATAGAACTCGTGCTTGCCCGTCTGCGGCGCATCCAGCACGTCGGCGGTGTCCGGATACATCACTACCTTGACGCCCATCTTGTGGGCCAGACACTTTAGCTCGCGCATGTCGGAGGGTTCCACCCAGCCGGGAATCAGGTTCACCTGCTTGCTCTTCTCCGCCTGCGGATCGGCAAAGTAGGTGACCAGCGCCTTGGTCATGTTGGAAAAACCGGTAACGTGCGAGCCCACGTAGCTCGGCGTGTTGCAGTGGATCACGTGTTTGCCCGCGGGCACCTTGCTCTCGGCAACCGCCTTGGCGATGATCTGCACCAGGTCGTCGCCGATCGTCTCCGACAGGCACGTGGTGTGCACCGCGATCACGTCTGGATTGTAGACAGTGAAGATCGTCTGAATTGCCTGCAGCAAGTTGGCCTGTCCGCCAAAGACCGACGCGCCCTCGGTGAACGAGCTGGTCGCCGCCATCACCGGCTCTTTGTAGTGCCGGGTCAGCGCGCTGCGATGGTAGGAGCAGCACCCCTGCGATCCGTGGCTGTGCGGCAGACAATTGTGCAGCCCCAGCGCAGCGTACATCGCGCCGATCGGCTGGCAAGTCTTGGCGGGATTCACCGTCAGCGCGGTGCGTTCCAGAACCTCGTCTGTAGTGTGGCGCAAAAGCATAAGTCATTCCCTCTCTGCTCTCGAAGCAGTCTCTGTGTGTGCTGGCTTGAGCTTGTCGTTGTGCTGCCTAGTCGGCTGCTACTTCGGTCTGCAACTGTTCCTGCTGCTGCCACGGCGGATTTACGAACGACCAGATCTTCATGTTCACCATGCGGTCGATATCCTTGTAGAAGTTGATCGCGCCGCGGAAGCCCGCGTACGGGCCGCCGTAGTCGTAGCTGTGCAGTTGCTTGCAGGGAATGCCCATCTTCTGCACCGCGTACTTTTCCTTGATGCCCGCGCAGAAGATATCCGGCTTGTAGATTTCCAGCAGGCGCTCGGTCTCGTGATGGCTGATGTCGTCAATCACCAGCGTCTCGTCGTCCATCTCCGGCATCATGCCGATGTAATCCTGGAACTCCATCTCGGTCATGCCCTCCAGCCTCGCCACCTGTTCCGGTGTTCTCCTTGGACGGTAGCGCTCCGGATCGGGAACCACGTCGATCTCCTCGATGTTCTTGCTGTCGGCATCGACCTTCATTCCGGGCAGAACCTTGCGGCCTTCGTAGTCGTCGCGATGGCCAAACTCGTAGCCCGCCACAATCGTCTTCATGCCGATGTCGCTGAAGAGCATCTGGTAGTGATGCGCCCGCGATCCGCCCACGAACAGCATCGCCGTCTTCCCCTGGCAGCGCGCCTTCACCACCGAACGCGTCACTTCCACCTTCGCCATCTCCTCGGCGATTACCTCCTCGATCCGCGCCTTCAACTCGTCGTCCTCAAAGTACTCGCCGAGCCGGCGCAGCGACTTCGCCGTCGAGTCCGCGCCGATGAAGTTCACCTTCATCCACGGAATTCCGAAGCGCTTCTCCATCATCTCCGCCACGTAGTTGATCGAGCGGTGGCACATCACCAGGTTCAAGTCGGCGGTGTGCGAGTTCGCCATCGTTTCGTAAGTCGAGTTGCCGCTGAACGTCGAAATCTGCTTGATGCCGCAGCGCGACAAAATGTCTTCCAGCACAAAACCGTCGCCGCCGATGTTGTACTCGCCCAGCAGGTTGATCTTGAACTTCTCGTCGTGCGGCGTTTCGTTCAGCCCGATAATGTGCTTGAACAACCCGTTGTTGGCGATGTGATGTCCCGCCGACTGGCTTACTCCGCGATAGCCTTCGCAACTGAATCCGAAAACGTTGATGCCGAGTTCCGCCTTCATCTCACGTGCCACCGCGTGTACGTCGTCTCCAATCAGGCCCACCGGACACGTCGAGAAAATCGCAATCGCCTTGGGGTGGAACAAGTGATAGGCCTCGCGCACCGCGACCTTCAGTTTCTTCTCGCCGCCAAACACAATGTTTTCTTCCTGCATGTCCGTTGACAGGCAGTAGTTGATGAAGTTCTGCGCCTCCAGCGAATCCGGACGCGTCTGGTTTCGCCGCGTCAGCCACGCATAGAAGCTGCACCCGATGGGGCCATGCACCAGGCTGAGAATGTCGCGGCTCGGGCCGATCACAACGCCCTTGCACCCGGCATACGTGCAGCCGCGCTGGGTGATGATGCCAGGGCTGCTGCGCGTGTTCGCCTTGATTTCCGGCACGCTGCCGTCCTCACGATGTTCCGTGACAACGATCTGCTCGGAGCGCTTCTGGCGAAGCTTCTTCGGATAGATCTGGATTAATTCCTCTTTGACGTCGCGCGGATTTCTTGGCATTTCTCACTCCATACTGCTGTGGCTGGCCCGCATCGGGCGCTGGGTTTCAGTTTGCGTCTCGTGTTGCGTCGCACCGTCGTTCGCGAGACTCGCTGGTCAGGCGACCACCTCGGTGCCGGGCGGTACGCCTTCCACCAGGCCAAAGTCGATCAGCAGCTTTTCCAGGTCGTCGATCTCCAGCGGCGTCGGAATCACGAACATCTTGTTCTGGTCGATTGCCTTCGCCAGCGTCCGGTACTCGTCCGCCTGCGGGCATTCCGGACGCCACTCGATCACCGTCTTGCGGTTGATTTCGGCGCGCTGCACATCGTTGTCGCGCGGTACAAAGTGGATCATCTTCGTGCCCAGCTGGCGGGCGAATTCGGAGATCATCTCCAGCTCGTTGTCCACCTTGCGGCTGTTGCAGATGATGCCGCCCAGGCGCACGCCGCCGGCCTGCGCAAATTTCACAATGCCCTTCGAGATGTTGTTGGCCGCATACATCGCCATCATCTCGCCCGAACACACAATGTAGATTTCCTGCGCCTTGCCTTCGCGCATCGGCATCGCAAAACCGCCGCACACCACGTCGCCCAGCACGTCGTAGAAAACGTAGTCGAGGTCCTGTTCATAGGCGCCAAGCTGTTCCAGCAGGTTGATCGAGGTGATGATGCCGCGCCCCGCGCAGCCCACGCCCGGCTCCGGTCCGCCCGACTCCGTGCACTTCACGCCGCGATATCCAGGGCGAAGAACTTCGTCCAGATCGACTTCGTCGCCGCCCTCGTCGCGCAGCGTGTCCAGCACCGTCTTCTGCACCAGGCCGCCCAGCAGCAGACGCGTCGAATCCGCCTTCGGATCGCATCCCACCACCATCACCTTCTTGCCCGACTCGGCCAGTGCCGCCACCGTGTTCTGCGTCGTTGTGGACTTTCCGATTCCGCCCTTGCCATAAATTGCGATGCTTCTTCTTGCCATGTCGATTGCTCCTTAATGAGAATTGATGAGTTGTCTGAAGGCTGTGAATACACTTCATCCCGGCATCCAGTTGGAAATGTGAGTACACCGCGGCGCATGAATTTTTCATGGGTTCACTTCATGCCGCGTCGCGCTATTTCACTATTGGGAGTTGTCCGGCCACGATAGAAGGGCTCAGGACTTTTGCTCGATCGGGGAGCGATGCAAGCAGACGCAAGCTACTGCTCCGCGTCCTTGGGAAAGGAGCTCTCAGCCGTGGCGACGATCTCGGTCGCCCGCTGCGTGCTCCTGTGTAGAGGTCCAATCTACGACGAACTGCCGCCCGGCGTCCAATTCATTTTCTTTATCGCCGCGATAAGAACGCCGCGCGTGAGCTTTCCTGCGCCGCACCGCGCCAAGCGTTTATGGACAGCATAAGAACTTTCAATTGGCCTTTCCCCGCCGCTTCCGCTTACTCTCGCTGCAGTGGCTGCAGACCCGCGTGGGGACGGGGGAGAGTTGTGAAGCGAATATGCCCAAGTCCGGAAACGACGCAGGCGCCTGGCAGGTTGCCATCCTGCATCGCACAAGCCGAATTGTCAGCTCCGGCCTCTCGATCGACGATATGCTGCAGGAGCTTGTCGCAATCACCGTCGAAGTGATGGCCTGCGATGCCTGCCTGGTTTATCTGCCGGATCACGAGACCGGAGACATCGTGCTCCGCGCATCCCAGTTGCCGCACGATGCCGAGATCGGCGCCGTCCGCCTCAACCTGGGCGAAGGCGTTGCCGGATGGGTTGCCCAGCACCGCTCGGCCGTCGCCCTTTCCAGCCGGGCCTTTGCCGATTCCCGCTTCAAGCACTTTACCGCCCTCATCGAAGATACCTACGAAGCCTTGATCTCCGTCCCGCTGGTGCGCGGCGGGGAAGTGATCGGCGTCCTCAACGTCCATCACCGCGAGCCGCACGAACACACCCCGGAGGAAATCTCCGTGCTCTGTTTTCTCGGCGAACAGATGGGCGGCGCCATCGCCTACTCCACCCTCGCCGAACACAATGTCAAGCTGAAGAAAGAAACCCTGCTCGTCCGCCAGCAACTGGAGGAGCGCAAAATCGTCGAGCGCGCCAAGGGAGTCCTCCAGCAGAGATTCGGACTCACCGAGGACGAGGCCTACCAGCGGCTGCGCGACGAGAGCCGAAGGTTGCGGCGTACCATTCGCGATGTCTCCGAAGCCGTTCTGCTCGTCGAGGGCCTTGGCCAGGAGCGCCCGCGCCTCAAGCCGGACTCCGGCGAAAAACGCTAGCCTCACATCCGGCGCCGCGCATTCCGGCGCGAGCCGCGCCGGTCCGTCTTCTCAGGTCCGCGCGGCGATTATCTCCGGCCTCTGATTCATCTCCGAAAAACGGATCGCATTCATGATCAGCCCCGCGCAGGTGTCCAGCCCCAGCGTGCTGTTCACGCTCAGGTGATACAGCTCCCGATCGCCCGAGTTACAGCCGTAGTAATCCTGTATATAGTGGTGGCGCTCGGCATCGATGCGGCGCAGCACGGCCGGCAGGTCCTGCTCGTTCAGGTGGCGATGCCGGATCCGCTCAATCTTTTCCTGCAGCGGCGCATGCACCAGCACATGCAGCGCGTGCGGATGATTGCGCAGCACGCACTGCGAGCCGCGCCCGATCATCACGCAGTTGCCCCTCTTTGCGGCCTCCTGGATTACGTGCGCGGTGAATTGTTGCAGCGCATCCCGATCCACTCCGGTGTCGGCAACTCCGCCCACGTACACCTCCGGCCCGCCATGCCGGAACCCGCTCAGCACCCGCTCCCACCAGGCGCTGCATTGTTCGTCCGCCTTCTCCGCCCACGCACGGTCGATCTTTCCCATGGTGGCCACCCGTTCAATGAGTTCGCGGTCCACAAACTCCCACTCCAACCGCTCCGCCACCCGGCGTCCAATCTCGGCTCCGCCGCTACCGTACTCTCTTGCGATGGTCACAACATTGAACATGCTTTCCTCCTTGCTCTCCCGATCAGCGCTGCGCCAAAGACCTCGCGCCGGCCTTCGGCGCATTCAGCATGGCGCAGATTCGTCTCTGCGGCAAGCCCACCGGGCGCTTCGTCAATCCTCGCCCGCATTCTCCCGCGCCCCTACAGATCCTTGCCGGGCGACCGGTGCCGCGTCAGCAGATACTCCAGGTAGCGCGACTTCATCTGCCGGCTCGCCATAGCCTGCTTCACCGGCGGCAGTTTCAGAATCGCGCCCAGGATCGCCGCCATCGCGCGATGGCTGAACAGCGCGCGGTTGTCGAAGATCAACTCCGGCAGCTTTCCCCGCTCAATCGCCATCAGCACCGTGCGGTGCGCCGTGTTCACCGGCGTAATCAACCGCTGCCCCCGCGGCTTCAACTTCGCCGCGCCCGTGCGGCACTGGCGCACGCACACGCCGCAGCCCAGGCACAGCTCCTCGTTGACCCGCGCCCGCTTGCGTTTGGACTTGTGTGGATCGCCCGCCGCAACCAGCCCCATCGCCTCCACCGGGCAAACCTCCACGCACTTGCCGCAGCCGTTGCACTGCTCCGCGTCAACCTCCGGCAGGAAGTTCGTCGTCGCAATCGGATGCAGCACCGCAAAGCGCTTGGCCGCCAGCATCGCCTCGCAACAGCATCCGCAGCAGTTGCAGATAAACGAAACCCTCTGGCGCACATTCTCGCCAAACTGCACCAGGTTGTTTTCAATCGCTCTCTGCAACACCTCCTGCCCTTCGCTCGTATCCACCTGCCGCGCAATTCCGTGCTTGATCAGCGAGCGCGCCGTCGAGTTGAAGGTCATGCAGATGTCCTTCGGCGCCGCGCACGCCTTCCCCAGATGCTCCATCTTGTGACGGCAGTAGCACGTGCCGATTCCAATATGCGAAGCCGTCCGCACCACCTCCGAGGCCTTCTCGTAATCCAACACGTGAACCGTGTTCTCCTCTTCGAGCGGCAGCAGCGCGTTACCCGGCCTGGCGCCCGCGGCCGGCAGCACAGCGTTATCCGGCCTGGCGCCCGCAGCCGGCAGCGCAGCGTTACCCGGCCTGGCGCCCGCGGCCGGCAGCGCAGCGTTACCCGACCCAGCGCCCGCCAACTCCAGCGCCGGCTCACTCACAAACACCCGCCCCAGTTGCGTCTCGCTTCCCGTGAACAGCGCGCGAACAAAATCCTCCTCTACGTTCAGGTACTGGTAGAACAACTCCGCCAGCAGCTTCTGATCGTATTGGTTTCCCACCCGCATCATCGAGAATTCGAAGAAGCCCGCCATCGGAGGCGGCATCACGTAGGCCTGCTCGCCGTCCATCTCCGTGTCCAGCATCATGCCGCGCGAGGCCAGCGTGTCCAGCACTACCCGCGCCTCCGCCTCCGTCTTCTTCCAGGCCTTGGCCGCCGCGGGCACCCGGAAGGGTTTCAGCGGGAGCAGCGCAACCAGCTCCGCTTCCTCCGGCGAGAACAGCACTCCCAATATCTGGAACAGCAACTCCGTCGGCGGCGCTCCCTGCGGAAACCGGTTCAACCTCTCCGACAGCTTGCGGTAGCTTTCCCTCGCGGTATGGTGTGACATCGTCTCGCTCGCCTCTCCGCCGGAGCCGCGCCCCGGAATCGCATCGCAATCTCACCCTACACTTAACTCCATTCCCTCCTCGGGCACAAGGACATCGCTACCAGGCGCCGCGCAATAGCCTCGCAGCCAACCCATGCCGGCACCCGGCTCGCTCTCGCCCGCGCATCGCTGCGCCGCCCTGCGAGGCCTCTGCCGTAGAATGAACTTCATCCTCATGTCCGCTCGCCATCCTCAACCTTCCCGCCCTGCCCCGCGCCGCGCCGATCTCCTCATCGGAGCGTTGCTCTTCCTCGCCACCGCCGCCTTCGTCCTCTGGCAGAACACCCACCTCACCGTCCTCTGGGATCTCAGCTACATCCTGGAAAACGCAACCCGCATCAGTTGCGGCCAGATTCCGTACCGCGATTTTCCATTTCCCTACGCACCGCTCACCTTCCTCGTGCAGGCCGCCATCATCAAGCTCTTCGGACGCCTCGTCCTCCATCACTATCTCTATGCCGGCTTGGCCGGCGGGCTTGCCTCGCTGCTCACCTGGCGCATCCTGCTCCGTCTGCTCGCCGCCTCGCGCCTGCCCGCGCGCCTCGTCGCTTTTCTGCTCGCCGCGCCGCTCATCTTTCTCGGAACCAACAGCATTTTCCCGCATCCGTTTTACGATTCCGACTGCACTCTCTTCATCCTCTTCTGCGCCTGGCTTCTGTTGCGCCTGGAAGCCGCAAATTTCCCTTCGCTCTCCACCTTCGCCTGCGGAATCCTGCTCGCTGTTCCGCCCTTCATCAAGCAGAACACCGGGCTCGCTTTCCTCGCCGCCGCCGCATTCTGCATCGCCTGCCTGGGAGTTCGCCAACGCCGCGCCGGCCTTCTGCTCCTCGCCGGAGCCGCCACCGGCCTTGCGTCCGCGCTCGCGCTCATCCAGTCGACCGCCGGCCTCGCCAACTATTTCCACTGGACGGTTCAGTTCGCGGCCTCGCGTCGCCTGCCCGGAGTCGCCACCATGATCGGCGTCTATCGCGACCCGGCGCTCGTCTGGAGTTTCCTGGTCTTCGCCGCCGGCCTGGCGCTATTTCTCCTGCCCGCCGCCGCGGCCGCGGTCCGCTGGATCGCCGCCGCACTTCTCTCTCTCCCGTTCCTCCGGGCTCTCGTCGCCCTCTTCCGCCAGCAGGATGCTTCGGACCGGGTCGAAGTTCTTCTCCATCTCTGGCCCGTGCTGCTCGTTGCATCGCTCGCCATCGCCTTCTGGCAACTGAGGCGCGCCCAATCCTTCGCGCAGCTTCTTCCCCTCGTCCTGCTCGCGGTCATTCACGGCGCATTCCTCTCGCAGCAGCTCTGGGGATCCACCTACGCCCTCTGGCCCTTGCTGATGATCCTGATCGCGACCATCCTCGTTGCCCTTGCCCCCGGTCGTCGCGCCGCCGCCAGCGGCATGCCCCGTGTCATCGAGCCGCAACCCTCCACCCTGCCGCTCACATCCTTCGCAGCCGTAGCCTCGCTCGTGCTGCTCGTGACCGGCGGCTACTACGCGCTCAGCCACGAGCGCCTTGATTACGTGGACCTTTCCGGAGAGACGCTCGTGCATTCCAGCCTGCCGCCGCTCGGCGGCCTCGCCATGCGCGGTGACTGGCTCCCGGATTTCGAGGAACTTGTGGCTTACTCCGGCCGCGAAATCCCGCCCGCCGTACCCATCCTCATGATCCCCGGAGAGGATCTGTTTTACTTCACCACCGGACGCACTCCGCAGTTCCCCGTCCTCATGCTCGATAACACCGTGAACCCCTACTCCGCGGACCAGATCGCGCAACTCGCGCGCCAGCGCCACGTCGGCTGGCTCATCGTCAAACGCACCCTGCAACTCCAGGAGCAGCCGATCTCCTTCCGCCCGCAACTCCTCGATCTGCTCTCCCGCGATTTCTCGCCCGCCGCCTCCCTCAACAACTACGACATCTACCGCCGCAATCAGGACTGAAATACAGAAAGCCGGAGCATGCGCCCCGGCCTTTTGATTCCGCCTTCCTCTTTCAAACCCGGCGCAGCCAAACCTCCTGCACCAGGTGCTGCGACCCTTTCTGCAGCACCACCTGCGCCCGCTCCCGCGTCGGAGCCACATTCGTAACCAGGTTCACCAGGTTGATCCGTTCCCACACATCCATCGCAAACGCTTTCGCCTCCGCCTCGCCCAGCTCCGAGATGTGGTGGAAGAACGAACGCGGATTCCGGAACGCCGTACTCCTGAGCAGCATGAATCGCTCGAGGTACCACTGCCTTATGTGCGATTCTTCCGCGTCCACGTAAATCGAGAAGTCGATCAGGTCGCTGGCAAAAATCTTCGGCGCCCGTCTCTCCCCCAGCAGATGATGCTGCAGCAGGTTCAGTCCCTCAAGGATCAGAATCTCCGGCCGCCTTATTTCCAGAAATTCGTTGGGAACGATGTCGTAGCTGTCGTGCGAATATACCGGAACCTTCAGCGTCGGGGCCCCTTGCCTTAGCGCGATCATGAAGTCCAGCATCTTGCGCAGGTCGTAGCTCTCCGGAAATCCCTTCCGCTCCATCATCCCGCGCTCTTCGAGCACCTTGTTCGACAGCAGAAACCCATCCGTCGTCACCAACTCCACCACCGGATGATCCGCCCAGCGCGACAGCACCTCGGCCAGCACCCTGGAAAACGTGCTCTTGCCCACCGCCACGCTTCCCGTCACCGCAATGATGTAGGTCGGCCGCTGGCTTGGCCGTCCCAGGAACGAATCCTTCACCCGCCCCATTCCGTTCGCCGTCGCGATATGAATGTTCAGCAGACGTCCCAGCGGCAGATAAATCGCTTCCACCTCTTCCAGCGACACCGGATCGTTCAATCCACGCAGCGCATCCAGATCCTCGTCGCTGATCTCCAGCGGCATGTTGGCCCGCAGCTTCGCCCACTGCTCACGGCTGAACTTGTCATATAAATGCGGAAACATTTTGCGCATCTCCTCCGCACTGCGGCATTCGGCTGTCCTGCCGTCCCCCATCCTGTCCCCTTCGCACTTCCCCGGATTTCCCTTCGCAGTCCACGGCGCCGCCTCAGCGGCCTTCACCCAATCCCCGCAGAACCCCGTCGGCGCATTGCGCTTTCGAGTGTAGTCCACCCGCGCCATCCCCGCCACGTTTGCCCGTCTCCACTTTCCAGGCTCCCCAAGCGCCGCAAATCCCCGTTGACCGTTATCATCCAAACAGGTGACCATGTCTTCCCCTGCTCAACCCGCCTCCGGCTGGCGCTTCCTAGTCCGCGCTCTCGGACACCGCAACTATCGCCTCTTCTTCAGCGGCCAGAGCCTCTCGCTCATCGGCACCTGGATGACCCGCATCGCCACCAGTTGGCTCGTCTACCGTCTCACCGGATCGGCCTGGATGCTCGGATTCGTCGGCTTTCTCGGCCAGATACCCACCTTCCTCCTCGGCCCCTTCGCCGGCGTCTGGGTTGATCGCTGGAGCCGGCACCGCACCCTCGTCTGGACCCAGGTCCTCTCCATGTTGCAGTCCTTCGCCCTCGCCGCCCTGGCCTTCAGTGGACGCATCGCCATCTGGCACATCGCCGTACTCAGCGTCTGCCAGGGTGTCATCAATGCCTTCGACACGCCCGCCCGCCAGACTTTCCTCATCGAAATGGTCGAAGACCGCGCCGTCCTCTCCAACGCCATCGCCCTCAACTCCACCATGGTCAATGTCGCCCGCCTCCTCGGCCCCGCCATCGGAGGCATCATCATCGCCGTCGTCGGCGAAGCCTGGTGCTTTACCATCGACGGCATCAGCTACTGTGCCGTCATCCTCAGCCTCCTCCTCATGACCATCGCTCCCTCCGCGCCCCGCCGCCGCGACGAGGAAAACCTCTGGCGCGAGCTCGCCGAAGGCTTCGACTACGTGTCCAACTCGGTTCCCATCCGCGCCATTCTGCTTCTGCTCGCCATCGTCAGTCTCGTCGGCATGCCCTATTCCGTCCTCCTGCCCATTTTCGCCCGCCAGATCTTCCACGGCGGTGCCCACACCCTCGGACTCCTCATGGGCTCCACCGGCGTCGGCGCCCTCATCGCCGCCGTTACCATGGCCGCCCGCCGCTCCATCCTCGGCCTCGGACGCCGCATCGGACTCGCCGCCCTCCTGTTCGGCGGCGGAATCTTCGTCTTCGCTCTCTCCCACAACCTCGCCCTCTCGGTCGCCATGCTGCTCGTCACCGGCTTCGCCATGATGCAAACCATGGCCTCCAGCAACACCATCCTGCAAACCATCTCCGATCCCACCAAGCGCGGCCGCGTCATGAGCTACTACACCATGGCCTTCATGGGCATGACCCCTTTCGGATCGCTGTTCGGCGGAGCCCTCGCCGCCCGTTACGGAGCGCCCCGCGCCCTCGCCGTCAGCGGCGTCGTCTGCATGATCGCCGCCTCCGTTTACTTCGCCTTCCTGCCGTCCATCCGCCGCGCCCTCCGCCCCATCTACCGGGAACTCGGCATCCTCCCCCAGATGGCGCAAGCCATCGACACCGCCTCCACCCTCACCTCCGACAACGCTCCCCAGTAATCCGCCGTAACCCGACTCGTAAGTGGGACTGCGGGTGCCCGTTGCAGCCCTCTTTCGCCTTGAGTTTGATAGAGAAGTTGGCGGGTGCTCCATCAATTCAAGCCCTCTTTTGGCTTGAGTGGGGCAGCGGTGTCCGCCACGCAGATGGTCGTTTATGTTTTGAAAGGGCACGACTTCAGTCGTGCCATCAACGGCCGAAAATGAGCTGGGCTTTAGCCCCTGAGGGAAGCCCGGGCGCCCCACCTTCGCCGTCCCGCTTTTGCGCGCCTAAGTTGCGACGGACCGGACAATCATTCCAGGAACTTCTCTAGATCCGCGTACCGCACTGCTGGCAAAACGCCTCGTCAATGCGCATCGGGCTCCCGCATTTTGTGCAGAAGCGGGCTTCCTGCATTGGAGGCACGCCCGGCGCTTGGGGCGCGCCTCCGGCATATGCCAGCACCGGGTAATCGCCGAGCTGGTTGGAGTAGCCCGATATCTTGACCCAGTAAAGTATCAGGCAGATCAGTCCGGCGATGGCGGTGAAGAGATGAACCACGGGGAGGAATGAGCAAACGTGCAGCACGGCAACCGCAAGTCCGAGCTTTTTCGCGGGCTCTCGCTCGATCGGAAGATTGCGCGCGCGGAATTCGCGTTCCAGTGTCTCCGACAGCCGTGGGTAGAAAATGAACTGCCAGACCATGCTGAAGAACGGGATCAGCAGGAACCACGCCGACTCCGGCGAAGTCGCCCGGTTCTGCGGCGCGCAGCGCGAGATCGCCCGCTGCAAGGTGACGACATACGCAATCCCCAGGCCGAAAAAGACGAGGACCGCCAGGAAGAAAAAGGGCAGCAAGTGTGGCAGGATGTGTGGCCGATAGAGCATAACGACTCCTTTTCGATTCCCGCGAAATTCCTCCACGACGACAGCCGCTCCCGCGGAATCCGTCGCACCGACCATCATACGGCAGCCAGTGCCGCCCGGTTCCCCACCGCGCTCCCCATTTCTGCCCATCGTTCCGGCAGATGGGACACAGTCGGCGCGTGTCCCACACCCTAAGGCACCTCTCTTGCCCGAGTGAGGTAAAGAAGTTGCCGGGTGACCGAGAGCTGACGCTGTTCCAACTCTGGGGCTGTGCAGTCGTCCATTACCCTAGAGGCGGTCCCATAAATCAGCTTTGAAAGGGCACGACTTCAGTCGTGCCGCAAGTATCGGCTCATTGGACGCGGCTTGAGCCGCTGAGGAAAGGCCATTCGGACGCGGGTGGCGGGTGCCCCATCATCGAGCCGCGATTTTCGGCTTGAGTGGGGCAGTTGACCTTGCCCGGCTCCCGACGAAAATCATTGCACAGCAGCCGATCCTGAGATCATACTTCTCCTTCCCCCAGATTGCGATCACCGCAATGTTCAAGACAGCACGATTCAAGGTTCACAATCCGAGTCGTCACAAGAGCACGATGCTTTGGGAAGCCATGATCGGCTACCATCGCACGCTCAAACGGGTTCTTGAGGAATCTCTGGGCCGCCCCGATTTCCACGAGAAGTCCTGTCCTCTTGATCTGAAGGGCAAGCCGCGACCAAACAAGTTTGCCGTTGCGAAGGTCGTGCGCCAGCAGGCACCCAAGGATTGGATTCTTGCGCCACTGCGCGACTACCTGATCGGTGATGCGACCGCGATGTTGATGAGCCACCTGAGCAAGGAATTCAAAGCGAAGAACCAGTCCAATCCACCCACGGTTTCGAAACTTGAAGGCTTGAGCGAGGAAGAGTACCAGCAGGCCTATTCCGAGTTTGCGGATACGATCGAGTTCCCGCTGAAACCGCAGCACGAGGAGAAGATCGAGAAGGCCAGGGAGCTTGGTGAGGTAAACGTCGCCGCCCGGCTGGCGAAAATCTACGAGAACTGGGCTGCCTCGCGCGCAGCGGGAGAGATTTTACGCCGTGTTGAGGGAGCTACCCCGCGGCCCATCGAGTTCACTCATGCCGAGTTTGGCAGGGGCTGTCTGCTCGCCCGAAGAGGAAACGACTATTACGCACTGATTCGGCTGTTCTCACCGAAGTACCGGCACTGGAAACAAAACGTCCTTCTGGCTGATTTCTACGATTGGCGAACGCGAGAACCGATCGGAGGAAAGAAGTACCCAGGAGTGATCCTGCCGCTTGAGCTTGGCCGCGAACATCATGAACAGGAATTCCTAGAGTACGGCAAACCGCAGAGTGCGAAGCTGGTCGCTAAATTGAAAGAAGATGGAACCCGGGAGTTCTACGTCCACGTCGCTTTCGAGTTCAACCCGACTCCGTTGGAAGTGAAGACTTTCCTGGGGATTGATCGCGGGGCTGCGAAGCTCGGTTCTGCGACCCTTATAGACATGGAGGGCCATGCGCTTCAACGGGGCATCGATCTGGAAGGCTCGGCGTTCTCGGCGGAGATGGCACGGATACGGAGCCGTGTGGCGAAGATTCAGAAGCGCGGCATCCAGCACTCGCGTGTGTTCAGGTTACGCGGCAAGAAGGCAGATGCACTGATCGGGGAGTACGCAAACAAGATAGTCGCAACCGCTGCCGAGAATCAATCGCAGATCGTGATTGAGAAGATCAAAGGCGTCACGATGGGGCGTTTCCTCACGCAGAGCCAGTTCACCAAACTGCAATCTGCGCTGACGTATAAGGCCGAACGCATGGGACTCCCGGCGCCAGTCGAAGTGCCCGCCGCATACACGTCGCAAACGTGTGCGCGTTGCGGTCATAAAGCGCCAGAGAATCGCCCGAAGAAGGATGCGTCTGGAAAGTCTGTGCAGGATGTATTCCTCTGCGTCGTCTGTGGATACGCTGCTAACGCAGATAATAATGCCGGCGAGATCATTGCGTTGCGTGGCCTTCATCAGGTACAAAGTGGAGGTAAGTTTATGAAGTTCGAGGTCTTTCAGCTTTGGCTGAAGGATCTCGTTGGCCTGGAAGCCGGTCGCGCCACAAGCGCAACCGGTGGTTAGTTTCATAGGCCATGCTCTGGGTGCTTGGCGAATGACAGCGGCCTAGGTCGCTGCGTAATCGACCCGCATCTGGTCTAAACAGCCGAGGTGCATCACCGGAAGACTCGTGTCAACCGGTTGGGCTTCGCCCACGCACCATTTGAAAACGTGAATTGGTACTCCAACCAAACGGTATCCTTGTCGCTTTTGGATTGCGTGGTTCGTTCTACTCACCTTTGTTTGTGCGGGATACCGCGAACCGGGTGGAGTCCACCGGAAATCCCCGGCTGACTGAAACTGAACCTCTCCCGCAAAACCGACCTGCTGTGGTGGAGTCCACCGGAAATCCCCGGCTGACTGAAACTAACTTTGTCCAGCTCCCGGTAGACATTACGGTGGAGTCCACCGGAAATCCCCGGCTGACTGAAACTGCGGGGCTGCAATGACGAAGGGAAGCGGTGGTGGAGTCCACCGGAAATCCCCGGCTGACTGAAACGCGTCATGCTGTGACCTTCCTTCCCTTGTGGTGGAGTCCACCGGAAATCCCCGGCTGACTGAAACCGGCGCGACAACGACACCGGGCTATGCGCTGGTGGAGTCCACCGGAAATCCCCGGCTGACTGAAACACCGTGAGCAACATCAACCGCATCGTGCAGGGTGGAGTCCACCGGAAATCCCCGGCTGACTGAAACTTAGCCATCAGACTATCGGACGGTACCACGGGTGGAGTCCACCGGAAATCCCCGGCTGACTGAAACGAATCAACTGGTCCAGCTTCATGCGCGCCCGGTGGAGTCCACCGGAAATCCCCGGCTGACTGAAACTGAGTCGGTCAGCGATCCGGTGCGGATTCCGGTGGAGTCCACCGGAAATCCCCGGCCCGGTGCCCCATATCTGCCGTCGTTGGCAGATGTGGGGTAGTTGACTTTGCCCTTGCTTCTCACGCCTCTCCGACAGGGACGCCCCCGCCCAACCTCACATTCGATTGTGACGCGCAAACAATTGCGATTAACTAAGTAGTAATATGTCGGTTTCCAACGATTATCTCTCAAGTAAATCTTACTGCCCCAAAACCAGTGCAAACACCCCTCAAGCCGCCATTTTTCACCGTTCCAAACTGCCCCCAACCTGCCCCACGCACGCCCCCGAACTGCACTTCTCGGTCCCCCAACTGCCCCATTTCGTATTTTGTCAAGCAACAATTCTTTTCAATTCCTCGTAACTAACTTATTTCAAAATACATACAGTTCCTGTCCAAGTGAGGG
>Ga0302320_10007919_pt1 | contig 23267 bp, 18 predicted proteins | sample Bog_T0_3_FD_202130 | JGI IMG/M metagenome (GOLD analysis project Ga0302320, IMG submission 202130) | Peat permafrost microbial communities from Stordalen Mire near Abisko, Sweden - Bog_T0_3 | ecosystem: Environmental > Terrestrial > Soil > Wetlands > Peat | place: Sweden: Abisko, Stordalen Mire... | reverse complement strand
GCGCCCGCCCGACGGCAGCTCGGCTTCAAGGAAGCGTTCGATACGCACGCGCTGCGCCGCGAAGCCCGCGCCCCGCAGATGGCGCCGGACAGTCGCGCGATGCATGGTCCGAAGCTGTATTTGAAATGCGATGAACTTCGGCCACAGTCGATGGCTTAAGAACTGGCCGGCCAGCGCCTGCTTCCCGCAGAATTCGATCCACACGTCGAGGTCCCGCACCGGCCCAAGGCATCGATTCAGGTCCTTCAGGTCGGCGTCGATCCTCTTCGCCGAGGTCTTGCGAAGGGCCCTGCGGTAAGCCCTCAGGACCGAGCGGATCCGGCGGATGGCGATGCGCAGGTCGTGCAGGGCACGGCTGTCCGTTCCGATGACGGCGCCCTCGACGTTTGCGAGCAACGCCTGATAAAAGGGTCCCACGAGCCGGCGGACTCCCTCGTGCGCCGGCAGCCCGGCGTCCAGCGTGGGCGCGACCGTGGCGGCGCCGTCAGGGGCCCTGCGCAAATCGAGGTCGGCCGGAAACGACTCATGCCACGGCGCAGCCGTTCTCTCGCGCCCCGAAGGCCCTGTGGGGCGCCGGATCACAGTTTCGTTCCGGCCGGCAGCACCGCCCCCTTGGGGACGACAAGGACGCCGTCGCGGATGATCACGGCGCCATCGACGTAGCGGCCGTCGGTCTTTCCGGCGGGCGACAGATGGCAGCCGTCGCCGATCCGGGCATTCTTGTCGATGATAGCGCGCCGGATGATGCATTGCCTGCCGATCCCGAGATGGGGCAGGCCCTGCCCTATGTTCGCCTTCAGCTGCTCTTCCGTTTCGTAAAAATCCGCTCCCATGACGACGACGTCCTCCAGATCCGATCCCTCCCCGATGTAGGTGCGAATGCCGAGGACGGAGTGCTTGAGGGTCGAGTCGGTGATGATCGAACCGTCGCCGATCACGACCTGGTCGATGCTGCACTTGTTGAGCTTGGACGCGGGCAGGCAGCGGTCCTGCGTGTAGATCGGGCTTGCCGGGTCGAAGAAATTGAAGGGCGGAAGCGGCTGGGCGAGCGCGAGGTTGGCCTCGTAAAAGGCACGCACGGTCCCGATGTCCTCCCAGTAGCCCTCAAAGATGTGCGCAAAGAGCTTCTTTGACCCAAGAAGGCTCGGGATGACCTCCCGCCCGAAATCGGTCATCGTGTTGAAAAGGGCGTCGGCCAGGACCGCGCGGTTGAAGACATAGATGCCCATCGATGCGAGGCAGCATTTCTCCGCGGACGGCGCCTCAAGGCGCGCCTTGAGGGCAGGACTCAGGGTGAGGCTGTCGATCACCTTCGGGTCCTTCGGCTTTTCGACGAATTCCCGGATTGCCAGGTCATCGCCGACGCGCATCAGGCCAAGACCCTCCACCCTCGAGGCCGGGCAGGGAATCGCCGCGATGCTCACATCGGCCCCGGTTGCCACGTGCGCGTCGAGGATCTTGCGGAAGTCCATCTTGTACAGCTGGTCGCCGGAGAGGATCAGAACGTAGTCGTGTGAAGTCGCGCGGAAATGCACGAGGTTGCGCCGCACGGCATCCGCGGTGCCCTGGTACCAGTCCACGCTCTTCTCGGTCTGTTCGGCGGAAAGAATGTCGACAAAGCCTCCGCCAAACGGGTCGAAGTGATAGGTGTTCTGGATGTGGCGGTGAAGCGAGGCGGTGTTGAACTGGGTCAGCAGAAAAATCCGGTTGATTTCCGAATTGATGCAGTTGCTGATCGGGATATCGACGAGCCGGTACTTGCCGGCGAGCGGCACGGCGGGCTTGCAGCGCTCGAGTGTCAACGGAGACAGCCGCGTGCCGCGGCCTCCGCCCATGATCACGGCAATCACTTGTTTTTGGTTTACCATGGCAGGATGGGGAAAATCAGGATTGCAGTCTCAATTGGCTTGCCCAGTCTTTGCGCCGCTGGGTACTTTTATCCAGCCAATTTCATCAATCTATGTGCGGTATTGTCGGTTACATTGGCAGGCAGAAAGCCGCGGCCATCCTGCTGGAGGGTCTTAAACGCCTGGAGTATCGGGGGTATGACTCCGCGGGCATCGCCGTGCTTCAGGGGGGCCGCGTCGAGGTTGCGAAGAAGGTCGGCCGGGTCGAGGTCCTGGTACAGGAAGTCGCCAAGCACAGGCTGAACGGGACGACCGGGATAGGGCACACCCGCTGGGCAACCCACGGAGGCGTCACCAACCTGAACGCCCATCCGCACACCAGCAGTGACGAGAAGTTCGCCCTCATCCACAACGGCGTGATCGAGAACTACACGCAGATGAAGTCGTTCCTCGCGGGAAAGGGCTACACGTTCAAATCCGAGACCGACACGGAGGTCCTCTGCAACCTGATCGCCTACCATTACGCGAAGGAGCCGGCCGAGCGCAACGGCCACAGCCGTTTCCTTGAAAGCGTCCGCAAGACCCTGCGCCACGTCGAGGGGACCTACGGGATCGCCGTCATCTGCGTCGATTTTCCGAGCGAAATCGTTGCGGCGCGCAAGGCTTCGCCCCTTATCCTCGGGGTCGGGGACGGCGAGTATATCCTGGCCAGCGACGCCGCGGCCCTCATCAGCCGCACCCAGAACGTCGTCTATTTGAAGGACGGGGAACTCGTCCACGTCACTGCCACCGGTTTTGCGATCACCACCCTTGACCAGGCCGACGTTTCGCCGGTCGTCGACCGGATCACCTGGTCGGTCAAGGACGCCGAAAAGAACGGCTACAGCCATTTCATGGAAAAGGAGATATTCGAGCAGCCACAGGCGCTCGAAAACACCATGCGCGGCCGCTTTTCGGAGGATGGAAGCACGGCGCTTTTCGGCGGGCTGAACCTCACGCCCGGCGAGCTCCGCCAGGTCGACAGGTTCATGTTCTGCGCCTGCGGCACGGCATGGCACGCCTGCCTCGTCGCCGAGCACCTGATCGAGCGCTTCGCCCGCCTCCCGGTGGAGGTCGACTACGCCTCTGAGTTCAGGTACCGCAACAGCCCGCTCGACCGACACACCCTCTTTTTCGTGATCAGCCAGTCCGGCGAGACGATCGACACGCTCGCCGCCCTTCATGAGGCGAAGCGGAAAGGCTACCGGGTCCTCGGCATCAGCAACGTCGTCGGCTCCACGGTCGCGCGCGAGGCCGACGGGGGGATCTACCAGCACGTGGGGCCGGAGATCGGCGTCGCCTCAACGAAGGCCTTCACCTCCCAGCTTCTCATCGGCGCCATGGTGGCCCTCTACGTTGCGCGGATGCGCGACATGAGCTTCGCCGACGGCACCGACTTTGTGCGTGCCCTCAAGTCCGCGCCCGACCTCGTGCGCAAGGTTCTCGAGCAGGCGCCGCGGATCAAGGAAATCGCCAAGCGGTACGCGCAGACCACCGACTTCCTTTTCCTCGGGCGGCTGTCGCTCTTTCCGATCGCCCTCGAGGGGGCCCTCAAGCTGAAGGAAATCTCCTACATTCATGCGGAGGGCTATCCGGCCGCGGAGATGAAGCACGGCCCAATCGCCCTCATCAGCGAGAATTGCCCGACCGTTTTCCTCGCCCCGAAGGGTGAGGTGTTCAACAAGATCCTCTCGAGCATGCAGGAGATCAAGGCGCGAAAGGGTCCGATCATCGCCGTCGCGACCGAGGGAGCCGAGTTCCCCCCTGGGCTCGTCGACGAGTTGATTTCCATACCCGAGTGCCACGAGGCTGTGCTGCCGATCGTCGCCTCGGTGCCGGTCCAGCTGCTCAGCTACTACATCGCGGTTGAGCGGGGCTGCGACGTGGACAAGCCGCGCAACCTCGCCAAATCGGTGACGGTGGAATGAACGGTGAGGTTCTGGGGCTGCCCGCGCAGCTCTGGCAATCGCTCGGGCTCACGCTGAAGCTTGCCGCCATCACGGCGGCCATCCTCGGCGCAGGGGGTCTTCCCCTTGCCCACTGGCTCAACAGGAGCCGCTGGCGCTTCGCTCCAGCCGTCGAGACCCTCGTCACCCTGCCGATTGTCCTGCCGCCGACGGTGATCGGTTTCTACATGCTGCTTGTCTTCTCGCCAAACCATCCGCCCGGGAGTTGGTGGCGGGACGCGACAGGTTCGACCCTCGTCTTCTCGTTCCCGGGCCTGGTCATCGCCTCGGTCATCTACTCGCTGCCGTTCGCCGTCCAGCCCTTCCAGGCTGCCCTTCGCGCCGTGCCCACGGAGCTGCTCGACGCCGGAGCCACGCTGGGGGCGCCGCCCTGGCGGGTGTGGTACCGCCTTTACATACCGCTCGCCCGGCGCGGCGTCGCGGCCGGGCTCACGCTCGCCTTCGCCCACACCCTGGGTGAGTTTGGCGTTGTCCTGATGATCGGCGGCTCGATTCCCGGCGTCACGAAAGTCGCGAGCATTGCCCTTTACGACGAAGTGCAGGCGCTCAATTACGGACAGGCGCACGAGTTCGCCGCCCTGCTCCTCGGGCTTTCGTTCGCCCTTCTGCTCACCACCAACCTCCTTCAGCGCCGCGCCACCCGGTTCCTATGAAACGACTGGAACCGACTGCAATCGGCCTGCTTGCCCTCCTGGCCTGTGCGGCGGCACCCGGGGCGGATGAACCCGCTGCCCCGCCCCTGCAAATCGAGGAAGTCCCCTCTCCTGCCGCCCAAAGGGCGCGTCTCCCAGTCCTCGCTGCGGCGCCGGATGGGACCGTGTGGATGGTCTGGGCGGAGCCGGATTCGCCCGTCTCGGCCCGGTGGGTCCTGCGCTGCTGTGAATTCGACGTGCCAAAAGGACGGTGGCGCAGCGCGCATCGGATCGCCAGTTCCCGGATGCTGGACCCCGCCGGCGGCCTTCCGTCCGTTGCGGCATGCGGAATCGGGCAGCTGTTCGTCTCGTGGTCGGAACCCGCGGCCGCGACCGATGCCAGCCGCTCATTTTTCTGCAGTTCCACCGATGGCGGGAACACGTGGACGGAGCCATCGCCGGTGTCCAGGAAGGGCGGCGATGCCTCATTCCCCGTACTGGCTGCCCTGGCGGACGGCCGCATCCTGGCAGCCTGGATCGACCGAAGCGGACGATCCTCTCCGGACGCCCCTGCTGGCGTTTACCTGCGCTTTCTGACCGGGCCCCTGACGGCGGCGCCCGACTGGCTGCTCGACGGCCGTGCGGCTCCCGAAAGCCAGCCCGACCTCGTGCCGCTTTTGGACGGCGGGGCGGTCCTCGCCTACCGCGGGATCTCGGAAACAGGTGCGCGGGATCCCAGGATCGCACGGCTCCACGGCCGGAAATGGGAGGACCGCCGCCCGATCAGCGCCGACGGTTGGCGAGGCGCCGGGGCGGGCGGGCCGCGAATCGCCGCAGACGGCGGACGGCTTGTCGCCGTCTGGCGGACCGCGAATCCCGCCGATCCGCACATCCTTGTCTCCACGTCGCCGGACGCGGGCGCCCGTTTCCTCGTCCCGCTGCAGGTGAACGCAGGAAGTCCGACCGGCTTGCCCGCCGCGGCGCTCCTACACGACGGGGCCGCCTTGATCGCCTGGAGCGAAAGCGATTCGGCGGGCCAGGCCGGAGCATGGGTCAGGCGCCTGGCGCCGGATAACTCATTGGACGCACCCTTTTGCCTGGGAGTGGCGTCTCCTCAGACCGCCGCTCCGCAGATTGCGATCGTCCACGATTACGCAGGCGACGTCTTCTCCGCCCAGGCGATCGTCGCGTACGGTTCGCCGGGCGGATCCCCGGGCGTGCGCACGGTGCTCCTCAACGTGCCGGAGGCGGACCTGCTTTCAGTGGCGAACGCAGCATGCCATTGCGCGCCCACGCCGATGCAGCTGATCGGGTATGCCCTGCTCGGAACGGTTGTCTCGGTCGGACCCGGGCGCGCTTGGGTCGTGATCGAATCCGACGCCGTGCCGGGGGTCCTGGATCCGGGCCGGCATGACTTCGCAGTCGATCCGCAATTGGGTGCCCTCCTCCAGCCCGGCCGCGAGTGCCTGGCCCACATCGTGCGCAAGGACGGGGTGTGGCGCCTCTACGACGCGCGCCTTCTCGAGCCGGCACGCTAACCCGCCTCGACTCCGAAGACCGCGTTGGCGTAGTTTTCCGCGCTGAAAGGCTGCAGGTCCTCGGCCTGCTCGCCCAGGCCGATGAAGAAAATCGGGATCTTCAGCTGCCGGTAGATTCCAACCAGGGCGCCGCCGCGGCTCGTTCCGTCGAGCTTGGTCACGACAAGGCCCGTCAGGCCAAAGCTCTGATTGAACACACGGGCCTGTTCGATCGAATTCGCCCCGAGCGAGCCATCCACCACGAGCCACCTGTGATGGGGGGCTGCGGGGTCGTTCTTCTGAAGGACGCGCCGGATCTTGGCCAGTTCCTCCATGAGATTGCCCTTGGTATGAAGCCGACCGGCGGTGTCTATCAAGAGGTAGTCCCGACCGCGCGCTTTCGCCGCACGCCAGGCGTCAAACGCCACGGATGCGGAATCGGCGCCCGTGTGGCTCGAAACAAGCTCCAGGTCCAGGCGCTTCGACCATACCTGCAACTGCTCGATCGCGGCCGCCCTGAAGGTGTCGGCCGCCGCGATTGTCACGCTCCGGCCGTCCTGCTTTAGGCGCCAGGCCAGTTTTGCGCAGGTCGTGGTCTTCCCAGATCCGTTCACGCCGATTATTGCCACCACGACCGGGGCAGGCGGCGCCGGACCCGCTCCACCACCCGACAGGACACCTTCGCTCCCCGCCAGAATCCGCTTGAGGACGGCGGCTCCAATCTCCGCCGCCTGGCGGCCCTGCAGGTCCTTGTCCTTCTGGTACGCAGCCTTGATATCGGCAATGATCTCGGTTGTCGTCTCGACGCCGAAATCCGCCGTGTAGAGCGCCTCCTCGAGTTCGTCGAGCGACGCGGCATCTATCTTCCGGCCTCCAAACAGGCCGTGGGTGCGCGTCGCGATCGCCGCGACCGTCTTTGCCAGACCCTCCTTGAACTTCTTGAAGATTCCAAACATCAGCGCGGGACGCCCCTGCCGGCTAGGATTCGGTCCCGGCCTTCCGCGCATCGCGGCCCAACTGGCCCTTCAGCCGGTCGAGGATTCCGTTGATGAACCTCTTGGCGTCGGCATTGGAGAATTGCTTCGACAGGTCGATCGCCTCGTTGATCGACACGACCGGCGGGATGTCCTTGCGGTACATCATCTCGAAAATGGCGACGCGCAGGATCGCCAGGTCGATCTTTGCGATCCGGTCGAACTCCCAATTCTGCGCAAGACCGCGGATGTGCCCGTCGATCTCGGCCGCATGCTCGATCGTGCCATGGATCAGCTCCTCGCCGAAGGCGTAGTAGGCCCGCGGCTGCTCCTGGTTTGGGAAGAATGCGCGCAGGTCCTCCTCGATGTTTGCGGGCGGGTTTATGCTCCACGAGTAGAGGTACTGGACTGCGGCCACACGGCCGTCCCGCCGCTGTGCGAATTGGGCCCGGCTCATCGGGAAAGCTCCCTTCGGAGCGCGGCCATCGCCAGGCACGCGCGGGCGAATTCCGCCCCCCGGTCGATGTCCCCCAGGCACCTTTCGGCGGCCTGGGCCTCGTTCTCCGCCACGACGACGCCGTTGATGACCGGCCGGCGCGTGTCCAGGGCGACCCGCTGCAGGGCATGGGTCACCGCCTCGGCGATCAGCTCGTAGTGGATCGTGTCGCCGCGAATGATGACGCCAAGAGCAATGAGAACGTCCGGGCGGCGCCTCTCCGCGAGGAGCTGGACGGCCGCCGGCAGCTCGTTTGACCCGGGCACGCGCACGATCGTCAGGTTCCTGTCCTTGACGCCCATCTTCCGCAGCACCTCCACCGACTGGTCCAGCAGCGCCCCCACAAACCTTTCGTTGTAGCGCGCGGCGGCAACGCCGATCCTGAACGGCGCGCCGGATACCTCGGCTAACTTTGGAACGGAAAGGCTCATGAGGCTTGGTGAAAGGTGCTGTGCGAATTGCGGAATGTTCTAATGCACCGAGCTTTGACTTTTGCGCAATCAGAAACACCCGGAGATGAGGGGCCCTAATGCGCCTTCAGGCCCTTGGAGACCGGGCCTGCACGGTAGGTCACCGGCACCTGCCAGTCAGCATATTTTGGGTCAAATGCCCTCATCGCCTTGACCACTTCCTGCCGGAAAGTGACCTCGATCAGGCTCCCCTGTCCCGGCCAGATCTTGAAATGCACGTGGATGAACTTCCAACTGGCGCCCTGCGCGGTTCCCGTCTCGCCGACAATCGGCTCGCTCAGGATTATCGAGCCGAATTGGGCCCACATTCCAACCGCGATGTTCTTGACGATTTGGATGACCTTCTGCGGATCGGCGCCAACGGGAATCTGCGGATCGGCATAGGCGTCGACGCCCCCGTGAGGAAACCTGCTGACGTTTCCGATGGTGCGGTTGGGGATGAAGACCTTCTGGTTGTAAAAATTGACGACCTTGGTGAACCGCATCCCGATTTCCTCAACGCGGCCGATCACGCTGGTCGTGGTCCCGGTCACCTCAACCATGTCGTTCACATCCATGGCGTCCCAAAAAATCAGCGTCAGCCCTATCACGATGTCCTGGACCAGCCCCTGGGAGCCGAAGCTGATTGCCAGGCCGACCACGGAGGCGCTCGCGAGATAGGTCGTCAGGCTGAACCCGAACTCCTGGAAGACCAGGCCTATCGCGACAAAATAGATGACAAAGGCGATCCCGCTGACCATGAGGCGGGTCACCGTCCCGAACTTCGGCTTCTGAGCCACGACCCCAATTCGGCCCTTCTGGCCGCGGCTCCGGGTGAGCAGCCATTCGCCGATGTGCCGGATACCCTTCGCCACCGCATGCGCCAGGATCGCCATGACGATGATGACGAGAATCCGCATGCCCGCGGACGACTCGTGCAGGAAGAAATGGCTGTAAATTCGCCCCACGATGGTGGTGCCCGTGTGGGCCGGCGACGGAATCAGGGCAGCGTTGTTCAAGGATCACCCCACGGAAACGCCCAGGATTCGGCCGATCAGGGCGGTCACCGCCATTGCCAGGGCGCCACCGAGCGTGACCCGCAATGCCGCTCGGCCGACCGAAGCGCCGCCGATGTGCCCTCCAAACCCGCCAAGGGCGGCGAGGCTCACCAGGGAGAGCGCCGCGATCGCCGGAATCCGGAGAGCTGCCGGCGCAAGGAGCAGGGCGGCTATCGGCACAACCGCGAAGCACCCAAAGCTGGCCGCCGATATCCACGCCGCCTGCATTGGGCGGGCGAGGGACGTCTGCCTGATCCCAAGCTCGTCGAGCATGTGGGCGCCAAGCCGGTCACGGGCGCTGAGCTGTTCGGCGACCTTCATCGCAAGACCCTCTTCGAGCCCCCGTTTGACGTAGATCATGGCAAGCTCCTGAAGCTCGGATTGCGGCTGATCCGCCAGCTCCCGCTTCTCGCGCTCGATGTCGGCCCGCTCGGAGTCCCGTTGCGAGCTGACGGAGACAAATTCGCCCACGGCCATCGACATCGACCCTGCGACAAGGCCCGCCACCCCGGCGACCAGGATCGCCGCCTTCGAGGCGGAGGATGCCGCGACGCCAATCATGAGGCTGGCGGTCGACACGATCGCGTCATCAGACCCGAGCACGGCGGCCCGCAGCCACCCGATGCGCCCGCTTCGGTGCATCTCGACTTGTTTCATGGGACCGCCGGATTTGGTCTTCATGAGGCAGCGCGCGACGATACGCTTCGGCCCCATTCAAGGGACATGGGGTGTTACCCGCGGGCCCTCCCCCGGACCCGCGCCAAACCCCGATTCTCCAAGCCGCATTGCTTGCAGCCGGCTCCCAGTCATTGTTCTAATCCCTGAACAAATGAGATTACCCCGAATTGTCCCGCCCGGCGCCGGAGGCCTTGCTCTCGCGTTTTTTGCAGCAGCCTTTTCCGCCTCCGGACAGGAGCTTTCAGCCCTGAGGATATTCCCGAACCTGGTCGGCAACATTGACCGCCCCCTGCGCTACCACCCCGACGGGGCGGATTTCGTGATCGCAAACGGAGCGGAATTCTTCAACCGGTCGCTTTATGGCGGCGACACCGCCTTCCGCGTCGATGGCGGGGACAAGCCGGAGTTCGTGCTCTATCTCCCCGGAAGGGGCGGCAATCTGCGCCTCGCCTTCCGCTCGCCCGCGGGCGCACGGTGGCTGCATCAGGCGGCCCAGATTCTGACCCGCTACCGTCCGGGCGAATTGCTTTACGAGGTGCGGGACCCCGTGCTCGGAAGCCGGGGCATCCTGAGGGTCGAGGCGCTGGCTTACGACCAGACGGAGGGGCTCATTGTGCGGGCGACCGCGGAGGCTGTCGGCCCCGGTTTCGAGCTCGCGTGGGTGTACGGCGGGGTCAACGGCCAGCGCGGTCAGCGCGACGGGGACATTGGGACGGAGCGCGTGCCGATCAGCCAGTATTTCCAGCTCCAGCCCGAATTCTGCCGGGACAATTCATTCCAGGTCGGAAACGGCCGTTTCACCCTGAAGGCGAAGGCGGCGACCATCTCGGGCATTGCGCCCGCGGGCGCGGCGCTGGCCCTCGCGGACGCCCGGCAGTGGAACAATCTCCCCTTCCTGCTGGCCGCGACGGCCCCGCAGGCGCCTGAGCTGCCGGTGCTCGTCGCACGGGCCCCTCTCATCGCCGGACGGCCGCTCCTGTTCTCGCTCCAGCGCCTCGCGGCCGACACCGCCATCGCGGCCGATCTCGACACGTACCAGGAGGTGAGCTCAGACCGCCAGGGCGCCGCCCGCATGCCGCCAAAACTTGCGCTCGCCCCGGAATACTCCGCGGCAGACCTGCCCAGGCATTTTGCCGAGACCGAGGCCCATTTTGCGGCGCTGCGAACCCGGGTCGCCGTCGATACACCCGATCCCTTCATCAACGCCGCGGTGGGCGCCCTGAACGTTGCGGCCGACGCCCTTTGGGACGAACCCCAGCAGGCCATCATGCACGGGGCGATAGCCTGGCGCACCAAGCTCCTCGGCTGGAGAGGGCCCTACGCCCTCGACGAACTAGGATGGCACGACCGGGCGCGGATAAATTCGGTCTATTGGGCGGGCCGGCAGAACACCGATCCGATCCGCGCGCAGGTTCCGCCGCCCGACGAGCGCACGAATCTGGCCCGCAACGAGGCGGGCCTGCACACGAATGGAGACATCTCGAACAGCCACTACGACATGAACCTTGTCTACATCGATGCGCTATTCCGCCACCTGCTCTGGACGGGGGATATGGAATACGCGAAGAGGATGTGGCCGGTCATCGTGCGCCATCTGGCGTGGGAGCGGCGGCTTTTCCGCCGCGAATTTGGCCCGGAAAGGCTGCCCCTCTACGAGGCGTATGCCGCAATCTGGGCGAGCGACAACCTGCAGTACGACGGCGGCGGCACGGCCCACGCGTCGGCCTACAATTACTACCACAACAAGATGGCCGCCCGCCTCGCCCCCCTGGTGGGGGCCGACCCGGCCCCCTACGAGCGCGAAGCCGGACTGATCGCCCGCGGCATGCGCGAATTGCTCTGGATTCCCGACCGGGGCGGGTTCGCCGAATACAAGGACCTCCTCGGCCTCCAGCTCGTCCACCCGAGCGCGGCGGTCTGGACCTTCTACCATACCATGGATTCCGAGCTCCCCACGCCGGCGGAAGCCTGGCAAATGACCAGGCAGGTCGATCGGGAGATCCCGCATCTTCCCGTCCGCGGTCCCGGTGTTCCCGAGGGTCTGCACACCCTGGCGGAGAGCAACTGGATGCCGTACGACTGGTCCATCAACAATGTCGTGATGGACGAGGCCGCTCATACTGCGCTCGGTTTCTGGCAGGCGGGGCGCCCGGAGGAGGCATGGCGGATCACCGAGGGCTCTGTCCTCACCACCATGTTCATGGGGATATCGCCCGGAAACGTGGGAACGATGACCTACCTCGACGTCTATCGCCGCGAGTCCCAGCGGGACTTTGGCGACGGAGCGGGTGCTTTGTCACGCGCCATAGTCGAGGGCCTGTTCGGCGTGGAGCCGGACGCGCTGGCCGGCGAACTGGTCCTGAAACCTGGTTTCCCGGCTGCCTGGGACCACGCCAGCCTCAGGCATCCCGACCTGTCATATTCGTTCCATCGCGCCGGCAACCAGGACACGTACGTGGTCGAGCTGACTTTTGCCCAGCCCCAGAAACTGCGCCTTTTGCTGGCGCAGGCGCGGGTGGGCGTTGCCTCCGTTCAAATCAACGGCCGGCCGGCCACCTGGCGGCTGCTGGCTGCGCCGGGCGCCCCGGCCCGCGTTGAGATCGACGCCCCGGCTTCCGCCCGGATTGAGGTGGCGATCGCCTGGGCCGGAGATCCGGCTCCCTCCGAGCCTCCGCCCGCCGAGCCGGACCTGCGCGAGGCGCCCATGCCCGCCATGGCCGATCCCCCCGCCAGCGCAATTTTTTCGGCGGTCGATCTGACGCCATATTTCAACGACCGGGTCACGCAAATCTTCCGCAACGAATACCGCGAGCCGCGGTCGCCCTCTGTCTCGCTCGCCCTTCCAAAACAGGGCCTCGGCGGCTGGGCCGGCGGTTACAATGCAAAGGCGGAGATCGACGACGCCGGTCTCCGTGCCGTCGCCGCAGCCAACGGCGGGAAGATCGAATTGCCCAACGGCGTTCCCTTGTCCACGCCGGGCGATCAAGACTCAAAGAACGTCCTTTTCACCTCCCGGTGGAAAAACTACCCCGCCGAGGCGGTTGTTCCGCTCACCGGGCGCGCTAGCCAGCTCTACCTGATGATGGCCGGGTCGACCACGCCCATGCAGAGCCGCCTGGACAATGGCGAAGTCGTCGTCACTTACGGCGACGGCACCAGCGATCGCCTCGCCCTGGAGAATCCGACGACGTGGTGGCCGATCGAACGCGATTACTTCATCGACGATTACCAGTTCCGCCGCCCGGGCCCGCTGCCTCCCCGCGTGTACCTGAAGACGGGCGCCATCCACGTGCTCGAGCCCGTCAATTTCAAGGGGAAGGGCGGGGCGGTTCGAGGCGGAGCCGCCACGGTGCTCAATCTTGCGCTGAATCCCACAAAGGAGCTCAAGTCGCTGACCGTCCGCACTCTCGCCAACGATGTCGTGATCGGGCTGATGAGCGCTACGCTGCTGCGGCCTGAAACCAGGGATTCCCGATGACAAGGCCCCCCGTCCCGCTTCGCGCCCTGCGGCTGTCGGCAAACTGCCGAACCCACCTTTACCTCGCTACGAACATTTCGCAAGAACCCGGCGCGCTCCGCTGCGGTTGTCTGATTCTTCCTGGGAAGTCTTATTGGCCACGGAGGAGATGATCGCCACAGCCTCGTCAATCTGACGCTCGGTCACAATCAGCGGCGGCAGCAGGCGAACCACGTTCTCGCCGCCTGCTATAGCCAGGAGGCCTTCGGCCCGGAGGGCGTCTACAACGACGTAATTGGGCTGAACGCATCTTAACGCGCCCATAAGCCCCTTGCCGCGCCGCCCGGTGAATACGCCGGGATGGCTTTCCACGAGACCGGCCAGCCGGTCTTCGAGATACCGCCCGGTCTTCTCAACTTCCGTCAAGAAGCCCGGCGCCAGGAGCAGGTCGAGGACGGCGTTGCCGACGGCGGTGGCCAGCGCGTTTCCCCCGAATGTGCTCCCGTGGCAACCCGGCGTCATCCCAAGGGCCGCTTCGGCCGTCGCCAGGCAGGCGCCGATCGGAAACCCGTTGCCCAGCGCCTTGCCGATGCACATCAGGTCGGGCGTCACGCCCGCCCATTCGCAGGCGAACAGCCTTCCGGTGCGCCCCAGGCCGCATTGGATCTCGTCAAAATAGAGAAGGAGCCCGGACTCGTCGCAGATCCTTCGAAGGCCTCGCAGGAATTCGGGACTCGCCACCCGCATGCCGCCCTCCCCCTGCACGGGCTCGATCAAGATCGCCGCGGTCTCCGGCCCGATTGCGGCGCGGACCTGCTCCAAATCGTTCCAGCCAACCTGGTCGAAACCCGGGGTCATCGGCCCGAACCCCTTCGCCATCCTTTCGGTTTTCGCCGCGGAAATCCCTGCCAGCATCCGTCCGTGGAAGCATCCCTCGAAGCAAATTATCCGGTAGCGCTGCGGCCGGCCGACGGCGCTGAAGTACTTGCGGATGACCTTGACGCCGAGTTCCCAAGCCTCCGCCCCGGAATTCTGCAGGAAGACCGTGTAGGCAAACGACGCGTCCACGAGGCGCTGCGCCAGCTTCTCGAGGCCCCTCGACTTGTAAAGGTTGGAGGCGATCCACAGCCTTTGCGCCTGGTCGGACAACGCCCGGGTGATCGCGGGGTGTGCGTGGCCGAATGCGGTGACGGCCGCTCCGGAGACAAAGTCCAGGTATCGCCGGCCGTCTTCGTCAAAGAGGTGGCACCCTTCGCCCCTTTCGAAATAAACGTCGGCCCTCGCATAGACGGGCATCAGGGCAGGCATGGCGCAGTGGGGTTGAACTTGGCTCGGTAGTCGCTCGGGCTGACGCCGAATCGCCGGCGGAACGCCCGGCGAAGGGTGTCCGAATCGCCAAAGCCGACCGACTTCGCGATCGACTCGATCGGGTAGCGCGAGCTCACCAGCTGCCGGCGGGTCTCGCCCAGGCGCATCTCCTGGACAAAAGCGGCGGGGCTCTTGCCGAAGCTGCCCTGGAAGCGCCTCCGAAAATGCCGCGTGCACAGGGCCGCCTTCCCGGCGAGCGTCTCCACCGACAGATCCCCGTGCAGGTTCGACGCAATCCATGAGACGATGTCGGAAAAACGCTCCGTCGACTGGATCTGGACCTGAAGTGGCTCGGAGAACTGCTCCTGGCCGCCCGGCCGCTTGAGGTACAGGACCAGTTCGCGCGCCACGTCGAGTGCGGTATGCTGGCCGAAATCGTCCTGGATCAGGGAGAGCGCCAGGTCGATTCCAGCCGAGACCCCTGCCGAGGTGTAGTATTTACCGTCCTTGAGGAAAAGCGGATGGGGATCGACCACCAGGCGCGGGAAGCGCCGGGCCACGTCGCCCGCAAACCGCCAATGCGTGGTCACCCGGCGCCCGTCCAGCAGGCCTGTGGGGGCGAGGCCATAGATGCCCGTGCACACCGACACGACCCGCCTTGTCGCGGGAGCCCGCTCCAACACCCAGCCGGCCACCCGGGCACTCGCCGACTCGACGCGAAGGCCCTTGCCTCCGGGCACGATCAGGGTATCGAGCGCCGGCGCATCCTGGAAGGTTCTCTCTGGCTTGATCACGATTCCCGCCGATGTCCTGAACGGCCTGTTCGTCGGGCCTACGATGATGACCCTGTAGCAGGGGCGCGCCTGCGAGTCCCGGTCCCGGGTCACGGCCGAACTGAAAGCCTCCGCGGGTCCGGCGATGTCGAGCGATTCGGCATCCTCGTAGCCCACGATTCCAATGAGTTTGGGTTCCCTGCGCGTCATGGCCGCAATCATAGGCCCGGACCGAAATAGCCACAAGGACATTAATCCGACATTTTCGGACTTTTGAAGAAATGTCCCCCGCCCGCATTAGAAAACCCCACGGCCGCCTGCACGGGCGCTTCTCTCTTGCGCCGACAGGCACGAATGCCTCGACGGCCGCCGGCATTTGCGGTTCCCATTGGAGGCCGCGCCATGAAGATCCTGATCGTCATCGCCCACCCCAATCCCGGCAGCTTCAACCATGCGATTGCGCTTGCGGCCGCCGGCGCCGCCCGCGAGGCCGGGCACACCGTCATCCTTCACGACCTCTGCGCCGAGAAGTTCGACCCCCTGATGCCCGCCGCGGAGTTTCCCAAGGAGGCGCCCCTGCCGCCGGCGATCGCCCGGCATTGCGACGATCTTCGCTCCGCCGACGGGCTTGTGATCGTCCATCCGAACTGGTGGGGACAGCCTCCGGCGATACTCACCGGCTGGATCGACCGGGTGGTGCGGCCGGGCGTCGCCTACGAGTTCAGGGCGGGCGACGGCGGCGAGGGCGCGCCGGTCGGGCTTCTCAATCTGCGGGCGGCGATCGTGTTCAACACGTCGAACACGCCGCCCGACCGGGAGAGCGCCGTGTACGGCGACCCCCTCGACGCGATCTGGATGAAGTGCGTCTTCGGCCTTTGCCAGGTGCCCAACGCCGCGCGCCGGACCTTCAGCGTCGTGATCGTCAGCACCCCCGCGGAGCGCGCAGCCTGGCTCGATGAGGTCCGCGCAATGGTGCGGGAGAAGTTTCCGTAAGTTGCCAGCGAAACGCCGGCGTATGGGCTACGGCCGGACCAGCTCAACAATCTCCAGGCCGTAACCGTCCAGACCGACCACCTTCCGCGTGCCGTGCGAGAGGAGGCGTATCTTGCGCAGGCCGAGTGCGGCAAGGATCTGGGCCCCGATCCCGTAATCTCGGAAGCTCATGGGCGGCAGCGCCTCTCCCGGCTTCGCGTCAAGCCTGCGCATCAGTTCAACGCCGTCGGTCGGGTGCTCCATGTAAAGGAGGGCGCCGGAGCCGGCCCTGGCTATCGCCTCGAGCGAGGCGGCGAGCGTGACCTGGGTGTCAAAGCCGCGCATCCGGAAAACGTCCCCGATTATGTTCTCGCTGTGCACGCGCACCAAGGTCGGCGCGGAGCCGAGGGCGCCCATCGTGAGCGCGAGGTGGTGCCGGTTGTCGATGCGGCTGCGAAAGATGTGCATCGTGAACTCGCCGAATTCCGAGGGGAACGGCCGCGAGCCGACCTTCTCGACCAGCTGGTCCTTGCGCGCGCGATACTCGATAAGCTGGGCGATTGAAATGAGCGTCAGCCCGAAGCGGCGGCCAAACTCGATCAGCTCCGGCAGGCGCTGGACCGTGCCGTCATCGTTCACGAGTTCGCACAGAACACCGCTGGGATGCTGCCCCGCGAGGATCGCCAGGTCCACGGCCGCCTCCGTATGTCCGGCGCGCTCGAGGACCCCGCCGGGGCGGGCCCGAAGGGGAAAGACATGGCCGGGCTGAACGAGCTGATCGGGGCGGCTCTGCGGGTCGGCCAGGATCCGGATCGTCTGGGTGCGGTCGTAGGCGCTGATGCCCGTCGTGATGCCCTCGGCGGCGTCGACGCTGACCGTGAAATCCGTCCTCTGGTTCTCGCGGTTGCTCGCCACCATGGGACCTAGGCCGAGGCGCCGCAGCTGCGGCTCAACCGTGGGGACACAGACGATGCCGCTGCAGTAGCGGATCATCATGTTGACCTCCTGGGGCGTGGCTTTGGCCGCCGACATGATCAGATCGCCCTCGTTCTCGCGATTCTGGTCGTCCGTGACGATGACGAGCCGGCCCGCCGCGATGTCGGCGACGGCCTTCTCGATGGTGCCAAAGGGGACGGAGTCCTGCATGGGCGAATGAAACGGGCTGTGAAGAGCTTGTGTCAACGCGCCTTGCGCTTGAGATCCCGCCAGCGGGCCAGCCTTTCCGCTATCGCGCCCTCGGCTCCCGCCGTCTTCGGCGTGTAAAGGCTCAGCGGATGCTCCAGATAATCCTGCCCCGAGATCGCCTCGGGAAACTCGTGGGAATAGGCATAGCCCTTGCCGTGGCCGAGTCTCTTGCTCGCCTGCCCTCCCTTGTCGCGCAGGTGGATCGGAACCGCCTGAACCGGGGACTCGCTGATCGCGCGGCGGGCCTCTCCGAGGGCGATTGTCGCCGAATTGCTCTTGGGGGCCGTCGCGATGTAAAGGGTCGCGTGCGCAAGGGTCAGCTCCGCCTCGGGCAGCCCGACAAAATCGCAGGCGTGATGCGCGGCGACGGCGAGCGGAAGCGCCCTTGGGTCGGCGAGCCCCACGTCCTCGCTTGCCAGGATGACCAGGCGCCGCGCAATGAAGCGCGGGTCCTCGCCCCCCGCCAGCATCTTCGCCAGCCAGTACATCGCCGCATCCGGGTCGCAGCCGCGGCAGCTCTTGATGAAGGCGGAAATCGTGTCGTAGTGCTCGTCCTCGGCGTCGTAGCGGATGCGCCGTTCGCGGGCGAACACCTCCAGTTCGGCGGTCGTTATCGCCGAGCCTTCAGGGAGGCTCAGGGCCAGCACCTCCAGGGCATTGAGGGCTCGGCGCAGGTCTCCCTCGCACAGGCGCGCCAGGTCGGCGAGAATGCGTTCCTCCGCCGAGCAACGGCGGGATCCGAGGCCCCGCTGCACATCGGCCAGCGCGGTCTTCAGGACGCCGACAATCGCGTCCACTTCCAGCGGCTCCAGGCGGAACAGGTGGCTTCGCGACAGAAGGGGCGGAATCAAGTAAAACCCGGGGTTGTGAGTCGTGGCTCCGATCAGCCGGATGTTTCCCTCCTCGATGTCGGGCAGCAAAAGGTCCTGCTGGGCCTTGTTGAAGCGGTGCAGTTCGTCGATGAAGAGGATTGTCCCCTCGCCTGGCCTGCGACGCGCGGAGGAAAGGATCTCGCGCAACTCGGCCACGTTCGACATGACCGCGTTGACCCTCACAAACCGGCTCCGCGTTTCGCGCGCGATCGCCTCAGCGATGCTCGTTTTTCCCGATCCGGGCGGTCCGTAGAACAGCAGGGATCCGAAGCTGTTCTGGGCCACAAGGCGCGGCAACAGGCTGCCTGGGCGAAGGATGTGCTCCTGGCCCACCACTTCGGCCAGCGACCTCGGGCGGAGCCGGGCGGCGAGCGGCTTGGCGACATGCGCCGGCTCCCCTGTTGGGCCTCCGGAAGCTTCTCCGGCAGGCTCCGCGGCTTCTCCCCCGAACAGGTCGCCCTGGTCTTCTGTGGTCATGGCGTCAGGGATTCACGGCCTGCAGCGTGACAGGCTGAAGCCCGGGCTACAAGGCGCGCGCGTACTGGACGGGTGGCGGCAGGTCGGCCCGCCTGCCAAGGGTCCGGGCGGCGTGGTACGGCCAGCGGGGGTTCCGGAGCATTTCCCGGCCGAGAAGAACAAGGTCCGCGCGGCCAGACTGAATTATCTCGTCGGCCAAGGTCGGTTCGGTGATGAGGCCGACCGCGGCCGTGGCGACGCCGGCATCGCGGCGCAGGCGTTCGGCCAGCGGCACCTGGTAGCCCGGCACAAGCGGGATCTTCACGCCCGTCACGTTGCCGCCGGAGCTGCAATCGATGAGGTCGACCCCCTCGCCCTTGAGGTGCCGGGCGAGCTCCACCGACTGCTCAATATCCCAGCCCCCGGGGACCCAGTCTGTGCACGACAGCCTGACCGCCAGGGGCAGTTCCTCGGGCCAGGCGGCGCGCACCGCGCGGGCTGTCTCGACGACAAAGCGGATCCTGTTCTCGTAGCCTCCGCCGTACCGGTCGGCCCGCTTGTTGCTCAAGGGGGAGAGAAACTCGTGCGCCAGGTAGCCGTGCGCCGCATGAATTTCGAGCCAGGCATACCCTGCCGCCCGCGCCCGCGTGGCCGCGGCCGCGAATTCGCCCTGGATGCGGAGGATATCCGCCTCGGTTGCCTCGCGGGGCATCTTTCCAAGGTCTCCGCCAAAGGCGAGTGCGCTAGGCGCTATCGTCGGCCACCCGCCGTCATCGTCGGCCAGGTGGGCTCCACCGTCCTGGGGCAACGCTGCAGAGGCCTTCCGGCCTGCGTGCGCAATCTGGATGCCCGGCACGGCGCCGTGCGAGGCGATGAAACGGTTGATGCGCGCCAGCGGTTCGATCTGTCCGTCATTCCAGATCCCGGCGCAGCCCGGCGTGATCCTGCCCTCAGCCGCAACGGCCGTCGCCTCCGCGATCACAAGGCCCGCCCCGCCAACAGCCAACGAGCCCAGGTGCACGAAGTGCCAGTCGCCGGCGAACCCCTCCTTGGACGAATACTGGCACATCGGCGAGACGCCGATCCGATTGCGAAGCGTGACCGACCGGACCCGGTACGGTTCAAACAGGTGAGGCATGATGAACTGATGGAAGCGAAGATCGGGGCTTTGGCAATCCGGCCGCCTAGCCTGCATCCATCACACAACCGATGAATCTCGCCCAATCTCGTCGGCGCAAATGTCCTCTGGCTCCCTGCGCTGTGCTTATAGCACAGTTCGGTCGCCTTTGGTCCTTTTCGCTCGATGATCTTGTGCAGTCTTCATCGGTTGTGTGATGGATGCAGGCTAGCCGTTGCTATTATCTGCCGGCTGTATGATTCCGCCCCACACCCTGGGCCACCGGGCACCGCTGCTCTGGCTTGTGATTCCCTGCCTCGCCGGCCTCGCGGCGGCCGCAACCGGGCCGGAGGTTTCGCCGCTGCCCCTGCTCATGGCAGGCCTCGCCGCAGCAGCCGTTTCCGGCCTGGTGTCCATTGTCAGTCTTAAGATAGCCTCCCGGCTCTGGGCGCCGTTCATCGTTACGGGGATGGCTTTTGCCGGCTACGCCAATGGCATCCGGCTGCAGGAACTGCCGCCCGGCTGGCGCTCGATGCCCGCTCGCGAGGCCCGCTTCGCCATCCGAGTCGAACGCGAATTCGAGGCTGCCGGCGCACCCCCGCGCTCTCAGCCAAAACCGGCTGTTGGCCGCCGGCCCAGGAAATTCCCGCCTCGACGGGCAAGCGGCACGGGCACCATCGTCGAGTCCGACCGGTTCATGCGCGAACTCATCGGCCAGCGAATCTACTATTCGGTCGCCCTGCGCCCCGGCCAGGCCGCTCCCGGGCGTTCATCCGTCATCGACGCGACCGGCGTCCTGGATATCGTCCCGCGCGAGTCCAAGGCGGGAAGTTTTGACGCCTTCCTCTCGGGCATCGGAGTGAATCTGCGGCTGGGCCGAGGGCCGTTGGGAAGGCTTGTGCGACCGCAAAGCGCCTATCGCCGGTTCTGCGACGCCTTGGCTGCGCGAATGAAGCGGATACTCGGCGCCGGGTTCGAGTCGCGCCCGGACCTGTCGGACGTTTACCGGGCCATGATGCTGGGCCAGAGGCAGGATCTCTCGGCGGTCCAGAAGTCCGCGTTCCTGCGCAGCGGGACAATGCACCTGTTTGCGATCAACGGCCTGCACATCGGCGTGGTGGCCGTGGCCCTGCACGCTCTTCTGGCACTGTGCCGGTGCCCCCGCCCCGCGGCTGCGGTCGCGGTCCTTTGCGTTCTTTGGCTCGATGTCGACACAACCGGAGCCAGCGCGTCAGCCGTCAGGGCATTCCTCATGGTGTGCGTCTTTGAGGCCGGTCACCTCCTGCACCGTCCGTCAAATCTCATGGCCGCCCTTTCGGCGGCCGCCCTGCCCTTCCTGCTCTGGAACCCGATGGACCTTTATGGAGCCAGTTTCCAGATGTCGTACGGAGTCATGGCCGCAATCGTGATGATGGGGATTCCGCTGGCCGGATGGCTGCAGGCGCGGTTTCCCGCCTGCCGCCATGTGCCCGCGCCGCTGCGCCGCCGGACCCAGCGCTGGCGCGCGGCTTTGCAACGTCACGTGCTGGGGGCCGCCGGAATCGGCATCGCGGCCTCTCTCGTCGGGGCGATCAGCAGCGTCCGGTTTTTCGGCGTCCTCGCCCCGGCGGGCCTGCCGGTTGGCATCGTCCTGGCTCCCTTCGCGATGCTCGTGATCGTCGCCGGCTTTCTCTCGATCGGAGCGGGCCTCTCCACCCTTGCGGTCGCCTCGCGCTTCCTCAATGGCGCGGCCTCGGTTCTTCTCAGGGCGATTGCCGCGGTGGTTTCGGCCAGCCTGCGAATACCGGGTGGCAGCCTCGATGCCCATTTCCGGGCGGGCTGGATCGGGCCCGCAGCCCTTGCGGCCCTCACGGGCGCCTGCATGGCGGGCTACTCGGGCCGATGGCGGAGAAACGCGGGGTCGTGGTGGCTTCCGTTCATCATCCTCGCCCTTGCGCTTGTTTTCGGCGTGAAATTCGGCGAAAATTCCGCCCGATGAAAAGCGCCTATGAACTTGCGATGGAGCGTCTCGCCAAATCCGATCCCCAGGCGGGCCGCGCCCTGACTCCCGAGCAGAAGGCCCGCCTGGCCGAAATCGACAGGATCTACCAGGGCAAAATCGCCGAAAGGGAGATCTTCCTCAAGGAGCAGCTCGAGAAGGCCCTGGCCGCGCAGAAGGCGGACGACTTCGAAAAGATCAAGAAGCAGATGTCGAGCGAGCGGGCGCGCCTCGAGGAGGAGCGGGAGGGCGAGAAGGAGAAGCTTCGCGCGGCCAGGGGCTGAGCCCCTCCCGGACTCCGGCTCCGCAGGGGGGGCTATTCCGGTTCGGCGGTGCCCTCGACGACCCATTTGCGCGCCTCGGGCACCTGCTCGAAAAAGGCGCGCAGGGCGGCGCTCAGGTGCTCGGCGTAGCGGAAATGGGCCCCCATGCCCGTGCGCAGCTCGGCCTCATAGATGAACTTGTCGGCGTGCGTGCTGTGCTCGAAGGGTGTCTGGGCGCCGAGGAGCAGCGAATAGACATACGCGGGCGAGCCGCGCTGCATCAGCTCCCGGGTGAGGGCCATCTGCTCCTCAAGGAGGGCCCTTCGCGGCGCCCGGTCGATCTCGGGAGGGAGGTAGAATCCCGCCTGGATGAGCGGCGTATGCCGGTTGCCCGTCCGATGCCGGTTCAGGTCGCGCAGCTCGGCCAGCGCCAGGTTGTTCCAGGCAAAGCTCACCCGCATGCGCCTCGTGGCGCTGCCGTGCTGCCCATAGCGGTTGGCCCTATGGCGGAGCGCCTCCGCCACGCCCTGCTCCTGCGGCAGCCACGGCGGGGCCGACCGATCTACGCTCACCCAAACCTCGTCGGGAAGCCCGTCGCAGGAAAGCCGGGTGCGGCCGAGCGCCAGGCTCGCCTCCAGTTCCTGCCGCGACTGCTCCAGGTAGGACGCCTCTGCAAAGCTGTGCCGCAGGAGGCGGGGGGACTGCTTGAGAAGCTCGCTTCGGATGAGTCCCGCCGCCTCCCTGGCCTCCGGCTGCCCAAGCGAATCGAGCTGCTTGAGCATCTGCGCCCACATCCGTGAACTCTGGACGAGGCCGAGGTTGGTCCGCGTCGCAAAGGGAATCAGGTAGCGGGCCCGGTCGAGGGCGTAGTTCTTGCGCAGGCGCGCCGCGACCGCCGGCTTCGCACCTGCCGGATAGCGCACCCGGAGCGGCTCCGAGGCCGCCAGGGCGTCGAGCCTCGCATACTCCTCATTGTAGGCCGCGAAGGCCGCCGACAGCATGGCGCTCCAGCGGGGCGCGAGGTCGGCCGGGATTCCGAGCTCGGCGGCGGTCGACACGTTGGAGGCCTCCATGGCGATGTAGCGCGTGCTCGACTCCTGGCCGTCGGCCATCTGGGCGTATTCAAATATCTTGTACGCAAGCCACATCGAGACGCCGTCGAGCGCCACCGCCAGACCGCCCGTGAGCCCGCCGATCGAGGCGTGGCCGTAATCGACGAATTTCAGGAT
>Ga0302320_10007916_pt1 | contig 23271 bp, 16 predicted proteins | sample Bog_T0_3_FD_202130 | JGI IMG/M metagenome (GOLD analysis project Ga0302320, IMG submission 202130) | Peat permafrost microbial communities from Stordalen Mire near Abisko, Sweden - Bog_T0_3 | ecosystem: Environmental > Terrestrial > Soil > Wetlands > Peat | place: Sweden: Abisko, Stordalen Mire... | reverse complement strand
GGTAACATTCAGACCCAGGTTCAAGGTTTGGGAGACGCGGACATCGGTGCCCTCACCGGGTTGCAGAGTCAACACAACTTGCCCTGGTCCCACCAAAACCGGAACACTTGACGAGTTGGCCGATCCGGGATCGGGATTGTTCACCAACAAGGGATAGGTCCCTGGATTGGGCGCAGGAATGGCCGCCACCAACTGGGTATTGGAAAGCATGGTCGTCGGAACCGGGGCGCCATTCCACATGATCTGCGCGCCATAAACGAACTGCGATCCCGATACCGTGACTGTTGTTGTGCCCTCTGAAAACCCGGAAGGCGTTACGGCGCCGAGGACCGGAATCGGGTTCCATACCGCCAGCGTCACAGACCCCGGCGGAGCGTTTGCCACGTTGCTCGCAACACTGGTGATGGTCACTGAGTTTGGAACGGGAACAATCGCCGGCGCTGTGTAGAGTCCATTGCTGTCCACAGTGCCCAGGGTCGCATTGCCTCCGACCACGCCGTTGACGGAGTAGGTCAGCGGCGCTCCCGAGGCCTGCGAAGCCCTGACCATTTGCACGGTTTGATTGACGCGGACGGTGCTGGCGGAAGCTGAAATCGCGGCGTAAAAGTCGGGATTGGTAATATTGACGCCGCCGCAACCGCTCAACAGCCCAATTGCACCGGCAAAAGACGCCAAAAGCAGCGCCAGGTTCAAAGCGCAAAGACGTTCGGATAGTGCTCGCACGGATGCTCCAAGTTGGGGGATTACCAGGGCACAATTCAGCGGAAATGGTTCAGTAGGATGAACGACCTTTGATTTGCCTAGACCCTATCCGTGCAGCCGTTGGTAATCAATACATCTTTCGAGTGATTACCTGTCACCGAGTAGAATCGGGCCGAATTGGATGCTCGGCCCACATTGGACCGCCGGCCTCCGCCCGGCTGGAAAAATCTGGGCGCCCGAAATTTACCGGGCTGCCTGACCTGCATACGGCGTTGACATCGCAAATAAAAATTTGCAAACTAAATCATTAGTTGTGCGTCTGTAGTTTTAGGGACGGTCAGAAAAGCGGCTTCCCGAGGAAACTCGCCACATATGCCTCCAAAGCGATCCATCACGCTGACCCAAGCTGAGCTTCGGCTCATGAAGGCCCTGTGGGAACGGGGAGAGTCGACCGTTGCCGACCTGGTGACAGCTACTTCTGGTGAAGCCACGCTCGCCTATACGTCAGTTCTCACTACCATCCGGATTCTGGAAACCAAGGGCTATGTTACTCATCGGCAAGAGGGTAGAGCGTTTCTCTACACCACTAGCATCGGCGAAGTTGAGGCCAGCCGTTCGGAAGTCCGCCACCTGTTGCATCGGTTTTTCGGCAATTCCCGGGAGCGGCTGTTGCTCTCCATGCTGGGGGACGACGAGATCAGTCCCGACGAATTGAAGCGCTTGAAAGAAGCGATTGCCAATACGGCAGATGAAACGCTGGAGGGCGCTTAGATGGTTCCCTTATTTTTCGACCTTTCGCCTCTGTCCACGGCGGCTGTAAGCGGCCTTTTTTCAGCAATCTGGGAAGGGACGATTCTAGCTGTGTGTGTCCTGGTTTGCCTGCGGTTTCTACCCCGGCTGAGCGCCGCTTCCAGGTCGCTGATCTGGATGAACGTGTTCCTTCTGCTGCTGGGCCTGCACATCGTTCCCTCGTTTAGAACGCACGTGGCCACGGCGAACGCAGTCCATTTTTCTCCTCTTTATCTGGACCAGCGCTGGAGTCTGGCCATCGCCGGTCTGTGGGCGATTCTTACCCTCTGGAGAGGCTCGCAGTTGGCGATGAGCGCCATTCGTCTACATCGCCTGGCTGGCCGGGCTACTCCGGTCCTGGTTGACCCGGCGCTCGAGGCGTTAATTCATGGCCCAGGCGGCCGGACGGCGGAGCTCTGCACGTCTCAAGAAGTCGAGCGGCCCAGCGTATTCGGTTTTTTCCGCCCACGGATCCTCATTCCTCCCGCGCTTTTGGAGAAGCTTTCGCCGCTGGAGTTGCAGCAGGTGGTCTTGCATGAGATGGAGCATCTCCACCGCGGCGACGACTGGACCAACCTGCTGCAAAAGATCGGCCTGGCACTCTTCCCTTTGAATCCCGTGCTGCTTTGGGTAGACCGCCGGCTCGGCGTAGAGCGTGAAGTGGCATGCGATGACAGCGTTCTGCGCTCCAGCTTTGGACGGAAAGCGTACGCCATTTGCCTCACTCGATTGGCGGAGCACTCCGTCTTGCGCCGCAGTCTTTCGCTGGCGCTTGGCGCTTGGGAACGGCAATCGGAAGTGGTGCGCCGGGTTCACCGCATCCTGCAGAATCCACGGAAGTCGATGAGCCCGCGCCAGGCTACGCTGGTAACCAGCGGACTGGTTCTAGCCGTCTTGGGAGGCGCAATCGCCCTGGCCCGCAGCCCTCAGCTTGTCGCCTTTGCGCCACTGACGCCGTCATCGCTGATGGCCCAATCGATGCCTGCTGTTTCTTCCTTGCGCGAAGCCGGACTTCCCTCCCCTGTTCTTAGCAATTCAGCCGGGGCTCCGCACATGGTAGAGACGGCCATGCACCTGCCGTCGGCTCAAGCGATTCCCGCGGCAAAGCCGGTTCGCAAACTCGCGATAAAGCACGCGGTCAAGCCTCCAATCATGCAGAGTCAGCAGGAGTGGGTCGTGCTGACTGAATGGACCAACACAGAGATTCAACCGCATGTGGTTTTCGCGGTGCAGCAAACTAAATCCGCTCCAGCAGCCGTAATACGGACTTACGCTGCCGTTCCATTCGGCAATGGCTGGTTGCTGGTTCAGATCTAAACGCAAAGAGACTTTGCGCAACACACGTTGCGCTCAACATTCACAAGCAACTTCAACAAGGAGAGATGGTTCCCCATGAATCGAGTAACTAATCAATTAGTACTTGCGGCGAAGACGATGGCTGCTCCCGCCGCTGTCGTTGCAGCCTTTGCCCTTGGTGCCGCGCTGTTCGTCGGTCACGGCAATGTACACGCCGCCGCGGCTATGGACGATAACAGCGTGGAAGCTCTGACAGCACTCGACCGTGCCATGGAGGCAGTTGCCGCCAAGGTCACTCCCGCCGTGGTCAATGTCGAAGTTACCGCGCGCGGAAACAGCGAAGCCGAAGCTTCCGAAGGCCAGATGCAGGGAAATCCGCTTCAGGGTCTTCCGCCGGGGCTGCGGCAGTTCTTTGGCGGGCAGATGCCTCAGCAGCAACCGCTGGAGCATGGCATCGGAAGCGGCATTATCATTTCGCCGGATGGTTACATCGTCACCAACAATCACGTGGTCAATGGCGCCACCAGCATCAAGGTCACGCTCAACGATCGCCGCATCCTGAATGCCAAAGTGGTTGGCGTCGACAAGTTGACTGACCTTGCCGTCATCAAGGTGAATGCCAGCGATCTGCCCAGCATCGCATGGGGCGATTCCACAAAGCTTCAGCCGGGGCAGACCGTGCTCGCTTTCGGCAGCCCCTTCGGATACTTCCGCTTTTCAGTCACGCGCGGAATTGTGAGCGCCATCAACCGCGCAAACCCCTATTCGGATGACCCGCGCAAGCCAGGCAACTTCATCCAAACCGACGCTGCCATCAATCCGGGCAACTCCGGTGGTCCGCTGGTCAATGCCCACGGTGAACTCGTCGGCATCAACACTTTCATCATCACCAATGGCGGCTCGTTCGCGGGCGCAGGATTCGCAATTCCCTCGCAGATCGTGCGCGCCACCGCCGATGAGTTGATCAAGCACGGCAAGGTCGACCACGGATACCTCGGTATCGGCATGAACGACGTTACGCCGGAGAATGCTCACTTCTTCAATCTCCAGGACGCCACCGGAGCGATTGTTTCCCAGGTAACTCCTGACTCGCCGGCAAGCCGCGGCGGTCTGCAACAAGGCGACGTGATCACGCAGATCAATGGTGAAAAAGTCATCAATGGAGGGACTCTTCAGGTCGCGGTCAGCGAGATGACTCCGGGAACCAAGATTGCTCTCGGCATAATTCGTGACGGCAAGCCAACGACGGTGAACCTGACGGTTGGGCAGTTCCATGGAAGCTCGGAAGTGGCCAGCAACGACGGGCCCGAGGGTGAAGACGGAGCACATACGGGCAAGCTGGGCCTCGCGGTCAGCGATCTGACGCCGGAAGCGCGGCAGCAGATCAATGCGCCTGACCAAATCCATGGCGTCGTCGTACAAAGCGTTCGCCCGGCCAGCCCGGCCGATGAAGCAGGCATTCAGCCTGGCGATGTGATCGTCGAAGTCAACCGCAAGCCCGCACAATCCGCCAGCCAGTTCGCAAACCAGATGCACCAGAACCAGGGAGGCAAGGATTTTCTTCTCCTGATCTGGTCGAAGGGCAATTCGACTTATCGAACTCTTCATCCCGACCAGGACGAACCAAAGGGATAGCTAATAAGTCGACCGTGCCTCACACTCGTGAAGTCCATCCAGAAAAGGCTCCCGCTGCTGGGAGCCTTTTCTTTTGGCCTTAAACCGAATGCTCCGATACGCGCCTGAAACTACTCTTGCGGATTCTCCATAAAATCCGTCGGCGGGCGGCATTTCACACTGGATGCATCGGAATTCCAATCAAATTGTATGTATGAATCGAACAAAATGAAACTCCCTGCCGATAGAGACACAACTAATTCCCCCCCTCGTCGAGGTGAACCGTGGCCTGGTCAGGCAATACGATGAATCTGACGGACTATTCGACCCAGGAAGTCCTGGGGTCATTCCCTCGTGTTGTCACATCAGCCGAGTATCCACCTGGATCTGACCTTGTATCCCGGATATCTGCATTGGGTACCGAAGGACAGAGATTTCTTTCAGACACCCTGCGTGTTTACGAAGGCGCATATCTCTCTGAAGAGGAACGAGTCCGCATCAACGCCAGCTCGGGTCTAGCCACCCTCTTTGACGACTTCATCAAGAAGAACCGGTGCCCGAATAGGTACGTCAAGGAAAAAGTTGCCTCGGCGTATGGGTACCCGGATGGCCATCGAATGAAAAACATCCCGGAGCAGGAAGCAACTCTTCGGAGATATTTTCCCGCACTTGGCACGAAAGAAGACGATCTTCAACAATTGGCGAAACGGCCTCTTCCCCTCCGCGCTGAATGGGCCGCTATTCCGCGCTGGGAAAAGGTTGGAGCGACTTACTGCGAAGCAATCCAGAAAGTATTCTCTCTTATCGCAACCGAGCGGAAATTCACCAATAACTGCAAAGACCGATTCAACGATCGCTCGCTCATGCAGACCGGCAAAGCCCTCGAAGCGTGGAAGAAACTCGGCGAGGAACAGACCGGCGATATTCTCATTGTGGCAATGCAATTCGGCATACGCTACAGGGGATGCTCAGTCCGTTGCGCGACGGACAGCATGTGCTCCTACGAATTCGGCCTTGGTACCTTTGCCGTAGCCTGCATGCTGCTGACACATCCCAAACGAGAGGTCAAATGGGAGCAGCTTCATCCTGAATGCGGAGGCGACTATTTCACACCGATCAACGGCGAGCAGTTAGTGCGGACGCCGGCTTTTTCATTTCGCAGCGGCGAATTGAAGCTGGATAGTGTTCAAATCGACAATCCAGGCGACGGTTTTGGCTGTGCCTCAGGTTTCTTGCCTCAAGTGGAAACCGCTTGAGTACTTCTCTCTCCACAGACCAGGACGAAACTCGAAGGGCAATCGCAGCACCTCATGGCAGTCTCGACTGCCAAGCTACGATTGCCCCCGCCCTCATCGTGATCGAGTTGGGAGCCGGCGCTGACTTACTTGGCCGCAGGCACCCACACTGCATCGTGTGCTGAGAGTTCCACACCCGCCACTTCGGTGCTGAGTTTCACATTTTGCAGGCCTGCCTTCTTCCCTGGCTTGGCAGAGAAGCTGAGCAGATATTGGTTGTCGAGCACCTGCTGCAGTGAACTCAGGTAAGGACCGATGCTGACCGGACTGTGAAGCCCAAGATAGAACGACTCACCACCGGTCATATCTGACAGCCTTGCCATATTCATCTGCCCGTTGGTACCTATCCAGTAGTTATGGCGAGCACGGCCCACACCCGGAACATAGATCGTGTGGATCATCGTTCCAGTCTTCTGGGCAATGTTGGCTGCTGTGTCCGCGTCTGGGTTGGAGCTATATCCCCTGTGCCAGCCCAAATGGGAGCGTGCACGATCCACTCCGTCAGTGAACATCAGGACTTCGCGGCGATGGTCGTCCTGGGGCCAGAGCTTCATCAGACTGGAGACTGAAAGATACGGGCTTCCGTACGCTCCAGCGGTCCCCATAGGCAAACGCAATGCGGCGGCAGCCTGGGCATGGTCCGTGGTGAGGTCCGCGGCGATTCTAACTGTCGCGTTGCTCATGTAGCCAACCCCAATTGCGGTTGTTTCCGGCTGCGCCTGAATGAATGCGCGTAAGTCATCAAGGTGCGTGCCGAACCGTGGATCCGATGTCTCGTCGATGAGGATGTACAGGTCAAGTCCTGCACGGTCCCCGCGGGCCGGCACCAGGTCTGTCACCTGCAGCCGCTCGCTGCCTCGCTTCACAAGAACATCCTGCGCGTTGAGTTCAGGCATGCGCTTGTCTTTCGCCACGCTTGCCGAAATCGTCATTGTCACCGGGACTGTGGGTGAACCCATCGCGTCCTCGGCATGCATGGAAGAGAAGCTCCCCAGCATCCCTCCCAGGACTAACAAAGAAGATATAATTCTCTTCCTTCTCATTGCCATAGTACTCTCCACTGTTTTGTTAGCAAGGCTTTCTGGCTAACTTGTTTTTGCTTCGCGGACATTTCTTCACGAAGGAAGTGTGCACTCGAACATCGAAGCAGTTATCACCGGTCGACTGCGTCGCAACACTTCCCTCACTCAACAAACACGGGACTAAACGTCCTTCCGGTGCGGCACTGAATCCGCGCCTTCAAAAGGAGTCAGGCCGTGACCTTGCGCCGAATCGCCCTTAGTCCGAATGACCCGGCAAAGGCGAAGACTCCAAGCAAACCCATCAGCGGAATGGCCGAAGCGGTCTTTGGCAAGCTGTTCGCCGGCGGTTCTTCCGCGGCGACGGCGACCGGCTGGGCTACCGGTTCAATCGCTGGTGCGGGCCGCTGAAACAGCAGCACGCCAAGCAATGGAGCGGTCGCCGGAGCTGGTGCGGTGCCGGTCACTGACTTAGCCTGTTCGATGACGCTCTCAGTGGAGTCCGTTACGATGGTCGCATCAAGGAGCATCCCCTTCTTGAGGTTGAACACCGAACTCGGTTTGCCATTCAAAAGGAACTTGGCATCCTTGGACACGGAGTAACGTTGGTTGGTGTGATCGGGAAGATTCACAATTACGTTACCCGGAGCAGTCACATGCCACACTTTCCCCTTGAGATTTCTAACCGAAGTGACATAGCGCGGCGCCGTGGTTGTAGTAATGGTCTGCGTTATCTTGGTTCCCGGCTTCAATTCGCTCACTGAAACTTCCTTGCCATCAATGGTGAATCTGTCCGATTCGGGAACGACGAGGTGCTCGACCTTGCCGTTTTCGGGTTTGAGAACCAGGTCGTTGCCTTCAACATAGACAACTTGCGCATTCCGCACTTCAGTGTTGAAGGAAGGCACGCCGTTCCGAATGGTTGTAGTGGTTGTATCCTGCGCCCAGGCTCCTATGGACGCCATTGCGGCAATGGCGATAATGGTAGACTTCAGGGCAAAGAAGCGAGGTGTTGCATTCAGGTTTTTCATTGTTTCTCCTTCTTGGCTGTGTTGGTTAGTGGTTCCGAATCGGGCATTGGGTGCCCCGATCCATTGCTCGTCTCATGCGTGAGAGAAGCCATGACAATGTAGCGCTGCGGTGCGCTACCGACGAAATAAAACGGATAGCAGGTAACGAGCGTAAGTGACGAAACCAGTCGCGGACGCAGAACGCTCACATCGCTTGGCGCGACGATGTGGATCTCATCGACTATGTAAACGTCCGTCCCTTTCACCGTCCTAAGTTCGATTACGTCTCCGATCCCGACTTCCTTCAGTCCTCGAAAATAACTGTCGCGATGACCCGCTATGCCGATGTTTCCCTGATCTCCAGGCCGTGCCGTACCGGCAATGCGTCCAACGCCGCGGCTCAGTGTTCGCTTGTCCGTTCCGTCGAATACCGGTACTTCAAGACGAATCTTTGGAATCTCCAGCACTCCTATCGGAGCGCCAGGCTGGTTAATTTGGCGTTCCTTAGGGACGTCAGCGCTATCGAGTTCAGCGCTTTTAAGCCCTGTTTCCTCGGTATCGCTATTTCCCTCGTAACTCTCGCTCACTGAAGCGCCGGAAGATTCAAGAGCAGCAAAACTCTTCAGGGCCGCTCTGGAACTTATGCTGTTATCCAGCCGGACCGCCCCATAAATCGCAAGAAGCCCAAGTCCGGAAGTGAACAAGATCCGCTCGAACCACTTCCAGAATGTCCACCACTTTTTCGGCGGCCAGCTTCCGTACATCAAGACTCTGGAGTTATCGCGCTCCGCTTTCGCATTCATGTCCATGGCTTCTTGCTCCTTTCTCCTCATGGCAAGCTTGGCAAGACCACTTTCGATCTCCGAATCGCGCAAGTGGGAACCTATTGAGTTACAAAGCGGTATTAGTACCGGTAAAGATCGAGTACGCTCTCAATCCTCAACGTGTAAGGGTCGTAGACCAGGCAATATCCGTCGAAGTACCCAATCTCATATCCAGGCGGCACAGGCGGCAGATACACCATCAGGTGCTGCGGGATGGGCTGGATCCATGCCACATGAGTGCGAGGGAAATAGCTCCCGATCAACAACGGATGGCGATGCCAACGATTGTTGGGGCGCATATCGCCCAGGAAGAAATGCCGGAGCCTCCAACCGTTGCCACCGCCCCACACATAGTGCGGGCGTGGAGGCCCATAGTGCGGGTATCCATAGTGCGGGGGATAGTACGCCGGAGGCCTCGGTGCGGGACGGCCCGGCGGATGGTGGTTGCCGTTCCCTGGCCGTCCCGGCCTGGTCGCCGGACGGTCATTTTCATTGGGGCGCACATCTTTGCTGGGTTGCGCGCTTTGAAACCCATCCTGCTTACCATCGGTACTGTTCCTCGGCGCTCTGGGCCCTGCGACTTGCCGGTTGGTTCCCGATCCTGCATCTGCGCCTTGCGGCTGTTGAGCTGACGCGAGTGACGCTCCAAGTACCGCTGAAAAGAGCAGCCACATTTGCGCGCCGCGCATGGTTTTTTTCATCAAGCCATCGGTTGCTATTTCCTTCTTCCGCATGATCCTCTCCTCCAGCAAGCGCGTTGTTCGCCGCGTCTCTGCGTCGCGCGCTTGCTATGACCTCTGTAAGTGCAATCAGGAGGCCAAACTACAATGCTTTGTTTTCTTGAAGTTATGAGTTACTAGGCTTCCGGTCCATCAGAAATGCCGACCTATCGGCATTATTCTGAATGTAAGGCGCACGAAGTTATGACACACTGCGGTAATAGAGCGCTATTGGGCGCAGTTACCAAGTTCCAGTGATAGGGCTGACTTAGCGGACAAAAGCGGCGAGGATAGGTCTATTACTTACAACATGACAAAGCCTGCGTGGCGCGTCTTATATTCCCTGAAGGAACGACCACCACGCAGGACATTCTTTGTAATTATTTTGGGACCCGAGCGCAACAGCTATCGATTATGAATATACGGGTGTGCCCATAGCCGGCTGCGTCTTGAATCGGACTTTGCTGATTTGCAGATTGGCAATCTTCGAGTCCAGCGTTTGCCGCGGAACGCCAAGCTTCGCGGCCGCTCCACGAGGGCCCGAGATGCGCCCCTTAGACTCTGCCAATGCTGCTTCAATTACTTCTCTTTCCCGATCTGCGAGTGTAATCGCAAGCGGCGCAACGGCTGCGGATGTCCGAGACACCTCGGGCGTAACCCAGGTCTCGTCAACCGAGAAAGTATCGCCTTCGCTGAGAATGACGGCCCGCTCGACAACGTTTTGTAACTCACGTATGTTACCCGGCCAGTCATACGACTGGAGTAACTCGAGAGTTCCATCCTTTATGGATCGGATGTTCTTGCCAGCCTTGCTCGCATAACGCTCGATCAGGTGCTCGACAAGAAGCGGGATATCTTCGGTTCGCTCGCGCAGGGCGGGCACTTCGATGGGAAACACATTCAGCCTGTAAAACATGTCACGGCGGAACGTGCCTGCGGCCACCGCGGCTGAGAGATTGCGGTTTGTTGCCGCAATAATCCGTACGTCCACAGGAATTGACTGGCTGCTTCCCACGCGCTCAATCTCACGCTCTTGCAGGACGCGCAACAAAGTGATCTGCGTCTCCATCGGGAGTTCGCCGATCTCATCCAGGAAGATCGTCCCGCCGCTGGCTGCCTCGAAGCGTCCCAAGCGGCGTTGCAGTGCGCCAGTGAAAGCGCCCTTCTCGTGCCCGAAAAGTTCCGATGCAATCAGCGAAGACGGAATCGCGGCGCAGTTTACGCGAATGAACGACCGCTTTGAGCGGTTCGACCGCTCGTAAATAGCCCGCGCTATAAGTTCCTTTCCCGTCCCCGTTTCACCCAGAATAAGCACTGTCGTATCCGTCGGTGCAACGCGATTAACTTGCTGCAGCACCGTTTTCAGCCGAGCGCTCTGTCCCACGATTGCATTCGATGCGCTGGAGCGCTCATTGCGGGCTTCTCCGCCCCGTAACAGGAGGCTGGTGTCGTTGATGGTATTGGGCATCTGTGTAGAGAGCACGTCTCGCCTCCTGAAACAAATTCGTCAGCGGTATCCTTAGTTCTTTGTCTTATCGAGCGCCGCATAGATTTCTCTGAGCAAACTATCGCTGCGCACGGGCTTGTTCAAAAAGCCGGCAGCCCCGGCTTTTATCAATACATCGCGCAGCGATGCGTCTCCATGCGCTGTCACGAAAATGATCGGCGTTGCGTCGCCAGCTTCGAACAACCGGCGTTGCAACTCTATGCCGCTCATCCCCGGCAGCCGCACGTCGAGGATCAAACACGCGATTTCTTCACGGTTCGGTGAATTGAGGAATTCCTCCGCGGAGGCAAAGGTATCGATCGAGAAACCAGCAGCCTTTAACACGCTTCCCAGCGCCTCACGAAGGGGTTCATCATCGTCAACAATAGCGATGATGCCGATTTTTGTAAGTGTGTCGCTCAATTGAGTTCATCCCCTCTGGCGTCGGATTGGGTGTCCCGCCAGTTATGAAACTAACAATTCGGGGACTTTAAATCTATCCTGCTTTAGGAGGAGATGGATACTTACTTGCGGAGGCGTTCCTGATCCTTTCAGCCATGCGCACAAGGTGAGCCAGGGATTCCGCCTTGGTCTTTTCCATGACATGTGCGCGATGGGTTTTCACGGTTAGTTCGCTCATGCCAAGTTCGTCCGCAATCTGCTTGTTCAAGAGGCCGGCAACCACCAGCTTGAGTACCTCTGTTTCACGGGGCGTGAGCGAATTGAATCGATTGCGCATTTCCATTAACTCCGCACGCTCCTTTCTAAGTCCGCGATCGTACGCGATCGCCTTCTGAACGGCATCGAGCAGGTCCTGGCCTCGGACTGGCTTGGTCAGAAACTCCATTGCTCCATCCTTCATTGCGCGCACTGTCATTGGAATGTCGCCGTGACCGGTAATGAAAATGATGGGGATGTGGATGTGCGCATCGCTCAACTGGCGCTGAAGATCCAGTCCGCTCAGGCCCGGCATGCGCACATCGAGCACCAGGCAGGCGGGCGCATCCGGCCGTTTGGCCGCCATGAAATCGCGTGCCGATGCAAATGTTTCCGCGCGGAGTCCAATCGACCGGATGAGGCTCTGAATTCCGTCTCGGATAAGTGCTTCGTCATCGATCACGAAAACAACAGGCTCCAGTTCTTTCATGGGTTGGGTCCACCTTCGCCCGGCAACGTGAACTGAAATACGGAGCCTTGATTCACAGTCGATTCAGCCCAGAGCCTGCCGCCATGCGCTTCAACGATCGAGCGGCTGATGGCCAACCCCATTCCTATGCCTTGAGATCGCGTAGTAAAAAATGGCTCAAATAACCGGGGCATGACCTCATCGCTCACTCCAATACCGTTGTCTTTAATGGAAACACAAACTTCGCCGTCCCCCACAACGCTCGTCCGAATCAGCAACAACCGCGATCGGCCGGTTACGCCCGTCATGGATTCGATTCCATTCATTATCAGGTTAAGGATGACCTGCTGCAACTGGATCTTATCCCCGGGTACATGAGGCAGGTCAGGCTCGAGTTCAAGAGCAATGGAGATGTTATTCCGCGAAGCTTGACGGTCGGCCAGAGTTACAGTTTCTTCGATAACTCCATTCAGTTGTACTTGCGCTCTCTCCGGCGCCGCCTTGTTAATCAGGGACCGAATTCTGATGATAACTTCGGAGGCTCGGGTCGCACCTTGAATCGTCCGCTCCGCTGCCGCCCGGGCTTCAACAAGATTCGGCCACTCAAGGCCAAGCCAGGCCACGCACGCGTCAGCATTGGCAACGACCGCGGCAAGAGGTTGATTCACCTCGTGCGCAATGGACGCAGTCAGTTCGCCGATCGTGGTAATTCGGACCACGCGCGCAAGCTCTGTCCGCGTTCTCTGCAATGCTTCCTCAGTTCGTCTCTGCTCAGCCATCTGTTTAACAAGCGCATCGTTTGCGTTCTTCAACTCAACGGTGCGCTCGCCAACCCTGACTTCCAACTCGTCGCGGGCGCGACGCAGTGCATCTTCCGCGTTCTTTTGCCACGAAATTAGCCAGTTTGCAACGGCTTCGCAGGCAACGAAGCTGAGAAAGAATGGCACATCCGCAGGCTTGACTGCAAACGAATTGACGGGGGGAATGAAGTAATATAAGGCCGCCAGCGTACTGAGGCCAACCGCGACCCATCCCGGTCCGCGCCCTGCGAACCAGGTTGTAACAATGACCGCGACTGAGAAAAAGAACCAGAACGGGTTTCCGAACGGAACGCGCAAAACAAGCGACAAAATCAACGCCGCTGAGACCAGAGCGATCGCCAATCCGTAGCGCGCCGGGCCACGCAGCCTGGTTGAAGTGGTAAGAACTGTGCTCATTGCGGGGATGGACACTCAACTGGTGTAGTGCTCTTATACTACGGCGGGGATCGCATTACCAGCACAAAGGTCCGGGTGCCCGTTTCTGGATCAAAGGGGGGAGCCACTTCCGGTATTAGAGCCTCTTCGGCGCGGGGCGGCGACCTCGGACACCCCTTCTCTTGTCGTTGCTTGTGGAAGAAACCGATGTCAGGCGTCGAGACTCCGGCATGCGGCCAGACGCGGGGAGGACGAGCCCGTGGGGTAGCTAAGGTCGTTGCTGATTGCCCGGACCCGAGCGCGATTCATGTATTGAGAGCGGACATGACTGCGCGGCGCGCAGTGTTGCGCTGCCGGGACAGAGAATCGCGCAGATGTATCCTTGCGCGTAGAAGCCTCGATTTCACAGCAGGAACCGATAGGTTTGTTATCTCAGCGATATTTTCAACCGACAATTCCCGTTCATATCTTAGTTCGAGAATTTGGCGCAGTGGCGCCTTCAGCTTGCGCACAGCCCCCCAAAGGTGTTCAAGGCGCTGCCCACGGATATGATGGGACTCGACGTCCTCGCGTTTGTCTGGGAAATCGAAAGAAGAAGTATTGAGATCGCTGTTCTCAACCATGACCGCGCGCCTCCTGCGGCTATTACGTAGAAGCATCAGCGATGAATTAATGGCGATCCTTACCAGCCACGTCGAGAACTTCGATCTCCCGTCGAACTGATCCAAATGAAGATAGCTATTAAGGTAAGTCTCCTGCAGGACGTCCTCGGTGTCTTCCCAATTGCAGGTAATGCGCAAGATGGTGCTGCGCACGACTCTGCCGTGCCGATTCCAAAGTTCGGCGATAGCCAATTCGTTGCCGCGTTTTGCCTCATCGACCAGAAGGTCGTCGCTTGGGCCTTCAGGTGATCCTCCGAAGTACAATTGGGGCGAGCAGCTTCTCATCACACGTCTCCTCCAGCTTTTCGAATTTGCGACCCGAAAGCCCGTAACAGGACCCTGAACATGAGCGCACCGGGATCTGCTGTAACTCCGATCGTCATGGCAGTCGCCGCCACTATGTAAAGGCGCAACCTGAAGATCTCCGCGATGGAAGCCCTCAGGGAGCGGAATTGTTTGCGAGTCGTCATGATCGTTCCAAGTGCACGCCGAGTACCTTTCTTTGCCGAAGTCGACAACTGACGCCAGGCTCATGGTTCTGCTTTCAAAACACTGCATTTGGGAGTTGGTTTCAGTGCTCCAGCAAACTTGTCGTGCGTGCTTCGGCCGTCTTCTGGTGTCCAATGTTGGGCAATATCGACAATCGGTGTCGGAATGGCGACAGTGTTCGTGAGCGGCGAACGGCAAAGGGTGTTGATTTTCACAATCAGCGTCCAGTGTTTCGTCTCTGAAGCTCTTTGCATTTTGTTTGGCGTCGATGCTCGGGTCAAGGGCTCCCGAATGGCAGATCCCCTTCGCCTACGCTCAGGGCGGGCTTTCGACTCCGCTGAAGTACGCTCCGCTCCTCATCAACAAGGCCGGTTGAGGGCTGAGGTTTCCCGCCCTTGCGATAGAAACAAATCGCAAGAACGGGGCACGGAGCAGTTGTGGTACGACGTTCATCCCGTTCGCCGTGACTTGCCGATGCAAGTTGTGGTGCTCAGGTCTATTCTTGAGATGAACCTTGGAGACGGTAGACTAGGACGAAGCGTCAGCGATTGCTTTCGGATGCCGTGCGATTCTCAAGCGCTTCATTCACCGCGATGTGGTTGTCGGTTAGTGTCGACCCAACCGCCCTCCGCAGCGCGGTCCTAGCCTTTGCGTAGACACCCAACGCCGTGACTGCTGCCGATTTTGCTTGCGCCAGTGAGCTTTGATACTGAAGAAGCTCATAGGCCGTGGCCACTCCCGCTTCGAACTTGGCGCGCTCGACGTCCAGCGCTTGTTCTTGCAGGGTTCTTGCTTCGACAGCCGCCTTATGGCTCTCGACAGCCTGCTGTAACGCGATGTAAGCGTTGCCGACCTCAAGCCGCACCTGGCTGCGCAGTTTGTTCATTTGAACCTGGCTCTGCCGATATTGCAGCTCGTCTCGCGCCATGTCAGCCTTCGCAATACGGTTTCGTATTGGAATGTTGAGGTTTACTCCGACCGCATAGTCGGGATACTCCCGATTGAAGATCTGATCAACAACTCCTCCGAACCCTCCGATCAGATTTTGTGGGGGCGTGGAGGTTAGACCATTTGTCGATACAAGCATCGGATTCAACGAACCCTCTCCACCGTTGCTTTGCATGGATGCAACGATTGAGAGGCCGGGAAGCAGCGCGTTTTGTGAGCCCTTCAACCCCAGGCGGGATATTTTCTCTTGCTGCTCGGCCAGTGCGAGGTCCGGCCGCTGTTTCATTGCTTGATCGATGAGGCCCTGCAATGTCCCGCTATCGTCGTTGGTCGGCGACTCGATTGGAGTTACCGCGGCAATACTGGCGGCGGCCAGGACAGGATCTGAAACCCCTTTGCGGGTGAGGACCTCCTTCAATAAAAGCTCCTGCTGCAAAACCATCCCTTGCACGCTGATGTATGCCTGCCGGTTACTTGCAACCTGCGCGAGCGCCGACGTCAAGTCGACGGGCGCCTGGGCGCCACGCTCAACCTCGTTCCTGGTGTCCTGATAGAGTCGCTCGGCTGCATCCAGCGACTCCTTCTTGACTTCCAGGTCCTGCTTGAGACTTACGAGATCCCAATACAACCGCGTGGTGTCTGAGATGGTGTCGATGAGCTGCTGCGCAAAAACTGCCGCGGCAATTCGGTCCTCATTTTCCGCAATGTGAATAAATCGACGGGTAACATGGATGCCGAATCCCTGCAAGAGCGGCTGGACGATCGAAACATTCAGGGCGCCAGTGACGAACGGATTGAGGTTGAGGCGCGTCGACGCCTCACTCAGCCTGTTGGCCGAAAAGGATGCATTGAATACTGTCCCAGTCGCGAATCCTTGGGTATATCCGACCGCACCGCCGGCAGAGTGGCTCGAATAATTATTGGAACCGGTAGGGAACGAGGTCGATTGCGGATAATCCAGTTGCGTCAATGCGATATTGGCGGCGACAGATGGGTCAAACTGTGGAATTGGCGATCCCGGAGAATAAGGTGTCGGGCTCAGAATCGATAGATCTGTCTGAATGCCAACGATGGTCGCAAGGTCCGCGGCGCTGCTCGGCAACTGGAGGACCGGGGTATATCCACCTACTGCGGTCAAAAGAGGTTCGCCGGGGCCCCCTTCGCCGGAGGGCAACTCTGAAACCGTAGTCGGCACTCCCCGAAGCTGGCCGCCGCCTTTCGCGCGGAGGATTTCGGTCCGCGCAAACAGGCGATCGTATCGCTGCAGTTCAACATCGAAATTGTTTTCGATGGCGAGTGCGATGGCATTCTGCAGCGTCAACTCGAGTTTGCCGTCATGCATAAGGCCTGCGACGAGAGGAGAATTCGCGTCTCTGGAGGGCTTCACGGGGGGAACTCTATACGGCCCTGTAAGCCACAATGAACGCTTCGCCGAGGAGAAATCCACGCCAGGCGTTGCATCTGCAGAAGGGAGAGGCGCCTGCGGCAGCTTTTGCGAGAATCCGAGAGCGCTGCCTATCAAAAGTGCAAACACGATGGGAGGAGAGAGGCTTCTCATTTCTTGCCTCCAGCGGCCACAGACGAAGGCACAGCTGCTAAACTGCCGGCAGCCCGGCTTACGGAAACTGGATTTACTTTGGCTCCCTCCACCGTGGCGTCACTGGGGTTCACCACGATTCGATCGCCCGATGTGAGCCCAGAAACAACTTCGACCGTGGCGCCGTAATCGTGCCCCACGGATACCTTCCTTGCGTGAACGACATTTTGAGAATCGACAACCTCGACCGTTGTGCCGTCGGATCTGAAGTTCAGCGCCTCACCCGGAACGAAAACCGATGTGACGGTTCGAGGAAGGTCAAAGGTGACCGTCGCGTACATCCCGGGAAGAAGCGCGCCATCCTTGTTCTCAACGTCGACTTCGGTCAGGAGCGTGCGGGTGTTGAGATTCAGCGAATCGGCGGTCCTGGTCACCTTGCCTTGAAACACTCTCGAGGGGAACTGCACGAGCGCAAGTTCCGCATCGTCCCCTACTTGAATGGAGGGAGCGTTGATCTGCGGAACATCGATGAAGGTGCGAAGAACATCCTTCTTCGCTACGCGGAACAAGAGCGTGTCGGTCGCGGTGATGAGCGCTCCCTCGTCCACGTTGCGCTGAATAATCACTCCATCGAAGGGCGCGCGTATCACTTCAAAGCTCTGCAATTCCCGGTAGTGATTCAGATTTGCAGTGTTGGCGCCGACACTATTGGTAGCCGCGTTCATGCTGGCGGCGGCGACTCCCACTTCTGCAACCTGCGCGCTATACGCGAATTGGTAGTTATCGTTTGCCTGCCGCGAGACTGCGCCCTTTTTGACGAGAGCCGCCCATCGCTCGGCGGTAATTGCCGCGATGCCCGCGTTGTCCTTTGCCTGATCGAGAGCCGCCTTGCTCTGTTCGAGGTTTGCCCTGCTCTGCAACACAAGGGCTCCAGCCTGCGCGACTTGCTCATCGAGATCCGGCGCAGCAATTATGCCCAGTACCTGGCCGGAGTGGACGCGATCGCCAATGTCCACCATTCGCTGCTTCAGGTAGCCATCGACGCGAGCAAGGACAGGCGCCTCCGTTATCGCAGATAATGTGCCCGAGAGTTGGACCGTCACTCGTGCCGGCGGTTGCGCTGCTTCCGTCACATAAACGCTCGGCACCGCGTTCGCTTCCAGTTGCTTCTGACGGCTCAGAGCATGGTCGCGCACAATTCGCGGCACGATGCCCAGGCCCAGAAGAGCAACAGCGCCAACTGCGGCTGCGATGAGTGCGAGCCGTCTTCTGCCGACAGGAGTTGCAGCGGACTGTTCAGATGGAACTGGATTGGTCAACATCTCTTCACGCTCTCCGGAGGAATTCGCCATCTATGTTCTCGCTTCCGCGATGAAGTTCGTTTCGACTTTCTCATCACGCTTGCTCGTGCTCCGCAAGGCTGATCTGCTTCACGTAATCCACCGGAGGCGTTTTTCTCAGGTAGCTGTAGACAACAGGAATGAAGAGAAGATTGGAGACGGTGACAAACAACAGACCTCCAATCACTGCGCGCCCGAGCGGCGCGTTCTGCTCGCCTCCCTGCCCGAAGGCGAGAGCCATGGGAAGCATGCCCAGAATCATGGCGGTCGCCGTCATAATCACCGGACGCATGCGCACAAATCCCGCGGAACGCGCTGCGGCGATTGAATTCTTTCCAGCAGTTTGTTCATCGTTGGCAAAAGTGACAATCAAGATTGCGTTTGATGTGGCAACACCGATGGTCATAAGCGATCCCATGAGGGATGGAACGCTGAGAGTCGTGCGCGTTACAAATAACATCCAGAGAATTCCCGCCAGGGCAGAGGGAATGGTGGAGAGCACGATCAAGGGATCGACCCAGGATTGAAAGTTTACGGCCATCAGGAAGTAGACCAGGACCATGGCAAAAAGAATTCCGATGCCAAGTCTGGAGAACGACGCGTTCATGGTCTGGACCTGGCCTCTCAGCGCGATCGTCGATCCTCCCGGAAGTTGGGGACTATATTTTGAGACGACCTTTTCGACGGCATCCGCAACACTGCCAAGATCCCGGCCCTCCGGCGTGACCAGAACGTCGTAGACCGGGCGAATCCCATAGTGGTCAACCGCCTCCTTAGACACATTGCGGTTGAAGGTTGCGATATTGCTCAACATTTCCGTTGGATTGTTCACTGCGTCCGGATTCCCATACGCAAGAGTTGAGCCGGCAAGTGGCTGAAGTGCTCCAGAGAGCGACACTCGCTTATAGTTTGAGTTACCCGCAGACGTAATGGGAGTTTGCTCAAGATCGGACATCGAGTCGAGCTTGTACTGGGGGGTCTGCACCAGAATGGAATAACTGACTCCGTTGGCTGGGTCGACCCATTGGTTAGGCGACAACTGGCCACTCGCGCTGAGTGAGACAAGCATGCTGCCGACGACGTCGCGCTGCGTGAGGCCCGCTTGCTGCGACTTCACCCGATCGACATTGACATCGACCTCCGGATAGTTGGGAACCTGGAATATGTTGACGTCCGACGTACCTGGAATCCGGGCTATCTCATCCCTTAGTGCCTGCGCAATCCGGTAGTCTCCCGCATCGTTCCGGCCGGCAACCTGCAAGTCAATCGGCGCGGCGAGTCCAAAATTCAGAATCTGCGTCGTCATATCGGCAGGCTGGAAGAAGTAAACACAATCGGGAAATTGCTGCCGCATGATGGTGCGAATCGACTGGAGATAAGGAGAGCTGGCCAGTCCGGACTTCATCGCAATCAGGATGTCGCCGTCTCCGTCTCCGATCGTGGCCGTATCGCTGAATGCCAGATTGACTCCACTGGCGGGCAGCCCAATATTGTCGAGGATAGTGTTTAGCCGGTCATTGGGAATGACCTTGCGAATCTCCTTTTCGATATTCGCGAACAGCACCTCCGTCTCTTCAATGCGCGTTCCCGCAGGAGCACGAACATGGAGGCGAATCTCGCCTGCATCGACCGTTGGGAAGAAATCGCGGCCGACAAACAGCACCAGCACAAAGGAAGAAACGACAAAAAGTCCATAAGCGATCATGAACGCCCGACGGCGTTCCATGATCCACCCCAGCAGCGTTTTATATTCGCCGCGGACATCTTCGAAGCGCCGGTTGAAGGCCTTATGGAACTTCCAGATTCTTCCGTCGCCAGGCTGGGCGGGCGCATCGTCGGGCCGCTCAATTCTTGAAACCTCCGGCTTCATCAGGTAATGCATGAGCGTTGGGACCAGGGTTCGTGTCAGGAAGTAGGACGTTAACATCGCGAAAACCACGGCCATCGCAAGCGGAGTGAAGAGAAATTTCGCCGCGCCGAATAGAAGCAGCACAAGAACAAAGACGATGCAAATCGATAAAGTCGCAATCAGTGTGGGCGTCGCAATTTGTTCGGCGCCATCTAGAATTGCCTTGACTATGGGCTTCTTCATCGCGATGTTCCGGTTGGTATTTTCGATTTCAACGGTACCGTCGTCTACCAGGATTCCGACCGCGAGCGCGAGACCGCCCAGGGTCATCACGTTGATGGTCTGGCCCAGCGCGTTCAGGATCAATATTGAATTCAAGATGGAAAGAGGGATGGAGATACACACAATCATCGTGCTGCGAACACTTCCCAGGAAAAACAGAATCATCACGCCCGTCAGGCCGGCGGCGATTGTCGCTTCCCTCACCACGTCGCTCACCGCTGCGCGGACGAATACCGACTGGTCGAAGATCGGCTTGATCTGCAATGCCTTGGGCAGTCCGGCGAGGATGAACGGGAGCTTCTTGCGCACGTTGCCGACGATGGTCAGTGTCGATGTCGTGCCGTTCTTGAGAACCGTAAGAAGCGCACCTCTCTTTCCGTCCTGGCGAACGATGTTGGTCTGTACCAGGTAACCGTCTCTCACGTGAGCCACGTCTTTCACATAGACGGTGGCTCCATTGATGGTTTTCACCGGAAGCATGTTGAATTCCTGGATCGCGTTTGGGCTGCTGTTCGTCTGAACAAGGTATTCGCGCGTGCCCATCTTGATGGTGCCGGCGGGAAGAATTGGACTCTGGTTAGTCAGTGCATTGGAGATATCCGACGCCGATACGTTGTACGAATACATAGCATGGGGGTCGGTATCCACCATGATGGCCCGCTGTTTTCCGCCATATGGATTCGGGATCGACGCACCCTCGACTGTCGCCAGATCTTCCCGGATGAAGTTCTGCGCGTAATCGGCCAATTGCTGCTCGGTGAGCGTATTGCTTTCGATGCCGAGCTGAAGAATCGGTACGCTCGAGGCATCGTATTTTACGATGAGCGGGGGAAAGGTCCCTGGGGGAAACTGGCGAAGCAGCGTCTGCGTGATGGACGTGACCTGAGCAACGGCCATGTCGATGCTGACGCTCTGCTGAAAATAGACCCGGACGACCGCAACGCCGGTATACGACCGCGATTCAATGTGCTCAATGTCGTTTACCGTTGTGGTCAATGCGCGCTCGCATTGTGTAACGATGCGGGTTGACATGTCTTCCGGCGAAATCCCGTTGTAAGTCCAGACAACGGTGACAACCGGGATATTAATAGCCGGAAAGATGTCCACCGGCATCGTAAGGATGGAGCCGATGCCAAGAACCGCTATCAGCATCGCCATGACGATGAACGTGTAAGGACGCTCGAGAGCAACTCGCACCAGCCACATCATTGCCGCACACTCCAGACCAACCGGGTTTGACTTTTCATCGAATCAACCGAAGAATTCACTCCTTCGTCCTCGAAGTAGCAGCTGTCTTGCCATCCATGAGCCGATGAAAGACCCACTTTCGTGTTGCTTGCTTTGTCTAAATTTCGACCGATACTGTCTGTTTTTCGTCAGATATCCGGATGCTCCGGTCTTTGACAAAGCAAACTGGTTGCCAATTCGCTGGCGCTTCACCGAGGGGCGCGGCATACGGCGAACGCCTTCACAATGAATACTTGGAAGACGGTCTATGGGCGCCTGGATGTAGCTACACTGAAAATTTAGGAATCACACCTGACGCCCTTGCGTCATGTGTCGTCGATATGTCGACACAGGCAGGTACAAAGAGCAACGGTCGCGCGCGCAGCGAGGAGGGTGGCAAGTCGGATGGCGTTCGACCATCCAACTGTTGCAGCCAGGCTAGGCATGAGTCGATCGATTGTGGGTGTCCAGTAAATCCAGTTCCTGTTCCAGAGTCCGAAGTACTTCGTCGTTGATTTTGTTTTCGTCCCGCAAGCGCAGCAGGGTCGACCGTTCCGTTGCGCGCAACTGGCCGCTCAGATTGCGATACTGTTCGTACTCCGGAAGAACTCCCACATCTCCTTCGGCGGTCTGATTTGTCTCTTCAAATCGCTGTTGATAATGATGGAGCAGATCGGCAAGTATCTCATCGTCCCCAGCATCTCCCCGTTTACGAATGGCGTGAATTTGATTCATGGCGGCCAGGAGCATTTTTTGGCGGGCATTCTGTTCCTCGCCGAATGCCGCGGGAATAACCGCCAATCCAAGTTTGCGGATCAGGAAAGGCAGGCTCAGTCCCTGCGCAACCAGCGTCAGCAGGATGACGCAGAACGTGAGGAAGATAAGAACATCGCGCTGCGGGAATGGCATTCCATTGTCAAGCACCTCGGGGAGAGAAACAGCTGCTGCCAACGCGATCACACCGCGCATCCCAGTCCATCCGATGACAAATTTCTCGCGTGCCGGTACTTGAGGCGCAGGCCGTTTGAACAGCTTGCGAATCGCGTGCGAAATCCAGGACTCCACAAACACCCAGATCATCCTGAGCGCAATCAGCAAGGCAGTGACGAGAACTCCGTCCAACAAGAGTGACGGCAAACGAAGGTCCCGGATGCCGGCGAGGATGTGCGGCAACTGCAACCCGATCAGGGCGAAAACCAGCCCATTCAGAGCAAAATCCAGAGTATTCAAAACCCCTGCCGATTCGAGCCGGGCGCGCATCGAGAGCGACTGCGATCTCTTGTGGCCCAGGTAGAGGCCGCAGGCGACAGTTGCCAGCACACCCGACGCGTGTACAGACTCGGCCGCGAAATAGGAGAGATACGGAGCAATCAGAATGAGCGTCACCTCAATGGGCGCATCTGTCAGCCTCGATTGACCCCAGCGGATCAACTTCGCTGCGACCAATCCAACAAGAACGCCGGCAATACTGAGGTAAACCAGACGGAGCGCCCCCGCGCCTATCGTTGGAACCTGATTGCTGACCAGCGTGGCGACAGAGAATTCCAAAGCCACCAGCGATGTGGCGTCGTTGACCAGACTCTCGCCCTCAAGCACGTCGATGATGCGCTTGGGCAAGCCTACTCGCCTGGCGATGGCAGAGGCGGCAATCGCATCCGTACTTGCAACCAGCGCGCCCAGCACAAAGCCCAGCCGGTGATCGAATCCAGGCAGAAGCCATCCGCTCATGTACGCGAGAGCTGCGGCAGTGAATCCAACAAGCCCAAACGCCAGCAGAAGAATCACAGGCAGATTCATTCGAATGTCGCGCCATGAAGTATGGAACGCAGCCGTAAAAAGCAATGGCGGCAGCAAGACCAGA
>Ga0302320_10007915_pt1 | contig 23277 bp, 21 predicted proteins | sample Bog_T0_3_FD_202130 | JGI IMG/M metagenome (GOLD analysis project Ga0302320, IMG submission 202130) | Peat permafrost microbial communities from Stordalen Mire near Abisko, Sweden - Bog_T0_3 | ecosystem: Environmental > Terrestrial > Soil > Wetlands > Peat | place: Sweden: Abisko, Stordalen Mire... | reverse complement strand
AGGAGTCGATCACCAGATCTGGATGAAGGCGTTTGAAAAACGGAACGCTCAGCTGCGTTGAGTAGGCACCGTGCGTTTGCAGGACGAGCAGGACGATGCCGACGACGACGCAGGTGAGGACTTGCAGCGAAAATTTCCCACGCGGAGTGAGGCCCATGTTCCGCTTGCGGACGACTTTGTTGTAGTCGTCGATGAAGCCGATCGCTCCGAAGGCGACAGTAGCGCCCATGGCGAGCAGGACGTAGGCGTTACGTAGGTCGGCCCACAATAAAGTCGGAATGATCATCGAGGCGACGATCAAGACGCCACCCATCGTGGGCGTTCCCGCCTTTTTTTGGTGGCCCTTCGGGCCTTCTTCGCGGATGTACTGCTTCACCTGCAAATCGCGGAGACGGTCGATCACCCAAGGGCCGAGTAGCAGCGACAGCAACAGCGCGGTGAGGCTCGCGACGGCGGTCCGGACGGTGATATAGCGAAACACGTTCAGCGGGCTAAAGTGTGGACGCAGAACGTAAACAAAAAAGTAATAGAGCATCTCAGCGAGATCCCTGGAGCTTCGTTCCCGAGGCCACGGGCGTTTTTTCGGCGGTACGAGCATGCGACGCGTCGATCGCCTCAAGGATCTTTTCCATCTTCACGCCGCGCGAGCCTTTGAGCAGCAGCAAGTCTCCCGGTTGAACGAACTCGGCACAGAATTTTCCTGCGTCGTCGGAGTTTAGGAAGAACTTCGTGCGATCTTGCGGATATCCGGCGGCGATGGCGGCGCGAACGATTTCGGCGGCATCACCGTGAACGCCGACAATCCAGTCGATCGTCTTCAGCGAAGCGGCGGCGGTGCCGCAGTCGCGATGCAGTTCGGCGGAGCTGCCGCCCAGTTCGCGCATTTCTCCGGCGGCAAGAATGCGGCGAGTGTAGCCGGGAGTTTCTGCGAGCAGCCGAGCAAGCGCATCAAGCGCGGTGGGACTTGAGTTGTAGGTATCGTTGATCACGGTGAAGCCCGCATCGAAGCGGATGACTTCACCGCGTTTGTCGGCGGGCACGAGGTCAGGAAAAACGTCGGCGGCGTCCGCCGCTCCGATCCCCCAAACACTTGCCGCCGCCAGCGCCGCTACTGCATTCATCACGTTATGCCTCCCGATCAATGGCAAATCCAGCCGCGCAGTTCCTTGCGGCGATACAAAATCGAACGCGGAGCCGGCCATGCCGCGCTCCTCGATATTTTCAGCTCGAAACGCCGCCGTCGGCGCAGATGCAGATGCGCCGACACCGTCCGCGCCGAACCAAATCACCGGGCCGTGTGCGACCGAGGCAAATTTCACCACGCGCTCGTCGCCTGCGTTCAGCGCCGCGGTGGCATTGGGCCACGGCAAGCATTCGATCAGCTCGCGTTCCGCAAGCGCGATCTCTTCAATCGACGAAAAGAATTCCAAATGCTCGACGGCAATGCGCGTAATCAGGCCGACGTCGGGCCTGGCGATGCGCGTCAAGCGCGCCAGTTCGCCCGGATGCGACATGCCCATTTCGATTACGACGGCTTCATGCTCATCGGTCAGTTGCAAGAGCGTGAGCGGCAGACCGTATTCGTTGTTCAAGTTCCCCTGCGTTTTCAGAACGCGGAGCCGCGCGCCCAAAAGCGCCGCGAGGATTTCTTTCGTGGTCGTCTTACCCACGGATCCGGCGACGCCGGCGATGCGCCGCCCCGGTTTCGCCGCGCGCCAAACTTCACAGGCCCGCGATGCCAAGCGGTGCAGGGCGTCGAGCGTGTCGTCGACGACGAAGAGCTTGCTTGCAATTTCGGTGCTGAACTCAGCAAGGCGAGTTCGCGCCACAACCGCCGCAGGCGCGCCGCGTTCCAGAGCGGAGGCCACAAAACCGTGTCCATCGTGACGCGGACCGTGGATAGCAATAAACAATTGGCCTGGCTCGACGGTGCGAGAATCAATCGAGACGCCGGCCAGCCCGGCCACGGGCGAAACGCCGTGCGGGAGCGGGACACCCAGAGCTTCAGCGACTTGGCCAGTACTCCACCGCAATGGTCGATCTCCGTAAAGCTCTCGGTCACTCGCACGCTCGATTTCAAAAGCGCCCGACTGCAAAACCTTATCGACGGCCCGACGTTCGACTTGTCTGCTTACTGCTTCGAATATCCTTTGCGTCGCAAAATCCTGCGCGAGACTTCGCGATCGTCAAAATGCTCGGTGCCCCCGCGCGTGATTTGATAATCCTCGTGGCCTTTTCCGGCGAGCAACACGATGTCTCCGGCGCGGGCTTCGTCGATGGCCATTTCGATGGCGGTTTCGCGGTCCGGCTCGACGCGATAGTTGGCGTTCACTTTTTGCAGGCCGACGACCAAATCGTTGATGATGCGCAGCGGATCTTCGGTGCGCGGATTATCGCTGGTGAGAATCACGAGATTGCTCAACGAGCCGGCAGCTTCACCCATCGGAGGGCGCGTCGAGCGGTCGCGCTCGCCCCCGGCGCCGAAAAGCGTGATGATTCGGCCGGAAGGGTTCAGTTCGCGCGCGGTTGAGATCAGATTGCGCAGCGCGTCGTCGGCGTGCGCGTAGTCCACGACGACGAGGAACGGCTGGCCTTCGTCGATACGCTGGAAGCGGCCGGGAACTTGTTCGAGAGTACGGATGCCCTGCTCGATTTTCTCGACGGAAATGTCGAGCGAGAGCGCTGCGCCGATGGCGGCGAGAATGTTGTACACGTTGATGCGGCCAACAAGCGGCGCGCGGACGTCAAATTTTCCCGCGGGCGTGTGAGCCGTAAATTCCAAACCCGAAAAGCTGAGCGAGATTTTTTTCGCCGAGAGATCGGCAGAATCATTCAAACCATAGGTCAGAGTGCGTTTGGCGAGGCCTTCGAGGCGCTGGGCGTACGGATCGTCAGCGTTTACAATCGCGCAGTCGGGCGCGCCGTTGCCGGTGCCTTCGAAGAGAATTTTCTTCGCGGCGAAATAGTCTTCAAAGGTCTTGTGAAAATTCAGGTGGTCGCGCGTGAGATTGGTGAAAATCGCGGCGGCGAAATGGCATCCCCATACGCGGTCCATGGCGAGAGCGTGCGAGCTCACTTCCATCACGGCGTGCGTGCCGCCCGCGTCGCGGACTTCGGCAAACATTTCCTGCAGGTCCAGCGATTCCGGCGTGGTGTTCTTGGCTTTGCGCGCGCCGGCGGGAGTTTGATATCCGGTGGTGCCGATGCGAGCGGTGGTAAATCCCGCTGCGTGCAGGATCGAATCCATGATGAACGTGATGGTGGTTTTGCCGTTCGTTCCGGTGACGCCGACAAGTTGCAGAGCGGCAGCTGGATGGCCGTAGAAGTTCGCGGCGGCCAGGGCGAGTGCGCGGCGCTCGGTACCGGGCTCCAGTTCGATCCATTCGATGGCGGCAGGCGTCTTGACAGGGCGCATCAGTGGACTTGCGACGGCAATGGCACCCGCTTGAATCGCGGCGCCGACAAATTGGTTTCCATCAGCTTTCGCACCGGGCAAAGCAAAGAAAAGCGTGCCGGGCTGGACCGTACGGCTGTCACACGCAATGGCGGCAACCGGGATCTCTGTTCCACGATTCGGCGAAACGCGCGCGACCGGAATTCCACGCAAGATTTCCTGCAAATTCATTTTGGATTCAACCTTGACCGCTCGCTTGGTACCTGAAAGCAATTCATCCCCACTTTCGACCGTCGAATTCAATTGGCAACTCTCGGCGAGGACGCCGGCACCAGACATCCGGCGGCTCGTCCGAAGCGCACAGTGACTTGGCTACCGCGAACCACGCTCGTTCCAGCGTCCGGCGTCTGTTCCAGGGCAACTCCGTTGCCAATCAGCGAGGGCGCGATGCCCAGCCGCGAGCAGGCCTCGATCACCGCGCGGGGCGATTGCCCGACAAAATTCGGAATCTCAACCGCGTCGTTTTCAATCGGCACGGTGGCCGAACTGGAGAATTCTTCGGCGGCGGTTTTCGCGGCGACGGACCGAAATTGCTGTTGATCTTTTACTTCGCGCTTTAGGTTGGTCTGCGCTTCGGCGGTAGCCGGTGCATTCGCCTGGGAATCGGGCGCTTTTGATTTCAGGTTGCCGGCGGTCTCCACATCCGAAGGCAGCGGAACGTCGTGCGGGACCTCGAGGTACGCGAGACTCTGTTCGGCCACGCGCTTAAAGACCGGGCCGCCGAGGTTTCCGCCCATGTGCTGGCCGACGGGAGAGTCGAACATCACGAGGATGGTGAGAGCCGGAGTGTTTACCGGAGCGAAGCCGACGAAAGAAGCGACGTATTGGTTGGGCGAGTAGCGCTTCGTATTTGGATCGATTTTCTGCGCGGTGCCGGATTTTCCGGCGGCAGTGTAGCCGTCGAGATGCGCGGGCTTGCCCGTGCCTTTCAAGATGACGGTTTCCATCATTTCGCGGAGCGTGGCGGCGGTTTTCTGGTCGATCACCTGACGAGGCTCGGCGCGCGCGGGCAGTGGAGTCGCCGGGCCGCCGCGAATTTCTTCGACGATGCGCGGCGTAAAAAGCGTGCCGCCATTGGCGATCGCCGAAATGGCCGAGATGATTTGCACCGGCGTGACACTGACTTCTTGGCCGATGGCCACCGAGCCGATCGAGTTGGGCGTCCATTTGTCGAGCGGATGCAACATGCCGTGATTTTCGGCAGGCAATTCGATGTTCGTCAGTTGGCCGAAGCCGAAGTCGCGAATCGTTTTGTAAAAGTTTTCGTCGCCCATGCGCACCGCGATTTTGATGGTGCCGACGTCGCTGGAATTCGCCAGGACGTCGCTGACGCTCAGCACGCCAAATGGCTTGTGATCGTGAATCAAACGCCCGGCGACGACGATGCTGCCCATCTGGCAGTCGATCATTTCATTGGGATTGGTGAGGCCGCGCTCGATGGCTCCGGCCATCGTTACCATTTTGAACGTGGAGCCGGGTTCGTAGGCGGCGGTGACGGCGCGGTCCATGCGGTTGTCGTCGGAATACTTTCCGGCGTCGTTGGGATCAAAGACGGGATAGTTGGCGACGGCGAGCAGATTGCCAGTGTTCGGGTCCTGAATCACGACGGCACCGCTCGTGGCGTGGTTTTCTTCCATGCCTGTAGCAAGTTCTTTTTCGGCGATGTATTGCAAAGTCTGGTCGATGGTGAGAACGACACTGGCGCCGGGATCGGGAGCGGCTTCGTGCGGATCGTAGAAGCGGCGTTTGCCGTCGGACATAACCATGACGCGACCGGCCTTGCCGCGAATCCATTTATCGAGCGAATGCTCAATGCCGCCCGTTCCCTTTTCGTCGGTGTCCACGTAACCGACGACGTGAGCGGCAAGTTCGTGAAGCGGATAAATGCGGCGATTTTCTTTCTGAAAGAAAACGCCTTTCAGATTCATGTTGGCGATACGATCGACGGTTTCGGGTGAGAGTTTCTTGGCCAGGCGAACGGGTTTGCTGGCGTCGTTGATTTTCTGTTCGAGATCAGCGGGGGGGACGTCTAAAACGCGGGAGAGCAAGCGCGCAACCATGCCGGGATCGTGGATGTCCGCAGGATCGGCAAATACCGAATCCATGGGGATGCTTTCAGCCAGCACGTGGCCTTTGCGGTCGTAGATCGGCCCGCGCGTGGGACTGAGTTCGAATGTGCGCTGCTGCTGATGCTGGGCTTTGGCGAAGTAATCGCTATAGCAGAAAAGCTGGAGGTAACCCAGACGGCCGACGACAGCCGCCATCCAAACCACCGCCACGATCCAGATCATCAACCAGCGGAGACGCGGGCTGCGCTGCTCCATGGATTCCGCCCTGGCTTACGAAACGCTTCGCTGGCGGCCACTCGAAAGGGCGCCGCCAAACCGGACCCGGAAAGAGCGGCCCGCAATGAGTTCAGGATCAATCCAAATGCAAATGAAATTGAGTTCGGGCCACGTTACGGGCGTTGCGAAAGAGCGACGGTGCGCACCTGCGCCACTACCGGTTCAGGGGCGCCGGAAAAATCGGCCGGTTCGCCTGGCGCGCGAACGTCCAGACCGAGATCGTGTTCCGCAATGGTGTTAACGCGGCTAGGAGATTCAAGCGTCGCCACCTGCAAGTGAAGCCGCTGATTCAGCTCCGCAGATTCGGCGCGCGCACTCTGAAGCTGCGCAACCTGATAGCGGAGCTGGATGCATTCAAAGTGTTGCCACGCGTAGAAGAGCAGGCAGGCGGCCATGGCGCAGCCGACGGCGACGCGGCGCCAGTAGTCTTTCACGCGCGCGGGAGCCATGTGGCGCACGAGCCGCGAATTATCGATTCGTTTTACGGTGAGGTATTCGGTCATCACTGCACCCAGGGCGCCAGGCTGTCCGCCGTCGCCGACTTTTCAAGAACGCGCATCTTGGCGCTCCGGGAGCGCGGATTGCTTGCGATTTCCGCGTCGCCGGGAAGAATGACTTTTTTGGTCAACACCTGAAACCCGCCGGAGCGAGCCAGGTCCTGAAAGGAATGCTTCACCACCCGGTCTTCGAGCGAGTGATAGCTGAGGACGATCAACCGTCCTCCTGAATTCAAAGTGGCAGGGGTCCGCGAAAGAAACTGCCCGAGTTCCTCCTCTTCTCGATTCACCGCTGTCCGCAGCGCCAGAAACGTTTTTGTCGCGGGATGCAGTCTCTGCCTTCCCCTTGCTTTTCGGCCCCCTGCCACAACCGTTGCCAGGTGTTCGGTATCGCGGATCGGCCGCGCACGCACGATCGCCCTGGCGATTCTGTAGGAATCCCTCTCCTCGGCGTTTTTGTAGAGGAGATTGGCCAGCTCTTTTTCTGACCATTGATTCACAATTTCGTCCGCAGTGAGCGGGTTTTCGGGATTCATGCGCATATCGAGATCGGCGGCCCAGCGGAAAGAAAATCCGCGTTCAGGGCTGTCCAATTCGAGACTGGAAATTCCCAGGTCGGCGACGATTCCGTCGAACGGCGGGAAGTTGTTCGCCGCCGCTGCTTCGCCGAGATGTGAAAATTCCGCGTGCACCAAAGTCACCTGCCGCTCGTGCGGCCCCAACCGCTCCCGCGCAATCGCCAACGCTTGCGGGTCGCGATCCAAACCTAAAACCCGTCCGGTGGTCAGACGCTTGGCAATTTCCAGCGTGTGACCCGCCGTTCCGACCGTCGCATCGGCATAGATTCCGTCAGGCCGAATTCGCAGCCAGTCCAAAACTTCGTCCAACAGGACCGGCGTATGTAGTACGGTCAAAACTTAAATTCCCAAACCTTCCAGTTCCTTTTCGTCTTCCGCCGTGATGGGGTTACGGTTCAACTGTTCCAGGAATCGGGCGTGGTTCCAGACTTCCAGGTAGGTTAGCTGCCCCTGAACGTCCACTTCCCCCTTCATCTCCGCCGATTCCCTGAGCACCGGTGGAATCAGCAAGCGCCCTTGCCCGTCCACCTCGACCACCTGCCCGTAATAATTCGCGCGCGCCAGAAATTTCTGCTTGGCCCGGTTGTGCGAAGAAACTTTGGCGAGCTTCTTTTCGATTTCTTCCCAGGCTTTCATCGGATAAATCTTGGCGAAGCCACCGGTCTCGCTGGTGACGTAGAATTTCGTGCCCGTTTTGCGCAGCTCGGCCAGAAAGTCGGCAGGAATTTTCATTCTGCCCTTTTCGTCCACCGTGCCGAGATAGTTGCCGCGAAGCATAAAGATCTACGTGTTGTCTGCCGAGAGTGTTCCGGCTACGTTGCACTCGCTGGCCGCCTCACCACTGTTTAACACTTGCTACCACTTTGCGCCATTTCTTACCACTTTGGTCCCCGATTGTAGATGGGTTCGAAAACATGTCAAGGGGTATTCAGGCGAAAACGAAACTTTCTTGTGGGAAACCGTTTTGGAATTTGATTTTTTCTAGTGGTCGCTGGCGAGTGAAACCACAATTAGTTGTGGACACCGCCGATCGCGCATCGCAGCGCTAGATGCAGCGTTCCGTGCGGGCTGATTTCCTGTTTCGTATCAGTCAACAGTGACGCCGTTTTTTTTGAAACTCAGGGTTGCATTCGCAAGTATGAGACGCGTGCGGCGGCGTGCCGAATTGCCACCGATGGGGGAACAGTGTGGGAAATTTCGCGGGGGAGAACGTTACGGATTTCGCACGGAATCGAGGCCGCGTAGCACCGATTGCTCGTCGGGATTCAATCCCTGCATGAATTTCGGATCGTTGAGCGCGGCTTGGCGGTCGGCAGGACTCATGCCCTGCAGCGTGTGAAGACGATCGGTGACGACCTGTTTGCGCCCCGGTGACATGGCTTGCCATTTCGGCAGTAGGGTTTTCTGTACGTACTGCTTTTGATCGGACGACATGCGTTCCCAGGTGGCCTGGCGATCGCGAATCGCGTTGCGCTCGGTGGGCGATAGGTTGTTCCACTTCTGCAAATTCTGGCGCACCCGCTGTTGTTGCTCAGGTGCCAGGCTCTTGAAGCGCTCGTTGTTTTGCATGAAGCGCTCCTGCTCTTCGGGCGAACGGTCGCGCAGATTCTCGGCCCACTTCGGCGGCAGATTTTCCATCGTGCGGGCGTTCTGCTGGCCCGAAGCCTGCGGAGCTGTGTTGGTTGCGGGCACCTGAACTTGCGACGAAGGTTGCGTTGGCGCCTGTCCAGGGCGCGATTGCGCGCCGTTGACGTGAGCGCCCGCGGGCGGATGAAATGTGTTGGCCCGGGCGGCCTGACGAGCGGCGTTTGCTCGAGCGCCCTGACGAGCGCGCGCGCCAGCACGCGGCCCGACGTAGGGGCGCGAAGCCGGGTGCGGAGGCGGAGAGCTCGAGTGGTGCTGAGCGCGGACAGGCTGCGACGAAAGCCCGATCGCCAAGGCGATCGCCAGTGCGCAAATTGTCCTGCCGCGAAACATATTCAGTTCACCGTTGGTCTTTCAGCTCGTGCTTTTCCCGCCGCTGCTCGTCTTGCTCCTACTCTTCGTTGGCCGGCTGTTGCTGCGCATTGGGATCGACGTTCTGATTCAGATTCTGATCGACCGGCTTGGCTTGCTCGTCCGCCGGAGCCGCATCCGCCGGAATTTCAGACAGCGCATCGAATTTGCTGAGCACGTCGTAATTCTCGAGTACGCCCAGGTCTTTGATGGCTTCGAAATCCTGCTGTTCGGTGCCCGCCGTAGCGGTCATCGAACCGGAATTATCGCGCGGCAGCTTGGCCATCCACACGCTTAGAGCGAGCAGTAGCGCCATTGAAAACGCCAAGCGGGGCTGCGGAACCAGCCAGTGCAACCAACCGGGTTTCGTCTCGACGGCGATCCGCTCGCGAAGGCGAGCGTCAAAACCCGCAGAAGGCTCGATCGTTTCGATGCGCTCCATCGCGCCGAACAAGGCGCGAAACTCTTCGGCGCGCGCATGGCAGGTCGCGCACGATGCAAGATGAGCTTCGAGTTCGGCGCGGTCGGCCGAATCGGCGCGACGATCGAGATACGCGATGAGTTGTTTGGAAATGTCTTCACACTTTTTCATGGTCATGACCGCCTTCCCTCCACTGCGCGATGCTCGACCGGCTGGGAAACGAGCGGGGCCAGTTGCACGCGCAGGGTTTCGTAGGCGCGGAACAAGAGCGATTTCAGCGCGCTTTCCGAACAATCCAAAATTTTCGCGATATCCGCGTAGTCCATCTCTTCGTACTTGTGCAGCAATACGGCAACGCGCTGCTTTTCGGGCAGCGCCGCGATCGTCTTCCGGATGAACTCGGAACGGTCGCGTTCAACCATGTGTTCGTCGATGCGCATATCACGCGAAGGCAACTGCATCGGCGCTTCGTCTTCTTCGGCGGGGACGTCGATGGAAACGTCCATCTGCCGGTGACGATTGTCGCGAACCGAATTCAGCGCCAGATTGGTCGCGATGCGGAACAGCCAGGTGGTGAACTTGGCGCTGGGAGAATATTGAGCGCGAGCGCGATACACGCGAAGAAAAACTTCCTGCGCCAGATCTTCTGCAGTCGCACGGTCGCGCACCATCCGGAACAGAAAATTCACGAGTGGCGAGCGATACTTCTGCAGGAGAAGATCGAAGGACGCTTCGTCCCCCGCCTTCACGTCCAGCATCAGTTGGACGTCAGACCTGGTCATGGCCTCCACATTGTAACTAACACCTGCTGCGCCATAAAGTTGCAGAGCTTGCGAGTGTGCCATAGGTTTCACCTGAGTGCTGACTATGAAACCCTGGCGGGGTGAAAAAGTTGCCAGGTCCGGGCGGTTATGCGCACACGCTCGGCTTTAGGATAGTATTGATAACAGTAGGCTTAGACGTGGAAGGCGGCTTTGAGGAGCAACATGACCGCAACGCCTGCAAATACCAGCGCGGCCATGCCGAATCCGGGCTCGCGGTTGACCTCGGGAATAAGGTCGGACGCCGCGACGTAAAGGGTGACTCCCGCCGAAAGCGGGAGGGCGTCGGCGACGCTACCGCGCAGGAAAAACATGGCGGCCATGCCGAGCAGCGTCGTGCCGCCGAGAATCACCGAGGAGAAAAATGCGGCGCGACGGCTCTGGCCGCTCGCGAGCATCAGCGAAGCTACAGTGAAACCTTCGGGAAGTTTGTGCAGGAAGATCGCGACGAAAATTACACCGCCGAGCCAGGACGAAACCAGAAGGCCGGAAGCGATCGCCACGCCGTCGAAAAATGTGTGGATTCCTAGGCCGAGCAACGCGGCGTAGCTGGCGTGGGCGTGGGAGATTTCCTCGTGATGATGCTCTTCCCCGAAATGGAAATGCGGAGCGAGCGTGTGCTCAAAAAAGTGAACGAGGAAATATCCGGCGAGAACGATCAGAAAAACGCCGGTAGTGTTCTGGGCGAAAAATGAATCGCCATCGCCGCGCAGCTTCATCGATTCGGGAATCATTTCAATCAACGCAGTGGCGAGCATGAAGCCGGCACCAAGCGCGATGAAATATTTCAGATAGCGGCGCGACCACTGGCGATGCGAGACGAGCAAACCACCGAGCACGTTGGCACCTGCGGCAGTGACGCCGAGGACGGCTCCGAACAGTATGCGATGAAGGTCGAGTTGCATGAAATGGGAGAACGCTGACGCGGCGATGCTAACCGGAATGGCGGAACAGGATCACGTCGCCATCCTGGACGATGTATTCCTTGCCCTCGAGTTTCACTTGCGCCTTTTCGCGCGCGGCAGCGAGGCTGCCAGCGTTGATCAAATTTTCCCAGTTAACGACTTCGGCTTTGATGAAGCCGCGCTCGATGTCGCTGTGAATGGCACCGGCGGCTTCCTGCGCGTTCATTCCGCGTTTGATGGTCCACGCGCGGCATTCCGGTTCACCGGCGGTGAGGAACGAAATCAGACCGAGGAGTTGATAGCTGGCTTGAATCAAGCGGTCGCGTCCGGATTCTTTGAGGCCGTAGGCGCTCATCATTTCCGCCATTTCGGCGTCCGGAAGTTCGGAAAGTTCGGCTTCGATTTTTCCGCAGAACGGGACGATCAGCGTCTTCGGCTTCGATACCAGCTTTTCGAGGTGATGTTTCTCGATGACGCGATCGATTTCGCCGGCTTCTTCGTCACCCAGATTCAACACGTATAGCATCGGTTTTTGCGAGAGCAACTCGAAACTGCTGAGCATTTTCAATTCTTCGGGCTTAAATTCGAGCTCGCGCAGCGGTTTCTCGGATTCGAGAGCGGCGCGGCAACGAAGCAAAACGGCGAGTTCGGCTTCGAGGGCCGGCTCTTTCTTTTTCTTCAAGTCTTTTTCGACGCGCTCGATGCGTTTGCCGAGCTGCTCGAGGTCGTAGAGCATCAGCTCGACCTCGACGGATTCGATGTCGCGCATAGCGTCGAACGATCCGCCTTCATGCGGCACGGAAGGATTTTCGAACAGACGAATGACGTTGGCAAGAGAGTCGGCTTCGCGGAGCGGGACGAGCGAAGCGGAGTTTTTCTCGCGGTCTTTTTGCAGGCCACCGACGTCCACGAATTCGATCGTGGCGAACGTGTTTTTCTTCGGCTTATACAGCTCGGCCAGCTTCAAAACGCGCGGGTCGGGTACTTTAGCGATGCCAACATGAGCCTGGTTGGGAGTGGTGCGGCCTTCGACTTTAGCTTTGGTGAGAATGCGGAACAGGCTCGACTTCCCTACCTGGGGCAATCCAATAATTCCAGTTTTCATAAGCCGATGATGTTAACACAGGGATAGCGTACGAGCCGCTCAGGGATAGCGGCCAGAAACGCTTCCCGAACGTTTTAAATTTCACGGAGGCGGTTTATGCTGAACGCCCGACCATGAGCGAATCGCCTAGTCTTCCCTATGACCATGTGGCAGCGCACGCGCATTTGTCCGCGAAAGATAAACGCCTCGCGCGGCTGATCAAAAAGAACGGCCATTTCAACTACAAGCTCGATACCTGCGAGAGCGTGTATGAATCGCTGCTGGAAACGATTGTGTATCAGAGCATCAGCGGGAAAGCGGCGGCGACGATCTTCGCTCGCGTGAAGGCGCTGGGTTCGGGCGGCGCCTGCCCGACGCCGCAGGAAATTCTGGGCGCGTCGATTCAGGCACTGCGCGAGGCGGGACTTTCGGGCGCGAAAGCGGCGTCGATGAAGGATCTGGCGCAGAAGACGATCGACGGCGTGGTGCCGTCGATGGCAGAGGCGCAAAAACTCTCGGACGAGGAGTTGATCACGCGGCTGGATTCGGTTCGAGGGATCGGCGCGTGGACGGTTGAGATGTTTCTGATGTTCCGGCTGGGGCGGCCGGATGTGCTGCCGGTGCACGACTACGGCGTGCAGAAGGGATTTGCGCTGACCTACGGAAAAAAGTTCATTCCGAAACCGCGGGAGCTGGCGGCGTTTGGCGAGCGGTGGCGGCCTTACCGGAGCATCGCGAGTTGGTATATGTGGCGGGCCATCGAGCATTACGGCAAGAAGCGCAAAGTGCTCCAGCATCCGCTGAAGAAGCGGAAGACCGCGGGTAAAACGGCTAAGCGCAACGCGAAATCGGCGGCGGCGAAAAAGACTTCGACGAAGAAGCGGGGGGCGAAGGGCAAGAAATAGCGTTACATCGGTTTGGTGCGGACGGTGAAATACAGAGCGGCGACGCCGATTAGCAGGATCGCTCCTTCCAACTGCACGGACACTGCGTGCAGCTTGTCGAACTCGACGCGCAAGGCACTTTCTTTCGGCGTTGCATCAATCGAGACCATTTCGCGGCGCAAGTCAGCCATTCGGTGTGTGACGTAGGTTTGGGAGACGGCCGTTAGAAGAAGCATGAGCACTACGCCGATCGTTGCCGGCGCGGTGAAAGTCCGAAGCGAACCGGCCAGTGCGACTCCCGCAACCAGATACAGAACGGCGGCAATCATTCCCATGGCGTGCAATCGCGAGAGCGATTGACCAACCATCAAGCCTGCCTGATCCCTTGACGAGAGCACCGAGAACGCCACTTGCGCGACGGCAAAGCTGAAGTAAAGAATTGAACCGACCCAGGTGCCGAGCGCGAAGACCTGCACGAACTTCAGAAAGTTATTCATGTCCATTCATCCTAACGCTTTAGACGTCGTCACGCGCTCTTTTCGTTTCGCCTAAAACCACATCGAAGCGTTTTTCACGCCGACGCGGACAAAGGGGCAAATTCGCAAAAGTACAGGCACTTCTTGAGCACACGAAAGCAAATTGATGGTGTGGCGCGTCAAAGCGATGGTGCAAACTGAAAGAGCTAGCGAGGGTGGATGGTGGGCGACAAAGGACTTGAACCTTTGACCTCTCCCGTGTGAGGGGAGCGCTCTAACCAACTGAGCTAGTCGCCCGCGAAGTTAAATTTGTAGCAGAAGGCCTGGGGAATTGCAAACCACGACGATGAACGCCAGCAGCCGGCTTGCCGAGCTGGTCCGCTCGATTTCGCAGGTAGTGAAGGGCAAGGACGAGGTAATCAAACTCGCGCTGACGACGCTGCTCGCGCGCGGTCATTTGCTGATTGAAGACGTGCCGGGAGTGGGAAAAACGACGCTGGCGCATGCGCTGGCGCGGTCGTTCCGGTGTTCGTTTCAGCGGATCCAGTTCACGTCGGATTTGTTGCCGGGCGACGTGATCGGAGTGAGCGTTTTCAGTCCAGTGACCAAAGAATTCGAATTCAGGCCCGGTCCAATTTTCGCGAACATCATCGTCGCCGACGAAATCAACCGGACGACGCCGAAAACACAGTCTTCCTTGCTGGAAGCGATGAACGAAGCACAGATCACAGTGGACAACCACACGCACCCGCTTCCGAATCCGTTTCTGGTGCTGGCGACACAGAATCCGATCGAGCATCACGGGACGTATCCGTTGCCGGAATCGCAGCTCGACCGGTTTTTGATGCGCATCCGGATGGGATATCCGGGGCGCGAAAGCGAAAAGGAAATTTTGCGCAACAACGCGGGCGCCGCGCCGGTGGACAAGATGACGCCGGTGATGGATGCGTCCGACGTGGTCGCGATGCAGGAAAACGTATCGCGCGTAAAAGTGGATGAGAGTCTGCTCGACTATGCGCTCGAAATTGTGGACCGTACGCGGCAGACCGAGCAACTGAGTCTGGGCGTGAGTCCGCGCGGCGCGGTGATGCTGCACCGGGCGGCGCAGGCGCGCGCGTTCCTCGAAGGGCGCGATTTCTGCTTGCCGGACGATTTTAAGCGATTGGTGGTGCCGGTGTTCGCGCACCGCGTGGTGGTGAGTTCGCGTTACGTGTCCACACAGAAAAAATCCGAGCAGGCCGAAGCGATTCTCGGCGAAATCGTCGATTCCACGCGCGTTCCGGTGTAGCCGCGATGTGGACGTGCGGCACACACTCCGTTGTGAACAATCATAAGAACCTGGGAGCGATCGCCAATGACCGCTAACGGCATCCTCGCGCGCGCCTGGCAAGAACGCGACAAACCGGGATGGCGTCATTTTGCCGTGGCGATGATCGTGTTGACCGGCGCGCTTTTCACGGCGCTGTTTTCCGCGGCGGTGGCCCAGCAGGGACGCGTGGCGCTGGCGGCGTTCACCACGTGCCTGGCGCTGGGATTGGCGGGTTGGGTCGCGGTGGCGATTGTGCCGAAGCTGGCAAAGCGAACCAGCCTTCGGTGGATCGTCTATCAGGTAGATTACAAGCTGACGCGTGAAGGAATGGTTTACCTGGGCGCGGTTTTCATTTTGATTTTGGCGGCCGTGAATACCGGCAACAATTTGCTGTTTATGATCCTTGCGTGCTCACTGGCTGGGATTCTGATTTCGGGCGTGCTGTCGAGGACGGTCCTGACGGGGGTGGAGTTGAAATTCGATATGCCGGAGCACGTCTTCGCCGAGCAGCCAGTGCTGGCGGAGATGGAACTGGCGAACGAGAAGCAGTTGTGGCCTTCGTTTTCGCTGCGCGTAGTGGGCGACGCAAAAAGAACGGACGGGCAAATCCTCACGCGGCCCGTTTTCTTTCCATACATTCCGCATATGAGTTCGACGCGGCAGAAGGTGGAGCTGACATTTCCGAAGCGCGGCGTGTATCAGCAGGATACGTTCGGGATTCGGACGCGGTTTCCGTTTGGATTTTTCGAGAAGACGCGGAAAGTGGAATCGCAAATGGAGATTGTAGTGTATCCGCGAGTATCGCCGACCGAACAGTTTTACGAAGTGCTGCCGTTGCTGAGTGGCGAAATGGCCAGCAATTTTCGAGGGCGCGGGCATGAGTTGCATTCGCTGCGGCCATACATTTCCACGGACAGCGCGCGATTTGTCGATTGGAAGGTGAGCGCGCGGTCAGGGCATCTGATGGTTCGCGAATTTGCGCGCGAGGACGAGCGGCGCGTGATGCTGGTGCTCGATCCATTTGTGGGGCCGCCGCGAGCCGAACTGGGAGCTCTTGCGGAAGCGGAGCACGCGGAGCGATTCGAGCGTGCGGTATCGATGGCGGCTTGCATCGCGTGGCATTTCAACGAGATCAACTCGGTGATGCAGTTCCGCACGCATCGATTTTCGACGGCGATGGCTCCGGCAGAAGAAATCATTTACGACGCGCTGCGAGAACTGGCGGTGGTTGAGGCGAAGACGTCCACGCTCGGCGGCGCGTTTTTGGACGAGCTGGCGTCGGAGCATGAGGTCTTCAAAATTATTATTACGGCACGGCCGCAGCCTACGATTCCTTCGGCTTTGTGGTCGTCGTCCTATTTCTTGTTTATCGACGGACTGTAGAGGCGCGCACTACTTTTCGCGGTAGTGCGATTCACTCCCATCAAACCGATAAATTCTGGAGTTGTGCGAAACTGATTTGGGCATGCAGACGCATTTGAGCGGGCGGGCACTGAGAGCATTTCGATCACAGTTGCTGATGTGGTTTCGGACGCACCGGCGCGAATTGCCGTGGCGGGCGAGCCGCGATCCGTATCGCCTATGGATCGCGGAAGTAATGTTGCAGCAGACGCGCATCGCGGCGGTGATTCCTTACTACGAACGGTTCCTCACGCGATTCCCTGATTTCAGAGCTCTCGCTGAAGCGCCACAGCAGGATGTGCTGAAGCTGTGGTCGGGGCTCGGCTATTACAGCCGCGCGCGAAACCTGCAGGCTGCGGCGAAGAAGATCGTGGCGGACCACGGCAGCAAATTTCCTCGCAAGTTGGATCAAGCGCTTGAATTATCGGGGATCGGCGCGTACACCGCGGGGGCAGTGCTGAGCATTGCGTACGATCTGCCTCTCGCGGTGCTCGATGGAAACGTGGCACGCGTGCTGGCGCGCTTGAATGCGGTTCGCGGCGAGTTGCGCGCGCCGAAAACGTGGAAGGCGCTCGGCGACACTGCACAAGAACTGCTGGCCGACGAAGCAGCCGGCGATTGGAATCAGGCGCTGATGGAATTGGGCGAAGTGATTTGCACGCCGCAGAATCCGCAGTGCTTACTGTGCCCTGTGGCGAAATCGTGCCGAGCTTTGGCCGAGGGACTGACCGCCGAAATTCCCGAGCCGCGAAAAAAGCGCGCGCCGGTAAACGTCCGAATCGCGGCGGCGATTTTGCTCGATGCGAAAGGGCGAACGCTGCTGGTGAAAGATCCGGGAGCGCACGACGATGTGCTTTTTTCGCGAATGTGGCAATTTCCGGCGATCGAGGTCAAGAGGAACGCGGAGTCGGAGCTGCGGGAGTATTTGAAGACCACGCTCCGGATTCGCGGCGCGATTGAGCTGCGGGAGCTTGCTCCGGCGCGGCACGGAGTCACGTTTCGGAGCATTTTGCTGTTACCGTTTTTGATCCGGGTGAAATCGATGCCAAAGGTAGCGCGGACGCGGGTACTGGCGCTAAAGCGGCTCGGCACGGTGCCGATTTCGAGTGCTACTCGGAAGATTGCGGCGGCGGTGAATCCGCAGTGTACGGCCCGTGATTGAGCGGCGAAGTCTCCATTGCACGATAGGTGACCGGGCCGGGATGAAGGCCGCGGCCGGTGATAGCATTGAAATAGGCCTATGTCTGCGACTGCGCGCCCGATTCCATCGCCCGTACCGGCGGTGCAGCGATACTTTGAGGTGTCGCTGTTCCTGCTGATTTCGACGGGGATTTTGGCCGTCGTAACGACGGGAAAGCTCGACCCGATTTCGCTGGTCGCGCCGCCGATCGCGCTCGGCTACAAGGGCTACCGGATCTGGAAGCGCAAAGGTCCGGAAATTTCCGTGCGATTCGCAACGGAACTGGTGCTGGCGTATTTTCTTTTCTTCCCGCTCGATCTGTTTTTCCTTTCGCGGAGCCTTGCCGACAACGCACCGAATCCTGCGCTGTATTCCGCGTTGCTCGCGGCTGTTCACTTAATGCTATTTGCGACGCTCGTGCGGCTGTATTCGGCGCGCACGAATCGCGATTACGCCTTTCTGGCCACGCTGGCGGTCACGTGCATGCTGGCGTCGGCGATTTTGACCGTTGAGACGACGTTCATCATTGCGCTGGCCGTGTTTCTGGTGCTCGCGGTTTCCACATTTGTCGCGCTCGAGATTCGACGGAGCGCGACAGACGCCGTTTCGCCGCCGCTCGAGCCCGGTTCGCCGATGGCACAGCAGCTGAATCGCGCGCTGGGAATCACCTCTGGACTGGTGGCCGTGAGCACACTGGTGATCGGCGGACTGATTTTCTTCCTGATTCCCCGCTACACATCTGGATATTTGAGCGCGCTGAATCTGCAGCCCAGCCTGATGACCGGCTTCGGCGATTCGGTGACGCTGGGGCAGATCGGCGTGATTAAGCAGAGCAGCGCGGTGGTGATGAGGATCAGCATCGCCGGCGACGCGGCTGCGCAAGGCGCCGACGTGCATTGGCGCGGAATCGTGTTCACGAATTTCGACGGGAAGCGGTGGTTCACTCCTACGCACGATGAAATTATCATCTCGCCGGATCTCGACGGTGAGTACCGGTTCCCCTCTCCACAGCCTGCGCCTGGAGAATCGCGCACGATGCGGTACACCGTGCTGATGGAACCTACCGCGACCGACGCGCTATTTGTAGCACCGCGAATTACGCAGCTTCACGGGCGATTCAGCAATGGCACCGACCCAACCGGAATCGGACCGCGGCCCAGCTATTTGCTGCTCGACCAGTCCGGTTCGCTTTCAAATCCGGCGCACAACGATTCGAAAGTGCGGTACGAAGCGACGTCGGTGGTGCCGGTAATTCCTCCGGCGAAGTTGCGGGCGGCTTCGGCGGTCTATCCCGAAGTTGTCGCCGCGACCTACTTACAACTTCCGCCGATCGATCCGCGAGTGAAAACGCTGGCGCTCGAAATCACCAAAGGCTCGACCAACGATTACGACAAAGCTGCGAACATCGAGCGGTATTTGAAAACCCACTTTCGCTACACACTCGATCTAAGCGGGCCGAAGACCGACGATCCACTGGCGTATTTCCTATTCGTCAAAAAGGCCGGCCATTGCGAATATTTTGCTGCCGCGATGACTGTGATGTTGCGATCGCTGGGCGTGCCCACGCGTTATGTGGGCGGATTTTTGCCGGGCGAATACAACGATGTGGGCGGCGACTGGATTGTGCGCGCGAGCGACGCACACACATGGGTGGAAGTCTACTTTCCCGGCTACGGATGGCTCACGTTTGATCCCACTCCGCCGGGAAATGGGAAACACGGCGGCTTTGCCGAGTTGGTGGGAAAGTATTGGGATTGGTTTCAGTTCGCGTGGGGCGAATGGATTATCAATTATGACTTCGTGCACCAGATGTCGCTGGCGCAGGGCGTGCAGCGGAATTCGCGGAACTTCGGCGACAGCGCGCGCAAGTATTACGAAGCGAAGCGCGACGCGGCAATGCGGATGATCGTCGAGCTGGACAAGAAAACGGAAGCGTCGCCGTATTTTCTTCCGGGGATCCTCGTGCTGTTGATCGCGCTGCTGATTTTCATGCGCGGGCGCGAAATGTTTGGATATTTGATGGCGCGATGGAGCCTGCGCGCGCGAAGCGGAGACGCAACGGCATCGCTGGCGGTGCTGGAGTATCGCGAGATGTTGCGGCTGCTCGAGAAGCGCGGCTGGCGAAGACAGCCCGCGCAAACAGCCGAGGAGTTCGCTGCGAAAATTCCGTCGCGGGAGATTGCCGCGCCGGTGGCACAACTCACGAACTTGTATCAGTCGGCGCGCTTCGGCGATCATCCGGCGCCCGTCGCGCAGATGTCGAATCTGCTGGCTACCATCCGCGAATTCGTGAACAGCCGCAAACCCGTCGCACAGTAACCCCACTTGTTCGCGCGCCGCGTGCGTCAAATCCGCGAAATCCGACGAAACATGCTAGAATTGCATGTTTCGTAAGCCACGCCTTTCGCCGCTAAGGAACCGCGCTTCATGCCCAAAGTGGGATTCGTCAGCCTGGGATGCCCGAAGAACCTCGTCGACAGCGAGGTGATGATGGGTGTGCTCGCGCGCGGTGGGTACGAGATTACGGCGCGGGCGGCCGACGCGGACGTGCTGGTGGTGAACACGTGCAGCTTCATCGAGCCGGCGCAGAAAGAATCGGTGGATTCGATTCTGGAAATGGCCGAGTACAAAAAATTCGGCAAAGCGCAGAAATTGATTGTGGCCGGATGCATGGTCGAGCGGTTTCGCAACGACATCCGCGAGCAGATTCCGGAAGTGGATGCGGTGATCGGCACCGGCGAGATCGAAAAAATTCTAGAAGTGTGCGACGGGCAGCTTCGCCCGGACGATCCGCACGCGGCCGACCTGCCGACGTATCTGTATCACGATCTGACGCCACGAATTCTGGCCACGCCGAAGCACACCGCGTATATCAAGATCAACGAAGGCTGCGATCATCCGTGCACGTTTTGCGTGATTCCCCAGCTGCGCGGAAAATTCCGAAGCCGGCGGTTTGAATCTGTGATTCGCGAAGCGGAAAATCTGGCTGCGGCGGGTGTGCGCGAGATTTCGCTGATCGGGCAGGACACCACGTATTACGGCGAGGACCTGGGCATTCGCGACGGTCTTGCGACGCTGCTAGGGCGGCTGGCGCAAGTGAAAGACCTGAACTGGGTACGTTTCCTGTACTGCTACCCGAATCGAATTACGCCGAAATTGCTCGATACAATCGCCGCGCACAAGCGGCTGGTGAAGTATCTGGACGTGCCACTGCAGCACGCCAGCCGCAACGTGCTGGCGCGGATGAAGCGCGGCGCGAACGGCCATGCATTTTTGCAAATGCTCGAGAAGGCGCGGAAAGCGATTCCGGGCGTTTCGATTCGCACTTCGTTTATCGTGGGCTTTCCGGGCGAGACCGAAAAGGATTTCGAGGAGCTGTGTGATTTTGTGCGCGCGGCGGAATTCGACTGGCTGGGCGTTTTCTCGTATTCGGATGAAGACACGTCGAAAAGTTTCGCGCTCGACGGAAAAGTGGACGCGAAGACGATTGCGCGGCGCCGCGATTCGCTAATGGCCATCCAGAAGAAAATTTCGACGCGGAAGTTGAAGGCGCGCGTCGGCGAAACGCCGCAGGTAATGCTCGAAGGTCCGTCGAAGGACACCGATTTGATTTGGGAAGCACGTCTGGAAGGCATGGCGCCGGAAATCGACGGCAAGGTGTATGTGACCGAATTTGCGGGCGTGAACGACGCGGCCGAGCTGCCTGCTCCGGGAACGCTGGCGACGATCGAAATCACCGAAGCAAAGGCCTACGATTTGATCGGCCGCGTGACCGAGTTTGAGAAGCCCGATGCGAGTGCGAAGAACCGACCCGCCGCAACGCCCTCGCCGTTCGCGATTCTTGCCTAGTCGCGGTATTCTTAGCCGTATGGAACATCGGTGCCCGATCTGCAAGAAACCTACCGACTCGCGGACGAACGCGGAGTTCCCTTTCTGCAGCGAACGCTGCCAGTTGCACGACCTGGGCAATTGGGCCACGGAGAAATATACGATCAGCGAGCCGGCGTTTGACGATTCGCTGTTTGACGACGCCGACGGAGTCTCTCGTTCAGCCGGCCACGCCGACGAAAATTCCTCCGTCCACCCGAAAGATGGCCGCAAAAACTGAAGCGGCTGGGCGACGCGGCACAAGCGCCCCTGTAGCTCCGCCGAAACGACCTCGATTTGCGATCTTCGTCGCCACTGCCAGCGGGCTCGGCTACTTTCCGAAAGCACCTGGTACATTTGGATCGCTGGCGGGTTTGTTGCTGGCGGTCGCGCCCATGTGGATTTTTTATGGCGCGGTTTCCCTCTACATTTGGGCGCATCACGGTAACGCAACGGTTGGCTGGCACATGTCGTCGCTGTGGAATGATCCTTTTTTCCAGATGCAGATCGTGCTCGCGATTCTCGTCGCTCTCATTGGGACATGGGCCGCAGGAAAAGCGGCCAAGTTTTGGCATCAAAACGATCCGCAGCGCGTGGTGATCGACGAAGTCTCCGGCCAGCATCTGACGCTGCTGCTGGGCTGCGCGGTGCCGATATGGTGGAGAGTATCGGACGCGTGGAGCGACCACGACCCGCTGGGACTGATTACCTGGCATTCGGCGCTGAACTGGAAATATTTGTTGGTGGGTTTTATACTTTTTCGGTTGTTCGATATTTGGAAGCCGTTTCCAGCGCGGCAGGCAGAATCGTTGCCCGGCGGCTGGGGAATCATGGCGGACGACTGGATGGCGGGTGTGTACGCGGGAATCTCTCTGTGGCTCGCGCGCGCAGCAGGACTGTAGGCATCGAGTCGGCTTGACGCCCGCGGCCCTGGCCGCCGCATCCTATCGGAAGCAGATTGAGCATCGGTCACCCGAGGAAATCAATTTTGAAATTGAATGGCAGTCCGCGAATCGAAAGTGTGAAGCCGTCGGCGGCATTGCCGTCGGGCGAAGTTTCGCTGCACGGTGCCGGATTCAGCAGCCGGAATCATGCGCGGCCGCTTGTGCGGTTCGGAAGTGCCGAAGCGAATGTCGTCGTGGCGTCGGAGGATTTTCTGATCGCTCGCGTTCCGGAGGGAGCCGCCGGCGGCGCGGTGCGGGTGACGCTCAACGGAGACGAGAGCGCGCCGTATCCCATCGCGCTCGGAACTCAGATTGCCGACAATCTGCATCCAGTTTCGAATCCGGCGGTCGATGCCGAAGGAAACGTCTATGTGACGTTCAGTGGCCAGCGCGGGCAGAAAGTGCCCGTCTCGCTATATAAGATCACGCCAAATCAGACTATCAAACCGTTCCTAACGGAACTGATGAACCCCTCCGGCCTGGCAATTGATAACGACGGGTTTCTTTTTGTGTCGTCACGCAATGACGGCACGATTCATCGCGTCACCTCGGACGGCCGCTCGATGCAATGGATCGAAGGGATGGGGATCGCGACCGGGCTGGCGTTTGATCCGGCGGGCAATCTCTACGTCGGCGACCGCAGTGGAACGATTTTCAAGATCGGGCCGAACCGCGAGATTTTCGTGTTCGCCACGCTGGAGCCGTCGATGGCGGCGTACCATCTGGCGTTCAGCCCTGAAGGCGAACTCTTTGTGGCCGGACCGACGACGTCGAGCTTCGACCGCGTTTACCGCATCAATCCGGCGGGCGAAGTGAGCACGTTTTTTCGCGGCCTCGGACGACCGCAAGGTATTGCCTTCGACAAACAAGGAAACTTGTACGTCGCTGCATCGCTCGCCGGCCGCAGAGGAATTGTGCGCATTACGCCGCAAGCCGAAGCGGAACTGGCGCTCAGCGGAAGCAATATCGTCGGGATGGCCCTACTGCCATCGCGGCGCGCGTATGTCGCGACGACAAGTGCCCTGTACTCCCTCGATTGGAATGTCGAAGGTCTTCCGCTCATCAGTTAGTCTCGCCCACTCCTCGTTGGCGAGAACATCGTTATAATCCATCGCT
>Ga0302320_10007913_pt1 | contig 23280 bp, 17 predicted proteins | sample Bog_T0_3_FD_202130 | JGI IMG/M metagenome (GOLD analysis project Ga0302320, IMG submission 202130) | Peat permafrost microbial communities from Stordalen Mire near Abisko, Sweden - Bog_T0_3 | ecosystem: Environmental > Terrestrial > Soil > Wetlands > Peat | place: Sweden: Abisko, Stordalen Mire... | reverse complement strand
AACCTTGGCACCGTGCACTTCCACCTGCGCCAGTACGGCCGGGCAGAAGAACTCTACCGCCGCGCTACCGAGATCGATCCCGGCTACGTTCTGGCCTACTTCGACCTGGGCAATGTGCTTGACGAACTCGAGCGGATTGACGAATCCATCGCCGCCTACCGCAGGGCGATCGCGCTCTCGCCGCGCTACGCCGATGCCCACTACAACCTGGCCCTGGCCTGCGAGCGCCAAGGCCATCACCGTCACGCCCTGCGCCATTGGCAGGCATATGTGAAATTGGACAACCGCGGGCCCTGGGCCGACCACGCCCATGCCCAGATCAGCAAGCTGCTCAGCCGGGAAAAACTCTCTATCGCCTGGCGCGCCGACCGCTTCATTCCGCCCCACAAAGGGACCGCCGCGCTGGAGTTGGTTTAGGAGCGAAGCGCGGAATCGGCATCTGCTGCCTCAGCCCCGATGCTTCTCTTTATTTGCGTGCCGCCCGACCGGTGCCAGACCGGTGATTGACGCTGGCCCGAGGCGATTCCCCGCTCCCCTGGCTATTAGCTGGCTGGATCCTTCTGACGCGTGGCCTTCACCGCCGACAGAATTCCCACGCCGACCATGATCACCGCGCCCACCACAATCCATTGAGCGGGCAAGCGCAACAGGTGCGCGGCATAAACCAGTCCGCCAATCAAAATGGCAAACCCGGCTGCATAAATTCCAAATGACATAATTCCTCCCTGGCGACTTGTCGCGCGAGTTTGCTTTCCGTGTTGCCGGCAAGAGATGGGTCAGGCCGTTAACGCCGGCTGGGCTCGTTTGGCGCTTCGCGCTCGCCGTGGCGGAGGATCGAACAGGTTGGGCTTCGACGCGCCCCCCTCCGGCAGCGCATCGTGCAGAACCACGTCGAGCAGCGATGCATTGACCCGAATGCGGCCGTCGTAGTTGATATAGCCGTGCTTTCTGAAGCGATTCATGAAGAAACTGACGCGCGAGCGCGTGGTTCCAATCATCTCCGCCAGGGTCTCCTGCGTTATGTGCGGAATCAGTGGCGCCGGCTCACCTGAACTTCCAAAGTCCGCCATCAGCAGCAGAGTCCGCGCCAGCCGCCCTTCGCTGGAACTGAAGAGCTGATCGACGAGATCGGCCTGGGTCCGGATGCCTCGCGACAGGATGAACTGCATGAAAAAATCGGAGAACACATGCTCATCGTGCACGGTCCGGAGCATTTGGTCTTTCTCGATCCTGAGCACCATGCAGAGAGAAACGGCTGTTACCGTCCCGGTTCGGGGCATTCCGGTCTCAACCATCGATTCCTCGCCAAAAAAATCGCCTGCGGCGAGCAGGGTAACGGTCGCTTTCTTTCCTCTCCGGGATACGACTGTGAGCTTCGCGCTGCCGCTCTGAAGGTAGAAGACAGCATCGGCCACCCCTCCCTGAGAGAAGACGTCCTTCCTTGCCGGTTGGCGGAGGATGGTTCGTCCCGGCCCCTCAGTCGAGAGATAAACCGCTGTATCAAATAGCTTTCTGGCTTTGCCCACCACTGAAGGGACCTCCTTCTGTTTCGCGTTTCAGTTACGGATAGAGCCCCGCAATGAAGGGCAGCCCGCATGCGGGTCCATAGCGCAAGATGAACGCACACCAGAGTAGGGTGCCATCACAGCCGCCAGTTGTCTGATCTATTTAGCTCTATTTAGCTCTATCGAGCCGCCTGCGGCAGGGAGAGTTCGGCGCAGGATTTAGGCAAATCCGGTACACACTCCGGACCAATTACAACTTTTGCGTCCTCTGCACGGCGCGCACGCCGTTCACCCTGCGCAGGCCCAAAACCATGCGGTTCAAATGGCGCACGTCTTCGGCTTCGACGACGAATTCGATGATGGCTTCGCCATCGTCGTCGCGGCCGATACCCACGCTGCGGATGTTGGTATTCTCGTCGGAGATCACGGCGGTAAGCTCCTTCAACATGCCGGTGCGGTCGTCGCAGAAAATGGTCATCTTGACCGGATAGCGCTGGGCGCGGCCAGGGGAATCGTCACCGACCCGCGACCACTCGACGGCAATGCGGCGGTCGCTCTCGTAGAGCAGGTTCTGAATGTTGGGGCAACTGCGGGCATGGACGGCCACCCCCTTGCCGCGCGTCACGTAACCCACAATCTCTTCGCCGCGGATCGGGTTGCAACATCGCGCGCGATAGACGAGCAGATCGTTCTGACCCTCCACCTGAAGCGAATCGGAACCGGTCAGGTGCAGCTTGCGCACTGCGTCAGACATGCCCGCTTCGCCGCTGCCGGGCTTGGTTTCCGGCGTGGACTCGGTCTCTGCAGGAGTGGCGCAGCCCGGCGCGAGCTTGAGCAGAACCTGGTGGGCCGAGTGTTTGCCCTGGCCAAGCGTAGCCAGCAGATCCGCGGCCGTGGCCACGCCGTAATCGCCCGCGATGCGGCCCAGGTCCTGGTCGTCGATCTGGTTCATGGGTACTTTGAATTTGCGCGCCTCGCGCTCCAGCAGCTTGCGGCCAATTTCCACCGCGCGCACCCGCTGGTCCTCGTTCAGCCAGTGCTTGATCTTGTTGCGCGCCCGCGGGCTTTTTACAAAGCTGAGCCAGTCGCGGCTTGGCTTGTGGTCCTTCTGCGTGACAATCTCAATAATGTCGCCCGTCCGCAGCTTGCTGCGCAGCGGCACCATGCGTCCATTCACTTTGGCGCCCACGCAGGTGTGGCCCACTTCGGTGTGAATCGTATAGGCAAAATCGATCGGTGTCGCGCCGGCAGGAACCACTACCACCTTCCCCTTGGGCGTGAAGGTGTACACCTCGTCCGGATACAGGTCCATCTTCAGGCTGGAGAGAAATTCGTTGGGGTCCGTCATCTCCTTCTGCCACTCGACCAGTTGGCGAATCCAGTTCAGACGCTCCTCGTCGCGGGCAGTGACCCTGCTGTCGCCGGCCTTGTACTTCCAGTGCGCGGCAATGCCTTCTTCGGCGATGCGATGCATCTCTTCAGTTCGGATCTGCACCTCGAACTGGTGACCGGTGGCGCCCATCACCGTGGTGTGCAGAGACTGGTAGCGGTTGGCGCGCGGAATGGCAATGAAGTCCTTGATGCGGCCCGGCACCGGCCGCCAAAGCGTATGGATGAGCCCGAAGACGGCATAGCAGGCGGTCACGTCCTGGGTGATCACGCGGACCGCCAGCAGATCGTACACCTGGTCGAACGAAACCTTTGACCGATCGATCTTCTGGAAGATCGAATAGAGCCGCTTGATCCTCCACTCCACGCGAGCCTCAATGCCGTTCTCGCGCAGTTGTTCCGTCAGCGTGTCTTCCACGCCGCGCAAAAACTGCTCGCCCTCGATGCGCCGGGATTCGACGGCCGCTGAAACCCGCTCGTAACTCACAGGATCGGTGTAACGGAACGCCAGATCCTCAAGTTCGCCCCGCACTTTGCCCATCCCCAGCCGGTGCGCCAATGGAGCGTAGATGTCCAACGTCTCTCTTGCGATCGCCTCCTGGCGGTCGGGCTTGAGATGTTCGAGCGTGCGCATGTTGTGCAATCGGTCGGCCAGCTTGATGAGCACCACCCGCACATCGGAAACCATGGCCAGCAGCATCTTGCGCACGTTCTCCGCCTGGCGGTCCTCGCGGTTGGCGAACTGAATCTTGTCAATCTTGGTCACGCCCTCAACGATGTGCGCCACCTGATCGCCAAACTCGGCCGCAATCTCCTCATTGGTGGCCGGCGTGTCCTCGACTGAATCGTGCAGCAGGCCGGCGGCAATGGCCGATGCGTCCAGTTTCATCTCCGCCAGCACCTCGGCCACTTCCAGCGGATGGATGATGTACGGCTCGCCGGAAGCGCGCGTCTGCCCTTCGTGATGCTTGACGCAGAACTCCCACGCTTTGCGGATCAGAGAAACGTCTTCATTGGGGCGATTGGACTGGACATGGCGCAACAGCGCGTCAAATCGCGCATCCACTTGGCGGTCGCCACCCGGGCGCTCCGCCACCGGCGTCTCCTTCGCGGGAGACGAGCCGGTAACGCCTGCCGGTATGGCCTGTCTCGCTGTCGCCATGATTTATTATAGGCCGCTTGCGATTTCAAAACATCAAGGCGTCCGTCGGCCGCGCCGGGAATGCTCCGCCGTCGGCTTGGACTGGATCCGCTTCGCGCCCGCTTGGGCTCCAAACTTCCGCATGCGTTTCACGGTTCCAGACGCGTCCGGGAGGAGTTTAAACCACGCTTCCCACATTGGATTAACTAGCATACAAGTTCTTCCGTTGCCGGAACGCGGAGAGCAGTGTGTTTTTCATCACATCCTGCCCTGTGGAAAAAGGCGCGTAATGTCTGATTGGATAAGAGGTCCAAAACGGAGGAATTTTATGCTGAAAAGCCTCTTCCTTATCGCACTGGCCGCGGCTCTTGCCGCTGGAGCCGGATATGCGGATCAATCGAAGGTAGTTATCGCGCTGAAAACAACGACACCGGTCAGCGGCAAACAGATGTTTGCCAACTATTGCGCGCCATGCCATGGCGTTGACGCTAGAGGCCGCGGTCCAGTGGCGCCCGCGCTCAAACAGCAACCGGCTGATTTGACCGTATTGACCAGAAACAATGGCGGGAAATTCCCGGCGAGCCACATCACGACCGTGATGGAGTACGGCACGGAGATTCCCTCCCACGGCACCGCTGAAATGCCGGTTTGGGGACCTGTGCTTGGTAAGATGGACAAGACCTACCCTCAGGAAGGCCTGCTCAGGATCAATAATCTGAGCCAGTTTCTGCGGACGATTCAGGCTCAGTAGCGGCCGCCGGGCCAAGGTGCTCCCGGCCCCGTCAATTGAGGGACCTTAAAGGGAGCTTATGGCAAAGCCGAGCGAACCTCGCAAGAACAAGCCTCGGCCTGACAGGAAGCAAGATGCGCCCACGGCCGACCCGCGGGCAGCCGGCAGCGGAGCCCTGATCAATCGCCGCGCCGCCGACCGCCTGCGCGCTGGCCAGGTTTGGGTGTACGCCTCTGAGATCGAGTCGATCGCGCTGCCCGAAGCTGACTTGGCGAACCCGCCCGCGTTGCTGCCGGTAGCCGACAGCCGTGGGCTGCTGCTGGGCACTGCGCTTTATAGCCCTTCGTCGCAGATTGCTCTGCGGCTGGTTTCGCGCGCGGCTCTCGATGAGGCTGCATGGCTCCGCTTGCTCGCCCTCCGGCTGCGGCAGGCCATTGCCCGGCGCAAACCGCTCCTCGACGCCGGCAACGATGCCTGCCGCCTTTGCTTCAGCGAGGCCGACGAGCTGCCCGGCGTGGTCGTGGACAAGTACGGGCCCCTGATCATCGTCCAACTGCTGGTCAAAGGGCTGGACTCCGCAGGCGTGCGGCAGGCGTGTGTGCGCATTCTGCGCGAAGAGTTGGCGCCCACGGCGATTCTGGAGCGCCCAGACCCACGTTTCCGTGAGCTCGAAGGCCTGGCCGCACCCGGTACCGATCCACTATGGCTCGCCGGTGCGGATACACCGCTGGCGGACACCCGGTTTCACCTCAACGGACTGGTGTTTCATTACGACGCCAATGCCGGCCAGAAAACCGGCGCGTTTCTCGACCAGCGCACCAACTACGCCGCCACCCGGGATTGGGCTCAAAAACTCTCCGCCGGCCGGGCTCTCGACGTGTGCTGCTACCAGGGCGGTTTCGCGCTGCATCTGGCCCAGGTCTGCCACCAGGTTACCGGGATCGACACTTCCCGCGCCTCGCTCGAAGTGGCGGAGCAGAACCTACAGGCTAATCGCGACCGTCTTGCTGCCGACGTGGATTGGATTGAGGCCGACGCCTTCGAGATCCTGCGTGATTGGTCGAGCGCCGGCCAGCGTTTTGACGCCATCGTCCTCGACCCCCCTGCATTTGCAAAAAGCAAGCGGGCTCTGGAGGGCGCGCTGCGCGGCTACAAGGAGTTGAACCTCCGTGCTCTGCGCATGGTGCGCGCTGGCGGCCTGCTGGTCACCTGCTCCTGCTCGCACCACGTGGGCTGGTCCGATCTCGAAGCTGCCGTTGCATCAGCCGCGGCTGATGCGTCACGGCGTGTGCGTCTATTGGAGCGCCGCGGCGCCGCTCTCGACCACCCCGTCGTGCTCAATCTGCCGGAGACGGAATACCTGAAGTGCCTGGTGCTCGAAGTGGAGTAACGCTCCGCGCCGGCGCGGAGCGGGGACTTGCGCGCAGCCGGAACTGCCACCAGCGCCGCACAAGTTGCACGGCAGGAACCGGCGCGGGCTGCTTTCCGTCCGATGCGGCTGCGCGCAACTCGGCCAGCGCCTTCTTTACCTGCGCCCGCAGAGCTTCAGCTTCGAACGTGCAGGAACGCAGGTACGCCGAGATGGTGAGGCCGGCCTCCGCCGCGCGCTTCCTGAGCTGAGCACATTCCGCCTTGCTGAGGCGGATGGTGATGCTGGCCGATTTCAAACCCCTCTCGAACGCCGTGGCCGCGCTTTGAGCCTGCGGAGTCTCTTCGTCCACAATTGCATCCGGCCCCGCTGCTTCGCCGCCGCCAACACCGGTCTGAAGGACCGGCCAATCGGCCGGCTTGTAGCCAGCGTGAGCGCGTAGCACCCGTTCATAGCTGAGAGTTGCCACGTCGTCCGCCAGATCGCCGTCGTCCCACGTGGGCGCCCGGTCTTCGGCCCCTGATGCACGCGAAGATTGCGCGGCCAGCGCGCTCGCAAAGCTCGAAAATATGGGAAGGGATGGCGGTGAGGTTACGGGAGAAACTGCGGATTCAGCCCAGTTCTGCATGGTTTCGAGCATACGGGGAAAGCGAGCGTGGACATGAGGAGATTCCGGTGTGAATAGCGTGTAGATTTCAAACGGGGAAAAACGGTCCGACGCTCCCGAAATGGAAACGGCCCGGCCACGGAGCGCCTTGAACGCAGCCACGGAATGAGCGCCTAGCACAGTTCAGAACTGGGAAGAATCCGTCCCGGCAGCCGCAGCAACTGGGTGATGGTTTCTGTGCTCATGGGACGCGCATACAGAAAGCCCTGGCCGTAGCGGCAGCCCATTTCCCGCAGCAGCCGATGCTGCTCAGGGGTTTCGATGCCCTCCGCCACCACGTCCATCCCCATCACCCGCGCCAGTTCAATAATCGTCCGCACAATCTGTAGCGGCTGTTCGCCGTGGGTCATTCGGCCCACAAAAGAGCGATCGATTTTGAGAACGTCGAAGGGGAACGAGTGCAGGTGGTTGAGTGAGCTGTATCCGGTGCCGAAATCGTCAATCAGCAGCGAGACGCCCAGCCGGCGCAAGCTGCCCAGTACATCCAGGGTCGTGCGCGGGTCAGAAATCAGGCTGGACTCGGTCATCTCCAGGCCGAGTTGCCGGCTCGATATGTGAAATCGCGACAGCAGCGCCTCCACATGATCGGCCAGACCCTCGCGGGAAAACTGGTGGGCGGATAGATTCACGCACACGCGCAAGGCGCTGTGGCCGGGATCCTCGCGGTTCCACTCCTGAATCTGATTGCAGGCTTCGGAGAGTCCCCAATCCCCAATGGGCAGGATCTGCCCGGTTTCTTCGGCCTGGGGAATGAAATCCATGGGCGGAATCAGCCCGCGTTCGGGATGCTGCCATCGGATCAACGCCTCAAGTCCTACGACCCTGTGGGTGGTGAGCTCGACCTCCGGCTGATAATAGAGCACGAATTGGCGCTGTTCGAGGGCGGTTCGCAGGTCCGGTACCCCGGGCCAGTTATGGGTCGCCCGCCGGGTTTCACCCTGGGCCGAAAGAACCGGCCGCAATCCACGGTCCTGATAGTTGTTGCGAAGCCTGCGCAATTCCAGCTGGCTGGCTGCCATATCGGCCAGGCTCTCCAGCATCCGCAACTCGTCGAGAGCCATGCTGCGTCGCGGCCGGCAACCAAAAATGCTGAGCGCGCCGAGTACCTTTCCGTCGAAGGAACGCACCGGAACGCTGGCGAACGAGCGCAGGTCAAGCCGCCTGAGCGGAAGCCCGCATCCCTGGAATTTCGGGTGTCTCGAGATGTCCGGAACCACCACCGGGCCATCCAGGGACAGCACCATATCAAAGATAGACCCGTATCGCGGCAACTCGCGGACCGGCTCGCCCCAGTACGACTTGATCCAGAATCGGCTTTCGTCGGCAAAGCCGAGCAGCACTGAGTCCGCCTGGAAGTACTCGGCAGAGAGCCGGGTAATCGCATCGAAACTTGGCTCCGGCTCCGTGTCCAGAATTCCCGTTGCAGCCAGTGCAGCCAGACGCGCATCCTCCTGCGGCCACTCCGTGTTGCGGATTACCTGTTCTGCCTGGGCCATTGTGGCTCCGGTTGCGCCCCGAGGCGTCAACTTGAATTCAGTCGCGGACAGGCCGGGTTGAGCGTGCTGGATGCAGTTTCACCCGTCGAGCAGAGCTGCGTCCGGCTGTCAACCTTCAATTCTCCTGCGTTTGCGGCCAATAAAGCGCACCGCATCGGACCTGATTTTTCGGTCCCGCACCTTCTTTATCGGAGTCCTTTACCAGGCGCATCAGGTTACGCTGGACCACCGCCTTGGGTACTCATATGGAAGTATTTGTGAAGTTACTTGCGATCGGCCGACTGTCCGGTTTCGGTCCACAGGAAGGTGAGCTGGTCCGTGCTGTCCTGGATCAACTGCTCCAGGCTCACCCCGGCCGAGTGCCCGCCGTTCACGCTATAGTGCAGCAGCACCGGGCGGCCGCTCTTTGAAGCCGCTTGCAGCAGCGCGGTCATCTTGCGCGCATGAAGCGGGTCAACGCGCGTATCGCTGTCGCCGGTAAAGAACATCACCGCCGGATAATCCGTGCGCACCTTCACGTTTTGATATGGAGAGTACTTGAGCAGGTACTCAAACTGCTTTTGGTTGTCCGCCGACCCGTACTCCGTCACCCAGTGGGGACCCTGAAGAAACTTATGGTAACGCAGCATGTCGAGCAGAGGATAACCGCACAGCACGGCTGAAAACAGCTCCGGCCGCTGGGTAATGGAAGCGCCCATCAGCAGCCCGCCATTCGACCGGCCCGTGATGGCGAAATGCTCCGGTGAGGTGTACTTTTCTGCGATCAAGTACTCAGCCGCCGCAAACCAATCGTCGAAAACGTTCTGCTTCTTCTCAAACATGGCCTGTTCATGCCAATGCTCGCCATATTCGCTGCCGCCGCGCAGATTGGGCAGGGCGAACCATCCTCCCTGCTCCATCCACCATGCATAGACAGGGTTCCAAACCGGAAGCTCGCTCAGATCGAACCCCCCGTATCCGGTCATCAGCAGCCTTGTGGAGCCGTCCCGTTTGAGGCCCTTTTTCCCGGCGATAAACATGGGAACCCGCGTACCGTCCTTCGACTTGAAAAAGACCTGAGTGAGCTCGTACTGGCTGGAATCGAACGGAATTCGCGGCTGGGCGAAAACCTCGCGCTGGCCGGTCGTGGTGTCGAGCCGGTAAATGGTGGGGGGTACAATGAACGACTCGAAGCTGAAAAATCCGTAGCGATCCGCCGCGCGCCCATACACGGCAGAGGCCGAGCCGATGCCGTCCATCGCAATCGCTCCAGCCGGCTTGCCGTCCAGTGTGTAGGCTGTGACCTCTGTTTTCACATCTTTCAGCCGCCTCAAATAGATCTTGCCGCCGATGATGGAGAAACCGTCGATCACGTCCGGACCTTCCGGCACTACGGTTGCCCACTGGTCGGGCAAAACGCCGGGATCGGCTTTCATAATCCGCCCATTGGGAGACTGGTAATCGGTTCGCACATACCACGCGCCCCTGGCGTAGATGGCGGAAAAATGCGCGTCGAGACCCCACACCAGCACGTCAAACGGCGCGCCTGGCTTGGTCAAATCCTGGAAGACGATGTCTACGCGCTTGGCGGGCACGCCGCGGTTCACCTCCACCACCAGGTAGCGTCCGTCATCGGTTACGTTCGACTGGATCATGTCGATCGGGCCCAGTTCCTCGCCGCGAAACTCATTCCCGAACAGCAGTGTGTCGTGCGAGGGGCGCGTGCCCAGCACGTGCTGAAACAGCAGTGCATGCAGCCGGTCGGTGCGCGTGTAAAAGAGACCGCTGCCGTCGGGCGTGAAGTTCACCGACCAGTGAATTGCGGCAGGCAGCTCATCTTCCAGCTTCTTGCGTGTTTTTACGTTGAACACGCAGATCGTGGTCTCATCGGCTCCGCCCGCGCGAACTCTGTACGCCACCAGCGTGCCGTCGCGCGACACATCTGCCAGGTCGACCGATGTGTTGGGATCGCGGCTGAACTGAGCCGGATCGATCAACCGCTCGTCCTTTCCCGTCCAGCCGTGGCGCTCGTAGATTGAGGATTGATCCTCGCCGCTCAGCCGCTTTTCGAAAAAATAATCGTTGCCACGCTCGATCGGCATCGACCATTGCGTTACGCGCTCCAGGGACTCCAGATCGTCGGTCACCTGCGAGCGGATCGGCGCCTGCTTCAGATAGCGGTCGGTGTAGGCATTCTCTGCGTCGATAAACGCCCTCGTCTCAGGGCTCTTCGCATCCTCAAGCCAGCGGTAGCTGTCCACTACCTTGGTCCCGAAATAATCGTCGCTGACCGGGACAGCCTGCGCATCGGGCGGAGGGGGAAGCGTAATGCCGCTGCGCCCGTGAATCGTCTGCGCTGCGACCGTGAATCCGAGCAAAAAAAACACTCCTGAACCAATGAGACGCCGCTGCATGCAATATCCTCTGGGACAGAATACACGCGCGCCGGACCATCTTCCGCATACCTTGTGGCTGGGTATTGACCGCGGGGTGCCCGCTCCATGGTTAATAACAGACTGTGAGGCACGCAGACCGGTAAAATCGACTCCAGTGGCAGGCTCATCCTCAACCCAACCCTCCCCGCGCGCGCGTTCGTGGTGGGCGCGCGGCCTGGGACTCTTTCACCCCTCCCATGCGCACAGTGTTTTTTCGGCCACCGTGGTGCTCATGGTGTCCACATTCTTGTCGCGCATCATCGCGCTGGTGCGGGTCAAATACATCGTGTGGCTCTTCGGCAGTGGCGTTGCCGCCGACGCCTTCAACGCCGCCTTCGTCCTGCCCGACATGATCTCCTACTTCCTGGTCGGCGGCGCGGCCTCCATCACCTTCGTCACCATCCTTACGCGCTATCGCGAAGCCGGACGCGAGGCTGAGGGCGAGCGCTCGCTATCCGTCATCCTCACCACCATGTACCTGGTTCTGGGCGCGGCCATCGTGCTGGCCGAGATATTTGCCCCATGGTACGTTCGCTGGTGGTTCAACGGATTCGATCCGCAAAAAGCCGCGCTCTGCGTCAAGCTCACCCGCATCCTGCTGCCCGCGCAGTTGTGTTTCTTCGCCGGCGGCGTCTTTGGCGCGGTGCTCATGGTGCGCAAGCAGTTCAGCGCGCAGGCGGTGGCGCCCCTCATCTACGGTTTGGGCACCATCGTCGGCGGCTTGCTGCTGGTCAAGCACATCGGTGTTTCCTCGCTGGCAGTGGGCACCGTGGGCGGCGCAATTCTGGGCCCGTTCCTCCTCAACGCAATCTTCGCTCGCCGCGCCGGCACGCGTTACCGCGTGATTCTCGATTGGCACGACGAGGGATTGCGCGAGTGGGTGCGGCTCTCGCTGCCCCTGATGGCCGGTGTTTCCCTGGTCACCGCCGACAACTGGATCATCGCCCACTTTGCCTCAAGAGTCGGCGGCGCCGTCTCGCTCATGAGCTATGCCAAACAGCTCTTTTCCGCGCCCATGGCCATACTTGCCCAGGCTGCCGGCGCGGCCTCCATGCCGTTTTTCGCCATACTCTGGACGCAACAGCGCCGCTACGAGTTCGCCGTCAGAGTGGCTGACTCGGTTTCGCGCGTGGCCTCGCTCGGCCTGCTCGTGGCTTCGGGAATGATCGCGCTTGGCCGGCCCGCCATCGACCTGGTCTTCACTGGCGGACGCTTTACGCCGGCCGACGCGCGCCAGTGCGCCGCCTACTTCGCCGTTTTCTCCGTCTCCATGTTTCTCTGGGCAGCGCAGGCTATCTACGCGCGCGCGTTTTACGCGGCGGGAAACACCTTCGTCCCCATGGTGGCGGGAACCATCATCACCGTCATCTCGCTGCCGATTTATTCCGCGCTGTATAACGCGCAGGGAGCCATCGGCCTGGCCTACGCCTCTAATATCGGCATCGCCATGCAGACCCTGGTCATCGCCATTCTGCTGCACCGGCGCCGCATGGTGTCGCTGGCCAGCCTCGATTACGCTGAAATGGGCCGCTGCCTTCTGGCCGCTCTCGCCGGCGGCGGCGCAGTGGCGCTTCTCTCCTGGGCCATTGGCAGCGCGCTTGGCTATTTTTCCAGCCATCTCCATGGTGCGCACCTGCTCCGCCAGGCGCACACGGCGGACCTGGCAATCCTCATCGCCGGAATCATGCTCTGGCTGGCAGTGGTAAAGGTCATCCTCGACAAAACCGGATCGGCCCTGCCCAAGGTCGCTCTGAAGCGATTACGGCTCCAATAGACACAAACGCCCCCGCCAGGGCGGGAGCGCCTGGAAACAAGCAGTCTTAGAGCGGCGCTACGACTGTGCCGCTTTCACTGCTTCCGGCGTACCGTTCGCCGCCACCGGCTTCGAGTCGGGCTTGCGGATGTCGATTCCGCCCTTGAAGAATGCGCCGTCTTCAATGCTGATGCGCGCCGCCGCCACGTCGCCGCTCAGTGAGCCCTCGGCGCGGATGTCAACGCGATCCGTGGCTGAGACGTTGCCGCGGACCTTGCCCAGAACCACAATCTCTCGCGCGGTAATATTGGCCGACACCTGGCCGTTACGGCCAATGGTCACGCGGTTTCCAGGCAGATTCACTGTGCCTTCCACTTTGCCGTCGATATACAACGACTCCGAGCCGGTAATCTCGCCCTTGATCACCAGGCCTTTGCCGATCGTGGCTTGCTCGCCCGAGATGGCTGTCTGGGCGCGGCTGGGCGGTTCAACCGGGGCGGCCTGCGGCGTGGGGCGAGGAGGCTCCGGGACGGGGTTGAGATTCATCGATCCGGTCTGATTTGGTTTCCACATAGCGCTAAGTGATTCCTTTTCTGTCCCAGGGGGACGGGGAAATGCCAAGGCAGCGGCCAATGGCTTGATTCCAAAAAAATAAGAGTGCGGCCTGCCGTATTTTCTCCCTTTCAGCAAACCCGCCGGCAACCAGGGCTTGGTGCGATTCCATCTTGGTCCGCCCCAAATTGGTGCATCCCCGCTATTCTAAGCCTCACCACCGCAGTTGCACGAATCGGCGCACCAACAACTTCTCCGGTAGCCAACTCTGACAATAATCCTTTCATCAATATTCTGTTTGCGCCCCGCCTGCGCGTCCCTTGCACGATAGCCTTACTCTTGAACTATGACCGACAAGGACCTGCTGGCGCGGATCGCCCGCTCCGCCGGCGGCAAAGCCGGATACAAGCAACTGGTGCGCGAGCTGGGCCTGGGCGGCGGACGCGAGCGGAGACTGCTCCTTGAACAGCTTGCCCGGCTCACGGCGCGCGGCCAACTGGCCAAGCTGGAGCGCGAAATCTGGAGCATTCCCCGGCCCGTTTCCAGTGCTGGGACAGGCGGACGCGAGAATTACGCCGGGAGAGACAATTTAGCCGCCGGGCGGCTCGATCTCCATCGCGACGGCTTCGGCTTTGTCCGCCCCAACTCCAGGCAGGCTTCCGGGGTGGTCGAAGACATCTTCATTCCTCCCAACGAGATCAACGGCGCCATGCAGGGCGATCAGGTGCTGGTCGAGTTCGATCCGCCCAAGGCCGACGGCCGCCGCCAGGGCCGCATCGCGCGCATCCTCGAGCGCCGCAACGCCACCGTCGTCGGCGTCTTTCACTATGCCCGTTCCGACCGCGCAATGGGTCATAACGTCGTTCCTTTCGACGAGCGCATGTCCCAGCCCATCCTCATTCCGCCCGGTCAGGAGATTCCTCCCGCGGCCGAATCCGCCACGCCGCACCGCGTAATGGGGGCCGAACGTAGCGCCAGTCCAAAACGCGAAAGCCCGGAGGGTCTTGAAGGCTTGGTGGTCGATGTCGAGATCACCAGTTGGCCCACGCCCACGCGCCCCGCCATCGGTCGAGTGATTGAAGTGCTCGGCTCACCCGACGATTTCGGTGTGGACGTCGAAATGATGATCCGCAAGCACCAGTTGCCGCGAATTTTTCCGGCCAATGTGCTGGCCGAAGCGCGCGCCGTGGCCCATTTCGACCCCGAGGAAGCCAATCTCCGCAGGGATTTCCGCAGTTTGCCCATCGTCACCATCGACGGCGAATCCGCTCGCGACTTTGACGACGCCGTCCTGGTCACCGACCGCGCCGACGGTGGCTACGAGCTGCAGGTCCACATTGCCGATGTGGCCGAGTACGTTCGTGCCGGCACCGACCTTGACCTCGAAGCCCGCCTGCGCGGCACCAGCGTCTACTTCCCTGACCGCGCCATCCCCATGCTGCCGCAGGAGCTTTCAACCGGTATCTGCAGCCTGCGCCCCAATGAAGACCGCCTGGTGCTGAGCTGCATCATGCAGCTTGATCCCGCAGGCCGCATCGAGAGCTATGAGATTGTCGAAGGAGTGATTTGCTCCGCCGCGCGCATGACTTATACCGCGGTCACTGAAATTCTCGACCTGAAAGAGAACCCCGAGCAGAACGAAAATCCTGATCGGGACAAAAAGGAGCGGAAGCTCCGCTTTGAACGCATGAAGAAGCTCGCCGTGCTGATGAACAAACGCCGCGAGCAGCGCGGCTCCATCGACTTCGATCTTCCCGAACCGGTCATCGAGTTCGACGAGCACGGCCAGATGCGCGGTGTCACCCGCGCCGAGCGCACCTGGGCCAACCGCCTCATCGAGGAGTTCATGCTGGCCGCCAACGAATGTGTCGCCACCTGGCTTGAAGACCTTGGTGTGCCCTCGCTCTACCGCATTCACGAGAAACCCGAACCCCGCCGCGTCGTTCAGTTCGAGGAACTCGCAGCCGGCTTCGGTTACTCACTCGGCCTGGGCGCGCTGCCGGTCAAGCGCATTCAAACTCGCGCAGAGCGCCGCGACGCGCACGGCCGTGGCCGCAATCCCCGCCAGCACGAAATCGCTGAAGACATCGCCGTCACGCCGCGCATGTATCAGAAACTCGCGGCGCGCATTGAAGGCAAGCCCGAGGAGCGCATTCTAAGCTACCTCATGCTGCGCTCGCTGCGCCAGGCCCGCTACTCTGAGATCAACGAGGGCCACTTCGCGCTGGCCGCGCCCACCTACACTCATTTCACTTCGCCCATCCGCCGCTATCCCGACCTCATCGTGCACCGCATTACAAAAGCGCTGTTGCGTGCCGGCGTCGACGGCTCAGGCAAAGTGCCGGAGGGCCGCCACAGCTCGCCGTGGACCCACCCCAACGAGGGCCAGCCAACGAACTGGGTGCCCCAGGTCCGGGGTCCCCACGGACAGGTCTTAGTCCGTGGGGTGGAGATCCCTCGCACTTGGGGACCTGGGAAAGCACAGAGTCCGGCCATCACCCCGCCCATCCCCGAGGCTGAACTGGCCCAGATCGCCGACGAAACCAGCCAAACCGAGCGCCGCGCCGCCGAGGCGGAACGCGAGCTAATCGAGTGGAAGAAGATCCGCTTCATGCAGGACCGGGTCGGCGAGGAGTTTGCCGCCTTGGTCCTCAACCCCGCCAAATTCGGCCTCTTCGTCGAACTCACCGACCTCTTCGTTGAGGGGCTGGTGCCCATCGACACCATGCGCGACGACCGTTACACCTGGCGCGAAAATACCCACGAAATCATCGGCGAGCGCTGGGGCCGCCGCTTCCGCGCCGGTGACCGCGTCCAGGTGATCCTCGACCGCATTCTCGCCCAGGAGCGCAGGCTCCAGTTCTCGCTGGTCGAGGAAGGCATTCCCCTCACCGGCCGCAAGCCAACCAAGCCGCCGACTACGTCGAAAAAGAGCAAGCGCAGGGACGCGCCCGCAACTGCGCCCAAGGGCAAGAGACGGTTCAGCAGGAAAGACAAGCGGCGCTGAGCCTCACGGCGCAACGAGCGGCAGTTTCAGATGCCGTGGCCGCCTGCCTGCTTTTCGGCGAGTTGGCCAAGAACGGGGATTTTGAAGGATTTGCCCTGAAACGCGTTGACCATCACAATGATCCACAGGATGAGGAATCCGATCCCTAGGACCGGGAACAGGATCACATCGAGAAAGTTGATGAATGGAATCACTCCGATGATCACCAGAACCACCCATACCGCAAACCATGCGATCGCCAGGAAGATCGATTGCCAGGAATGAAATCGCACGGTTGGGTTTTGGTTGTACGGCGCAACCACCAGAAAGATGATTGCCGGAATGAAGGTGAGGTAAGCAAGGCCGCAAGCGGCGTTGTTGCTTAGACCGGTTTCTTCGGGCACGTTGACTCCTTTTCGATCGAGGCAGAATTGTGGGGCCGGGTAGCCCACGCTCAATACCGGCAGGGGAAGAAACGGAAAACACCAGCAGCGGATACGCACAGGAGTGTGAGACTGTTTGAGATAAGAAAAGCCGCGGAACGCAGGATTGTCAAGCAGGAACTTTCGACCAGCGGGGGAATTGGTTCACATCCGGCAAGAGCCGCGGCAGCAAGGCGCCCCGCCGCGCGCGATCCAATACAATAAATCCTGGGAGCATTCACGATGGCGCACACCGTTTTTTGCGTTCGCAACAAGAAGGAGATGGAGGGCCTTGACGAGCCGCCCTTCGACTCGGAGTTCGGTCAGAAGATCTACAAAAACGTCTCCAAGGCAGCCTGGGCCGAGTGGGTCGACCGGCAGAAGATGCTGCTCAACGAATACCGCCTGCAGCCATGGACGCCCCAGGCGCAGCAATTCCTGGTCGAACAGATGGAGGAGTTCTTCTTCGGCGCGGGCTCAGCGCTGCCGTCGGATTACGTTCCGCCCTCGCATTGATGCGAGATCGATTGGCCGGGCAGGGACGGGCCGCGGGCGTCGGTTCGCAAGCGCACCAAGCCGCGCCGGTGTAAACTAATCAAGACCCCAAAAAGCCGACTCGCCCTGAGCCGGCTGCATTGTGTCGGGACGTGGCTCAGCCTGGTAGAGCACTCGCTTGGGGTGCGAGGGGTCGGCAGTTCAAATCTGCCCGTCCCGACCATTAATTTCTGCAATCCTATAGCCTTCCATCGCAGCACAACCCTTGTGCTGCCGACCGCGAGCGCGCCAGCCTCAGCACCCCTTGGCGCTGGCGTACTTCCGTTGGATCGCCTTCTTGTTCATCACGGTAGTAGCGGCTTTTGAGGACACATCCTCGACCAGCTTCTCAACCGTGCCCACTCCGCCAAGTCCCTGCTGCTGTGCTCCGTGAGCCGACGCCGAAGTCTGCTGCTTCAGTGCGGGATCGGAGATCTGCGTCCAGGCGGCAATCGCATCGTCGCCAAAATCGATCTCCGGCAGCACGGCCACGCGCACCTTGCCAACAATGGGCGCAATCTGCCCCAAATACTGCGAGGCAATCGTGATGCCCTGATCGGCAAACTTGAGCTCGAGTTTCTCCATTTCCACGCTTGAAGGGAGTCCGGCTTCGCCCGGGCAAACCTGCAACTGGCGCATCTGGGCTTGTTCCTGTGGTACGAGCGCGGATGCCGCCTGGTCCCATTGGATTTCAATGCCGTTCACCTGTATCTGCAACTTCGTCACGTCGGCCAAGACCTGTTGTTGTCCCGAATAAACGCCGTTCCCGATTTTCTGCAGCAACAGTTGGTCCTCAGGCGAAACCACGCCCGGCATGTTTGACTGCGGCTGCATCTGCTGGGCCAGGGCCATCATCTGCGCAGGGGTCATGGATCTGAGGGCGGCCTGGCCTTCGGGAGTGCCGTATTTGGCTGCCATCTGCTGGGCTGCGGAAATCTGCTGTTGATTTTGCGCCTGATTTGCCGGGTTAGCCATGTTGGCCTGAGCCTGGTCGGCAATAACCTGGTTGATGCCCTGGTCGACCGTGTTGAACGCATCGCCGGGCTTCAGGGTTCCGTTGCCATCATCGATCCACTGCTGATAGGCAACATCTGCACTGCTGGGAAGGGCGGGCACCTGAGCCAGCCACATTCTCCCGTTGAAGTCCTTTGACACCGTCCAGGCGACAACGGGGACCATCCACACTGCTGCGATGACAATCGACCGATATCTCAATCAAATCTCCCCCCACTGCCGGGCTGGTGCCGCACCCTGCGAAGCAACTTGCACCAATCGCAATGGGCCTTTTCTGAAATCCTCGGATTCAAAACCGCTGTTGCAGGGAATTCCCAGGATCATACTACTGGGACAAGAAAAGAGAAAAGAGAAAAGAGTCGCAATCGGTAACTTCTCAACCGTCCATCAGGGCGGCGATTCAGATCGGTCCATGCCGCATGGCAATGTAGAAGCCGGCAGTTCAAATCTGCCCGTCCCGGCCATTCAGAGTCGGCAACCCGGCACAAGCCCTTCACCCGCGACGCTGCATTCAGTTTCGATTTCAGGCCTGAAAATTTGCGCGCAAACCCCTGAAAATTCCGCCGTCAACTGGCCGCGTTGGCAGTCCCTGCTCACGGACAGCGATGCGTCGAAGACTGGATCTTCGGCTGCACCGTACCGTCTTGCGCGTGCTGGATGATCGACTCAAACCGTCCTTCGCCACCGCAAACTGGGCATCCGGCCCTCTCAGCATTCTCAGTGTCCGGGTTCCCACCGCCGCCTTGTCTTCCACGCCCGCCATGTGCTGCTCAAGAACCTGGCTGAATCCGATCAGCGCCTTTTGATTCTCGTTGACGATTTTGTTTTGCGTCTCCGAAGCGCCGAGAAGCGCCTGCTGCAACTGCTCCGGTTAAGCCGCCCTTATCTTCATGGATTTTTTACGCATATGCTCGGTCTCACAACGAGCCGCCAATGAATCTGCCGGCTCGGCGATCAATGCGATGCGGCACCCGGAGCGAGCCGGTTATGCCCCCCCGACCGATGATGCTTCCTGGTTTCGCCGGCGCCGTTCTTCCTCATGGCGGACATGGTTGGCCCTGCGAATCCTTAACGCTGTCAAAAAGCTGACAAACCTCCGTTTGTAGCAGACGCGGCAACGAATCGGATAGACAAAGTAGATCAATTGGGATAGATCCGGAAACCGCAGTCTCGATAGCCGAAACTTTGTTGATCCGCAAAGCTTGCATTCCATCTTTAAAGCTCCTGGGTTAAGAAAGAAGCCTGATATCTGGCAGGAATGGGAAGCGTTTTCCAATCGCAGAATGATGAAAACGGGCTGTTGCCCTAAATTAGCACAGATTGGCCCATCAGAATATGAAGATCCCAAATTCGGCGCGCCGGGTCTTGAGGAGGGAAAAGGCGGCGTTCGGATCTGTCAGGAAGGGAAAAGCGTGCCGTTCGGCGCCGGAATGGTGGCCAGCCGCGGTCGCCGGCGCTGAAGCTGAGGCGAGGGAGAAGCCAGCAAGCCGGCAATCTCCCGCAGTTCGGCGCGAGCGTGGCCGATTGCCGCGGCAATCGCATCGGGTCGCTTGTTCGATTCCCCGGCAAGCGGAAGGCTGGCCTGCGGTTCGCGTTGCCGCTGCTCCTGTTCAAGTGCCTGCCGAGCACCGGGCAAGGTGTAGCCTTCGCCGTGAACCAGGCGCTTGATCTCCAGCACCAGTTCCACGTCGCGGCGCCGGTAAAGCCGCTGACCAGTGCCGCTCTTGTTCGGCTTCAGTTGCTGAAACTGCGTCTCCCAGAAGCGCAGAACATAAGTCTCAAGCCCGCAGATGCGCGCAACATCGCCAATCTTGAAATAAAGGCGGTCGGGTATTGAGGGGGATGCGAGGGCGCGTTTCCGCGAGAGTTGCATAGCCATACGCTTCGCTGAGGAGGAGACTGCGATCGGGGAACCTCACTCTTTTGAAAGTATAGGCCACAATTTGCACTGAAAGTGAAGCAAATTCTTGCCCCTGACCCATCTGAGTGACCTGCTATACGCCGTTCCGCGCTGGGGCGCGCCTGAAGCGTCCATTTTAAGGGTGCGACGCTAAGGTGCGTGATGAGGAACCGCGTGGCGCCGCGCGCAGATATTGCTTCGGCCAACTGGCCGGCTCGCTGAGCGCCGCTGCGGCGTGCACCGGCCAATAGGGATCGCGCAGCATCTCCCGGGCCAGAAGCACCAGGTCGGCCTTCCCTTGCTCCACAATCGCGTTGGCCTGCTCAGGCTCGGTGATCAAACCCACGGCTGCCGTTGCAACACCGGCCTCGCGGCGAATGCGCGCTGCAAACGGCGCCTGAAATCCGGGTCCCGCTGGAATCTGTGCGTTCGGAACTTGGCCGCCGGAGGAAACATCCACAAGATCGACCCCGTGCTCGCGCAAACGCCTCGCCAGTTCAACCGACTCGTCCACGTTCCAACCACCCTCTGCCCAGTCGGTGGCTGAAATGCGCACGAACAGCGGCAGATGCTCAGGCCACTCGCCGCGCACGGCGTCAACCACTTGAAGCGCCAGGCGGCTGCGATTCTCCAGGCTTCCACCGTATTCGTCCGTGCGCCGATTCGCCAGTGGCGACAGGAACTCATGGATCAGGTAACCGTGCGCCGCGTGGATCTCCACCAGGTCGAATCCGGCTTCAAGCGCCCTGATCGCCGCCCGGCGAAAAGCCTCCACCACCGCATCGATCCCTGTCTGGTCCAGCGCGCGAGGCGCTGCATAGTGCGGCGCGAATGCCACATCGCTCGGTCCCACGGGCTGCCAGCCGCCTTCTCCCGGCAGCACTAGCCGTTCTTCATCGAAAGGCACACTCATGCTCGCCTTGCGCCCCGCGTGTGCCAGTTGAATTCCAACGCGCGCTCCCTGCCCGTGGATAAAACTCGCGATCCGCTCCAGGCCCGCAATGTGCGCATCCTTCCAGATGCCGAGATCGGAAGGCGTGATGCGGCCTTCAGGCAATACCGCCGAAGCTTCGGCCATTACCAGGCCCGCGCCGCCCTGAGCGCGGCTGCCAAGGTGGACCAGGTGCCAGTCGTTGGCAAACCCATCCACTGAGGAGTATTGGCACATTGGCGAGACACCGATGCGGTTTGCAAACTGGACCGATCGAAGCTGAAGAGGAGAAAAAAGACTATCGCTCATGAACGTTGGATGTTTAAGGCGCGGATCGGATGCACGGCGCAGGCGCCGGCAACCTGGCGTGTAACCCAGCAGAGCAGGCCGCTGGCGCGCTTCAAGGCAGCAGGGAATTCGCTCGCCGGACTACTGCTTCTTCAGCACCACCGCGCCCTTTTCGTCAAAGAGAATCGTGCTTTCGAGCTTTCTGAAATCCGCCGCTTTGCCGGCCGGAATCTCCACCTGCCGAACCACATATTCGCGTTGATAGTGCAGCACGTTGTCCTTGGCCGCCACTGAGGAGTGATAGCTCGCGAATCCCACGTCCATGCTGACCGGGTCGGGCGTCTCGTCCACAACGTACCCGGCAGGCAGCGTGATGTCGAAACTGTCGCGCCATCGGCCGGTCTCTTCCAGGTCGATGGGCAGCGTGCGCGGCTTGTCGTCAAATGGCCTGGCCAAATCGCCCACCACCCGCGGCCTCACCAGCAGCAGCGGGCCGGCCGTGTGCGCGTATTTCGGAACCGTGACCTTGTAATCGAGCTCCATGGCCTTATCCAGCTCGGGAGGCTGAACATACTGAAACGAATCCAGTACCGCTCCGGGCAGATCGCTCGATACCGACCTTTCCAGGTTCTCGCGCCGTTCCTTTTCGTCTTCACCCTTCAGTTGGTGGCGCAGAAAGGCCCCGTCCGACCCGATTCTCGACGTATCGACTGTCCCGGTCAGAATACCGTCCGGCGAGAGCGCGAAGTTTCCCTTCCGTTCTATCCCGTTCGTGTCTGGCGCCAGTACCGGCAGCGCGATAACCTGGCTAGCGGACCCCGCGGCAAGAATCCCGTAGCTGCCCTGCTCGTAGGTTGGCAAATTTCCCACCGGCACGGTTTCGTTGGTCGGGTCGAAGATCAGGTAACGCTTCCCGTCTTTTGCCTTGGCAATGGCCTGGAGGCGCGGATCGTTCACATCCGCTGGAATCTCGATGGCCGTAATCATGTGATTGCCAAAGAAAGACGGCGCATTGGGATCGACGACTCCACGCCGGTTGTCCACAGGCACATAGAACGCCTGGATGCCGGCCGCCTGGAGCATCGAGATCAGCAGCGTCGTCTTGTCTTTGCAATCGCCATAGCGGTTACGGAAGATGTCGCCGGCATAATGTGCTTGCCAGCCCCCGATTCCACGCATGACGATGAAATACTGAACGTTTTTCTGGATATATTCGGTAATGTTCTTGAGTTTGCTGTAGAAATCCGGCGCACCGGCAACCAATTCCTGAGCCTTGGCGGTAATCTCCGGGGTCGGGTCGGGACGATGTTCCTCCAGTTTCGTACACCACAGGCCCAATGCCCTCCATTGGTCGTCTTTTCCTTCGGCGGACATATCCCCCCAGAGCACTGACATGCGGGCGGCCAGCGCCTCCCAATCCGGGCTCTCCTTCACTTCGCGAAGATCCAGCTTTGGCATGTCCTTGATCTCCCAGCGCCAGTGATCGGGGGCTACCTCTACAGGCTTGATGGGCTGATAGCTGTGCCAGGATTCGGAGTGAGCGAGCCCTGCCGGAAGATCGATCTCCAGCGCCTCGTTGACGATCGGAACGCCCCTTTGGATAAACCAGACCACTTCCTTTTGGTAAGGCGCCAGCAATTCTTCTGACTCGCAGATCACCGTCGCGCCCACATCGGTTGCGGGGGCATGAACTACGCGAGCCTTTGCGGTGGAGAGCATGACAGGGATGTTGTTGTCGCCGACGTCGAAGAAGTCCGTGTCCTTGGCTGGAAACTGCTTCCCGTCAGCCGTTATGGTCCACTCCCTGAAGTAGTTGATCTTCTCGTCCACGTCGAACTCGACCTGGCAGGAATTGTCTCGGGCTTGTGGTTGAAGAATGCGGAAGGCTCTGCGCTCGCGCTCTGTGGCGCGGCCCTGCGCGTCGACCGATTCCAGGATTTCGCGGTATAGATAGACCTCGCTGGCGCCCTTGGCGTAATCCGGAGTCGGAATATTGACAGCGTCCAGGCCCCATTGCGGCACTGGAGCGTCTTTGCCAAACAGGCCGGCGTGGCCCGGCGCGCAGGCTGCAACCAACAAGAGCGCCGCCAGGATGCGAATAAGACGGGATAACGACAAAGCTGGAGAGCCCATGGTCAATTTCCTTTCGCCGCTGGAGTGCGTGTAAGTACGATTTGCTGCTGATCGGC
>Ga0302320_10007912_pt1 | contig 23284 bp, 18 predicted proteins | sample Bog_T0_3_FD_202130 | JGI IMG/M metagenome (GOLD analysis project Ga0302320, IMG submission 202130) | Peat permafrost microbial communities from Stordalen Mire near Abisko, Sweden - Bog_T0_3 | ecosystem: Environmental > Terrestrial > Soil > Wetlands > Peat | place: Sweden: Abisko, Stordalen Mire... | reverse complement strand
CGAAATTCATGGAAGTCCGGGTCCCGCTGCCACGCAGCCACCACTTCCGAGCGCCGCAGGTCCGGAAAGACCATCAGAGCACCCCACCGTTCACCACTGGAAAGCAGATAGTAGCGTAAAGGATCCAGGCTCAGCCGCTCCATCGCCTGGGTCGAAAATCCACGAATGGTGGAGTGAATCTTCCCCCCATCGCCTTCTTCCTGCAGCAGGATGTAACCCTGGTCCGCCCCAAGCATCTCCAGGGCCCCACTCAGCGCATGCTCCGCCATCTGTTGAGGGTCGCGACACTCGGAAAGTTCCTTGCCGAAAAAGTGGAGACTGGAAAACCAGTAAACATCAGTGTTGCGGCGCAAGGTGTGGTTTCGACCGCGCAAGTAAGGAACAAGCACCACCGCCAGAACCAGCGCGACCGCCAGAACCGGAAGAAAGAGAGCAAACCCCGGACTGCTAAGAAGATTCCCCATTGCTATCCATCCAGGCGGGTTCGGCCCCCGCCACCCCGCTCGCAACAACTCATGCAAACTCAATATTTCCCGTCGATTGGCGGAAGTTCGAGGGGCACACAGGGAATTCCATTAGGCCCAAACCGGCGGACTCATTCCTCCCGCCCAATGGGGCCTGGTGGCGCTCCCTTTGCGGACTATACGCTACCCATTTAGGTGCGTCAATTGACGTTTGATTAGAATTGTGAGGGCACCGTTGAACTTGTGGTATTACTTCTGACGGATATTGATTCGAATGTATTTCCCGAATCAACAAGAGGGTGTCCACGCCGTCAATCTTCGATGAGATCAATTTGGATCCTCGCTGCCTTCCGCACTTGCAGCAATTCGTCCAGAAGATGGGCGCAGGTTTGAGGGCTCAATCATGCCGACCCAGCCACGGGCAAGACTTCCACCATGACGCGTAAATCTCTCGACCCATGAGCCACATTGTGGATGAATTCACGGCTCTGCGCGTGGGGACAATGTGGCATCATGCCGCCCTTTTTTCCGGCTTACCTAATTCGCGCGCGAGTTCTAGAAGCTCAACTTCCAGTTTCTCAACAGCAGCGTCAACACCCTGCAAGTCGCCGCTTCTACCAGCCTCCTCCAAAGTTCGTGCGGCGGCGTAGGCCTGAGGTGCTGAAATGTCGCCCACGGAACCTTTGAGAGCGTGCGCGGCCCGCTCCAGGTCTGAAGCGTTCCGCTGCTCAGCAGCGTGTCGGACTTTTTCCAGGAGTTTGGGGTACTCCTGAAGAAACATTTCGATGATCTCCTTACCAAGGAGTTCGTCGCCTTCCAATCGGGAAAAGAAACTGGCTTTGTCAAATATCATGGGGGGGAGAGCCTCCGGGATGGCAGTGGAATCAGACTGTGTTGTAAGTTTCTGGATGCACTCAAATAAAACGGTGGGCCGAACGGGCTTGGCAAGGTAAGCAGCTGAGCCAGCGGCAACGCAGGCACCCTCTTCGGTCGGGTTGGGACTGGCAGTCATGGCAATGATCGGCGTGCGTCCGGCCACCCGCCGCTCGATCTCCCTGATTCCTCGTGCAGCATCCAATCCGTTCATGCCTGGCAGCTCTGTGTCCATCAAAATCAGGTCGAAGTCCTGGCCATGAGCTTCCTCAAAAGCACCCAAAGCCTGCGTGCCGTCAACGGCCGCAAAAACCTTGTGTCCACGCTTTTCCAGCAGATGGGTTAGGAGCACCCGGGTTACCTCGTTGCCCTCGGCCAATAGCACGCGTAGAACGCGAACTGGTTCCGGCAAAGAGCCCGCCAACTTCAAGGTGGCTGGTCCGGCCCAAGCCGTCTCCAACGCCTTGGTGATGACTCTTACCATGTTCGATTCCCAAACCGGCTTTGGACAATAGTCAACAATGCCAAGCTCGCGGCAACGGTTCGCATCTGGTCCGGATTCCGTGGGGGTGAGCATCATCAGAATTGGAGCCAGGAATCCGGGGATTTGGCGCGCCTGTTCCGCTAAAGCAAAACCGTCTGTGCCCGGCATGTGGGCATCGATCAGGGCGATGCGAAAAGGTGATGCGGAGCTCTGTGTTGCTTGGATCGCTGCCAACGCCGCCGCCGCACACTCCACTATGGTGGGAATCATCCCCCGATAGCGCAGCATTTCGGCGAGGACACCACGACTGGCAGCATGGTCATCCACAACCAATACCGGCACATCCCGAAGAAGGCCACGGGGCTCCAAATCCAGTATCGAAGCCCTGCTGGCACCCAAACTCAGACTCACTGTAAAATGAAACTTGCTTCCCCGGCCCGGGCCGCTTTCAACTGAGATATAGCCACCCATCATTTTGACCAATTCCGAGCAAATGGCCAGGCCCAACCCCGCACCTTCAAAACGGCGAGTAGAGGACCCATCAACCTGGGTAAATGCTTCGAAAACAATGGCGACTTTATCTTCGGGGATTCCCACGCCCGTATCAGCCACGGAGATATGCAGAACGATTTCGTTTTCGGATTGTGAATCAATAGAGGCTCGGATTACCACCTCACCGTGATCGGTAAATTTGATGGCATTTTCAACCAGATTCAGCAGAATCTGCTTGAGGCGGACCGGGTCACCCAATAGTGGGGAGGGGATGGCGGGATCCAAAGCGCAGGCCACCTCCAAACCCTTGCGATATGCCTGTGTCGCCAGTGGACGAAGGGCTTCTTCCAGCACGTCAGCCAAATTAAAGGGAGTGGCCTCCAATTCCAGTTTTCCTGCCTCGATCTTGGAGAAATCCAGGATGTGATTGATAAGTTCAAGCAATGAGTCTGCCGAGGACTCCACCAATTCCAGATAATGGCGCTGCTCGGCATTCAGGTCTGTGGCAAGAGCGAGCTCAGTCATCCCGATGACCGCATTCATGGGGGTTCGGAGCTCGTGGCTCATGTTGGCAAGAAACTCACTCTTTGCCCGGTTGGCATCTTCGGCTGCCTTCATGGCTTTGTGCGTTGCCACTTCCACCTGTTTGCGATCGGTAATGTCCTGAACCAGTTCGGCGATCCTGACGACCCTGCCGACAGAGTCACGGATGGGAAAGGCGCGGTCCCAAACCCAACGGAGCGTTCCATTGGGACGAATCACGCGATATTCCCACTCTCCCCGGCTGCGATTTGAAAGCTCCAGACTCGCAGCAATAATAGGGCGGTCATCAGGATGGATGCCTTCCAGAAAGGAACGGGGATGCACATACAAGCTCTCGCAACTCCGGCCCCAGACCTTTTCGTAGGCAGGGCTGACATAGAAGACCTTGTTCACCTGCGGGTCAAAAAGTAAGAGAACCTCCTCCACGTTCTCCGCCAATTGCCGGAAGCGCTCTTCACTTTCCAGCAGCATCTCTTCGGCGAGCTTGCTCTCTGTAATGTCTTCCACAATTCCATCGTAATAGAGAATCTGATCGCCCTCGTCGCGGATGGCCCGCGCGCATTCCCGCACATGCATCGCAGATCCATCCCGCCTCTTCCAAACAGTTTCCAAACCCACAACTTCGCCATCCCGTGCCATCCGCTCGTGAAAAAGTTGCCGCGGGTAGGTGGGCTCAAACCCCTGCTCTTCCAGGTTGCGTTGGGCTAAATCGTCGAATTTTTCGTAACCCAACATTTTTATCAAGGCGGGGTTCGCCAAGACAATTTTCCCGGCAGGCGTGGTGCGATAAATTCCAACGGTCGCGTTCTCAAAAAGGGTACGGTAGCGCTCCTCACTCGCCTTCAGCGCCTCTTCCGCCAGGTGCAGCTTGGTGATATCGCGGGTTATTCCCCAGGCGCGAACAAGCATACCGTCCTGCACAACCGGCATTTCCGTTCTCAGCAAGTAATGCGGGTTGCCAACCGCATCGATGGTCTTGAAGGAAACGGTTCTGGTTTGAAAATTGCCTTCTGCCGCGGAAAGAACTGTTTCGAGTGTCCCTTCGCCGGAATTCCGGAGCAGGTCACCCAGATGTTTCCCAAGGATTTGCCTGGCACTGGCGAGGCCAAGTTGCCGGGCCATGGCGTCGTTGGCTTCCGCCACATATGCGAACTTCAGAATCTTTCCCACCAACTCCTTTTTCGGCAACTGCATCGGGATGGGGTGGTCCAATTCAATTCGCCAAACTGCTTCTATGGAACGGGCAATAAACTCACGATACCGCGATTCGCTGTCACGCAGCGCCTTGTCCGCCCATTTTCGCTGGGTCACGTCCTGCTTGATGGCGATGAAGTGCGCAACAATTCCGGTTTCGTCCCGAACCGGAGTGATCGTCATCTCCTCTTCATATAAGGTTCCATCTTTGCGCCGGTTGGTGAGTTCGCCATGCCAGACATTTCCTGCCAATACTGTTTCCCACAGATTTTTGTAGAGTCCAGGCTCCTGCTGATCTGATTTCAAGATACGCGGATTCTTGCCAACAGCCTCTTCCCGCGGGTATCCAGTAAGCTTGGAAAACCCGGGGTTGACCCAGAGGATAACGCCCTCCCGATCGGTAATCACGATCGCGTTGTGGGCGGCTTCAAGCGCCGCTGACTGCAGCCGCAGCCGCGCCTCAACATTCCGGCGCTCGGTAACATCCCGCGCGAAGCCGCAGGCATATTCCCTTCCGCTGAATTGCACGTAGGTGATGACCAACTCCACCGGAAACTCGGTGCCGTCCTTACGCCTGTGCACCACGTCAAAGGACGCGAAGCCCTGGTTGCGAAGACTCTCCCATACTTTCTTTAACATCAGGGGGGTTGCTGCGGGAATCAACTCGCCCATCCTTTTTCCGATCAGTTCCTCACGCCCGTAACCCAGCGCTTTGCAGCCGGCATCGTTGACATAGATAATTCGGTCATCAACATCCGTCCAATAGGCGCCATCAGGGTAGACATCAATGGAATGTTTGAGCAGGGCAAGCTCTTCCTCCACCCGCTTGCGCTCGGTAACATTGCGGGCGATCCCCTGCACTCCAACGACATTCCCATTTTCGTATAGCAGGCGCGTGCGGGTCTCCACGGCCAGGCGAACCCCACCCCTTGTAACTATTTCGAGCTCAATATCCCCAATCTCCGCCCCTTCTACGCTTCGGGCAAAGACCCGTTGCAGCATTTCGCGGCATCCCGGAGCCACAATCTGCGCAATGTTCATGCGCAGCAATTCCTCATGCGTATAACCCAGAGTTTTGACCGTCGTGTTATTTACAGAGGTGAAGTTCCCTTGCAGGTCCCGGGTGTAGACCATATCGATGGCATTTTCCCACAGGTCGCGGTAGCGCTCCGTCAGCGCCGCTTCCCGCCGCAGCCATTCGCGAATTTCCTTCGTCTTGGCGCGTACCTGGCGGCGCAGAATCACCACCCACGCGGCGGTCGCCAGCATCAATGCGCCCACGAGCGCGGCAAGGTCGCCCTTTATCGATTCAGGGACCAAAGCCTCGAATCGGCCAAGCGGATTGCCATCGCGCCCAGGAAACGCATCAGCCAGCAGCGCCGGGGGACCGGTGGAATGCGCACGGAAGCGGCCACCCTCAATCACCCGGAGGCCCTCTCGGGTGCGGCCGAATCTCTCCCAACCCACCGAATCAAAGGGCTGGACAGTGGAATCCACCCTCTCCGCCATCGCCTGGACAACACTGAAGCCCTCCCACACCGAATGGGAAACTTGATGCAGAGGCAAATGGATCTGCTCACCCCAAACCAATCCCTGCCCACCGAAAAGGAGGAAGAACGAGAGAACCACGAGCCGGGTTGGACTTAATGCAGCGCGCATGGGGGAAAAATGTGTCCTCATTTCCCATTTCGGCATTTGGAGGGAGAATCTTGATTAGAAAAACGAAATGCAAGCCTTGACCCGAAGCAAGCGGAAGGGGTTTCGCAACGATCCAGGTGGGCGCGGCATGGTATTCTATTCGCCCAAATCCATTGCGATCATCGCACCCTCACCGCGAAGAGAAGGTATTGCCGTGGCCAAACCTAAGATTGACGAACTGCTGATCCAGTCGGCGCTTGTACCGGACCTCTGCCGCCGCCTATTGGAGACACCCGACGAGGTCTTTGAAGATTACGATCTCACCGTGGAGGAGCGGGAATTGCTCAGGCGCCCCGACCACCGTCTGCTTCCCCTATTGGGCGCGGCAGTGGAGCGACGGATAAAGTCCGCTGCCCCACCAGATGAGATAAACCCGCGGGGCGAAGCTGATTCGGCCGCCGCCACGGAAGAGTTTACGGTTGAGCCCCTGCCGCCTGCACCGGCAAGTGCCGCACCCGCTCTGCCCGACAGCTTGATGGCCTTGACGGTGGTTCCCTGCGCACTTCAGGAGAACGGTCAATTCAAGGGAATCAGCTATGTGCTTTGGGTGAACCCCATGGCGGAGGGCACGGATCCGGCAACGCTCCCGTCCCCAGCCGGGACAGTGCTTCCGGGCCAGCCGTTAGCTCCTTTGCATGCGGTCATCCGGATCTCTGCGGTGCAGTCCAAGGACGCATCTGGAAATCTTCAACTGGGCATGTGGGGTTCGTTCCTGCCCGCTTCAAGCATCGCGCTGCCGCCTCCCGCGGAAAGCGCCGGAAACGCAGTCGCTTCGCCCTTCAAGAGCCCTTTTGATTCCGCATCCGTTAAGGCCGCGGTGGCCGCTGTGCGAAATGCCTCAAGCAGCGAGCAGTATGACCGGCTTGCCGATCTGCTCCACACCCTGCACCAGGGAGATGTGCGATGACGGACATCTGGATTGCCGGGCTCGGAGTTCGCGGGGTCAACCAGGTTACGCGCGAGGTGGAACGCGCCCTTCGCACCTCGCGCGAGGTCCTTTACCTCGATGCGGGCGTGGCCACCCGCACTTATCTCGAAAATCTGTGCCCGCGCGTCACCTCGCTCTTTGAACAGAGCTATGCCGAGGAGCGTCCTCGCCTGAATGCCTATGAGCACATGGCGATCAAAGTGGTGCAGGCGGCGCTCGCAAATCCCCCGGTGACGTTCGCCATCCATGGACATCCGCTGGTGGCCGTACACGCTCCGTTCCTAGTGCTGGAGATGGCCAGGGCGCTCGGCCTCAAAGTGGAAATCCTCCCCGGCATCTCCTCCCTTGACGCTTTGCTGGCGGACCTGCACCTTGACCCGGTCGTTCACGGCCTGCAGATGTACGAGGCCACGGACCTGCTGCTGCGCCGGCGCCCTTTGCAGAACGATGTACCGGCCATCATCTGGCAGATCGGGCCGATTGAAACCGCCCTCCACGACCAGGCGATTTCGCGCCCCCAGAGGTTCACCCGCTTCATCGCCCACCTGAGGCAGTTCTATCCGGCGCGGCACGCGGTGGTAGCCATCTACTGCTCACCCCACCCGCTGATGCCGCCCACCGTCTTGCCGTTCACACTGGAGGAGATGGGCGAACACGCGGACCAGCTGCATGCGGGTTTCACGCTCTACGTGCCCCCCGCCATGGGCCGCCCCGTGCAAGATGGCGACCTGCTGGCCAAGCTCTACAGTGTCGAACACCTGCGCAGCATCACACGCTGAGGACAGGCTGAGACCGTTCCTTTCATCTTGAATTGGACAGACTAAAGCGGACTGGCTTAGGCGGGCTGAGGTGGGAGCACAGGCGGATCGGCGGCAGGTGCGCGACCTTGCGTGCGGATTTTACAGATGCCCTCGAAAAACGCATAGGAGCGAAACAGGGGAAGGCGGAAAGAGCCCTGGGAGAAACACGGGCTGAAGCGGCAATTCAAGAGGGAAAATGACACCCAAACTCATTTTCCGCCGCCATCAAATCTTGCAACCAATTTATTTTCAATAACATAGCGCAATAATTCCAAGATTTCGCAAAAGTCCTTTGTTTTCAATGACTCATCCGGGTCATTTTTCTTGCCCCTTTGTTTTCAATAACTCATCCGGATCAACCTTCATTTTTAACATCTTTCTGTGTTGGGTCGTTTCAAGACCAGCTTTGGGATTTTTTGAGGTCTCGGGGAGGGCGGCGGGAATGGGACGGGCCTTCATTGTTTTGTAGCCTAGCACATAAAACTCACGATGTCAAGAGACATTATGTCGGAAATCTTCTCATTTTATTAGCCTTGCATTCCAGGATGTGTTGGAAGCAATCACGGCCAGGCTCATCGCGCGGAGGGAAAGACCAGGCCTGAGCCCAAGGGCTGCGCGGAAATCGGTGGTTTTAGAGCGTAGTTGTGAATGGAACCGCCCACGCCGATGCCAATGTGGGCGATGGAAACCCAACGCTCAAGCTCATGGTGGCCCGTGCGATGAAAGAGGTAGGAGACGCCAATGGAGGCGGCGGTTCCGGCCAGCTCAATTCCCACAAAGAGTGGCCGATTATCCACAATGGAGTTGGTCAGCAGCCATTCATTATCACCCTGATCGCGAAAGTGGCGGGTGGAAGCATAGTCCAGCATGCGAGCGGCGCCCACGCCCGCAAAAAGCAGGTCATTCTCCGTATCCCAGAATTTGTGCGGTGGCGGGGTTTTAGAGTTGGCAGACGCCTTGGCCTTGGCAGGAGCTGTGGCCGGCTTTGCGGGATTATCCTGGGCGAGAATTACCGTGGAGCAAGCGAAGAGTGCAGCAAATATAAAGAAGTAAAGTTTTCGCATGGTCATATTCTAAAGGCTACCGCGCCCGCCCGCCAAGAGTTTGGTAGGACCTGAGTTTGGCGTAAAGGCGTCTTTACGCCGCCATTTGGCGAGGTGAACTCGCCGCTACAAAATCAAACTGAGACCCAAATAAGTACTTCCCCCATTTCAGCGCCAAGGCGATGGGCGCCAATTCACAAATATTCCAGCAGTTCATTCAGGGTTTTCTGGATGCCCGCGTAGGGATCGCCTGGGCCTTCAAAATCAATAATGTAGGTTCCATGAAAGCCGAACCGTTTCGCAGCCTCAACCGCCTGGGGAAAGTCGTACCCGGACTCGGTTCCATTGGCGTCAAACTCCCGCACTTTGGCGTGGCAAAGGGCTGGGGCCAGCGGAAAGAGCAGCTTCAATCCCCTCGCACGCGTGGCTTCATCGGGGAAATTGGCCAAATTGGGCAGAGCGCTGAGGCGGCCGGGCCCGGCGAGCCTGATGAGCTTTGCCAGGGCTTCCGGATGCTCCGCTCCGAAGCTGTTCTGATTTTCGGCGACTACGTGCACACCTTTGGCGAGCGCGTAAGTCGCCAGCGACTTGTAGGATGCGACTGTAGGCGCCAGATCGTCGGGGTCAACCTTCCCGGGAGCCACACTCACTGTCTTAACACCCAGATCGTGCGCAATGTCCACCCAGGGCTTGACGGCTTCGAGGGCGGCGAGACGAGTTTCGCCGTCAGGGTCGGAAAAAGTTCCGCTGGGACCGCACGGTTCGATGTCGACGGAAATATTCACGATGGTTGAAAGCGTGTTCGCCAGCGAATACTTCAGCTCGCGCACAAAGGCCTGCTCCGTGGAGGGGAATTGCGAGGCGCAAACCTCAAAGTGGCGGACACTGTAGCGGTCAACAATCATTTCCGGGAAATCGAGCAGCGCCAGCATGGGACCACGCAGATTGGAGGTGCTCTCGCGCGTCGCACGAAAATAGTTATGAAGGCTCCAGGTGGAGATGGCGATCCGGTCCAGCTTGGGAGGAGGGCTGGGAGCGTGGCGCTTCTTGTCCTTGTAGGCAAAAACGCTGCCACCGCATCCAAGCGCTGCGGACATAGCGCCGCTGGCGAGTTGCGCGAGGAAATTACGCCGCTGCATCAGGCGTCCCTCCGGCGGGCAGTGGGCAGAAAGCGGTTGGCAGGAGGCAGTGGGCAATAGGCAGAAAGCAGAAAGCGGAATGCTGCGAGACGCGGTAGGCAGCAGTTCTTGAGCAATTGGCAGGTGGCTGTGGGCGGAATGCGGTGGGGCGGGGGGATTTGACTTTCATGCTTTTGCTTTCCTTTCTGGCGGCACGGTTTTCGAGATTCCGAATTCCGGATTCAGGATTCCGGACTCATTGCTTTGATTTTTGCGTTTTGCGTTTTGACTTTCATTCAAAATTAAAGTGAAAGCCCAATAGTTGCCGACTACTGCCTTCAGTTTCAATCCTTCGACTCCCGGCCCGCAGCCACCTTCCTGCTGCCCACCGCCTTCCGCCTTCGGCCCACTCACTTCAACCTACCGCTTTCTGCTTTCCGCCTTCTGCTTTCTGTTTTCACGATTCTGGATTCTGGATTCCGGAACCCAGCCGCCCGCGCACAACTCGAAACCCGTAGTCGGCGTACTGAAAAGTTGGGGGGATGCTGGAGCGGGCGGCCACCCGGCTGACCTTCACATGGTGCCGCCATGAACCTCCGCGCGAGGCGCGGCGCTCTGAAGTTGCCGGACCTTGAGGATTGTGCCGCGGCGCAAGCGCATAGTAATCCGGTTTATACCAATCCGAACACCATTCATGCACGTTTTCACAGAGGTCGTAAATTCCATAGGCGTTTGGCGCGCCACGTCCCACGGGCAAGGGCCCGGGAACTTCCCCGCCCCAACGCTCTTGATACTCCTGCCGGTCCTGCGGCGGGTCATTGCCCCAGGGATATTGCCAGCCCTCCTCGCCGCCGCGGGCGGCGCGTTCCCACTCCGCCTCCGTGGGCAGGCGATAACTGCGGCCGGTCATTTCCGCGAGCCACTGGCAATACTTCTGCGCTTCCACCCAACTGACCGCGACCACCGGGTGGGCAGGATCGTCAAAGCCAGTTTGATTCCAATTGGGTGGCGCCGGATGCCCCGTTGCTTCCATGAATGCGCCGAAATCCCGATTGCGCACCTGGTAAATCGCCATTTCAAAGGCGTCAACCCAAACGGGGTGGACAGGTCGCTCATCATCGCGGAATTGCTCACAGCCCATCAGGAAGTCTCCGGCGGGAACAATCACGCAGGTGGGCTCAATGTCGTGGGTTGAAGCTTGATGGCGGTGGGGAGCACTCTGCTTGTCGGGGAACAAAACCACTCTTTCCTTCCCAGTCTGGATGAATGCACATTCTATATTAATCCCACCTGCTACCGTGAAGTGTTATTCACCACGTTGGCATGCTGCAATACAATCCCATAATTTCTCGTTTTTTTAGCGGCAATTTGCGGGTTTCGTCCCCCCTCATCCCCACAACAAGCAGAACGTGGGGCCCCCGGCCTCGTCCCTCGGCCACCTTCTCCCCAAGGGAGAAGGAAGAGTTTTCCTTGCCTTCTCCAGTAAGGAGAGGGCCTGGAGTTTATAAATTTCGAAGGAAGGAATCGATCCTCTTGAATTCGTTCCCTCGCCCCCTTGGGGGCGAGGGCTGATATCTTGAATCGGCAGCACAGCGCGGCGCGTGCGCACCTCGCTCCGCCGAAAGTGTTGAGAATCTGTTCGAATGTGCACGGCTTCTGATATGGTGAGGCCATGATCATCCAAATTTACGAAACGCAGAACGCGCAAGAGGCGCGCCAACTTGAAGCCTTGGGCGTGGATCATGTTGGTGTGCTGGTTGGAAAAGGTGAATTTCCCAGGGAGATGGACTACGCCGCGACGCGAGAGATCTTTGCCGCGCTCGGCAAGGCTCGCAAAGTGGCGCTATCCCTTTCACGCCACCTGGAAGAGGTTTGCGAGGTCGCCGCGGAAACTCGCCCGGACATACTTCATCTTGGCACGGTGATGGAAGCCCTTCAACCACGCGACCTCCGCATGATCAAGCAGCGTTTTCCCGGCATCGTCCTGATGCGAACCATTGCCGTGATCGGCGAAGAGAGTATTGCGCTGGCCAAATCCTACGTAGGCGTGGCGGATTTGCTGCTGCTCGACACCTACAAGGCAGGCGACAACCAAGTGGGCGCCACTGGCGAGACGCACAACTGGGACATCAGTCGCGCCATCGCCGCTACCGTCCCCATGCCCGTGATCCTCGCGGGTGGACTTGGCCCGGAAAATGTTGCCGCGGCCATCCGACATGTATCTCCTGCGGGAGTTGATTCCAAGACGCGCACAGACCTGGGCAGTGGACCGCAAAAGGATTTGGAAAGAGTCAGGGAATTTGTGAGGGAAGCGAAGGGGAAATAAGGTGTCAGGGGCCAGGTATCAGGTGATAGGTGTTAGGTGCCAGAGTTTTTACTAAAACCTAGCACCTAAGACCTGACACCTTCTTTTCCTTTACTGCGCCTGGTAGGACGCCAGGAATTGCTTCATTCCGGCTTCGTTCATCTTCAATTTGCCGGACTTGATGAACTGCTCCTTCAGGTTCTCGCGATAGATTTCAAATTGCAGGTCGCGTTTCTGATCCAGCAACTCTTCGCTGATCTGGTCGCGCTGGGCAGCAAAATCAGCCTCGTTGGCGGGAGTGTGTGAAACCACTTTGAACAGCACCTGGTTGGTTCCAGCGGTGATGACGTTGCTCACCTGCCCGGGGTTGAGCGTGAAGGCGTCCGCCAATTGGGTGGCGCTGCCCACGCCCTCGACGTACTCATTGGCGCTGAAGTCATTGCTCTCTTTGGAGGTCAGTCCCAAAGACTTCGCCGCTTTGTCAAAGTCGCCGGTCTTGGCCAGGTCCGCAAGCTTATTGGCTTTGTCCTGCGCCAACTGGATGGACTGGTCATGACGATAGTCCTCTTCCACCTGCGCATGCACTTCATCCAGCGTGGGCACGTGTTCCGGAACGACCTGGGTCAACTGGATAATCGCTTCTCCCTTGGGGACGGAGATGGGCGTGCCAACTTCATTCAGGCGAAGCTGGAAGGCCAGGTTTTCAAACGCGTCTGTCTTGCCCAGATCCGGGATCGGCTGGTTGTATTTGAACAGCGGCGATTCCTTGGGCTCCAGGCCTGCCTTGCGGACAATGTCCTCAAATTGCTGCGGGTTGGCTTTCAGTTGAGTTTCAAGGTTGGTGGCCAAGGCTGACAGAGCGTCGGCAAGCCGCTGCTTCTCAATCTCCGCTTGAATGGAACTCTTGACCTCTTCAAAGGTCTGGAGATGCGCAACCTGTTTTTCTTCAAGCTTGAGAATATGAATGCCGTACACGGTCTTTACCAGTCCGCTCACTTCACCGGGCTTCAGCGAAAACGCCATGGAGTCAAACTCAGGCACGGTCTGCCCGTGAACAAGCCAGCCCAGTTCACCACCGGCCTGGGCCGTGCTGTCTTCGGAGAATTTCTTGGCGAGCTCGCCAAAGTCGCCGCCGGCGCGAATCTGGTTCAGCACATCGGCAGCGGTCTTCTCAATTGAGGCCACTTCCGCGGGTGACTTGCTGGTCGTCTTAAAGAGGATATGCGCAACCCTGACGCGGTCAGGCACACGGTAATCGGAGAGGTGCTGGGCATAGTATTGGCGCAATTCCGAATCATCCACCTTTACCTGCGCGCGCACCTGGTCAGGATCAATCATCACGTAACGCACCTGGCGCTGCTCAGAGAGCTTGTATTTGCCGGAATCCTTCTGGAAGAACGCTGCCAGGCCTTCCGGCGTCACCTGCACGTCCTTCAGGAACTGGCTGGGATCAAAGAGCACATAATCGATCTTGGTTTTGGAGTTCCGATGCCGGAACTGCGCCAGCACTTCGGACTGCGACACCTGCACGCCGTCCGTCACGATGCTGCGGACCTTCTCTTCCAGCAGGCTGTTTCGCAGCAGGGTTTCAAACTGGACCAGCGATTTGCCGGTCTGTTGGGCAACCATGTCCGCGGCGCGGTCAGCACCCACGAAGTTCCCCTCAGGATACAACCAGGGGATGCGCTGGAAAGTCTTCAGAACCTCCTGATCGGAAACCTGCACACCCATCTTTTCCGCCTGCTGCGTCAGGATCTGCTCAATCACCATCTGGTCGAGGACGCTGGGGGCAACGAGAGGCACCATTTTGCGGTCGAAACCCATGGGCGAGTTCTTGAAGCGGTCGCGAATGGTTGTGTCCAAGTCGGCGCTGGTTATCGTGTTGCCGCCAATCGAGGCCAGAACATTGCCTTCGGGACGGGACGACGTGTCACCACCGGGGAGCGGCGCCATCACCACCACCATGCTCAAGGAAACGATGCCGAGGAAGAAAATGAGCAGGTATTTTTTTACAGCCTCTCTGTTTTTCTGGAAGACATGAAACATGATTGCTCCTGATAATTGGCCAAAACCTATTTATTATAGAAGAGATTCACCAAATGCGGCAAGGAGAGGATTTTGGGGTTCGCCAAACCGGGAAAGAGCCCAATAAGCCCTATTTATTATGGACGTTGCTTCAGAATGCGAGGCAGGTTTCTTTTTCCATGGATTACGGCGATGACTTGAAGAGGCGAAGTTTCTGGCCGGCAGACAATGGTGTAGTTGGGATAGCGGGTGAGCGTCCAAAAGCGCAGCGGGCGGGATGTGAGGTCGGAGCGGGAATGGCCGTGCGCGGGAGATTGGGCAACCAACTCGCACACATCATAGATCGCCTGTTCTACGCGGTCGGCGGCATCTTCATTGTCGGCTGCAATGTAACGCCAGATGTCAACAATATCGGCTTTGGCAAGGGGCGTGAGAGCATAGACGCTCATCGTTTGGACAATCGCCAGTCGTCTTTCATGGCCTGAATTTCGCGGCGTGCCTGGGCGCCGTCAATCAGCTCACCACGTTCAGCCTGGAGATACCCCGTGTCAAGATGAACGCGCAGGGCCTGGCGTTCTTCGCCCGTCCACCTTTCGTCCGCGTCCTGAGCTTCAAGGGCGCGGCGAAGCACGTCTTCAACGCTCGCGTAGCCGCCGCTGGAAAGGCGCTTGTGGATCAGCGTCTCAAGGTCAGGGGGAACGTTTAGTTGCATGCAAGAATCTCCGTTTCGCTTCCTACGCCCTCAGAATACGGGAATCCCACCCGCGTTGCAACCTGCAGGGGTGAATCAGGAAACGCGGTGGCTGTCCTGATTCGCCCTTTTGTCCTCACTTGCCTTTCAGTGCCGCATCGATTGCCTGGTAGTAGGCGTCCTCAGAGGGCAGCCCCATCATCATCCGGCCGTTGATAAACACCGTGGGCGTCTGGGTCACATTGATGCGCTTGGCTTCATCCATATCGCGCTGAATGCTGGGCCGGGACGATTTCGCGTCAAGGCAACCCGCCAGATGCACACGGTCCACGCCCGCCTCTTCCCCGTAACTCAAAAGCGTTTCCCGCAGGTTCGTGATGTTAATGAGCTGCTGATTGCGGAAGATGGAGGTTCTAATGGCCACATAAGCGGAAGGATTCATTTGATACGCGCACCGGTCGGCAATTGCGGCGGTAAAGGACCAGTCATGGATGGCCACCAGGGGGAACTCCTTGAAGACGACGCGAACTTTGTCACCGTAGCGTGGCAGAATCTTGGTCTGAAGGAAGTCATGCATGCGGGCGCAGGTGGGGCACTGGAGGTCGGCATACTCAACAATGGTTACGGGCGCATTGGCTGGCCCCTCCGAGGGTTCATCCTTGAGGGAAATAATTCGAAGCGCCTGCTGCTTGGGATCGACGCCCAAATTATAGAGTTCGCTCACCACCAGGTGCTTGCCGTCGCGCCCAAGCAGGATCACTCTGTCCTGCTTGGTCTTCCCGTTATCCATGGTCAGCGTGCCCTGCTTGAAATCCGGTGCTGGTGAAGGCTTGAAACCGCCAACGGTAACTTTCAGAGTGGCAGGGGTCTTGAAGACCTCCGTGATGCGCTGCTCCATCTCCGCCTCGGTGCCCTGATGGAGCTCCATGATGGCGCCGGTGACGACGAGATAATGCCCGTCCTTGGAGATCAGCATCTCCTGCGGGTGCTGGCTTTTGCCATCATCCACAAGCACTGTGGCGTCATTGAAGTCCGGAGCAACGTCGGAGGAACGCACTTCGCCAAAAGTGAGCTTTACGGTGTCAGGCACGCCAAAACGGTCACGGACATATTTCAGAATGCTGTCACGCTTGGCCTCAGTGAGCGCAGGGCCGGCCGCGACCGGCTTTTTGGCTGGAGGTGTTTGGCTGGGGGAAGCCTGGCCGTAAGCGCTGATGGCATTGACGAGCGCCAGGGTAAGTAAAATTGCCAGAAAAGTTGCCTTATCGTTTTTTCCGTTCAAGTGATCTCTGCCCTTCCTGGAAATGGATTCGCCCCCAACCAAAGAGCAATTCTATTGAAAAGACGCCGAACAAATCAAATCTGATTTTGCGCGGGGTATTCACCACACAGGCTCACCATAGGCGTCAGGTATCATGTGCCAGGCAGCCCGGCCTCTTGGGTACGTTCCGTGTGATGCCTTGCGCCATGGTTGCGATGCTTTTCCGCACTCCGTCGGCCGGATTAGTAATGTTGAACTGCCAAATGCCTGTGAAGGGGGAAGCCGGAAAGGCAGGAGGGTGCAGCGGCGACCTGCAGGTCGGCACAAGCGGGTGTAGCGATGACCTTCAGGTCGTCACAAGCCCCGCTAAAGCAAATCGCGGGCGCGCGCCCGGGGTTCATCATGATGGGGTGGTCCACTCCTGACAAAATTATTCCAATTATTGGGCTCACCTTCCAACGCCAACGTGCCGATAACTCTGTTCTGTTGTAGACGTGTGCCCCACGGGAAAATCCCCTGGCCCCCCCTTTGTACGGGCCATCGGCAGAATCGAACGAGGAGATGAATGAATTTTCGTGCGGCCTGCCGTTATTTACGGAGCGCCATGAGTCATCGCGCATTCGGCTGCGGCGTCGGTGGGAGTCTGCCCCAAGGGCGGGGACCGCCGTCGTCGATCAGAGATCGACGCTACAATTTTCGTCGCGCTGTAAAGCTAAAGATCTTATTGATTGGAATAAGGGTGGAAAGGACTCTATGCCGAAATGCTGGAACGGCAGCCTGACGTTTGTGGATGCAATGGCTTTTTACACGAGGCCGGCGGACCATAACGGATACGCGCCAGTCAAATGATCGCTGCGGAGTTATGGGGACGGACTTGCGCCCGCGCTCCGTGGAAGAAAGCCCTGAGCGCGGGCGACAAGATCAGAATTCGGATCCCGCTGACGAAGTCCGGTTTCTTACCCCAACGGTTTCTAGCTGCCCGCGGGAGCTGCGCACTTGGCCAGCGAATGATCGTTGGCTTTGTAACACTTGCCGGTATCGTTCAGGTCCGGTTTGCCGGCGGTAACATGGCAATAACCGCACTTCTTGCCTTCTTTTGCCGCATACGCCGGTTTGGCGGTGGAAATCGAAATCATGGAGCCACTAAGAATAGCCAGTGCAACCAAGACTTGGAACAGCTTCATGGAATCCTCCTCGGAAACAGATTGTCTTTCACGCGCTATGGAATAACGCCCTATGAAAAGCCCTGCAAGATTATCACCAACCCTACAACCACTCAAATCATATACTTAAGATAAAATCGGTAATCTTCAGCGGTTCGCTGCCTTCGTCCTACAGCTTCCTGCTCTCTGCCTTCTGCCCTTTAATTTCCCGCCAGTTGATGGAGAATCTTGGGGTCAGCCTCATCCTGGGCCAGAAGCGTATGGCAGGCATTGCAATCCTGGGTGATTTCCCTGCCGTCCTTCGACTTGTGATTGCCATCGTGGCAGCGGAAGCAGCCAGGAGGACCCGGCTGGTTCGGGTTGCTGAAATCGGTGTGGCCAAGGTTGTTCGGATAGGTACCCCAGGTAATGTTCATTTCGGGGAAGACGTTCCCCTGATAGATGTAGAGAATTCCCTTGGCAGCATCCTCAATCGCCGCCTGCTGTGAGCTGTAAACCGCCGGGTAATTCTTCTGGTAGTACTCGCGCAAGGCATTCGGCAGTTCCGTCTCCGCCGCCTCGCGGCTCTGATACTTCACCTTCAGAAGTTCAATGGCCTCCTTGTGAATGAATGGGAGGGAAGGATCAATGCGTCCCGCCGCCATGGCCTTGTTCACGGCGTTTTCCGGCAATTCAAAGGTGTGCGTGGGCCGGTTGTGGCAGTCCACGCAATCCATGGTGCGCCGCTCACCGGTGGCCAACAGATCAGCTTTGGGTGGAGCATCCGTGGAGACATACTCCGTCACGTTTCCATCCGCGGTGCGATAACTTACCCAGGGAATCTCCTGCCGCTTGGCGTCTGCCGGCAGGTAGGTGACGAGCCCCAGATGGCGGCCATGAATTCCCACCAGCTTGCTGTCCTGGTTGCGCCCACCGATGTGAACCAGCAGAACAGTCTTGGTGGCGGCGTTCTTTTCGTCGTCGCCATACTTGGTCTTAATCACCAGCTTGTCGCCGGAGAATCGCTCGGGCCAATGGCACTGCTCGCAGGTTTCCCGCGCCGGACGCAAATTGTGGATGGGCGTGGCGATGGGGCGGGGATAAAGATCAAAAGTCACCGCCAGAACCTGGTAACTGCCGGAGATCTTGGAGCGCACAAACCAAGGAGCTCCCGGGCCGATATGGCACTCCACGCAGGCGACGCGCGCGTGGGGAGACCGCTGGTAGGCAGTGTATTCGGGGTCCATCACCTTGTGGCAGGTCTGCCCACAAAACTGGGTGGACTCCATGAAGACGGTTCCCCTGTAGGTGGCGAAGGCGAAAATGGGAACATTGATGGCCGTCATGATGAGCACGAACAGAGCTGTCCGCCGCACGCCCTTGTTTGAAAAATCGACGGTGGGGTAAGCCGTGGGGAGAGTGCCTAACCGCCTGAACTTACGAAGATCCCTGACGATGCCGATGGGAATTAAGATGAGGCCCAGAGCAAGAATGGGGGGAAGCACCATGAAAACCACAATCCCCGCATAGGGATTGGGTTGAAAGCCAAAGATAAGAAGGGCAAAAGCAAAGACCAAAGTGATGCCGGCGGTTGTGGCCAAGACCACACCCGTTCGACTAATAGCATTCTGACTAAGGTATACCGCTGGGCGAATGATGCCGCGCAGTCTATTTAGAATGTCTTGAGCGTTCTTGTTCGTGGATTCCGGCAAAACCTAAGTCCTTTCCTGCCCCCGGCTAATAACAATGGTCTCGAAGGTGGGGCGAATACTACCACTTCGGACCGACATCATTCTGTACACTTTTGAACAGACGGCGTTTTTTCGTTAGGCCGGAATTTCGGCCCGAGAGAGTGGGGTAAGATGCTGAATCCCGCTCTCTCGTGACCGAGTCTCGACTAACTGGCAGGTGCCTTGTAACCGTCGAGCGAATGGTTGTGATCCTTGTAATATTGACCTGCGGGGGTAAGTTCCTTCATTTTCCCCGCCGGATGGCAGAACGTGCAACCCTTGCCCTCTTTCTTGGCGTAATCGGGCTTGCTCATGCCAAAAGGCATCGTCATGACGATGGCGAATGCCACCAGAACAACTGCTTTGATCAGCTTCATATAATTAGAACCTCCTTAAAAAAGGGCGTGCCTGTTGTCCGACAGAAAGTCTCTAATCTGACACACCCATTTTTTCTGGGAGCATTCTGAATACCATTAGAAGGTGTTGTGTAATTTTTGTACACCTAGCATATTGCAAAGCTTAGCCACCATCGGCATTCCCTACCTGATTGCAAGGAAACCATTTGCGCGAAAATTCCGGTGCTTTTGCGGGAAATGACTCAGCACGCTTGCAGCCGCCTTGCCAGGCGACTCGCTGTCCCCAAACCACCCAGCCAGCTTATCTCCATGAGACCAAAGGGTGAACCATTTGCGGAATTTGTAGAATTTTTTTACACCTTTTCGTAAACGAATTGGCATGCCGCTTGCCCTTCTCCACCAGCGAGGGCGTCTAGTGAGGGACATTAAGCCCTGTTCGCTTCTTATTTGCATTAATAAGGACATCGTTCATGAATCTTGTTGTTGTGGGAATCAGTCATAAGAAGGCGCCCCTTGAATTGCGTGAGCGGTTTTCACTGAATGAGCGGATCACGCCGGAAGCCCTTCGCCGCATCCAGAGTGAGCCCGAAATTGAAGAAGCAGTCATTATATCCACCTGTAATCGCGTCGAATTCGTTCTGGTGGCCTTTGAAAAGCAGGATGGCATGGCGGCCTTTCGCCGGTTTGCCGAGTCATTCTACGGGATCCGGTTTGATGAGTTCGCCGACTGCTTCTACGTTCACCGGGAGGAAGAAGCCCTGCGCCACCTCTTCCGGGTGGCCTCAGGCCTCGACTCCCTGATTGTGGGTGAGCCCCAGGTTTTGGGGCAGGTCAAGCAGGCGTATTTTCTGGCCAAGGAAGCGGAGACCTGCGGCAACGCGCTCGATTCAGTTTTCCACCGGGTTTTTAACACTGCCAAGCGGGTGCGGACGGAGACCCATGTGGCGGAAGCGCCCGTCTCCATCAGTTCTGCGGCAGTGGAGATGGCAGAGAAGGCTTTTGGCGGGTTGCACGACAAGACGGTGATGATTATCGGCGCCGGGCAGATGGGAGAACTGGCCGCCCGCCACCTGGTTTCAAAAGGCGTCTCGACGGTGCTGGTAAGCAATCGAACCCACACGCACGCCGTCGCCCTGGCCAATGAACTGCGCGGACTGGCGGTGCAATTCAGCGAGATTTGGCAGGCCATGCAGGGGGCCGACATTGTGATCAGCTCCACCGGCTGCCCGCACTACATTATCACCCGCGACGACATGGAGCGCCTGATGCCGGCGCGCCAGGGCCGCCCGATCTTCCTGATCGATATCGCCGTGCCCCGCGATGTTGACCCTGCCGTGCGCGAAGTGGCCGGATGCACGCTGGTAAACATCGATGGACTGCAAGAAGTAACGCACCACAACCTGCATGAACGGGAAAAGGCCATGGAAGCGGCGGACCACATTCTTGCGGAAGAGATTGAACTATTCCGCGCCCGCCAGGAACAGTTGAACGTTGTGCCCACCATCGTCTGCTTAAAACGGCGCGTGGAAGAGATCCGCCAGGCGGAGATGAAGCGCATGCGGCGCATGTTCGGTGAGCTGACGCCGGACCAGGAGCAGGCGCTTGAAGCCCTGACCCACGGTCTGGTGAACAAAATTCTGCACACGCCCTTCACGGAATTGAAGCAGGCGGCAGGACGCCCCGATCGCACCGAATTCATCGACGTCGTTCGAACAATTTTTCATCTGCAAGACGACTCCCCGAACCAATCCCCAGCAATCATAAATTAACCTACATCTATGCCCATAGATAGCCGCTCCCTTAACCGGGAGCGGCTCCCACCTTTTCGTGACGAACTGGGTCACTGAATATTCGGACCGCAACCGCATAACCCATGGCAAAGGGCTGGGGTACGACACGCGGGGATGTCCCGCCAAGGATCATTGATAAATCAAAGTTGGGAGCCACCTCTTACGATTGGGCTATTGAGCCTGTTCTCTCGCCCAGGTTCGAACCAGGCGGCGCCAGGCGAGCGTGGTGAGGGTCTTACTCTGTTCGCAGAAATCTGACAACACCGGTTGGGTCAGGGAGGGCAATACTCCGCTTTGGTCACTGCTTTCATACTGGTCGCCAGAAAGGCGGAGAATTCGTGGGCTGCGGCCGTCATGCAGCCAGATCTCCGGAACGCGCAGCCGGGCATAAACCGGAATTTTGGCCACGGCGGGGCTGGTGATTTCCACTTCGATGACCAGGTCAGGCGGAGGATCAAGCGTGAGGTCGATCTCCTTCTTCCCGCGGATGCGTTCGACATTCTGGATGTAGAAGCAGGAGTCCGGTTCCGCGCCACGATCTAAATCCCGCCTCCGAAATGTCGCGGATCCAAAGCCTTTGAATTCGATCTGTTGTTCTTCCGCAATGATGTCGGCAATGGTTGCCATGATGAGGCTTAGCTCTTCGTGCTCGCTCGACGGGCTCATGATTTCCAGCATCCCTTCGCTGTAAGTGAAGCGGGGCGAACTGGCATCGGCATGATCGGCCAGCAGACTCTCATAGGTCTCCCAGCTAACCCGCCCCAGAACAACTCGCTGTTCGCCTCCTTGCTGGGGAGGACTGATTGTTGTAGCCATGGTGATTCCTTCACGGACCGCGCGGGGCCTCTCCATGCGCCCCCGGCAACAGTGTACTCGATGGGACCCAGGTTTTCCAGCACGGCCACATCCTTGTCCAAACCCCAACAGTTTGACATCATCCAGCGCATTAGAATAATTCGTCTCTGGAATTTTGCCGCCGGCCGTTCCCCAACCAATTCGCGAACATCGTCGTTCGTGTCGAAGGCGCATTCCCTTTGCTTCTCATCCGTCAGGCCGCCAAGTTCAATCAATCGGTGGACAACTCCCACCGATTCGCCTCCGACTAGCTGCTTGACACGGCAACGCCTCGCTTCTACGATCGGGGTATTATGGAAGTGGATCTTACCCCCGACCTCGAAGCCAAACTGACCCGCCTTGCCACGCAGCAGGGCTGCGACACCAAGGCCCTCGTGCGCGAAGCAGTGGAACGCTTCGTGAACTACGACGAATGGTTTGTCCATGAAGTGGAAAAGGGTCTTGCCGCCGCCGACCGGGGAGAGTTCATTGAGCACGAGGAAATCGGCAAGATCATCGACCGCCGATATCCCGGCTAATGCCCATTCGATGGACCGGCCCGCCACCCACGATCTCACGCACATTTGCGACTACATTGCGGATCAAGACGCCCCGGCAGCGGCTCGTCGGGTAGCTCTCAAAATCTATCAAGGCGTAGATTCCCTCAGGCAATTTCCCCACCGCGGGCGCCCAGGCCGCAAGCGGAACACCCGAGAGCTGATATTTCCAGACCTGCCCCTCCTGGCCGTCTACCGCATCCGCGAAGATGTCATTGAGATCGTCCGCATTCTGCACGGTGCACAGGACTGGAGATAAGGGGTGGCGCCGGAACGGCACTGCAAAAAGCATTTCACCACAGAGGCACAGAGGCTCACAGAGAAAGGCCACGGAGGAAAGCGGGAGGTCAGCAAAGAGACACGCATTCCGTGCAAACTGAGGGGCTCTTCTCTGTGAGCCTCTGTGCCTCTGTGGTGAATCTTTTCTTTTCCGAGAGCGGCGGGGCAGAGCGAATCAACTACTCCGCTTTGGTGGCGGGTTCATCCTTACTCACAGCCTCATTATTATTCACGGTCTCATCCTTATCCGTGGCGATTTCCTTGTCCATGGATTCATCAAAGACGCGATACCCTTCGTTGGGGGGGAAGAGTTCCGCCATCAGGTCCATGCGGCGGCGCAGTTGGGAAACGGGCAGATGTTCCGGGCCAATGCGAATCTGCACGTCGTGCCAGAGTCCATGAATATATTCGGCGGTGGTGCTGACAAACGAGATGTCTCGATAACGCTCAAACTGGGCGCGGGCGCGACGGCCTCCGCGCGTGGGCAGGTAGGCGTTTTTCGCGTTCAGGGCGTCTTCATCAATTTCGCCTCGCACGCCATGGCGAATCTCTTCTTCCAACATCGTGCTATAGGCGGCAATTTCCGATGGGGTCAGGCGCGGGCGCAGCAGTTCAGCCGCGCTGCCGAGAAGCTCAAATCCCGTGTCGTGGGCGTCCAGTTCACGGCAGGCCAGCAG
>Ga0302320_10007910_pt1 | contig 23293 bp, 20 predicted proteins | sample Bog_T0_3_FD_202130 | JGI IMG/M metagenome (GOLD analysis project Ga0302320, IMG submission 202130) | Peat permafrost microbial communities from Stordalen Mire near Abisko, Sweden - Bog_T0_3 | ecosystem: Environmental > Terrestrial > Soil > Wetlands > Peat | place: Sweden: Abisko, Stordalen Mire... | reverse complement strand
TTTCGCGCGAATCCATTTCTTCCTCCTAAAACTGCAATTTTTTATTATACCTTCGCATCGGGCAGGGAGCTCCGAAGGTTGCTAAATCTTTAGACGCGGAAAATGCGGGCCGCGGTAGTCCCCAAAGCTAAAAGGCGAAGTGTGTGGTGGCGTGGCTTTGTCCCGCCAGGACGGGGCGAAGCCCCGTCACCACACAACCCCTCCTACAGGTTCACCGTCATCAGGGCCAGGAACAGGCCGGTATAGCCGGCAATTACCAGCAAAACCATCAGCGCCCCAAAACTCAGGACGTTGAAAATTCCCCACGGCTTTTCGACCGCGCCCAGCGCCAGCTTCCACAGCCCGAAACTACTCGCCAGGGCGCAGGCCGGCACCACGACGAACCCCATGGCCCGCCCGTGCGCTACCTGGGGAAAAGCGATCAGAAAGGTCACGGCAGGGAGAAAAATCAAAGCCGGGACAATCGCCAGTGGGGCGCCGATCAGGAACGCGCGTTCCCGCTCTTTCAGAGTCATGGGATCGGGTGATCGGGCCATCGGGTGATCGGCTCATCTAAAACTGCGGGTTCGATCACCTGATGACCCGATCCTACTTTGCTTCGTATACGGTCTTGCCGCCAACCACCGTGCGCAGAACTTTGGTCTCGAGTAGTTTCGGCGGCGACGCGGCAGTGATGTCCTGATCGAGAACGACGAAGTCGGCCAGCATGCCCGGCTCCAGCTTGCCTTTTTGCTTTTCGGCGAATTCGGCGAAAGCTGAACCTATCGTGTAGGCGGTGATGGCCTGCTCGATGCTCAGTTTCTGCTCGGGATAGTAACTCTTTTTCCCGTCTTCGCTCATGCGGGTAACCGCCGCGTACAGCCCGCGAAACGGCGTCACGGGTTCGACTGGATAATCCGTACCAAAGGCTAAGGTCACTCCATGCCGCAGGAACTCGGCCCAGGCATAGGAATGTTCGGCGCGCTTGGGTCCGAGGTGCGACTCGGCCCAACTCATATCGGTGAGCAGGTGGCTGGGCTGCATGGAAGCGATCACCTTGAGTTCCTTGAAACGGGCGATCTGCTGCGGCGTGGTGACCTGCGCGTGCTCGATGCGGAGGCGATAATCGGCGCCCCCATCGGCTGCCTTCACCTTGGCTTCTTTTGCCGCCTTCTCCGCCTCGGCAAAGGCGTCGAGCGCCAACTGCACGCCTTTGTCGCCGATGGCATGGAAGCCGATCTGGTATCCGGCCAGCACCCGCTCCCTGGTCATCGCATTCAGCCTGGCCGCATCGTATTGCGGCATGCCGCTGTTGTTTGGGTCATCGCTGTAGGGCTGCAGCAATGCGGCGGTGTTCGTGCCGAGCGAACCGTCCATGAAGCCCTTGAGCATTCCGGTATGGAGCATGTTGTCGGACGTGGGATGGAAGTCGCGTTTGGCACCCAACTCTTCCATCGAGTCTTCGAAAGTGAGCCACTCGGAAATCCTTGCGGTCAGCTTTCCCTCGCGCTCCAGTTCCTCGTAAATCTGAAAGTCGTCCCACTGCGAGTAGTCTTGCGCGGAGGTGACGCCATGACTTGCCAGGTCCGCAAGCGCCAGTTCGATGGCTTGGCGCCGCTTCTCGGGCGTCGGTTTGGGAATCACCGCATAGACTGCTCCTTGCGCTTTCTCGCGCAGAATGCCGTTGGGCGTGCCCGAGTCGTCGCGATCGATCCTTCCACCATCCGGATTGCGAGTGGCGACGCTGATGCTGGCCAGTTGCAAGGCTAGGGTATTTGCCACGCCGATGTGTCCGTCTACGCGCGCGAGGTAAACCGGATGTTTGCCGCTCACTTCATCCAGATCCCAGCGCGTGGGTAGAACCTTGACCGGCCACAGAGTCTCGTCCCAGCCTTCGCCGACCACCCATGCTGCGGGTTCGGCGGCTTCGCATTTGGCGCGCAGGAGTTCACGAAATTCGTCCAACGATTTGACGCCAACCATGTTCACGTTCATCTTCTCCAGGCCGGCGCTGGCGAGGTGCATGTGGGCGTCGTTGAATCCGGGCATGACGAAGTGACCGTCGAGATCCACAATCTTGGTCTCTGGCCCCTTCAATTTCATGATGTCGTCGCGCGTGCCCACGGCCAGAATTCGGTCGCCTACTATCGCGAGCGCCTGCGCGCGCTTGGTCGCTCCTAAGGGCGCTGCGGGATCGACCGCACCGGTGTAGATGTTGCCATGAGTAAAGATCAGTTCCGCTTTCGGCTTCGGAGCGCGCTGCCCAGAGACGTCATTCTGCGCCGACACGCCAGCGGCCACCGCCAACAGCAGCATCGGAGCGATTCGCTTTCTCATTCACTTACTCCCGACAATGTGAGCATTGTAAGCAGAATGCGCCTTAGGCCGAGGTCTCGTCCATTGCAGTCGAACCATTCTTGCAACGTGTGCGCGCCGCCGCCGGAGCCGCCACCGCCGATGGCAATGGCCTCGCGGCCAAGCGAAAGCGGAATGTTGGCGTCGGTCGAAGCCCGCTGCACCTGCGCGCTGTTGCCCAACTGCACATCGACGGCGCGAATCACCTTCAACAGACGGGCATCGCGCGCCAGTTCGCCCGCCGGACGATTTCCGATCTCGACCACTTCACTCTGTACCAGTTGCGGCTTGCGGGTTCCGTGCTGCGCGGCGGCGCAATTCTCGGCTGCGACCGCCTGCTCCAGCGCCGTGCGCAGCGCTCGTTCCAGCCGGTCAATTTCCGACATTGACGTGGAGCGCAGATCGACTCGCATGCTGGCCGATTCTGGAATCGAATTTACGGACGTGCCGCCCCGAATCACGCCGACATTGAATGTCGTTTTTGGAGTGGTGGGCACCGGGGTTTGGCTGAAGGCCTCGATCGCACGGGAGAGCGTGATGATTGGATTGGGCGCGCCGAAGTCGCTCCAGGAGTGGCCGCCCGGACCGCGCACGATCACTTCGAAGCGACGGCTGCCGAGAGCCTCGGCCACGATGGTATCGGCCCCGGCGCCATCGACAATGACGCTGTAGGCAATCGCGTCGCGCCAGCGCGGCGTGGCGAAAACGTGACGCATGCCGCGCAGATCGCCTTCGCCTTCTTCTCCGACGTTGCCGATAAACACGTAGGGCAGCGCGTGCACGATGCGCGCGCTCGCGAGCACACTGGCCAGGGCCAGCATCGCGGCTATGCCCGCGCCGTTATCGGAGACTCCGGGGCCATACAGGCGACTGCCCTGCTGCCGGATGTTCAACGGCGTTGCCGCCGGAAACACGGTATCAATATGCGCGCTGAGCGCCACGAAGCGGCTGCCGTAGCCGGGACGAATGCCAAAGACGTTGCCGACTTCGTCCACTTGTGCGTCGATGAGTCCGAGTTCGCGAAAGCGGTCGGCCAGCCAGGCACCGCGGGCCGCTTCTCCGAAGGGAGGCGCAGCCAGCCGCGTGGCCTCCATCTGCCACAGCGCGAACTGCGATTCCTGCGCGCGGAAGCGGTCGAAAGCAGCGCGCACCTGGGGCGTACCAGCGAGACGTGCCACTTCTTCCTGCACCGGGGGATACGAATCAGCCACTTGCGAGATTGACTCCAGCCTTCGCGATTATCTTATAACGTATGCCCGTCCAGTAACGCATACCGATTCAGTTCTGGCGGAATTGCCACAAAACGGATGTTCATCCGTCACCGCGTGAGGGGCTAACGGCACGCCACAATAATGTAGAGAATAAACAAATGTTCCCGGAGCGAAGACCAAACAATGTCACGGGAAGCACGATACAAGTCCCCGGAGGGGACAAGGCCAACAGGCCGGCGCTTTAGCGCCGGGTTTGCACAGCCGTAACGGAGTAAATCCCGGTAGGGACGACTGAAATCCCCATGTCACATACGTGTGTTTCCGCGCTTTATCACTGCGTTTTCTCTACGAAGGAACGCCGTGGTTTGATTCCACCTGAGAGACAACCGGATGTCTGGTCGTACCTTGGCGGAATTGCCCGCAGTAATGGCTTCAAGCTCCTCGCCGCTGGCGGCACTGACAACCATGTTCACGTACTGGTGTCACTGCCCGCGACTCTGCCTCTCGCAAAGGCGATTCAATTGTTGAAAGGCGGCTCGTCAAAATGGATCAATGATTCTGGGGCGGCCGGCTTTGCGTGGCAGGAAGGATATGGCGCGTTCTCGGTCGGAGTTTCGCAACTGGCCGCCACGATTGGCTACATCAATTCTCAAACTGAACATCATCATAAGCGCGGATTTGAAGAAGAGTTCGCAGCGTTTTTGAATAAGCACGGGATTGCATACGACGCAAAATACGTCTTGGGCTGAATTCAGTCGTCCCGCTGGGACTTTGTCGTCGCGTAATTTGTGCACCCGGCGCTGAAGCGCCGGGCTATTGACGTTGTCCCCTCCGGGGACTTTTGTCTCGAACGGTCGTCGCGTTCGGGGACTCTTGTTTTGCGCGCCGTTAAAAAACAAAGGTCCCGGAGGACCTATTCCAATAGCCCGGCGCTTTAGCGCCGGGTTTGCGCGGCGGTAACGGGGTAAGTCCCGGCAGGGACGATTGAAATCAGCGCACGCCGCGCAGGGTGGTCTCGGGCGAACTTGATTCCAGCCTTTGCATGCCGTTTAGGATGGTGGCGATTACGTTCTCGTCTCCCACTACCGTGTTGATCATCAGGTGATAGAGGCTGCGCGTCGGCCACTCGGCATTGAAGTAGTGTTTGATGTAGGCGATGCGCTCCTTATCCACGTTCTCGACCAGGTCTTCGGCCTCTTCGCGGCTCTTGCCCAGGATCAGCAGGCGGGGAATTTTTTCATCACGTGGAGCGTAGGTGAAGACGCGGAAAGTGTCTTCGCGATCGCGCAGGAAAAACGGGCCGCCACGGCCGACAATTACGGCATTGCCTTCCGCCGCAATCGTGCGCATGATCTCTTCGACCATGGCCATCATGTGATCGGTATCGAAGGCGCGGGAATTGGCGAGCGGGATGCTGCGTTCGTAGCTGCCGCGCCAAAACGCTTTGGCCAGACGATAGAGGCGGCTGTCAACACGCTCATCGCACAACGCCACCGCCGATTCCTCTACCTGGGCGCGCTGCGCAATCTCGCCCGTCAGTTCCTGGTCCCAGAGCTTCCACCCCAGGCGGCGAGCCAGTTCGCAGGCAATGCCTCCGCCGCCACAACCAAATTCGCGTTCCAGAGCAATCATGCGAAACATCGCTAGCCTCTTTCCGTGGGCGCAGGCCCTAAAGGGCCTCTAGTTTGGCGGAGTCTTACGGTATCGCTAAAGCGATACCCTGATACAAATCGAGCTTGTACGAAATCGAACTTCTACGAATCGAACTTGCACGAACCGAACTGATACGAATTGAACTCCCACCACGGTCGGTTAGTGAACAACCATGCCTGCCGGCTTCGCCTTCTTGATCAGGAACACACACGGGATTAAACAACCGATCACGACCCCGAGCACCCAGAAATTATCAATGTAGGCCAGCATGGTTGCCTGCCTGATCACATTCCCCTGCATCATCGCATAGGCATGCTGCTGCGCGGAAACACCTCCGGAGCCGGGCCCGGCGCCCGAAAAAATGCCCGTCATGCTGTGCAGGGTTGACTGAAACTGCGGATTGGCGGCATTCAGATTCTCCACCAGTTGGCCCTGGTGAATCTGGGCGCGGCGAGAGAGGCCGGTGGTGACAAAAGAAATTCCGACGCTGCCGCCAATATTTCTGGCGAGGTTCATCAAGCCGGACGCAGCATTGTTTTTGTCGCGCGGCAAAGACGAATATGCGGCGGTGTTGATGGGCACGAACAGGAAAGCGAGTCCAACCGCCTGGTAGACGCGCGCCATCATGACGGTGTGAAAGTCTATGGCCAGGTCGAATGTCGTCATATGAAACAGCGAGAATGTGAGCATCGACAAACCAAACATCATCAGATACCGCGGGCTATGACGGGAAAGCAGAAACCCCACCAAAGGCATGCACACCATGATCGCGAAACCGCCCGGCATGAGAGCCAACCCGGAGCGTTCGGCAGTGTAACCGAGCATGGTCTGCATGAACAGGGGCAGGAGCAGGGTGCTGCCGAGGAGGGCAAATCCGAGCATGAACATCAGGAAGTTCGCGGTGGCGAAGCTGCGCTCACGGAATAAATGCAGGTCGATAATGGGATCCTTGTGGTGCCACTCCCAGAAGATGACGAAGATCAGCGAGGTGACCGAGATCACGGTCAGCCACACGATGAAATCCGATTCGAACCAGTCGTCGCGCTGTCCTTTATCGAGGACCACTTGCAGAGTGCCGAGGCCGAGCGCGACAAAACCGAGTCCGGTGTAGTCAATGCGAGTTTCACTCAGCTTGCGGCGCTTGAAGTAGGGAGGATCCTGAATCAGCCGCGACGTCAGCAAGAGCGAAAGTATCCCGACTGGGATGTTGATGAAGAAAATCCAGCGCCAGGTAAAGTTGTCGGTGATATAACCGCCGAGCGTAGGACCGATGGCCGGCGCCATCACCACCGCAATGCCGTAAACGGCGAATGCCATGCCGCGCTTGGCGGGAGCAAAAGTATCGGCGAGGATGGCTTGCTCGCTCGGTTGCAAGCCGCCGCCACCCACTCCCTGAAGGACGCGGAAGAAGATCAACATGCCGAGATTGGGCGCCAGTCCGCACAGAAACGAACTGACGGTGAATAGCGCGACACACCCCATGTAAAAATTCTTGCGGCCGACGATCGAAGAGAGCCAACCACTCAGCGGCAGCACGATGGCGTTGGAGACGAGATAAGAAGTCAGCACCCAGGTGCTCTCGTCCTGCCCGGCGGAAAGACTGCCGGCGATATGCGGCAGGGCTACGTTGGCGATGCTGGTATCGAGCACCTCCATGAACGTGGCCAGGGTCACGGTGAGAGCGATGATCCACGGATTGACCGCGGGACGCCATGCCGCGGCGTCGTTCATGGTAATGGTGGCAGCGCCCATTCGCTATCTCAACCTACTTAATCCAGACCTTCGGCACGACCGACATGCCCGGCCGGAGTTCATGCCCCTTGATCTCGCCCGCATCGAACACGATCTTCATGGGTATGCGTTGCACCACTTTGACGTAGTTGCCAGTGGCATTTTCTGGAGGCAGCAGGCTGAAGCGCTCTCCACTGGCGCCAGCGACGGAATCGACATGCCCTTTGTAGGTCTTACCTGTCGCGTCGACCGAAATCTCCGCTGACTGACCCGGCTTCATCTTGCTAAGCTGCGTCTCCTTGAAGTCGGCCGTGACCCAGATGTTCGCTTCATCGAGCGGGATGATCATCATCATGACCTGGCCGGGTTGGACGTTCTGACCAACCTCCACCGTGCGGTTGCTGACGGCTCCGCTGACCGGCGCAATCACTTTGGTGTACTGGAGATTCAGTTCCTCCTGGTCGAGTTGGGCTTTCTTTTGATCGGCAATGGCTTGCGCAGACTGGGCGCGCGCCTGGATGACTCGCATGGTGTGCGTCCGGTTGCCGGCGTTGCGCAGATCAGCGTTGGCCTGCTCCAGTTTGCTCTGCGCCTGTTTGATCTGGGCCGCGAAAGCATCGGCATTGGCGCGTGCCGCCTGCAGGGCCGCGGCGGCGGCCTGAGCGCTGTCGACGGCTTGATCGTATTGCTGTTGCGAGATTTCCTGCTTGTCGATCAGCATCTTGTAGCGGAGAAGATCGTTCTGCATTTTGGTGTTGTTGGCGTCGGCTTCGGCGATCTGCGACTTGGCGGCGTCAAATTGCTGGCGGGCGGCCTCGATTCCAGCCTGCGCGCCGGAGACACCGCCCTGGGCGCCGCTCACCTGGCTGGAAGTGCTGACATCGGTGATGGGGACGTTGATACCGGCGGCGGAAGCCTGCGCCTGCGCATCGGCATATTCCGCGCGCGCCTTCGCCACCGCGACTTCGTAGTCGGCAGGATCGATTTCCACCAGCACCGTTCCCTTTTCCACGTACTGGTTGTCTTCGACATTGAGCTTGATGACATGGCCGCTGACGCGGGCGCTCACCGAGTTCACGTGCCCGTCAATCTGCGCATCGTCGGTGGATTCGTAGCTGCTGAGATAGCGCCACAGAAAAAAGACGGCGACCACAATCACGAGGCCGGCAAGAATGAGCCCCCACTTCGTGCGCGGACTGCTCAAGAACTCGGCGCGCCGCTGATAGCGGGCTTCGCTATCCTGCGGAGGCTGGGAGGGCGGCAATTGGGACTGCGGCGCACGCCCTTCCGTTTGCGGTTTGGGCTCGGCTGCAACGCTGCTGGGTGGTTCCATAGTTTGCTTCCTTCGATTACTTCCCTTTCAGGTATTCGCGAACGCCCTCCTCGGCTCGGCCCAGGGCGCGGGCAAAAGAAACCTTGGCCAGATTGTGCATGTAGAGGCTTCCAATGAGACTCTCATGCGCGGACGCCAGTGCTTCCTGCGCCTGCACGACTTCAAGGTTGTCGGTGACGCCAGCCGAAAAGCGATCCCGCGATTGGGTGAGCGCCTGCTCGGCCAGATTCACGGAACTCTGGGCGACTTCCACCTGATCGCCGGACGACTTGAGGTCGAGCAGGGCGTTGCGGATATCCTGATCGATCTGTGCGCGGACGTCGGCCATTTGCGCCTGCGCCTGCCGCAGGCTGGCCTCGGCCTTCAGAACATCACCATGGACTTTGCCGCCCTGAAAGATGGGAATATTCAACGTGCCCATGAGCAGGTAAGTGGGCAGCACGTCACCCGGCACCGACCCGATCTCTCCCCAATTCCCTGCCACATCGACGGTGGGAAAATACCCGGCAGTGGCGGCACTGCGCTGCAGTTGCGCGGCCACCAGGCGCTCGTGCGCGGCCTTGTAATCGGAGCGGAAGGAATAGGCGCGCTGCAAGGCGGTTTCAAGATCGGGAATGGGAAAATCCTGGTACGGGGCTTTGTCGGTCAGTTCGAATTCCTGGCCGGGCGCGAGTCCAATGACGCGCGCCAGTGAAATCTTCTGTTTGGCGAAATCGCTGGTGGCTGCGATCAGTTGCTGTTGGCGAGTCTGGTATTCGACCTGAGCCCGAAGCGTGTCGATGGCCGGAGCGACGCCGGCCTGTTGTTGCGCGACTGCCTTGTCGTAGAGCGCCTTCGCTGTTTCCACCTGTGCTTGCGCGGTTTCCATGCGGGCTGCCCCGGCAATCGCCTGCAGATAGGCGTTGCCAGTGGCGAGCACGACCAGATCGCGCGCGTCCTTCAGATTGAAACGGGCCAGGCTTTCGCCGATCACAGAAGATCGGTATTTCTGGATCGACTTCCAGTCGAAAACACGCTGCGACGCCGAAACGCGCGCGTCAAAATAGGAGAAAGGCCCGATGACGCGGGGAAGCGTAATCCCAGGAAACAGCGAGCCACTAAATCCCAGCGCTTGCAGGCTCTCTTTCTGCTTCACCTCTTGCACATCCGCGTTGATGTTCGGAAGCAGGTCGCTGAGTTGCTGCCATTTCTCTCCTCGAGCTTCGATGGTGTTGTACTCCGACAAAAGGCCGGCGAGGTTCTGGCGCAGTGCCCGATCGATCGCGCCGATGAAGGTCAGCGGCAGGACTCCGGGAGTGGGCTTGGCCTCCGGCACACTGCCGAAGACTGGATTCTGTGCCGAAGTTTGCACTTGCGAGGGCACAAACTGAGGGGTTTGAACCGGCATGGACCCGCTCGACGAGCTCGTCGTCGAGCCGGAAGTCGAATTTTGCGCGAGAAGCGTCGCGGGGAAGATGAAGATGACGATGAGCACGATCGGTAGGACAATCCGCAAAAAGAATGCGTCAGAGCGCGGGACTCGGGGGGTGGAACGGTTCGCAAAAGCCATGGAACCTGGGTTCTCTCCTTACAAGACCAAAATCATAAGTCTTTTCGGTTCTTTTTGCCGAAGGTGAGATGCAAATTATTGAGCCCCGGCATGATAGAGCGTGGGTTTGATGCGCCTTTGCAGGCATATGGCACGGAAGGCCGTGACCTTGGTCATCTTGTGTAACTTCTGACCAAAGTTCAATCTGGGAGCGACCCAAGCACTTCCCGGCGACGGAAGCCGGCGCGAGGGAAGTCGTACGTATGAGCCAAGACACGGAACAATCGCCTAAAGGATCGGACTGGACGCGCCTGCTGACGGATCCCGATCTGGTTAGCCACCTCGGGCGCCTGCTCCAGACCTATCGCGAAGTGCCAGCGGAACAGCGCGAAACGGCGCTGCTGCGGGCGATGCGCGAGATTAAAGACGCAGCGGTAAAAGCACGCGAAGCACAGAACACAGAGTGCGTTGCCGAGGCGCCGGCGCCACCTGCCGAGTTGCAACACCCCGAACCGGTGGATGAAACGCCGCCGTTCGATTTGCTCACTCCGCAATATGAGTCGGATCGCCGGCGTTTTCAGCGCATAAAATGCTATGTAGCGGTGGAAATCCACGTTGAGGGTGCAGGCGAACCGGTCTGGGGCAATCTGGCGAATGTGGGCCGCGGCGGGTGCCTGGTCGAGACTGCCAGCGCCGTGCCCGCGGGCAAGGCCCTGGAAATCGGGTTGTGGGTGTCGAGCGGCAAGATCTGGGTAAAAGGTGTCATTCTCACCGGGGTCGCGACGCGGAGCGCGTCGTTCGGCGTGCGGGTGAAATTCTCCGAGGCGGAACTGTCGGAAAAAGAACACCTGCGGGAATTTCTCAAGTTTGTCGAGAGCACAGCCCGCAAGTCGCAGAGCGGGAAAGCCTATGTGGCGCAATTAAAGGGCTAAGCCGCTTCTTTTCAGCGAACCTGGTCAGCAACTTTTCCCGCGGTTCGGGTTCATTCCTAATGAGGCAAATCAGGATGGAAATGCCATTGCGCAGAAGCCGATTGCTGGTGGCAGTGGCGTTGCTTGCGGCGGTCGGACTGACCACGCAGTTCGCTCTCGGCCGGAGAAAAGATAAAGCGGCTGATGCTGCACTGCGGATGGATCAACAGAGGCGCGCCGTCCACGCCCTGAACCGGTTGACGTTCGGTCCGCGGCCCGGCGACGTGGAGCGGGTTACCGCGATGGGCGTTGACAAGTGGATCGACCTCGAACTCCATCCCGACAAAATTGATGACTCGGCGCTCGAGGCCAGGCTGGCTCCGTTCCGCACCTTGCGAATGGGGACGAGCGAGATGGTTGAGAATTTTCCTCCCAACCAGTTGATCAAGCAGATCGCTGACGGCAAAGCCTCGCTGCCGCAGGATCCCACGCAGCGCGCAGTTTATGAAACGCAACTGCAGCGCTACGCAGACAAGCAGGAACGCAAAAACAGCGAAGAAGCCGCCAAAACGGTGAGGGTCAGCGACGAACAGAATCCGATTGCCTGTAGAGACGGGGGTTGTCTCGCCTCTGGTGACAGCGCCCAGGCCAACGATCGAGATCCGATGCGGCGGCGCGAAGAACGCCGGTTCGCGATCCTCAAGACGCAGGAACTTCTGGATCTGCCAGCCGACGAGCGCATGAAAGAAATATTGCAAATGTCGCCCGAAGACCGGCGGGCGCTCGCTGCCACGACCAAAGGCGCCAAGGCAGAGGCGTTGCTGGAGGGCATGAGCGCGCAGCAGAAAGAAACGATGCTGGCGCTCAAGAATCCGGAGCAGGTGGTCGTCGATGAATTGATGCAAGCCAAGCTGCTGCGTGCGATCTATAGTGAGCGGCAACTCGACGAAGTAATGACCGACTTCTGGATCAACCACTTCAACGTATTCATCAACAAAGGCGCCGACCGCTACCTGCTCACTAGCTACGAGCGCGACGCGATCCGCCCGCACGTGCTCGGAAAATTCGAAGACCTGCTGGTCGCGACGGCAAAGAGCCCGGCGATGATGTTCTATCTCGACAACTGGCTGAGCGTCGGGCCGGATTCGGAAATCGCGCTCCGCGTCGCACCGCAGAAACGAGGCAAGGGCAAACCGGCGAGCGGCCTGAACGAAAACTACGGCCGCGAGCTAATGGAGTTGCACACGCTCAGCGTCACCGGCGGTTACACGCAGAAAGATGTCACCGAAGTGGCCCAGGTTTTTACGGGATGGACGCTTGATCCGCCGAAAAAAGGCGGTGGCTTCCGCTTCGAGCCGCGCATGCATGAACCCGGAGACAAAATTGTCCTCGGACATCGCATCCAGGAAAACGGCGAGAACGAAGGGCTGGAAGTGCTGCACCTGCTGGCGCACAATCCAAAGACGGCGCACTTTATTTCGCAAAAACTGGCGATGCGATTTGTCTCCGACAATCCTCCGCCGGCGCTGGTCGAACGAATGACGGAAACCTTTCTTAAAAAAGACGGCGACATTCGCGAAGTCTTGCGCGCCATGTTCCAGTCGCCGGAGTTCTGGTCGCCGGACATCTACCGCGCGAAAGTGAAAACGCCGCTCGAGTTCGTGGTCTCGGCCGTACGCGCCAGCGGAGCCGAAGTTGAAGACGCCCGCGCGCTCGTCGGCACGCTCAACAACATGGGCATGGCCCCGTATGGCATGATGCCGCCGACGGGCTACTCGATGAAAGCTGCGACGTGGGTGAACTCCTCGGCGCTTTTGGGGCGCATGAATTTCGCTCTAGGGCTAGCCGCGGGAAGAGTACGGGGAGTAAGAATGGATGCCGTCGGCCTGTTCCCGGCAGCCGCAGCAGAAACCCCATCCGACGCGCAACAGGCGCTGGCGGTCCTGGAGAATTCGCTCCTGTCAGGCGATATTTCCAGGCAAACGCACGATACGATTCGCAAGCAACTGGAAGACCCGACGATCAGCCAGCGGCGACTGGATGATCCCAAGCGTCCGCCAAACGTGGCGGCCATTGCGGGATTGCTTTTGGGATCGCCTGAGTTTCAGAGGAGATAGCTCTCAGCTCTCAGCTATCAGCTCTCAGTTTTTGGGCGCCGATAGCTGAGAACTGATAGCTGAAAGCTGGTTTTTTATGTCCATCACTCGACGCATTTTCTTACGCAACGGCGCGCTGGCTGTAGTGGGCACGACCGCACTGCCGAGTTTTCTAGCGCGCGCGGCCTTTGGCGCGACCGATCCCGGCATTCGCAACAAGCGACTGGTCGTGATCTTCCAGCGCGGCGCGGCCGACGGCCTCAACATCGTTGTGCCCCACGGCGAGGCGAATTATTACGCCATGCGGCCGACCATCAACATTCCGAAGAAATCGGTGCTTGATCTCGATGGCTTTTTCGGATTGCATCCGGCAATGGCGTCTTTCGAGCCGCTCTGGAAACAGAAGCATCTCGCCATCGTGCACGCCGCGGGATCGCCCGACCCCACGCGCTCGCACTTCGATGCACAGGACTTCATGGAATCCGGTACGCCCGGCGTGAAGGTCACCGACGACGGTTGGCTCAATCGCGCGTTGCGGGAACTTCCACCCGACAAGTCAGCCTTCCGGGCCATCGCGCTCGGACCATCGCTGCCGCGCATTCTTTCCGGCAAAGAGCCGGCGGTCGCGGTCAACAACCTGAACGACTTTTCCGTGGGCGGAAAAAATCCCAACGCGGCGCCCATGTCGAACACTTTTGAAGCCATGTACGACCACTCGGTGGACACCGTGTTGCACGGCACAGGGCAGGAAACTTTTGACGCAGTCAAGACCCTGAAGGCCGCCGATCCGGCGCACTACACGCCGGCCGCCAACGCGAATTATCCGAAAGGACGCTTCGGCGACAGCCTGAAGCAACTGGCGCAACTGATCAAAGCAAATCTCGGCGTGCAGGTCGCGTTCGCCGATATCGGCGGGTGGGATCACCACGTCAACGAAGGCAGCACGCAGGGACAGATTGCCAACGTGCTCGGCGATTTCTCGCAATCGATCTCCGCATTCTGGACGGACCTCGGCGACTTGGGAGAAGACACGGTCGTCGTGACCATGTCCGAATTCGGCCGCACGGCGCGCGAAAATGGAAACCGCGGCACGGACCACGGCCACGCCAACGTGATGTTCGTCCTCGGCGGCCCGGTAAAGGGCGGCAAAGTTTACGGACGCTGGCCCGGGCTCGATCAGTCGCAACTCTATGAAGGCCGCGATTTGGCGTTGACGACGGACTTCCGGCTGGTGCTCGGAGAAGTCGTTTCGGGGTATCTGGGAAACAAGGATTTGAAGACGGTGTTTCCGGGATTTGAAGGGCAGCCGGCGCAGTTCGTAAGATTCCTGGGATAGCAACGCTCGCGTAGGGGCGGACGAATTCGTCCGCTCCGCCGGGCGAAAGCCCGGCAGCACTAACTTTCCGTCACAATAGCAACCGATGCCGAACATCCGAGGCGATCTGCACCCGCCATGATCAGGGCACGGGCGGTTTGAAAATCTTTGATGCCCCCGGCAGCCTTGATGCCGACTCGTTCGTTCAATACTTTCCTCATCAACGCCACATCCTCGACCGTTGCTCCGCCCCCGGCAAAGCCGGTGGAGGTTTTTACAAAAGCCGCTCCCGCTCGTTCGGCAAGCAAGCAGCCTAAGACTTTTTGATATACATCGAGCAGGACCATTTCGAGGATCACCTTCACCGGAATCCGCCCAGCCGCCTCAACCACGCCGCGGATGTCGGTGAAAACTGCTTCGTATTCTCCAGACTTCAGGGCGCCAATGGAGATGACCATATCGACTTCGTCAGCGCCCTGCTCGATTACGGCTCTGGTTTCTTCCGCTTTTGTTTTCGAGAGATTTGCCCCTAGAGGAAATCCTACCGGCGCGATGACGGCGCGTCCGGAGCCGGCCAACTGCTGTTTCGCTTCCGCGACGTATACCGGGTTGACGCAAACACCCCGGAATCCGAAGCGCTTTGCCTCTTCACAAAGGCTCACGATAGTGCGTCGCGTCGCTTCCGGCTTCAGGGAAGTATGTTCGATGTATTGTGCGACGTCGCGCGGGTACTCGATCGTCGCCACGCTCGATCGACGCATCGCAGCGATTGGTTGGATAAATGGGATGTGAATGCGATCAAGGTCTTGGGCTGCTTTGACCAGCAGTTCTTCGGTTCCGGCATCGACCGCCATGGAGGGTCATTCTAACGCAAGTGGTAAGACGCAAATCCTTGTTCATCCAACGTCGTTCATCCAATGTCGATCAGCACGTCCCCGCCTTCAATCTTCACCGGATACACCGCAATCTTCGCTCCCGGCGGCCCGGCTTGGCCGGTTTTCGGGTCCCACTCCCAACCATGCCACGGGCAGACCACTTTCCCTCCTGAGATCACGCCCTGGCCGAGCGGGCCTCCGCGATGCAGGCAGATGTTATCCATGGCGCTGATTTCGCCGTTCACGTTGGCGACGCAGATGGTCTTTTCTCCGCAGGGGAATTCTTTGGCTTCGTTCGGACCGGGGAGTTCGGATTGAGCGGCTAATTTGGTGAACATGGCAATCGGAAAAAAGGAAGGATCGCAATCTCAATATAACAACATTTGGCTGCCTAGAGTTTTCTCCGCCACAGCGCCCCGGCGGACCGGACTCCGGCTTTGAGTTTTTCGCGCAGCGGGCGGGCATAGAGCAGGTCGAGGAAGCTTTCCATTTCGCCCATGAGGCCGCCACCGTAGCCGAACCACCAGATCTTTTTTTTGCGTGGAACGATGTCGTGGTCGAGATATTTCTCGCGCACCATTTCTTCGAGGCCCCATCGTCCATGGGTGCGCCCAATGCCACTTGCTTTCATGCCGCCGTGCGGAGCTTCGCTGATGCTGAAGCACGAGACCGCGTCGTTGATCATCACCGTGCCGACGTCGATCTGGCGAGCGAGGCGCTCGCCACGGGCACGATCGCCGGTCCAAACGCTGGCGGCTAATCCGTATTCGGAATCGTTGGCCAGGCGCACGGCCTCGGCATCGTCGCGAAAAGGCGCAATCGGCAATACCGGGCCGAAGGTCTCTTCCTGCATTAAACGCATGTTCTGATCCACGTCGGCCAGCACCGTGGGCGCAAAAAACGTTGGACCGAGCTCGCGCAACCGCGTGCCTCCGGCGAGCACGCGCCCGCCGCGCTGCCGCGCATCTTCTACCTGCGATTCCACCACCCGCACTTGCCGCTCGTGGATCATAGGCCCGATTTCGGTAGCTGCATCCATGCCATTGCCAACACGCAGTTTGCGTGTCTTCTCGCGGCAGGCATCCAGAAAGGCCGGATACAAACTCTGATGCACGTAGCAGCGTTCGACCGACAAACAGGTCTGCCCCGCATTTACGAACGCTCCCCAAACGGCGCCGCTCGACGCGACATCGACGTCGGCGTCTTCAAGCACCAGCATGGGGTCTTTGCCACCGAGCTCCAGCACCAACGGAAGCAGGCGTTCGGCGGCGATTTGGGCAATTCGCCGGCCTGTGCCGACGCTTCCAGTAAAGATCAGTTTGTCGATTGCACTTCCGACCAGCGCCGCCCCGGTCGCGCCCTCGCCCGGAAGCACCTGGAAAATATCGTCAGGAACGCCAGCCTCGCGCAGTAGCACCTGCAGTTCGAGCGCAATGAGCGGCGTCAACTCCGAGGGCTTGAGCACGACGGCGTTTCCCGCAACCAGAGCCGCCAAAGTCTCCGTCGCCGGAATCGAGAAGGGATAATTCCAGGGCGATATGATTCCGATGACGCCATAGGGCTGGTGCAGAATGCGCCCGGACTTGGTTTTCATCACAGGATTACCGTGCGGCAGCTTTTCATCGTGCAGGATCGCAAATGTGTTGTCGATCAGGAATCGCGCCGCATCGAGCACGACCAGAACCTCGGTAAGCAGCGCCTCAACCATGGGCTTGCCTACCTCTTGCGTGATGCGCCGCGCGATGTCGGTCTTACGTGTGAGCAGAATCTGCTGGAAGCGTCGAAGTACGCAGACGCGATTGCGAATGCCCCAGGCATTCCAGTCCGGCTGCGCGGCGTGGGCGCGCGCGACCGCCGCGCGCACTTCGGTTGGGCCGGCGCTATCCAGTTCGCCCAGGACCTCGCCCGTCGCCGGGTTCACCGAGGCGATGCGGGAGACGGCGAATTCGGCGCTGGGGGCCATCTGCGAAGAAGTGTACGCGGGACGGAACGGGTGCGCCAGAGCCTGTTTCTACTTCATGACTTGTCATCCCGAGCGAAGCGAGGGATGACAAAATCGAGGGGTCGAGGAACGGTTCATTCTCATTACGGGGCGTTAAGTCAGTATTCCACCTCGACCAGATACAGTCCGCTGGCGGGCGCGGTTGGCCCCGCCGCTGAGCGCTCCCGCGCTTCGAGGATGCGGCGCAAATCTTCCCGACTCACCGTTCCCTTCCCCACCAACAGAAATGTGCCGACCAGGTTGCGCACCATGTGATGAAGAAATCCGCTGCCGCGCACCGTATAGATCAGTTCTTCGCCTTCGCGCGCCCAACTGGAAGAGAAGATGGTCCGCACGTTATTCGTGCCCAAGTTGCTCGTCCCCAGATTCTCCTCGGCCGCCATGCGTTCCACCCGCTCCGGATCCACCGCCGCGAACGACGTGAAATCGTGCTCGCCCACCACCACGCCGGCGGCCGCGACCATCGCCGATTCCTCCAGCGGATACGGATAATGCCACACATACCGCGCCAGAAGCGGCGGACAGATCGCTCCGCGGTGAATGCGATAGCGATAAGTTTTGGCGCGCGCCGACTTGCGCGCGTGGAACTCAGGCGCGGCCTCGGTAACCTCCAGCACCCGGATCGAAGGCGGCAGAATATCGTTCAGCGCCCGCCGCCAATTTTCGACGGGAATTGCGGACGCGGTCGCAAAACTTGCCACCTGCGCCAGCGCGTGCACGCCCGCGTCGGTTCGACCGGAGCCCTGTGGCAGTACATTTTCCCCGCTCAACCGTCCAATGGCTGAGGCCAGCGCGCCTTGCACGGTCGTCCGGCCGGGCTGCACCTGCCAGCCGGCGAAATCGGCGCCGTCATACGAAAGGATCAGCCTGAGATTACGCACGGTTTTCTTCGAGTCCAACGCTGCCTGAGCGTCAGCGTCAGTATTTGCAAAGTTTTGCGACCGCACTCATCCAGGGTGCGGCGGCATGTCAGCTATACTATTTCACTTACGATCAATTTCTTCACGATTCATGGAAATGGAAATGGAAATGGAAAAGCTTGCTTTTTCCGAGCATGGCACGGGTCGGGGCTGCAAGAGTGAAGATTACAAGGAACTCTTGCCGGTCGTTCTGCGTATTAGCAGGGTGTCAGCAAAGCACGAACCACTACGTCCGTTGCTCTCGAGCCTGGTCGCTTGCGCCTGATCGTTTGAGTGGTAATCATTTGCGTGTAATCAATGGAGATGATGCGAATGCAAAGTTCTACATTGTTGACTGCGTTTCAGCGAGCTGCGGCCCTTTCCCTCGCCGTCGTCTTCCTGGCTGTAATCGTGGCCCCTGCCGGGTGGGCGCAAGATGCCGCGCCCGTACCCAGCGCGCCATCGGCGCAGATGCCCGCCCAAAAGGCGGTGCCATCATCGTCGCAACCATTTGACGTGAAAGAGTACGCGAAACCGCGGTCGCACTTTCCCGACCCGGTTGGCCCGTACCTCCCGCGCCACGTGGAGCCGCCGAACCTGGCCAACACCGCGCGCATTGACCAACTCCTGCACGACGGTAAACTTTATATCTCGATGAACGACGCGGTCGCGCTGGCGCTTGAAAACAACCTCGACATCGCCATCGCCCGTTATAACCTGAATATCGCGGATACTGACGTCTGGCGCACGAAGGCTGGCGCCCCCTTTCTAGGTGTTCCATTCGGTGTTGTGCAGAACACGCCGGGAGGCAGCGTGGGTGGGCTCGGGGGACAAGTCGGCTCGGGCCAGGGTGGAACCTCGGTCGCGGCAGGCGGAGCTGGCGCCGGTGTAGGCGGTCTGGTCGGCTCGACCTTCGGTTTTGGTCCGAACATCACCAGCTTCGATCCCATCCTGACGGGCACGCTCCAGTTCGACCGCCAGGAGATAAACTGCACCTCGCCCTTTTGCGGCAGCAGCCAGAACACGACTACCGCGAATTTTGCCTATACTCAGGGTTTCCAGTGGGGTTCGAATCTGTCCGTCGCCTTCAACAACAGCCGACTGACTTCCAATAACGAATTTAACCAACTGAGTCCATTTCTGAGTTCCAGTTTCCGGGCGCAGGTTACGCAGCACCTGCTCCAGGGCTTCGGCCTCGCCCCGAACCGGCGCTACATTCAGATCGCCAAAAACAACCGCACACTTTCTGATGTCGCTTTCCGCCTGCAAATTATCACCACTGTCGACCAGATCGAAAACATGTATTGGGATCTGGTCTATGCGTACGAGAATGTGAAAGTGCAGCAGGAAAACATCGTCTTCGCGCAGAAGACGCTCTCCGACACCAAAAAACAGGTTGAGATTGGAACGTTGGCGCCCATCGAAGTGGTGCGGTCGCAGAGCACGGTGGCTTCCGATCAGCAAACCTTGACCCTGGCGCTGACCAATCTTCAACGGCAGCAGTTGCTGATGAAGAATGCGCTCAGCCGCACGCTCGTCGACCCCGCACTGGCCGATGCCGAGGTGATTCCCACGTCAATCATGGAGGTACCCGCGGAGGAGCCGGTCGCGCCCACAGAGGAACTGGTCAACGACGCCCTCAGCCATCGTGCTGACCTCGCGGAGGCACGCATCAACCTTACCAATACTGACATTAGCAACAAGGCCATACGCAATGCGTTGCTGCCCAGTCTGGATGCGTTCGCTTACTATCAGGGATCTGGTGTAGGCGGCACTCAGAATCCAGGTTACGTCTGCATTACCGAACCGTCATTTTGCACGGTACCGGGAGGCCCGCCATATGTCGCTGTGCCGCCGACTGGTTATACCGATACGCTGAACCAGTTGATCAATTCGACGGCTCCCGACAAGGGCGTGGGCTTGCAGCTCACTATTCCGTTACGCAACCGCGTGGCGCAAGCGAACCAGGTGCGATCGGAATTCGAATACCGACAGGCGCAGTTACACATTCAACAAATCGAAAATCAGGTACGCATCGAAGTGCGCAACGCGCAGTTTGGTGTGCAGGAGAATCGTGCCAGCGTGGCTTCAGCCCAGGCCGCCGTCGATCTGGCGCGCCAGTCTCTCGACGCCGAACAGAAGAAATACTCTCTCGGAGCATCCACTTCGACGCTGGTGCTGCAAAACCAGGACCAGCTGACCCAATCCGAAGTCACGCTTGTCTCGGCCAAAGCCTATTACGAAAAAGCCCAGCTCGAGCTCGACCGGGCAACCGGGCTTCTGCTGGAGCATGCCAATATCGAAATCGGCGATGCGGAGCGCGGCCAGGTCACGAAAACTCCGAATATTCCGCACGCAGCGGCCCGCCCCGCCGAGCAGCAAATGCCGGCCAGCGCACCGGCGCCACCGCAACAGTAGCGCCGCACGACAGTATTGATCGATGGAGCGCCGGGCGTCCTCGCGAGCCTGCCCTGAGCGAAGTCGAAGGGGCGTTTCGCTTTTGCGGGCGTTTCGCTTTTGCGGGCGTTTCCCTTTTGCGCCGTGTCACCTCTCGCGTATCCTCATTTGCGTATGTTCTCAGCGATCGGACCGTGACTCGCGATGAATGTCCTCATCTTGTTTTCGCATCGCTGGCGCGGAGGCCGAGCGGGCGGCGCTGAAACTCACGCCATAGACCTGATCAAGGGCTTGGCCGCGAAGGGCCACTCCATTGTCTTAATAACCGGCAAAATAGATGATGGATGCCGCCGCAGCCCCGCTGACCGTGTCGCTGCACATTTCGAGCTGCCCTTCCAAACCATCAATCCGTTTGACAAGTCGAAAATCTATCGCCGCTTGGCCGAGATTGCCGTCGAGCATCAAATCGAAATCGTCCATGCCCACCACCAGACCGCAGCCAATTTTGCCGAACTACTCTGGCGGAAGAAACACATTCCGTACGTCGTCACCGTCCACGGCCCTTGGCACAGCGCTCCATTCAAAAAAGCGGACTACAAGGCATTCCGACGACTCATCGCGGTCAGCCACTCCTTGCAGCAGCTTTTGATCAGCCGCTACGGTGTTCCGCCTGAGCACGTACGCACGATCCGCAATGGAGTTGACGCGAGCCGCTTTGCAGGGATTGCCAGCGCCGAGGCCGCGCGCTTCCGATCGGCATTCGGCGTGGGTGCCGATGAGATCGTGCTCACCCTGATCGGCCGCATCGCGAAAGCAAAGGGGCACTTTGACCTGCTCCATGCCCTCAAATTGCTTCCACCGGATCTTCCGTACCGTTGCCTCATCGTCGGCGAAGGCAAGGAGCAAGGCCGCCTCGAACATCTTGCCAAATCGCTTGAGCTCAGCCAGAAGGTGATATTTTGCGGCTACCAATCGAACGTTCCCGTCGTGCTCGCTGCCACGAACATCCTGCTGCTGCCCTCGCACCGTGAGGGTCTGCCACTAGCGATCGTCGAAGCAATGCTCTCCAATGTTCCCGTGATCGCCGCCAGTGTCGGAGGCGTTCCAGAGATCATCACTCACGGCCAAAACGGACTCTTATTCCAGTCGGGCGACATCCGAACTCTGGCCGCGCTAATCCGCCAACTGGCCGGCGACGCGAACTTGAGGCAGCAGCTTGCCCAAGCCGGACACCGCACCGCCGTTGAGCGATTCCTTGTCGGCAGAATGGTGGATGAAACCGGAGCGTATTACGGAGATATCATTGAGGAGTCGACAAGCGGCGCAAACTTCTCATCGACCCATTCGCCGCGCGAACAGTAGAATTAACCTATGTCTCGACTCGTGCGCCGCCTGCTGGGCGAGCGCGTGTACATCAAGTTCAAACCCCTGGGCCATTATCCTGACTACCTCTGGTGGGTGCTGAGGGGCAAGCCGGTGCGCTCGCCTCATCTCCTCAAGCAAAGGACGGTCGCCGAATACGGCCGCCGCTATAACCTGCACTGCCTGGTGGAAACCGGCACCTACTACGGCGAGATGGTCGCAGCGCTGTGCAAACAATTCGATCGTGTCTACTCGATAGAGTTCGACCCCAACCTGGCCGAATATTCGCGTGAGCGCTTCAAGAATTATCCGCAGGTGAAGATTCTCGAGGGCGACAGCGGTGTGCTGGTGCCGCAAGTGGTGGCGCAACTTGATGTGCCGGCCGTTTTCTGGCTCGACGCCGGCTACTATGGAACTGACGTAGCGACCGGCGATCTCAGCCGTCTGCTGACCGAATTGCGCGCCATTCTCTCCAGTCCGGTCAAAGGCCACGTGGTGCTGATGGATGACGCGCGCATGTTTGTAGGAGCGGAAACCAAGTTCACGGCTGCCCAACTCGTCGCGTGGATCGAGCGCGAGTATCCCGACCGCAAAGTAGAAATCGTTCGCGACATTTTCAGAGTCACCCGCAGATAGGCTCCCACTTTGTCCGCAGTTCATCTTTGTCCGCAATTCATCGCAGAAACTCTATTGACGGTTCTTTTCTTGGATCCGAGCAACTTCCCCTGGCGAAACGGGTTTGATCAAAACGAAGCTAATCAGCTTCCGGGTTGGGGTCGAAGCAGCGAACGGTGAGCCGCTCTAACGTGGTTTGGCAGCGTTGACGGGCACCTCATTCATCAAAACCAGCGTTGAACCTTCCACCAACTTAAGGAGACTTATGAAACTTCGCACACGTGTCGTTTTGCAACTTGCAGCTCTATGCTTTGCTCTGGCCGCTTCCAGCTTCGCCGCCAACAATGCTTACCTTTACGTGATCCATGGCATTCCGGGCCGCGATGTTGCCGACAATCTCAACCCCGGCTTTCCAATCGACGTTTTGATTAATGGCGACTGTCTGGTGCGGGATCTAACATTCGGCAACACCAGCGGGCCACTCAGCTTTTCCGCCGGAACCTATGACGTGCAGATCAGTGAGACCAACTCACTGGCGCCCTGCACGAATTCGGCGGTAATCACTTCGCAAGTAACTCTGACTTCGGGGAGCAGCGCGTCGGCAGTGGCTGCTCTCACCACCGGTCAGCCGGCTCTTCTGCAATTCCCGGACGACATGGCTTCGATTGCGCCGGGCAATGCACGGTTCGTCTTTGCGAATTCCGCCGTTGCTCCCGCGCTTCAAGCCACGCTGACCCAGGTGGGCGTGAAGAATCCGAAAACCTTCACCATAACCGCGAACCCCGATGCGGAGGCGGCTATCAGCGTGCCGTACGGTAGCTATCTTATACAGGTTGTCGCTACCGGCAGTACGACCGTATTGACTTCGGAACAGATCGACTTGAGCGATCAGTCTGTGACCTTGAGCTATGCGGCAGGCGAGGACTCCAATAACTCTGTGGGACTGGTAAACCGCGTCGTTCGTGACGTATTCTAGCGAGCGTTGATTCAAAGAATGGGCCGTCTTCGGGCGGCCTTTCTTGCTTCCCCCA
>Ga0302320_10007909_pt1 | contig 23294 bp, 21 predicted proteins | sample Bog_T0_3_FD_202130 | JGI IMG/M metagenome (GOLD analysis project Ga0302320, IMG submission 202130) | Peat permafrost microbial communities from Stordalen Mire near Abisko, Sweden - Bog_T0_3 | ecosystem: Environmental > Terrestrial > Soil > Wetlands > Peat | place: Sweden: Abisko, Stordalen Mire... | reverse complement strand
TCACGCCGGTGGTGCGGTTCCAGGGCAAGGCCCTGGTGGCCATGGTGCCGGAGCTGGCGGGCGTGCCCCTGAAAGCCCTGGGCCCGGCCGTGGGCGATCTGGCCGGGGCCGGGGCGGAGCTCATCCAGGCCATGGACCTTGTGCTGACAGGGTTCTAGATGGTCTTGAAGTCCCGTCCCAGCCAGCCCTTGGCCAGGACCAGCAGGACCGAGGTGAGCATCGCCACCGCCCCGAAGATCAGCCACATGGGCGTGGTGTTGATGGAGCCCTTGGCCGGGTCCGGGCACCAGCGGGCCAGGGCGGCGCCCGAGTAGATGGGGACGAACATCTTGGTGAGGAACCAGGGGAACTGGGCCACGCCCATGTAGGCGCCGGTGCGGCCCTCAGGGGCGATCTCGGCGGCGTACTGGAGGAATCGCGGCTGCCAGATGGCCTCGCCCACGGTCATGACGACGATGAAGGCGAACAGCCCCGGCACCGTGGGCCCCAGGGCCAGGAAGAAGGTGGGCGCGGCCATGAGCGCGGTGCCCAGGATCATCATGGAGTAGACCCGGGTCCGGCTGGTGAGGGCGGCCACCACCGGGCAGAGGATGAAGATCAGCAGGGCGTTCAGGCTGGTGGCGGCCTCGAACCGGGTGCCCACCCAGGTGCCGGCGAAGGCCCGGTTCACGTACTGGGGCAGCACCAGCCAGTTGTAGGCGAACAGGGTCTGCACCGGGACCAGGCAGAAGATGAAGCAGGCGAACTTCGGGTCGGCCAGCGGGTGGTTGCGCAGCCAGTGGCCCACGCCCGCCAGGAGGCCGGCGGGGGCCGCCGCGTCCGGAGCCGCCGGGGCCTCCGCCGGGCCGGCCCCGACGGTGGCGGCGGCCACCGCCTTCCGGCTGAGCAGGATGGCGGAGACCAGAAGCCCGGCCAGGGTGGTGGCGGCGTAGAAGGCGAAGGCGCCCCGGATGTGGTAGCGCTGGCGCAGCGGCGACATGAACGTGGGCAGCCAGGCGCCCAGGTTCATGACGCCGTAGAGCATGGCGAAGCCCATGCCGGCGGTGGCGGGGGTGGTGAACTGGCGCACCGCGGCATAGCCCGCCGGCACGTACATGCCGTAGCCCAGCACCACAAGGAGGATCCCGGCCAAGGCCAGGGCGACGAAGGGGGTGGGCAGCCCGCCCGTGGCCAGGCCCAGGCGCGGCGCCATCGCCAGCAGGACGCGGCCCAGGAACATCAGGGTCAGCGACAGGAGGATGGCCCGGCGCAGGCCCCAGCGGTCGGTGCTGCCTCCGAAGAACAGCATGCTGAGGGTGATGCCCGAGGTGAGCGTGCCCACCATCCAGCCGGCGTGCAGATCGGAGAGCCCGGCGTACTCGTTGAAGTACATGGCCAGGTAGATGAGCATGCCGAAATAGACGAAGCCTTCCACCAGGGTGCTCAGGTAGACCGCCCAGAGCGCCCGGGGGGCCCCCATGAGCCCGGCGAAGGGCTGGATGAGTTCCTGCAAAGGTCCTGATGGCTGCGGATCGGTTGCTGTCATGGGTTTCCTCGAAAAAGGCGTCTGGAAAGGGGATTGAATATTGAAAAACACAATATGCTTTTTCCGGCCCGTCCGCCAGGAAAATTCCGGCGGGGGCCGCCGCCGGCGCAGTACCATCAGCCCCAGGAGAACCCCATGAAGCTGGTGACCTTTCTCAGCCAAGGCCAGGAACGCATCGGCGCGGTGGCGGCCGATGGCCGCATCCTCGACTTCCACGCCGCCGACCCGCGCCTGGCCGTGGACATGCTGACCCTCATCCGCGAGCAGGACGCGCTCATGCCGGTGGCCAGGGCGCTGCTGGCCCGCCCCGGGCCGCTGCTGGATCCGGGCGGGGTCACCCTGCTGGCGCCGGTGCCCCGCCCGGTGGCCATGCGCGACGGCTACGCCTTCCGCCAGCACGTGGCCACCGCCCGCCGCAACCGCGGGCTGGAGATGATCCCGGAGTTCGATCTCTTCCCCGTCACCTACTTCACCAACCACCAGGCGGTCATCGGCCCCGGCCCGCTGGAGGTGCTGGAGCACCACCTGGCGCGGCTGGACTACGAGCTGGAGCTGGCGGTGGTCATCGGCCGGCCCCTGCGCGACTGCACCCTGCAGGAGGCCGACGCCGCCATCTTCGGCTACATGATCATGAACGACTGGAGCGCCCGCGCCCTGCAGATGGAAGAGATGAAGCTTTCCCTGGGGCCCTGCAAGGGCAAGGATTTCGCCACCGGGCTGGGGCCCTGGCTGGTCACCCCGGACGAGCTGCCGCTGGAGGCCACGGCCCAGGGCCGGGTGCTGCGGGCCCGCATGACCTGCGCCGTGAACGGCCAGCTGCTCAGCGACGGCGAGGCCGACAGCATGAACTGGACCTTCGCCCAGATCCTGCAGCGCACCGCCTACGGAGTGCGGCTGAGCCCCGGCGAGGTGCTGGGCAGCGGCACCGTGGGCACCGGCTGCCTGCTGGAGCTCAACGGCTCCAGGGTCACCCACGACCTCTGGCTCCGCCCGGGCGACGTGGTGACCATGGAAGTGGAGGGCCTGGGCCGGCTGGAGAACACCGTGGTCCAGGGCCAGGGCCCGGAGCTCCCGTTCACCCTGGTCAGCCAGGGGCCCAGGAGGCTCCCATGACCTTCCGCACCATCCTGCCCGAACAGCTGGACCCGCTGCAGACCGGCGCCCTGCTCACCGGCGGCGTGGGCCCCCGGCCCATCGCCCTGGCCAGCACCCGTTCCCCGGACGGCGTGCGCAACCTGGCCCCGTTCAGCTTCTTCAATGCCTTCGGCAGCAACCCGCCCATGGTCGCCTTCGCCCCCAACCGCCGGGGCCGGGACGGCACGCTCAAGCACACCTACCTGAACGCCCTCGCCACCGACGAGTTCGTCATCGCCGCGGTGAGCTACGCCATGGTCCAGCAGATGAACGTGACCAGCGCCGAGTACCCCGAAGGAGTGGACGAATTCGTCAAGGCCGGGTTCGGCTCGCTGCCGGCCCTGCGGGTGAAGCCGGACCTGGTGGCGGAATCCCCCTTCCAGATGGAATGCCGGCTGCACAAGGTGGTGGAACTGGGCGCGGGCCCCGGCTCCGGGCTGCTGCTGGTGGGCGAGGTGCTGGCCTTCCACGCCCGGGAGGACTGCTTCGACGGCGCCGCGCTGGATCCCGGGCGGCTGGACCTGGTGGGCCGCAACGGCGGTTCCTGGTACACCCGGGCCTCCGGCGCGGCGCTGTTCGAACTGCCCAAGCCCAAGGGCCGTCCCGTCGGCTACGACGCCCTGCCCGGGCCGCTCCGGGCCAGCCGGATCCTCACCGGCAACGACCTGGGCCGCCTGGCCCACAGCGCCGCGCTGCCCGACCTGGACCAGGCCGGACGCCGCCCCGGCGACCCGGAGGACGCGGAGGGCCTGGAACGGGCCATCCAGCGGGCGCTGGCGGAGGAGGATCTGGCGGAAGCCTGGCGGCTGGTGGGGGTGCGGCTGCGCGTCCGGCTCACCTGAATCCGCGCTTGCGCATGAGCGCCGCGGTGTCCACGTCCCGTCCCCGGAAGGCCCGGAACGCAGCGGCCTGGTCCACCTGGTTGCCCACCGAGAGGATCTCCCGGCGCAGCCGCCCGGCCACGTCCGGGTCCCAGGGGCCCGCGCCTTCCTGGAAGGCCTCCCAGGCGTCGGCGGTGAGGGCGTCGGCCCAGAGGTAGGCGTAGTACCCGGCGGCGTAGGCGTCGCAGGAGAAGATGTGGTTGAACTGGGTGGGCCGGTGGCGCATGGCGATCTCTTCGGGCATGCCCAGCCGGGCCAGCTCCTCCCGCTCGAAGGCGGCGGGGTCGATGGCCTGGTCCCCGGCCAGGTGGAACTTCATGTCGATCATGGCCGAGGCCAGGTACTCCATGGTCTGGAACGCCTGGCTGAAGGTGGACGCCTGCTGGACCTTGCGCACCAGCTCCGCGGGGATGGGCGCGCCGGTGCGCCAGTGCCGGGCGAACCGGTCCAGCAGCTCCGGCGTCAGCAGCCAGTGCTCGTTGAGCTGGGACGGGAACTCCACGAAGTCGCAGGCCACGGCGGTGCCGGACAGGGAAGGGTAGCGCACGTCCGACAGCAGCCCGTGCAGAGCGTGGCCGAACTCGTGGAACAGGGTGACCGCGTCGTCCCAGGAGATCAGCGCCGGCGCGCCGGGGGCGCCGGGCACGAAGTTGGCGTTGTTGGACACGATGGGCGCGATCGAGCGCTCCTGGCGCCGGTAGTTGCTCATCCAGGCGCCGGAGTTCTTGCCGGGCCGGGCGAAGGGGTCGAAGGACCAGAGCCCGGCGGGCCGCCCTTCGGCGTCCGCCACCGCCCAGACCGAGACGTCCGGGTGCTGCGCCGGCAGATCCCGCACCGGGGTGAAGGAGAGCCCGTAGAGCCGGCCCGCGGCCCAGAACATGCCCTCCCGCAGCTGGTCCAGCTGCAGGTAGGGCTGCAGGTCCTCCAGGTCCAGGGCGTATTTCTCCCGTCGCAGCTGCTCCAGGTAGAAGCGGTAGTCCCAGGGGGCGATCCGGAACGCGGCCCCGGACCGGTCGGCCAGGGCCTGGAGTTCCGCCACTTCGGCCCGGACCCGGGCCGCGGCCGGCCGCCACACCGCTTCCATGAGGGCCACCGCCCGCTCCGGAGTCCCGGCCATGGCCGGTTCGATCGACCAGTGGGCGTGGGTGGCGTAGCCCAGCAGCCGGGCCCGCTGGCAGCGCAGGGCGAGGATCTCCGGGATCAGGGCGTTGTTGTCCGTTTCGCCGCCGTGGTCGCCCCGCTGGACGAAGGTCCGCCACACCTGCTCGCGCAGGCCCCGGTGCTCGGCCGAGGCCAGGAACGGCTCCACGGCCGAGCGGGTGTTCTCCACCACCCACCTGCCGGCCAGGCCCTTGGCCTTGGCGGCCCGGGCGGCGGCGGCCCGGAACTCCCCGGCCGTCCCGGCCAGGTCCGCCTCCCGCTCGATGACCGTGTACCGGCCGGTCTCCTCGTCCAGGACATTCTGGCTGAACCGGGTGAACAGCTCGGCCAGCCGCTGGTTGATGGCCTTGACCCGCGCCTTCCCAGGGCCGTCCAGCCTGGCTCCGTGGCGCACGAAATGGGTGTGGTGCAGCCAGGCCAGCCGCTGCTGCTCCGGGCCCAGCCCCGCCCGGTCCCGGTAGACCGCCTCGATCCGCCCGAACAGCCTCGGGTCCTGGACGATCTCGTCGGCGAAGGCGGCCAGCCGGGGCATGACCTCCGCCTCGATGGCGGGCAGGTCGCCCAGCTTGAGGGTGCCGGCGTGCACTTCGAAAAGGGCGCTGACCCGGTCCAGCATCCGGCCGGAGCGCTCCAGGGCCGCGATGGTGTTGCCGAAGGTGGGCGGGCGGGGGTTGTCCTTGATCCGCCGGATCTCCTCCCGCTGGGCGGCCATGGCCCGCTCGAAGGCGGCGGGAAAGGCCGCGGGCACCACCCGGTCCCAGGGCGGCACGCCGCCGTACGGGCCCTTCCAGGGTGCGAGCATGGCCGGGGGCACGGTGCGGGTCGATGGACGTCTGGCCATGGCGTTTCCCTCTGTAAGGCAACATACGCCATGGCCGCCTTTAATTGCAATAAATTAATTATTGTACAGGACCTTCGCCTTTGAACTGAACGTCTTGATCACAGGCTTCCCGGCCACCCGGCCGCCGGCCGCCACCATCAGCTGGCCGCGCTCCATCCCGATGGGATGGGCGAAGGCCTCCAGGATCGCGGGCCGCCCGAGCCGGCAGGGTTCCTGCTCGGCCGCGGCCACCGCGGCCTCGTCCTGGAACCCGCTCCGGCGCTGCTGGCAATGATGATTCATTGCAGGCCAACACGAATAACGCGTTAACGATAGATGCCTATCCATTCCGCCCGATTCTGAAGAACGGCGCGAACCGGGGGTCCCGCAGCAGGGCGTCGGCCATGGGGTCGCGCGGGAGGTAGATCAAGTATTCGCACCGTTCCGCCACCGCCTGCTTCAGGCTGGCCAGGGCCGCTTCCTGGTCGCCCAGCCCGCTGTGCACCGCCGCGAAATAGATGGGGGGGACATAAAGGGCATGCCCCTGCCAGACCGGGGGCGTGCGCAGCTCCTGCAGCATCTTCCGGGCCATGGCCCGATCGCCCTTGCGGGCATAGATGTGGCCCAGCAGCATGGTCAGCCCCGGGGGCTTGCCTGCGGCCTGCCAGACCTTTTCCAGCCCGGCGATGGCCTCGTCGAACCGGCCTTGCTGCTCCAGCGCCCGGCCCAGGTTGACCCAGCCGAGGAGGGAGCCGGAATCCATCTCCAGGGCGGCCCTGGCGGCGGCCTCGGCCTCGGGGAAGCGGCGGGCGAAATAGTAGGTCTCGGCCTGGGCGGTCTTGACGGTGGCGGAGAGGGGGTCCAGCTGCTCGGCCTTGCGCAGTTCGGCCAGGGCCTCCTCGGTGCGGCCCTGGACGTTGAAGTAGAGGGCGAACCACTGGTGGGCGGTGACGCAGTCGGGGTTCAGGAGGATGGCCTTGCGGAAGGACTGCTCGGCTGCGGGCCAGTCCCAGTCGTAGACCAGCTTGAGGTGGGCCAGGGAGGCGTGGGCCTCGGCAAGGTCCGGGTCCAGGGCCAGGGCCTTCAGGACCGTCTGCCGGGCCAGGGGCATGGCCTGGTTGGGGGCCATGGCGCCCATTTCCGCCGAGCCCAGCAGGGCGTAGCAGTCGGCCAGGCCCACCAGGGAAGGGGCGTGGGCGCTGTCCAGGGCCGCGGCCCGCTTGAAGTGCTCCACCGCCCGGAGCAGGTCTCCGGGGGTGCGCTTGTTCCAGAAGAACCGGCCCTTGAGGTAGGCGTCCAGGGCTTCGGGGCTGGCCGGGCCGGCGCGGGCCGGGCGGCGGCCGATGCGCCGGGTGAGGGTGGAGGCGATGGTCCTGGCCACCTCGCTCTGGAGGGCGAGGATGTCCCCGACGCTGCAGTCGTAGCCTTCGTCCCAGACGTGGGTCTCGTCCTGGCCCCGAACCAGGTGCACGGTGATCCGCACCCGGTCCGCGGACCGCCGCACCGTGCCCTCCATGACATAGGCGACCCCCAGTTCCGCGGCGATCTGCCGGGGAGACTTCTGGGTGCGCTTGTAGGAGAGGGAGGAGCCCAGGGCGACGATATGGGAGTCGCTGTCCTGGAGCCGGCCCAGCTGAGTGATCAGCTCTTCGGTGATGCCGTCGCTGAAGTAGTCCTGGGAGGCATCCCCGCTGAGGTTGGCGAAGGGCAGGACGGCCACCGAGGCCTGGCCCTTGGCGGGCGGGCGCCGGAATGGGGCCAGCAGGAAGCCTGTGACCGCCAGGAGCGCCGCCAGGCCGAGCCCCCAGGCAAGGCGGCCCCTGCCGCGCCTGGCCGGGCCGCTGACCGGGAGGGCCTCGCCAGGGTCGTCGGTCGGCGGTACAGCCCTGCCCTCGCGCCAGGCGTGCAGCTCGGCCCGGAAGGCGAACACGCTGCCCTGCTTGTCGTGCTGGTGGCGGTGCACCGGCAGGCCCTCGGTCTTCTCCCAGCGCTGGACGGTGCGGATATCGCGGTCGAGGAAGGCGGCGATGGCCTTCCAGGAGTCCAGCCGCTCATCGGCGGGCACACGGAGCTCCTGGACGTTCTGCATGGGAGGTTCCTGGAATATGGGAACGACTTTAACACCGTTGGAACTCCTCGCGGGCCACCGTACGGGCGGCCGCGACAAAGAGCGACGAGCCCCTGGGGCGCGCTATGCCGCTTGCTGCCGGGGGGAGGGGCGACCCAGATTGGGGCCATCCCGGGCGTCCGGGACCTCGGCCCGCCCGGGCCGTTCCCTCCAGGAGGGCATATGTTCTCTTCGACTTGGAAACACGTTGGCCTGGTGTCCGGCGGGATCCTGCTGCTGGGCTGCACCAGCCCAACCACCACCACCCGGCAGAGCAGCCTGCTGGACTACCTGTCCATCAGCGACCAGACGGCACCCGCGGCCGTGGCCAAGGTCCAGCTGCCGCTGGCGGTGGGGGTCGCCTTCCTGCCGGGCGGCAGCGTCGCCAGCCAGGGGGTCTGGAAGACCGGCGGCAGGACTGAAGCCGTTTTCATCACTGCCCAGGACGAGGCTCAGCTGGCCGCCACAGTCCAGGCCAGGTTTTCCGGCAAGCCCTGGGTGGGCGGCGTCAAGGTGATCCCGTCCTTCTACCTGCGTGAGCGGGGCGGCTTCCCGGACATGGCGAGGGTCGCCGCGCTCAACCGGGTGGACGTCATGATCCTGGTCTCCCTGAACCAGGTCCAGTTCACCAGCCCCAAGTGGTATTCCATGGCCAACTGGACCGGGCTGGGCGCCTACACCATGCGTGGCGACAAGAACGACACCAGCACCTTCATCGACGCCGCGGTGTTCGACGTGGCCAGCTGCAGCCTGCTGTTCCGGGCCACCGGCACCAGCACCGCCAAGGGCAGCGCCACCTGGGCCGGGCGGGAGGAGAAGCTGCGCAAGCAGTCCGTGGCGAGCCTGAACCAGGCGGTGGAGGACCTCTGCGGGCACCTGGACGGGGCGGTGGCCGCCTTCAAGCGGGATGTGCTCAAAGGCCGGCGCAAGGACGTGCGCCTGCTGGACCGCGACGGCATCGCGGTGGCGGACCCGGGCTACGACCCGAATAAAAACTAGGTGGTTCCGGAAGCCCGCTTCAGGCGGGCTTCCAGTTCGCGGCTCGCGGTTTCCAGGCCCTCCGCCAGGGCGGCCAGATCCTCGTCCAGGGCTTCGAGGCCATCGGCGGCATGCGCGGGCAGCGCTTCGATCCCCGCCCGGGCTTCCCTGGCGGACGCCAGGGCAAGCCGGGCGTCTTCAAGGGAATCCTGCATGGTGCTGAACAGCGGGGAGCTGGCATCCTTGGCCGCATGTTCCAGCCCGACCCTGATGTCGGCGGTGCCCTTCTGGACCAGGGTCAGGTGGTCGAAGACCTCGGCCATCAGTCCCAGATTGCGGGAAACCTCGGAGGCCTCGCGCTGCTGGTCCAGGCTGCTCCGGGTCCAGGCCGTCCGCCGGAGGGAACGCTTCCTGGCCTTCTTTTGTTTCAGCAGCTTGTGGCTCACCTCGGCGGTCTGGGCCCTGAGCTTTTCCCAATGGGCTTCCGCGGCCCAGCGGGCGGCTTCCGCCTCCAGCCGCGCCTCCTTCTCCAGGGGGCGGCCGGCGCCGGCCTCGGACTTCCGCGCTTTCTCCAGCGCGCGCCGGGTCTCCTCCAGCTTCTGCCGGGCGTGCTTTTTCTGGGGGGAAAGCTGGGCCATGATCTCCAGCCGGGGTGGCGGCCCGACCGGGACCGGTCTGTTGGCGGAGGGCGAAGGGGAGCCGAAGTAGCGCTGGGTCCTGCCGGCGCGGTCTCCCCTGACCGGCTTGGCCCGCGGCGGGGTCGAAGGCGTGATGTCCCCGAGCGCGGTCCGCTTGCGCTTCGGGCGTGCGGCGGCGGGAGGCCCTGGCTGTTTGGTCTCGGACGGGTCGCCGACGATGGCCCACGTCAGGGGGCCGTGGGGCTGCAGAATCCGCTCCAGGTTCTCCTGGCCCCCGCGGACCGCCCCGAATGTCACCCTGAAGGATCCGCCGGGTTCCTCCCCGGAGCTGGAATGGGTCACCATGATCAGGCAGGCCGAGTCCCCGCCGGCATCCTGGAGGTCCAGCCAGGTGGTGCCGCCGGCTTCCAGCGCGAGACTCACGCCCGCTTCCGCGGCGACCGGGAAGCTGTCCAGGGCCACGAGCCGGCCCTCCGGGTCCCCTGGAGCCCCTTTCTTCAAGGTCCACGGACGGCCTGACACATTCACGAAGGATGCCACCGGCCCGGCGCAGGTCAGGTCCAGGCCGGCAGCCGCGGCGGCGCCGGCCCGTGGGGTCGAGGTGGGCCGATCCATGGCCGAAAGGCCGGATCCAGGGCCCAGCGCCGCAAGGAGCGTCATAAACGAAGCAAAAGAAACTCTTATCATTCCAGCTTGCCCACGGGCACCATGGTCCCATTTTATTAATGGGACATTAACCCTGTAAGTTCCCTAGAGCACCGGCCCCACGGTATAGATGTCCATGGACCGGGTGTAGCCGGTGAGCTCGGCCTTGGTGGGCCGGCCCGAGGCGGCCTGGAGCAGGCTGGCGTAGATGCGCTCCCCCGCCTCGGCCAGGCGGAGGCCGTCGGCCATGCCGCTCACGTCCACGTCCATGTGCTCGGGCAGCTGGGCCCAGGTTCGGCCGTTGCCGGTGATCTTGACCACCGGGACGAAGGGGAAGCCCTGGGGGGCCCCCCGCCCGGTGGTGAAGGCGATGAGGGTGCAGCCGGCCGCGGCCAGCCCGGTGAGCAGCTCGGGCTCCCGGCCGGGCGAATCCATGACCACCAGGCCCTTCACGTCCGGCGCCGCCCCGTACTCGAACACGCCCCGGATGGGGGACCGGCCGGCCTTGGTGATGGCGCCCAGGCTCTTCTCCTCGAGGGTGGTGATGCCGCCCTTGATGTTGCCGCCCGTGGGCTGGCCGCCGCGGATATCGCACCCGCCCGCCTTGGCCCGGGCCTCCATGCGCTCCACCAGGGCGAGGATCTTCCGGGCGATGGAAGGGTCGGCCGCGTGCCCGGCCAGGAGGTGCTCGGCGCCGATGAATTCGGTCACCTCGCCCAGCACCGAGGTGCCGCCGGCCCCCACCAGCAGATCCGAGGCCACGCCCAGGGCGGGGTTGGCGAACAGTCCCGAGGTGGTGTCGGAGCTGCCGCACTTGAGGCCCAGCACCAGCTGGGAGGCGGGGCAGGTCTGCCGCCTCCAGGGGGCCGCCTCGGCCACCAGCTCCTGGGCCAGGGCCCGTCCCCGGGCGATGGCCTTGGAGGCGCCGCCCAGCTCCTGGATCACCACCCGCTCCACCCGCTTGCCGCCGGCCTCGATGGCCCGGGCCACCGCCTCCACCTCCACGCTTTCGCAGCCCAGGCTCACCAGGAGGACGGAGGCCAGGTTCGGGTTCCCGCCCAGCCCGGCCAGGGCGCGGCTGACGGTGGCGATGTCCACCGGCGACTGGCTGCAGCCCTGCTGGTGCATGAAGGCCGCGGTCCCCGGCACCTGCCGCTGGATGGCGTCCGCCACCTCGTTGGCGCAGACCACGGTGGCCAGGATGCCCACCAGGTTGCGGGTCCCGGCGCGCCCGTCCCGGCGCAGGTAGCCCTCGAAGCTGCGTTCATCGGCCATGGCTCTGCTCCAGATGCATCGGCTTAGTCTAGAGTGAAACCTCGGGCTTCGTTAAGGATCGAACATGCCGAAGGGATCAGGGGAACCGGTGGTCACCAGTCTGCTGGCCAACGATCTGTACAAGTTCACCATGTGGCAGGCCCTGCTGCACAGCCATCCGGGGGCCAAGGCCGAGTACGCCTTCCTCTGCCGGAACGAGCCGGCGTTCCCGCTGGCGGAGCTCAAGGGCGAGGTGGAGGCGCAGCTGGACCACCTCTGCACCCTGGCCTTCAGCCAGGGGGAGCTGGACTACCTGCGCGGGCTTCGCTTCATCAAGAGCGATTTCGTCGACTACCTCTCCATCTTCCGGTTCCAGCGCCGCTTCATCCAGGTGGAGGCCAGGGACGGCAGCCTGGTCATCAAGGCGGCCGGCCCCATCGCCCACGTCATGGCGTTCGAAGTGTTCGTGCTCTACATCGTGAACCAGCTCTACTACCGGCGCCTGCCGGCGGGCCCGGAGGTCCTGGAGACGGCCCGCAAGCGCCTGCAGGAGAAGATCCGGCTGATCCGGGCCTACGCCGCGGAGGCGCCGGCTTCGAGCTTCCCTTTCCTGTTCATGGATTTCGGGCTGCGCCGGCGCTACTCCGGGGACTGGCACGAGGAGGTGGTGGGCACCTTCGCCCGGGAACTGCCGGAGCATTTCCGCGGCACCTCCAATGTCTACCTGGCCCGCAAGCTCGGGCTGGTGCCGGCGGGGACCATGGCCCACGAGTACCTGCAGGCCTACCAGGCCTTCGGCTCCCGGCTGCGGGACTTCCAGAAGGCGGCCCTGGAAGCCTGGGTCCAGGAGTACCGCGGCGACCTGGGCACCGCCCTCACCGACGTGGTGGGGATGGACGCCTTCCTGGCCGACTTCGACCTCTACTTCGCCAAGCTGTTCGACGGCCTGCGCCACGATTCCGGCGATCCCATCCGCTGGGGAGACCTGGCCATCGCCCACTACCAGAAGCTCAGGATCGACCCCCGGACCAAGCGCCTGGTCTTTTCCGACGGGCTCAACCTGCCCAGGGCCATCGAGATCCACCGGCACTTCCGGGACCGGATCCCGGCCACCTTCGGCATCGGCACCGACCTCACCAACGACACCCCGCACCGGTCCCTGAACATCGTGATGAAGATGGTCTCATGCGGCGGCCAGCCGGTGGCCAAGCTGTCCGACTCCCCCGGCAAGACCATGTGCGAGGACGCGGGCTTCCTGGCCTACCTGCGGCAGGTGTTCAACCACCCGGAGTGATCACGGCTTTTTCAGGCCGGCGATGAACTGCCTGGCCTGGGCGGCCTGGGGGCTGTCCGGGGCGATCTCGATGACCTTGGACCAGGCCTTGGCGGCGGCGTCGTTGTCCTTCAGGTCCTGGGAATAGACAATGCCCAGGTTGAAGAAGCTCTGGAGGTGCCTGGGGTTGAGCTTGCCGGCCTGCTTGAAGTCGGCCACGGCCTTGTCGAAGGACCCCAGCTGCCGGTACATGACCCCCTGGTCGGTGAGCACGTCGGGGTTGCCGGGCACCAGGGCCAGGGCCTTGGCGTAGGCGTCCACGGCGTTCTGGGCCTGGTGCAGATCGAAGTAGTCGTTGCCCAGGGCGACCCAGGCCTGCTCGTTCTTCGGGTCGGCGGCCACGACCTTCTGGTTGGCCTGGATCCGCCCGGTGACCACCATGGGGTCAGGCCCGGGGGGCATGGTCACGCCCGCCGGGGCGGCGGCGACGGGGGGGGCCTCATCGTTGCCGCGGCCGGCCCCGACGAAGTATCCGCCCAGGAAGCCGGCGAAGACGCCGATCGCGAGGCCTGACAAGAGATTCCGGTTCAAGGGCGCACCTCCGGTCCGAGCTTCATGCCCGGGAGGACCATTCTCCCATGATCTTCATTTGCCCCGGGTCACAGTCACTTCCAGCTGGCCCAGTACTGCTCGTTCTCCACCCCGGCGGCGGCGGCGGTGGCCCGCAGGGGGCGGTGGGTGTCCACCATCACCGCCACTTCATCGGTGCGGTCCTTCAGCCTGGATGCGGCGATGGCCTTGGGGTGGGGGCCGTGGTGGATGCCCTGGGGGTGCCAGGTGACCATCCCCGGGCCGATCCCCTCCCGGCTGAAGAAGTGGCCGGAGGCGTAGAACAGCACCTCGTCGTAGTCGATGTTGGAGTGGAAGAAGGGCACCCGCATGGCCCCCTCCTCCTCCTCGAAGGGGCGGGGCAGGAACGAGCAGATGACCATGTTCCTGCCCAGGAAGGTGCTGTGGGCGCTGGGCGGGAGGTGGTAGCGGGGGCTGATGACCGGGCGGATGTCCTTGACGTTGATCCGCCAGACCGTGAGGTCGCCCTTCCAGCCCACGGCGTCGTTGGGGTTGAATGGATAGAAGACCTTGGTGATCTCCCCCTGGCGCTTGATGTGCACCGCCCACTCCCGGTCGCCTTCCTCGTAGGGCTCCAGCTCGGGGGTGTCGATCATGGCCGGGTCGAACTGGGCGTGGGCGCCCAGCTGGTTGCGGTCCGGGACGGTGATCTCCCCGGCGCTTTCGATCAGGAGGTAGCGCTGGGGCTGGCCGTCGGGCAGGAACCGGTAGGTGGTGCCCCGGGGCAGCACCAGGTAGTCGCCGGTGGCATAGTCCAGGGCGCCGAAGCAGGTTTCCAGCCGGCCGCCTCCGGAATGTATGAAATATACGTCATCACCATCGGCATTGCGGTAGAAGAAGTCCATGGCCTGCGGGGCCACCCATTGCAGGGCCACATCCTCGTTATGGAGAAAACAGACCGGGCTGAAGGCCGGCTCCCGGCTGCCGAACAGCGAGGCCGCCAGGTCCTGGCCCGGGTCCAGCCGGTTCAGGTCGTAGCTGCGCGGGCGCAGCGGCCCCTCGATCCGGGTCCAGGAGGTGACCGGGTGGCGCCGGTAGAGGTGGCTGGTCCGGCCGTAGAAGCCCTGGCGGGCGAACTCCTCCTCGAAGGTGCCAGCGGGCAGGTCTACATGGGCCTGGCGGGCGACCACGCCTTTCCGGAGGGGGAAGAGGGGGGTTTCGTTGTTCAGGCGCATGGGGTCACCGCGGAGGGTCCGCCCAAAGTGTAGCCGCACCCAAAAAGAAAATCGCGATCCAGTCTCAACCCTCCCCCCATTGATCTGTTATGCTCCTGGCCTTGCACGAATGCCTTGCATGGAGGCGATTGGATGCCGAAATCAACTTTTTCCCTGGGTCGGGTGGATCACGGGACGGTTGCGGGAAACCCTCTGGGGCTGGAACGCATCGACCATTTCCAGATGACCGGAACCATCGACCGGCTTGAGCCTCTGTACCGCCGGCTGGGCTTCGCCCGGGTGGCCAGCGGCAAGGCGCCCTGGGGCAGGCTGCTGCACCTGCGCCAGAACCGGATGGATGTGCTCATCCTCGAGGCGGACGACACCCACCGGGCCGGCCAGTATTTCCAGGCGCACGGCGAGGGGGTGTGCGCGCTCAATTTCCAGGTGGATGACCTGGAGGCCGCCCTGGCCCGGGCCCGGCAGGCCGGGGCCAAGGTGATGGTGGAGCCCGAGACCCACCGGCTCGGCAAGGGCACATTGAGGTTCGCGGCCATCAAGGGCGTGGGCGACGTCCTGAACTACCTGGTGGAGCGGCGCGGGGAGCTGGCCGCGTTCTGGCCGGACCTGAAGCCGGATCCGGGCCTGCCCCTGTGCGAGCCGGGGCTGGTGCGGGCCGACCACCTCACCAACAACGTCGGCTCCGGCCAGCTGAACGATCTGGTGGGCTTCTACGAGCGGGTGTTCGGGTTCAATGTGACCCGCACCTTCGACATCCACGGCCAGCTGGGCACCGGCCTGCGTTCCAAGGTGGTGCAGAGCTCCAACAACCGGGTGATCATCCCCATCAACGAGCCCAGCGACCCCAAGAGCCAGATCCAGGAGTTCGTCAAGCGCCACCAGGGCTGCGGCGTGCAGCACATCGCCATGTCCACCAACAACATCATGGAGACCATCCGGATCCTGCAGGCCCAGGGTATCAACTTCCTCAAGGTGCCCGCCACCTACTACGAGCTCCTGCCCGCGCGCATCGAGAAGGGCGGCTACAAGGTTACCGAAAACCTCAAGGACCTGCAGCGGCTGGGCGTCCAGGTGGACGGCGACGAGACCGGGTACCTGCTGCAGATCTTCAGCGAGGACCAGATCGGGCCGCTGTTCTTCGAGATCATCCAGCGCCGCGGCAACATGGGGTTCGGCGAGGGCAACTTCCAGGCGCTGTACGATTCCATCGAGCTGGACCAGAGGCGGCGGGGGGTTCTCTAGCACCGTTGGGTTCCGGTTCGGTTGATTGTCCGTGCTGGGCACAGGGAGCCCGGAGCGAGCTCCGCAACGGCTCCTAGCGGGCGATGAGTTCCGGTATCGCCGACAGCGGCGCCACCCGCTCCGCCACGTACTGGGCGCCGCTGCGCCTGACCACCAGGTGCTGGCCGCCGGGGGCGATGATCCGGATCTCGGGGTCCCGGCTCAGCACCTGGACCATGACCTGGCGCACGACGGCCGATTCGTCGACGATGATGACCTTGATTTCCCTGCCCATGCCGTGCCACCGCGTTCCGGGCCCGGCGCCAGGGGAGCGCCCTGGCCCTGGCGCAAGCCCAGGATGGTGCGCAGGCGGGTCTGCCCGTCGCCGTAGGCATATTCCCCCGGGTCCAGGAAGATCTCCTTCGGCCCTTCATCCGACACGGTACACCGTGGGCCGGACCTGCCTGACCCGGTCGGAGACCCCCATCAGGTTCTCTGAATGGCCCACGATCAGCAGCCCGTGGGGCTGGAGCCTGGGGATCACCGCCTCCACCACCTTGCGCTTCTGGTCGTTCTGGAAATAGATCAGGATGTTGCGCAGGAACACCAGGTCGAACCGGCCCAAGTCCGGGATCGATTCATTCAAGTTCACCTGGGAGAAATGGACCCGCTCCCGCAGCTGCTTGCCGATGAGCATCATCCCGTCGTGGGCGCCCAGGCCCTTGAGGCAGAACCGGTGCAGGTAGTCCTTGGGGATGCCGCCGTTGCGTTCCAGGGGGTAGAGCCCGGCCCGGGCCCGGGCCGGCCCCCGGGTGCTGATGTCGCTGCCGATCACTTCCCACTTGGCGCCGCCCAGCACATCGGCCAGGACCATGGCGATGCTGTAGGCCTCCTCCCCCGATGAGGAGGCGGCGCTCCAGACCCGGAACGGCATGGGCACCGGCCGCAGGCTGGCGATGAAATCCCTCATGATGTGGAAGTGCTCGGGCTCCCGGAAGAAGAAGGTCTCGTTGGTGGTGAGGTGGCTGATGGCCAGCTGGAGCTCTTCGGTTTCCAGCGGGTGGCGGATGATCTTGTAGTAATCGGTGAAGGTCCTGGCCTTGCGCGCCCGCAGCAGGGGGGCCAGTCGGGCGACCAGGAGCGTCTTCTTGAACTCGGAGAGGTGGATGCCGGTGATGCCCCGCAGCAGGGCCTGGAACTGCGCGAATTCGGCGTCGGTGATGGGCGGGGCTGAACTGTCCAGGTTGGGTTCCACGAATGGCTTCCTATTGTTTGATTATGCCCTACTGCTGGGATCACAAGTGGGAACGGTCCTGGCGGAACCAGCCCAGCAGCTGGCCTCCGGGCATGGGCCCGCCCAGGGAGCAGGCCTGGGTCTCGATCCCTTCGGCCACCGTCCTGAGGTGGAAGTCCTTGGCCAGCTCCAGCAGGCTCAAACCGCGCGCTCCGGCCGGTTCACCGGGCCCAGCCCAGGCTGTCCCGCTTGGCGCTCCAGTGGGCCCCCAGCTCCAGTTCCAGGGCCTTCTCGCACAGTTCCAGGGCGCCCGCGAAATCCCCGGCCTCGGTGCGGGCCTGCACCCCCCGCTCCAGGGCGGTGGTGGCCTCCAGGGCCTTGCGGTAGCCGTGGCCCAGGGCCTGCTCCAGATCTGGCAGATGCTTCAGGAAGCCCTGCAGGGCGTCCTCGACCCCCGTCCAGTCCTGCAGCTGGGCCCGGGTCTCGGCCAGCAGGTCATAGGCCGCGGCCTTGGCCGCGTTGGGCAGGCTGTGCTGGCCCTCCATGGTTCGGGTCAGGTACTTGAGGGCGGGGACCGGCCCGGCGATGGCCGCCTCCCGGTATCCGGCCTGGAGGTCGTCCAGGATCTCTTTCAGGTTCTTCTTGACTGGTTCCAGCCGTCGCGCCATGCATACTCCATCCGGCCATGATAGCCTGCCGGGATGAGCGAGCTTCCGGCCTTCGAACGCGACCCCTGCCTCACCCGCCTGGACACCCAGGTGCTGCGCACCGGAGAGGAGGGCGGCCGGCCCTACGCGGTGCTGGCCGACACCCTCTTCTACCCGGAAGGGGGAGGCCAGCCGCCCGACCATGGCTTCCTGGGCGAGGTGGCCGTGCTGGACGTGCAGAAGCGGTCCGGGGAGGTGCGCCACTACCTGGCCGGGCCCGCCGTTCCCGGGCCGGTGAGCTTGCGCCTGGACTGGCCGCGCCGGTTCGACCACATGCAGCAGCACACCGGCCAGCATCTGCTCACCGCCGTGGCCCAGGACCGGCACGGCTGGGCCACCACCGCCTTCCACCTGGGCGAGGCGGTGTCGGACATCGAGCTGGACGCCCCGCGGGTGACCCTGGAGGAGCTGCGCGGGCTGGAGGAGGCGGTGGCCGCGGAGATCCGCCGGGGCCGGCCGGTGACCTGCCGGCGGGTCAAGCCGGAGCAGCTGCCCGGCCTGCCGGTGCGCTCCCGGGGCCTGCCCGAAGGCTTCCAGGGCGACGTGCGGCTGGTGGAGATCCAGGGCCTGGACCTTAACACCTGCGGCGGCACCCACCTGGGCTCCACCGCCGAGCTGGAGTGCCTGTGCCTGCTGGGCACCGAGCCGGTGCGGGGGGGCACCCGGATCTACTATGTGGCGGGCGGGCGCGCCCGGGCCCGGATGGCCGCCCACGAGCAGCGCAGCGCCGAGCTGCGCGCCCTGCTGGGCGCCGCCGACCCGGCGCTGGCCGGCGCGGTGGCGGCCAGGCTGGAGCAGCTGCGGGACCTGGACAAGCGGGTCCGGACGCTGGAGGACGAGCTGGCCGAGGTGCAGATGGCGGCCCTGGCCTCCCGCCCGGAGGCGCTGGTGGAACAGCACTTCGAGGGCAAGGACGCGGCCTTCCTGCAGCGCGCGGCCCGCCAGCTGCTGGCCATGGCGCCGGCCAAGGCCGCCTTCCTCACCGCTGCCCGGGACGGGCAGTGCTTCTTCCTGCTGGCTTCCGGGGAGGCGTCCCAGTTGGAAGCCGCGGCCCTGGGCAAGGAGATCGCCGGGCTGCTGTCCGCCCGGGGCGGCGGCTCAGGCCGGCTGTTCCAGGGCAAGGCCGCGTCCCTGGAGGGACGCGGCCGGGCCCTGGAGAGGCTTCGTGCCTGATGAAGCGTCCGTGCGGGGCACAAGCAGTCGTAACGGAGGAAGCTCCGTTACGACGCTAGAAGTGGTACCGCGCCTGCAGGGCCAGCACGTCGATGCTGTTCTTGTAGGTTCCGGACAGGTTGCCCCGGAAGAAGGCGGGGTTGGTCGGATCGGTGCCGCCCTGGAGGTTGACGCTGGAATCCTTGCAGAACAGGTGGCTGTAGCCCGCGTCCACTCCGAACCGCTTGGTGAACTGGTAGCTCACGCCGCCCGATACCCAGGTCCGGTCCGCGTCGGGGATCCGGGGATTGCGGGTGGAGTCAGGCACCGGGGTCTTGTCCAGGGCCAGGCCGGCCCGGTAGGTCCACGGGCCTTCCGGGTGGCAGGTGGCGCCCACGGCGATGAACAGGGCGTCCTTCCAGTTTTCCACGATGTAGTTGTCGGGCTGTGCGGCGGAGTTGGCGAACTTCACCCGCAGTTCCTTGAACGAGGACCACTGGGTCTGGGAAATCTCCACCGCCAGGGAGAAGGTGCTGGAGACGTCGTAGATCATGCCCGCGGAGATGGTGGCGGGCAGCACCAGGAGGGCCGAGGCGGAACTGTTGGCGGTGGCGGCCTGGAGGCCTGCGACGAGACCCTGGGCGGTGGGGGAATCGCCGTTGGCCTCCAACACGCCGGCCAGCCCGGCCTGAATGGAGGCGGGGAGCGTGAAGGTGGCGGTGCCCTTGATGGTCTCCCTGATTTCGGACTGGTAGCCCATGCCGAAGTGGAGGGTCTTGGAGGGCTCGAAGATCAGGCCGAGCCTGTAGCCGTAGGCCCAGGAACTGCCCTGGACGTCCACGGAGCCGTCCGCGCCGCCGGGGGCGATCCCGGGGTTGACGAGGCCGAGCTGCTGGATCAAGCCAGCAGCCTGGTAACCCAAGTCAACGCCCTGGCTCAGCTCGGCCTTGGCCCGCCGGGCCACGAGGGCGAAGCCCGCCGACCATTTCGGGTCCAGCTTGTAGGCCACCGAGGGGGCGATGTCCAGGGTCTCCAGGTGGGACTTGAGGGCCTGGTAGCGGCCCATCCAGCCGGAGTCGTAGTTGGTGGTGAGGCCGAACGGGACGTTGACCGCGAGGCCCAGCTTGAGGTCGGGGTTCACGGTCCACATGCCGTACAGGGTGGGGCTGATGGCGCTGGAGGCGATGTTGCCGGTGCTGCTGGGCCCGGAGATGGCGCCGGCCCCTCCGGACCGGCTGGCGGCGCCATTGCTGAACTTGGAGTCAGGGGCGATCCCGGTGAGGCCGAACTGCAGCTGGTTGCCGTCGTAGCGCATCATGGCCGCGGGGTTGAAGAACATGCTGCTGATGTCCGAACCGCCGGCCGAGATCCCGGCGTAGGCGTTGCCCTGGCCGCTGCCGCTCTGGTCCCGCAGCTGGAAGCCGGAAGCCGCGGCCTGGGGCGCCGCCGCCAGCAGGAGCGCCAGGCAGGATAGGGGAAGGTAGACGCGCGCATACCTAATCATCATTAACTGCTCCTTTAATGAGAGTGATCCTGAGGTCCAGCCTTCCTTTGAGAACCGTTCACAATAACAAATCGGCCCGCACAAATGTTTTTTTTCACCAACATCCACTCTTTCTAAGTGACCCCCGGTCACTATGATCTAGGACAATGAGATCAACCATGCGCCGTGCCTACCTTCCCGAAGAGAAAGCGTCCAGGCGCCAGGCCATCCTGGTGGGCGCCCTGCAGCTGTTCCGGGAGACCCCGTACCCGGATCTGCGCATGACCGATCTGGCCCAGCGCCTGGGGCTGGGCAAGGGGACCCTGTACCTGTACTTCCCCACCAAGGAGTCGCTGTTCCTGGCGGTGCTGCAGGCGGAGATGGGGGCCTGGTTCGAGCAGGCGGCCCGGGCCCTGGAGGTCACCCCGGTGGGCAGCGACCCTGCCGCCGTGGCCAACGGGCTGGTGCGCGAGCTGATGCGGCGGCCGCTGCTGCCGGGGCTGCAGGCCCTGCTGCACGGAGTGCTGGAGCGGAACATTCCGGAGGCCGAGGCCCACGGCTTCGCCCGCTTCCTCCAGGCCGGGGTGGTGAAGGTGGGGGAGCGGCTGGAGCGGGTGCTGCCCAGGCTGGCCCGGGGCGCGGGGCCGCTCTACCTGATCCGCTTCCACGGCCTGGTGATCGGCACCCAGCTCATGTCCGCGCGCCCCCCCGGGGTGCGCGCGGCCCTGCAGGACCCGGACATGGCCCTGTTCGATTTCGAGTTCGAGGCCGTCCTGCGCGGCACCGCGGTGGATCTGCTGCTGGGCATGCTGGGATGATATCGCGATGGGGGGACCGCGCGGTCGCTGCGCTCCCTCTCCGTCCCCCCAAACCCCCACGCCATGGCCGGGCAGAGCCCGGTCATGGCGCCTAGCTGGCCCGGGCGCGTTCCAGGGCCAGGATGGCGCGCTTGCGCTCCGGCCCCCAGTGGTAGTCGCCCAGTGCCCCGCTGGCCTGGATCACCCGGTGGCAGGGGATCAGGTAGCCCACGGGGTTCTGGCCCACGGCGGTGCCCACGGCCCTGCTGGCTGCGGGCTCGCCCATCTGCCGGGCCAGGTCGCCGTAGGCCAGCACCCGGCCTTCGGGGATGCGCAGCAGCGCTTCCCAGACCCGGAGCTGGAACGGGGTGCCCTTGAGGGCCAGGGCCAGGGGCTGGGGCGCCTCGCCCCGGAGCCTTTGCTCCAGGGCCGCGATGGACGGCTGCAGCGCCCGCGGGTCATGGCGGAACCGGGCCCTCGGCCAGCGCGCTTCCAGCTCGGCCAGGGCCTGGCCGGGATCCGCTTCCGCCATGAAGGACAGGGCGCACAGCCGGCCCTCCAGGGCGGCCAGGAGCGCCGGGCCGAACGGGGTCTCGGCCACCGCCCAGTCCAGGGTCAGGCCCTCGGCGCGCAGCTTGAACTGGCCGGGGGTCATGCGCTCGATGGTCACGAACAGGTCGTGCAGCCGGCTCGGGCTGGACAGCCCCAGCTCCAGGCTCGCCTCCAGCACCGACCGGGATTCCAGCAGCAGCCCCTTGGCCTCGCGCAGGGTGAGGTACTGCAGGAACCGCTTGGGGCTGATGCCGGCCCACTTCTGGAAGATCCGCTGGAAGTGGAATTCGCTCACTCCCGCCTGGGCCGCCACCTCGCCCAGGGACGGCTGTTCCCGGGCCTGGGCGCAGAGAAACCGGATCGCCTGGGCCACGCGGCTGAAATCGCTCTGGGACATGAACTCCCCCCTTGAACCCAGGTTGCGGCCCCCGGGCCCCGGGCTCAATCCGATTCTTGCTGGACCTGATGGTGCTTCAGGATGCCGGGACGATCTCGCGCTGGAAGACCTCGCCCAGGGACGCGCCCAGGGGGATGAGCCGGGGGGCCTTGAGGCAGGGGCTGACCCGGCCGTGGGCCCACTCGGTGAGGCGGTACAGGGTGGCGAAGTGGAAGCCCGGCGAGGCGGCGCCCTGGCCCGCCACCAGCTCGCTGCCCCGGCGCACATTGTCGGCCATCCAGGGGGGCAGGGACAGGTGGTAGGGATTGCGCACCACTTCGCCCTTGTGGAAAGACACCGCCGCCACCAGGTCAGCCACGTCCTCGGGGCTGGATTCCACCATCAGGTTGGGATTCTCCATGGCCCGCCAGTACTCGGTCTCCACCAGCTTGCAGCGGAAGTTGGGCCCCAGGGTGCGCAGGGCGTCCATGATCAGGTAGTGAGTGCCGATGTGGGTGCTGTGGAAGTCCTGGTCGTGGGGCAGGAAGATCACCGAGGCCCGGTGGTAGGCGATGATCTGGGCGATGACCGCCACCGCGTCCTCCCAGATCCCCGGCTTCTGGTCCCGGGTCCTGGGATTGATGTGGGTCAGCCCGTTGGGGCGGGTGGTGATCACCTCGAAACCCAGGAAATGGCAGGCGCCGCGCATCTCTTCCAGCCGCGCCGGCTGGCGGTCCACCCGGCTGCCCTGGGTCACGGCCACCGCCGACACCCGGTAGCTCAGCTCCCGGCGCAGGCGCAGCGGCAGCCCGCCCAGGATGCTCTCGTCGTCCGGGTGCGGAGCGAACAGCAGCGCCCGCGGCGCGTTGTCCAGCAGGCGGGGGACGGCGGCGGGCGGAATCCCGCCCAGGGGGACCTCCCGAGTCTCATCCAGCAGCCGCACGAACTCGTTCACGAAATGGTTGTATGGATGACTCACGGAATCACTCCTGATTATTCATGGCTATCCATCCTAAGCCAGACTGCTTTAGGTGTCTTGGGTTTTATGGAGGGGGCCGGTCCCCGGGCGGTGGTCCGATGGTCCGCTTGTGTCAATTGTCACGAAGGACCGGGAAATATGCGGGAAGATAACTACAATAAGGGAGCTGCAGGTATTTACAAGCTTGAGCGGGAGTCCAGACCAACTGTGGGTGGCCTTCCCCCAACCGAACAACCGGATCCCAGGAGGACGCTGGATGGACACCAAGGCAAAGAAGGAAATGCTGGAGCAACTGCGCAAGGACGCCTTCCTCGGCGGCGGCGCGGACCGGATCGAGGCCCAGCACGCCAAGGGCAAGATGACCGCCCGGGAGCGCATCGAGGCCTTGGCCGACCCGGGCTCGTTCCGGGAACTGGACGCCTTCGTCACCCACCGCACCCACGATTTCGAGATGGACAAGAAGTTCTTCCTGGGCGACAGCGTCGTCACCGGCTGGGCCACCGTCGAGGGCCGCCCGGTCTACCTGTTCAGCCAGGACTTCACCGTCCTGGGCGGGTCCCTTGGCGAAGTGC
>Ga0302320_10007908_pt1 | contig 23295 bp, 21 predicted proteins | sample Bog_T0_3_FD_202130 | JGI IMG/M metagenome (GOLD analysis project Ga0302320, IMG submission 202130) | Peat permafrost microbial communities from Stordalen Mire near Abisko, Sweden - Bog_T0_3 | ecosystem: Environmental > Terrestrial > Soil > Wetlands > Peat | place: Sweden: Abisko, Stordalen Mire... | reverse complement strand
CGCCCGCCAGCTTTTCAAGCTGACCGTGGTGGACGGCACGGTCTCGCCCGAACGCGTGACCGGGGTCCTCGAATTCGTCGAAAAGACCCGCCCGGCCAATCCGGTCATGGTCCTGCGCGCCTACCGCCGCCTGGTGGCGGCGGAACTCGGCCGCGGCCAGGCCGTGGTCGAGCACGCCGGCGCCGTGACCAAGGCGATGCTGGAGCAAATCGCCGCCGCCCTGACGCAAAAGTACCACCGGCCCGTTACTGCCACCGCCCGGGCAAATCCGGCCCTGCTCGGCGGCCTGCGCGTCCACATCGGCGATGATGTCTACGAGTCCTCCCTCGCCAACCAACTCGCCACCCTGGCCGCCTCCCTGTAATTTCCACCCCCCTGCGTTTCCCGACTTTAAATATCCGCTGCCCATGAGCACCGCTCTCGAACAAATCGAACAACAGATCGCCAAGCTTTCCTCCAAGGCGATCAAGAAGAATACCGGCACCATCCGCACCATCGCCGACGGCGTCGCCAAAATCGACGGCCTCTCCGACGTGATGTACAACGAGATGGTGCAGTTCCCGGGCGGGGCGATCGGCATCGCGCTCAATCTCGAAGAGGACGAGGTCGGCTGCGTCATTTTGGGCGACGTCGCCCAGCTGAAGGAAGGCGACGAAGTCACCACCACCGGCAAGCTTCTCTCCGTCCCCGTCGGCAAGGCCCTCCTCGGCCGCGCCGTCGACGCCCTGGGCCAGCCGATCGACGGCAAGGGCCCGATCGATTCGAAGGAGACCTATCCGGTCGAGCGGATCGCCCCCGGCATCATCGTCCGCAAGTCCGTCACCCAGCCGCTCTTCACCGGCATCATGGCGATCGACTCCATGATCCCGATCGGCCGCGGCCAGCGCGAATTGATCATCGGCGATCGCGGCACGGGCAAGACGACCATCACGGTCGACACCATCATCAACCAGGCCAAGATCAACAAGGTCGGCCTGGCCTCGGGCGATCCCAAGTTCCGCCCGGTCTACTCCATCTACGTCGCGATCGGACAGAAGAATTCCAACGTCGTCCGCACCATGTCCGCTCTCGAGGCGGCCGGCGCCCTGGAATACACCGTCATCGTCGCCGCCACCGCCGCGGACAATCCCGCCAACCAGTACATCGCCCCCTACTCCGGGGCGGCCATGGGCGAGTGGTTCATGGAAAACGGCATGGATGCCCTGATCGTCTATGACGATCTCTCCAAGCACGCCGTCGCCTACCGCCAGATCTCGCTGATTCTGAAGCGCCCCTCCGGCCGCGAAGCCTATCCCGGCGACGTGTTCTACCTCCACAGCCGCCTGCTCGAGCGCGCCGCCCGCTTGGACGGCAAGGGTTCGCTCACCGCCCTGCCCATCATCGAGACCCTGGCCGGCGACGTCTCCGCCTACATCCCGACCAATGTCATCTCGATCACCGATGGCCAGATCTTCCTCGAGACCGACCTCTTCAACCAGGGCATCCGCCCCGCCGTCTCGGTCGGCCTCTCCGTCTCGCGCGTCGGCTCGGCCGCGCAGATCAAGGCCACCAAGCAGGTCGGCGGCAAATTGAAGGGCGAACTGGCCCAGTTCCGCGAACTGGCCGCCTTCGCCCAGTTCGGCTCCGATCTCGACGCCAAGACCAAGTCCCAGCTCGACCGCGGTTCCCGCATCGTCGAACTCTTCAAGCAGCCCGCCTTCAGCCCGATCCCAATCGAGCTCCAGGTCGCGACCCTCTGGGCGATGCAGAAGGGCTACTATGACGGGCTCGACCTGAAGAAAGTGACCGCCGCCGCCGCCGCGCTGCGCGAATTCCTCGCCAGCCGCAACGACGCCCTGCTGACCAAGATCCGCACCAAGGCCGCGCTCGACGCGGACCTGGAAGGCGAACTCAAGGCCGCCCTGGAAACCTGGAAGGCCACCTTCTCCGCCTAAGCCCAGCCGCTCGTTGTCTCTGCGTAGCCTGAACTGAGTATGCCTTCCACGCGCGATATCCGCCGCCGAATCAAATCGGTCAAGAACACCCGCCAGATCACCAAGGCGATGGAGCTGGTGGCGGCGTCGAAGATGAAGAAGGCGCAACAGGCCGCCCTGGCCGGGCGCCCCTACGCCAATCTCATGGCCAGCATGCTCGCGGCCCTGACACGGCGGGTCGACGAATCCTTCCATCCCTTCCTAGTCGAGCGCCCGGTCAAGACCCGCGGCATCCTCTTGGTCACGACCGACAAGGGCCTGGCCGGTCCGCTTAACGCCAACCTGTTCAAGCTGGTGACGGAGATCAAAACCCCGGCAAAATTCACGGTCATCGGCCGCAAGGGCGCGCAATTCCTCGCCCGCACCCACCGCGACCTGGTGGCGGACTTCCCGGTCCATGACCGCGTGCCCTTCGCCGAGGTCAAGGTCATCGCCGAATTCATGGTCAAGCAGTACCTCGAGGGCACGATCGACACGATCGAAGTCATCTATCCCCGTTTCAAGAACACCTTGGTGCAAGAGTCGCGGGTGCGGCCCGTCCTCCCGTTGCACAACGTCAAAGAGTTTATCGCCGGCTTGGCCGAAGACAGCACCACCGCCATGGAGAGCGTGCCGGACGACAATCGCGAGGTCCTGTTCGAGCCCGATGTCCACCAGGTGCTGGAGGCCCTGCTGCCCTATTACGTCAACCGCCAGATCCATCAATTCGTCCTTTCGGCCAAGGCCTCGGAGCACAGCGCCCGGATGGTGGCGATGAAGACGGCCAAGGACAACGCCACCACCCTCCTCGGCGACCTCACTCTGGAATACAACAAGGCGCGCCAAGCCGCCATCACCCAAGAAATTCTCGAAATCGCCGCCGCCCAATTCGCGACGGCGTAACCCCTCATCCCTATTTCATGAAAAACTCCGGTAAAATCGTCCAAGTCATCGGCCCGGTCGTCGATGTGCAATTCGCCGAAAACGCCATCCCGCCCATTTACCAGGCGCTCACGATCGAGTTCGAGGTCAGCGGCAAGGTGGAAATGCTGACGCTGGAGATCCAACAGCATCTCGGCGCCGGCCGGGTCCGCGCCATCGCCATGTCCTCCTCCGAAGGCCTGAAGCGCGGCATGACCGCCTTCGACACCGGCGCTCCCATCTCGGTCCCAGTCGGCGCCGGCGTCTTGGGCCGCATCTTTGACGTCACCGGCACCCCGGTGGACGGCCGCGGTCCGGTCAACGCCGACAAGTACTATCCCATCCACCGCCCGGCCCCCGCCCTGGTCGACCAAGAGACCAAGGCCGAGATCCTCGAAACCGGCATCAAGGTCATCGATCTGATCTGCCCCTTCATCAAAGGCGGCAAAGCCGGGGCCTTCGGCGGCGCCGGCGTGGGCAAGACCGTCGTCATTCTGGAGCTGATCAACAACATCGCCAAGGCCCACGGCGGCTACTCCGTCTTCGCCGGCGTCGGCGAGCGCTCGCGCGAGGGCAACGATCTTTACCATGAAATGTCGGAAGCCGGGGTCATCGACCAGAAGGACCTTTCCAAGTCCAAGGTCGCCCTGGTCTACGGCCAGATGAACGAGCCCCCCGGGGCCCGTATGCGCGTCGCCCTCTCCGCCCTGGCCATGACCGAGTATTTCCGCGACGAGAAGAACCAGGACGTACTGCTCTTCATCGACAATATCTTCCGCTTCTCCCAGGCCGGTTCCGAAGTGTCGGCCCTCCTCGGCCGCTCGCCCTCGGCCGTCGGCTATCAGCCCACCCTGGCTAATGAGATGGGCCTCCTCCAGGAGCGCATCACCTCGACCAAGAAGGGTTCGATCACCTCCGTCCAGGCGGTCTATGTGCCGGCCGACGATTTGACCGACCCGGCCCCGGCCAACACCTTCGCCCACCTGGACTCCACCATCGTGCTGGAGCGCTCGATCGCCGAACTGGGCATCTATCCCGCCGTCGATCCGCTCGCCTCCGTTTCGAAGGCGCTCGAGCCCTCGATCGTCGGCCAGGAGCACTACCAGGTTGCCCGCGAAGTGCAGCGCGTGCTGCAGCGCTACAAGGATCTGCAGGACATCATCGCCATCCTCGGCTTGGACGAGCTCTCGCCCGACGACAAGCTGACCGTCTACCGCGCCCGCAAGATCCAGCGCTTCCTCTCTCAGCCCTTCGCCGTGGCCGAAGTCTTTACCGGCACCCCGGGCAAGTACGTCCCAGTCAAGGAAACCGTTCGCGGCTTCAAGGCCATCCTCGACGGCACCCTCGACGACGTTCCGGAAGGCGACTTCTACATGAAGGGTGGCATCGACGAAGTCCGCGGCACGGCCAAGAAGTAAGGCCGCCCTCCCGGACGCCCCCGCTCTCATGTCCCTCACTCTCGAAATCGTCACGCCCGAGGCCCGGGTCTATTCCGACACCGTCGAGTCGGTCGTGATTCCCACGACCAGCGGCGAGGTCGGCATCCTGCCCGGTCACATTCCTCTGCTGACCCAGGTGGATCACGGCGAACTACGCGTGACCAAGGGCGGGAAGACGCTGACCCTCGCGGTCGCCGGCGGCTTCGCCCAGATCCAGGGCGACAAGGTTTCGGTCCTGGCGGAAAGTGCCATCACCGAGGAGAAGATCGACGAGCACGCCGTCGAAGCGGCCCTAAAGCGCGCCGAAGAGGATTTGAAGGGCAAGGAAGGCCTGGAGCCGGCGGAAATCGAGCGCTTGGAGTCCGTCGTCCGTTTCGCGGTCGCCCAATTGGGCATCAAGCGCCGCCATCATTGATTCCCGCCTCCGCGCGGCGGTGGGGGAACCGGGATCGCTCAGCGCGGCGGCGGAATTCTTTCCGGGCTCATGCCCGTCCGCACCTTGATCAGGGCGCAGACTTCCGGGACATACATCCGGGTCTCGGCCGGCAGGCTCGCTGCAATCCCGGCATAGTCCCGGGCATGGCCGGCCTTGAGCGCCCGGCCGATCCGGCCCTCGCCCGCGTTGTAGGCCGCGAACGCCAGCGGCCAGGAGCCGAATTTTTCGTCCAGCGCCCGCAATTGCCGCGCCGCGGCATGGGCCGACTTGGCCGGATCGATGCGGTCATCGGGCAGGAAGGTGCTGAGCCCGAGGTCATGGGCCGTGCCGGATTTGAGCTGGAACAATCCCTTGGCGCCGGCCGGGCTTTGCGCCCGCGGATCGAGGGAAGATTCCACCTCCGCCAGCCAGGCCAGTTCCGGCGGCACGCCTTCGTCGACGAAGGCGGAGCGGAGGCGGGGCATGAGTTCGGGGGCGTTCCGGGGCATGGGCCGGGAGCGCAGGCGTTGCAGCCAGCGATCGTAGTAGGGAATGTCGACGGATCCAGGCGGCGGTGGATGGCCGAAGGCGGGACCGGGGACCGGGCGAACCGGCACCGGGGCCGGCAGCCGGGTAATTTGGCGGGCTTCGTCCATTTCCTCCAAGCGGGCGGTCAGCCAGGAGGCGTAGTCGGACAACTCCGGCTGATTCTGCAGCAGGGCCAGAACCGCGCGGGCCTGGGGTTCATAGGCCGCGATCGCCTGGAAGTCCCCGGTTTCCAGCGTCCGCTGCAGCCGGGCGAAAAACTCGTCGAATTGCTGGCGGGAGGGGAAATCGACCTGCTCCTTGACCTCCGGTGGGGCCAGTTGGTCAAAGAGCTCCTTGCCGGCCTGATAGAGGTCGGGGTCGGCCGCCGGGGCCGCGGCGGGAGCGGCCGGCTCGGCGCCGGACACCAAGACGGCCGCCGCCAGAGCGCCAAAGGGAATGAGCCAGCGAAGCATGGGGGGAGAAACCAGTCCACTATGTCCCAATCTTGGCCCAGAAGCCAGAGCGCGACCGACTCGGAAGAAATTTGACCCTGGCGCGGAGGCGTCTAGGTAAGACCTTCCTCCCTTTCCGTCCCTCTCCGCTTGAACCGCGTCTTCATCAAAACCTACGGCTGTCAGATGAACGCCCGCGACAGCGAGGCGGTCGCCGCCATGCTCCGCAATCGCGGGTACCGGATCGTGGCCTCGGAGGAAAATTGCGACATCCTGCTCCTGAACACCTGCAGTGTGCGTGATGCGGCGGAGCAAAAGGCGATCGGCAAGGCCGGCTACGTCCAAGCGCACAAGCGCAAGAACCCCGATTTCGTCCTGGGGATTTTGGGCTGCATGGCGCAGAACCGGGGCGCCAGCCTGCTCGACCGCCTGCCCGACGTGGACCTGATCGTCGGCACCCAGAAATTTCACCGGGTGCCCGACTACTTGGATAATTTGCGCGCCGCCCGGGAGGCCGGCGCACCCATCGCCGAGGCCATCGTCGACATCGGCGAGGAGGCCGGCTCGCAGAACACGATCCGCGATCACTTGGACAGCGAGGAAATCTCGGTCAGCGCCTTCGTCTCCATCCAGCAGGGCTGCGACATGAACTGCGCCTTCTGCATCGTGCCCAAGACCCGGGGCGACGAGCGCTCCCGGCCGCTGGCAGACATCGTGGCCGAATGCCGGGCCTTGGTGGAAAAAGGGGTGAAGGAAATCACTCTCCTCGGGCAAATCGTCACCAGTTACGGCCGGAATTCCCCCGACCGGGCTGGCTCGCCCTTCGTCCGACTCCTCGAAGCGGTGCACGCGATCGACGGGCTGGAGCGGATCCGCTTCACCTCGCCCCATCCCAGCGGCTTCCGCCAGGACCTGATCGAGGCCTACGGCCGGCTGCCCAAACTGTGCGAATACGTGCACCTGCCGATGCAATCGGGCAGCGACCGCATTCTCCGGGCGATGAAGCGGCCGTATTCCCGGGAGCGCTATTTGGCGATCGTAGCGGCACTCCGCGCCGTCCGCCCCGACATGTATTTCTCCACCGACGTCATCGTCGGCTTTCCCGGCGAGACCGATGAGGACTTCGAAGCCACCCGCACCCTCTTCGAGGCGGTCAACTACGACATGGCCTACGTCTTCAAATACTCCATCCGGACCGGCACCCCGGCCGCGACCATGCCCGGCCAGGTTTCCGCCGAGGTCATGGAGGAGCGCAATCGCATCCTGCTCGGGGCCTTGGAGCGCAATTCGGTTCGGCGCAACCAGACCCTGCTCGGCACCACCCAGGAGGTGCTGGTGGAGGGCCGGGACCAGACCGGCGAGCGTTTCACCGGGCGGACCCGGGGCAACCGCGTCACCGTCTTCGACGCCGCCCCCCGCTTGATCGGCTCTCTCCTGCCATTGCAAATCACCCGCGCGACCGTCAGTACTCTGTACGGTGAACTGGCGGTCGCTCTCACCTGAGCGCTCCGCCGCCGCCTTCCTTCAATGTCGCTGACCGCCGCCACGCTTATTCCCGGATTGATCCTCCTCCTGCTCGGCCTGCCGCTCCTGGCCGCCGGCGCGACCGTGACCGCCGGCCTCCAGGCTTTTCCCCGGTCAAAAAACGCGAGCTTCGTGTGCTTCGGGGCGGGTGCGGCCTGGTTCCTCTACCATATCTGGAATCTCTCCCCCGCGGACTTCGGCGACTACCGCGTCGCCCTCTTCATCGGCTTCACCCTCATCGCCATCCTGGCTTTCAAGTGCGTGCCGGACTTTCTGGCCGTGCGCGGGGTGTGCATCCTCGCTCTCCTCGGCGCCATGCCCCTGCTCGACGCCGCCTACATGCAATACACCCATCCCCAGCGGCTCTGGATGGTCAGCCTGGTCTATCTCGTCATCGTCCTCGCGCTCTGGATCGGCACCCAGCCCTGGCGCTTGCGCGACTTTCTGGGCTGGCTGCTCGCCCGGCCGGGGCGCCCGCGTTGCCTCGGCGGCGTCCTCGCCGCCTATGGCCTGCTGCTCGCCGTCCTGGCCTTCACCTATTGAAGGCTTCGCCGCCGGCACCGGTCCTCCTCATCCTCGCCGGACCGACGAGTTCCGGCAAAAGCACGCTGTGCGACCGCCTGGTCGCGGCCGACATGGGATTTGCCCGCGTCGTGACGACCACGACCCGGGCCCCCCGGGAAGGCGAAGTCCAGGGCGTGCACTATCATTTTTTCACCCCAGCAGAATTTGACGCCCGGATCGCGGCGGCGGAATTCTTCGAATGGGCCTGGGTCCATGGCGAGCGCCGCTACGGCACCCTCGCCGCCAGTGTCCTCGAACCGTTGGCGGCCGGGCAAAGCCTAGTGATGAGCGTGGATGTCCAGGGGGTGGAGAGCTTTCGCCGCGCCGCCTCCCACCATCCGCTCCTGCGCCGGTCCATGACCACCGTCTTCATCGTCGTGGACCACGAGCGCATGCTCGCCCGGATCAAGGCGCGGGGCCAGGACGACGAACGGGAGATCGCCCGCCGCCTGGTCACGGCCGAAGCCGAGCTCAAGGAGGCGCCCCGCTTCGACTACATCATTGAAAGCCGGACCCGGGACGAGGATTTCTCCGCCCTGCTCGAGATCGTGAAGCAAGCGCGGCAGAAGGCCGCCACCTTCACGGCGTAGGGGCGCCGCGCTCGCGGGTGGTCACGTTGAAGCTGACCGGGATCTGCAGGTGGGTCCGAACCGTGCTGCCATCCTTGCTTCCGGGCGAGAAGACCCATTGCCCCACGGCTTTGACGGCCGCCGCGCTGAAGCCGGGGTCCGTGGTTTTGGCCACCCGGATGTTCCGGGGAGCGCCGTTCTCATCCACAACCAAGTCGACCATCACCCGGCCCTCCTTGCCCTCCTTGCGGAGTGCCTCCGGATAGACCGCCTTGGTCGCCTGCCGCAGATGCGGTCGCAAATCGACCTCTTCCATCTCAAGGGTCGGGATGGCGGCATCATCCTCCGCCAGATCAGTGCCGGCGTTAGGCAGGGCCAGCCCGCCCCGATGCGGCGACAGGAAATCGACCGGAACCTGCAGGTGGGTGCGGACCACCCGCCCATTGCTCCGGCCGGGTGCAAAGGTCCATTGGCTCACCGCGGCCGCCGCCGCCCGGGCGAAGCGCGCATCGGTCGCCGCCACGATGCGGAGATGGCGGGTCGCGCCCTTCTCATCGACCACGAAGTCGACCGTCACCTGGGCCGCCGGGCCGTCCTTGCCGGCCGCAGCCGGATAGAGGGGCGGCACCGACGTGCTCAGGGTAGGAGGCTGATCGACCCGGGCGATATCCATCAAAGGGTAGCTGGGGTCCGAGTCGGGCAGATTCCGCTGCAGGTCGCGGGGCAATTCCGGCAGGTCGGGATCGGCCGCCCGAAAACTGACCGGAATCCGCAGGCTCATCTCGGTTGGAACGCCCGCTTTCGTGCCGGGAAGAAAGCGCCAGCGCCGCAGCGCGGCGACGGCCGCCGCCCCAAACTCGGGCTCCGTCGCCTGGAGCAGGTTTGCCGCCTTGACCGCTCCGTCGACGTCGACCACCACTTCCACTTCGGCCTGCCCGTCGATCCGACCGGCCCGCAAGTCAGAGGGATATTCCGGGCGGGGTTGCTCGATTGGCACCGGCAAAAAGGCCGGCTCAATCATCGCCGCGGCCGACAGCACGCCGCAGCTCAAGAGGACCCCGAATTTGGCCGAGGTGCGCCGCAGGCTGTAGCGTCTAAAGGCCAAGGATTCGAACCTGCGCCGCCAGTCCCTCAAGTCAAGGATCGCGGGGCCCAGGGCTATCGTCTTCCGCCGTGACAAAATGCGCGCCCTTGCTCGTCGGATTGAGCGAGGCGGCGTGAACGACCAAGAGCGCCGTCTGGATGGCATTGCGCAGGCCCAACAGGGGCGGCGACAGGCGGCAGTCGCGGTAGAACGACTGAATCTCCTCCCGCAGCTCGAGGAGAATCCGGCGGGCGCGCGTCAGGCGCTTGGTCGACCGCACAATCCCCGCGTAATTCCACATCGTATGCTGCAGCTGCAGCATGTCCTGGTTCACCAGCGTCGGATCGGCCTCGCGCTGCGGGCTTTCCCAAATCCTCGGCTCGGGCAGGTGGAAATTATTCCGGTTGATGTCCTCCGCGTCCGCCAGCGCCGTGAACTTCGCGCTGGTCAAGCATTCCAGCAATGAGGTGCTGGCCAGGCGATTGGCCCCATGCAGACCGGTGCAGCCGGTCTCACCGATCGCATTGAGATGGCGGACATTGGTGCGGCCGTGGAGGTCGGCATGGACCCCGCCGCAGGAAAAATGCGCGGCGGGCACGACTGGAACCAGGTCCTTGGTCATATCCACACCGTATTGCAGGCAGCGTTCGTAGAGCGCGGGAAACCGCTCCCGAATGAAATCGGGCTTTAACGCCGACAGGTCCAAATACACACCGGCTTCGCCGCCCATGGCCATTTCATGATTGATCGCCCGGGCGACGATATCGCGGGGCGCGAGCGAACCGAGGGGATGCGCCCTGTCCATGAAGCGCTCGCCCTTGGCGTTGACCAAGACCCCGCCCTCGCCGCGGAGCGCCTCGGTAAGCAGAAACCGCGGCGCACCCTTGCGGTAGAAGGCCGTGGGATGAAATTGGACGTATTCGAGATCGATCACCCGCGCCCCCACCCGGTACGCCATGGCGACCCCGTGCCCGACGCTGCCGGCCTGATTGGTGCTGTGCAGAAAAATCCCGCCCAGGCCGCCCGTCGCCAGAACCGTTTTTTTCGCCACAATGGCATGGACCGCACCGGACTCGGACTCGAGGACGTAGGCGCCAAAGCACGTGAGCGGCGCGTATCGATCTGCCGGGTTGTCCGTGCTGTGGGAGAGGGTGAGCAAATCGACCGCCGACCAGCCGGCCCGACGGGTCACGCCCGGAAGCGCATCCACACGCTGCGCCACGGCCGCGAGGATGGCATGGCCGGTCGTGTCCTTAGCATGGATGATGCGGCGGGTGCTGTGGCCGCCCTCCCGGGTGAAGTCGAGGCCGCCGGCCCGATCGCGGTCAAAGGCGATCTTCAGTTCGTCGAGCAGGAGCTCCTTCACCGCCGTCGGGCCCTCCGTGACCAATTGCGCGATCGCGGCCGGATTGGAGGTGCCGTCGCTCGCCTCCATGATGTCACAGGCCAGCTGGGTCGGGTCGGTGGCGACATCGTAGATGATGCCGCCTTGGGCCCAGTCGCTGTTCGCCACCAACGGCCCCTGCAGCGAGAGCAGCTCAACGCTCAAGCCCTGGCGGGCGGCCTGCAGCGCGTAGGCGCAGCCCGCCAGCCCGGCGCCGATCACCAGACAGTCGGTGCGGATGACATTCATCCGGCCTTCCCTCGGCCGGGCAGGATCGTGAGACTGAGATCCGCGGCCGGGGCCGAATGGGTCAAAGCGCCGATACTGATGACATCGACGCCCGGGAGGGCATAGTCGGCGAGCGTCTCGTACCGGACCCCGCCGGAAACCTCCACCACCGCCTTCCCGGCGATCACCGCCACGGCGCCGCGCACTTCTGACGGCGTCATGTTGTCGAGCAGGATAACTTCGGCTCGGGCCCGCAAGGCGGCCCTGACTTCGGCCAGCGTCTTGGCTTCGACTTCGATCTTGGACAAATGGGGCGCCGCCGCGCGCGCGCGGCGCACCGCCTCGCCCAGCGAACCGGCCGCGGCAATGTGATTGTCCTTGATCAGCACGTGTTCACCCAGAGACGCGCGGTGATTGTAGGCCCCGCCGCACCGGACCGCATACTTCTCCAAGGCCCGGAAGCCGGGCGTCGTCTTGCGGGTATCGACGATCCGCACCCCGAAAGGCTTCGCCCTGGCGGCGAAGCGCCGGGCCTGGGTCGCGATGCCCGATAGCCGCTGGATAAAATTGAGCGCCGTGCGCTCGGCGGTGAGAATCGAGGCAGTCGAGCCCCGGACACGCAGAATTACCGCGCCTTTTTTCACCACTTGGCCGTCGCGCGCCCCGATCGCCACGACCAGCGCGGGATCGAGGCGGGTGAAGACGGCGGCCGCCACGTCGCCCCCGCAGACCACGAGCTCCTGGGCCGCCTCGATCACGGCGCGCGAGCGATGGGCGGCGGGAAAGATCGCCCGGCTGGTCAGGTCGCCCAAGCCGGCATCCTCCGCCAGCGCGAGGTCGATCAAATGCTCAGTCCCGGGGAGCAAGTTCAAACATCCTTTCCAGGCAACGCGCCGCCCGGCGGCGCAAGCCTTCCTCCAGATGGACGACCTGATCCGGGCGCGGAGCGGCCAGGCAATCGCGGATTTTCTCCAGCGAGTTGAGCTTCATGTAAGGGCACAGGCGGCAGCCGCCGATAAAATGCTTCTCCGGGCTTTCCACTTGGAGGCGGCCGACCAGGCCGCACTCGGTCAGAAGCAGGAAATAGGGGGCCGGCGTCCCCTTGACGTACTTCATCATCTCCCCGGTGCTGCCGACAAAATCGGACTGGGCCGCGACCTCCGGCGGGCATTCCGGATGGGCCACCACCTTGAGCCCGGGAAAGCGCGCCCGCGCCTCCGCGATCTGGGCGGCATCGAAGGCATCGTGCACCAGGCAGGTGCCATCGGAGGAAATGATTTCCTTCTCCACCCCCCGTCGCTTCAGCTCCGACCGGACATTTTCCGCCATCAGGCGGTCCGGCACGAAGAGAATCTGCCGCTGCGGCAGCTTGGTCACGATCTCGTAAACGTTCCCGGAAGTGACACAAACATCCGCCTCCGCCTTCACCTCGGCCGTGCTGTTGATGTAGCAGACGACCGCGGCCTCGGGATAGAGCGCCTTGAGGCGCTGGACCTCCGCTCCCGTGATGGAATCGGCCAGCGAACAGCCTGAGCCGCGGTCGGGCACAAGCACCGCCGCCTCCGGGCAAAGGATTTTCGCCGTCTCCGCCATGAAGACGACCCCGGAAAAAACGATCACCGGAGCCGAGCTGCGCCGGGCCTGCAGGCTGAGGTAGTAGGAATCGCCCCGAAAATCCGCCACGCCGTAGATGATCTCCGGCTCGACATAAGAATGCGCCAGGATGACCGCGTTTTTCTCCCGCTTGAGCCGCTGGATCTCCAGCGTCAGCGGGGCGATTTTCCGGCAGCTCTCGAGATTCCACTGCCGGCCAGGCTCGCAGTCGACATGCAGCAGCGCGCCCAGCAGCCGCTCGGCCTCGGTTTCGATCGCATCCTCGGTCGCAATCATGGTGGGAGGGACCATTGCACCCTAAATCTACCCCAAAACGGAGAGAAATGCGCGCAATCCATCCAAGATAAGATTCGGTTCCAGGGCCGTAAAGAGCCCTTCCTTCGCGAAGAACGGGGCGTGACCGCCGGTGCCCACGACCAGGACCGCCTCCCGGCCAAACGCCTCCCGCCGGATCCGCCCGACCAATTCCCGGATCGCGCCCACGTGGCCGAAGAATATCCCGCTGGAGATACCCTCCGCCGGCGAACGCCCGAGGGCGGCCGCCGGACGGCGCAGCGGCACCCGCGGCAACTTGGCCGTCCGCTTCGCCAGCACCTCCGGCCCCAGGGACAGGCCGGGGAGGATGGCTCCGCCCAACAGCGTTCCATCCCGGTGCAGGGCCGTGACGGTGGTGGCGGTGCCGCAGTCGACCACGATCACATGGCGGCGAGGAAATTTCATGCGCGCGCCGAGGGCCGCCGCCAGCCGATCCGCCCCTAATTCACGCGGCCGGCGGTAGCCGACCGTCAGGCCATGGGGCGCTCCGGGCGAGAGCAGGCGGGGCGTAATCCGAAAACTGCGCCTAAGCTCGCGCACCACCGGCCGGGTCAAGGGCGGAACCACGGAGCATACGGCGGCGGCGGAAAAGTCACTGCGGATGCGGGCGGCGAGCCTCCGGCCCAGGCCGCGCGCCTGCACCGGCAGACGAAAGGATGCGAGCAGCCGGTCGTCGGCAAAAACCCCGCAAAAGATGGTCGAATTACCGATGGAGACAACGAGCGTTCGCATCGATTAATTCCTTCTCCAGCGTGACCGCCAAGGCGGCGGTCCCCGCCGCCTTGACCGGCCGAGCCTGCGGCGTCCGATAAATCCAGAAAGGGTGAATCGGCCCACGGCGAATCTCGTCCAAATCGTTGTGCACCACCAGATCGACTCCGCCGCCGCCAAATTGCGCCGCCACCGCCGCGCGGCGCGCGGCCGGGTCGGCGCCCACGGTCAACTTGAAGCCGGCCACTGCCAGCGGGCGGGGCGAATAGGACTTGAGCAAAGGCAGGAGCTTGGGATTGCGGACCAGCGACAAGGTGAGGGCGGCGGCTTCGGACCCCATCTTGCCGGCGGCCTCGATCCGCGGACGGTAATCGGCCACCGCCGCCGTCATAATCACGGCATCAATGTCACCCCGGGCCAGCCGGTCCTGCAGGCGCCGGTGCAGGTCTTCCGCAGAGGAGAACCCTTCCGACTCTATGGCCGTTCCGGGGACGGCCGAGGCCATCCCGCGCAGCACCACCACCCGATGGCCGCGAGCGGCCAGCGCCTCGGCCAGCGCCACCCCCGTCGCGCCCGTGCCAATATTGGACAAAAACCGGACTGCATCGATCGGTTCCCGCGAGGCGCCGGCCGTGATCAGGACGGTCATCGGCGCCGCTCCAACTCCTGCAGCACCGCCGCTGCGATCGCCTCGGGTTCGGCCAGCCGCCCGGGGCCCTCTTCGCCGCAGGCATGCGGGCCTTCGGCCGGATCCAGGATCCGCACGTTCCAGGAGCGCAGGCGCTCGATCGCCGCCCGGGTGGCAGGATGGGTCCACATGCGCGCGTTCATCGCCGGCGCAATCCACCACGGCTTTTCGCCCAGCTCCCAGGCGAGGAATAGCGCCCCCACCGGATCATCCGCCAGGCCCGAGCCCAGGCGGTTGATGGTGTGGGCCGTCGCCGGGCAGACCAAGGCGAGATCGGCCGCGCGAGCCAACTCGATGTGGTCCAGGGCTCGGCCCGTTTGCCACAGATCCGTGAAGACTGGTCGGCCGCTCAAGCCCTCCAGGGTGGCGGCGCCCACAAACCGCAAAGCGGCCGGCGTCGCGACGGTTTGCACGGTCACCCCCGCCTTCGTCAATTGCGAGATGGCGCCGCAGGCCTTGTAACAGGCAATCGAGCCGCTGAGACAAAATAGGATATTACCGCGTGACATTGTCGATGAGTCGAACCGAGCCCAGGCGCACCGCGCCAAAACGGCGCGGGCCGCCGCCGGCGTGGCCGCTTGCGCGAGAATGGCGGCAAAACGCGGCGCGCGGCGCCGGTCCTCCGGCGTCAGGCGGGCGTTGCGCGAACTCATCGCCAAACCGTCGGGCTCGCGCACGATGGGGCAGCCGACGATCTCAGCGCGGAGAAAAAACGCCGAGGCCATCCCCCGGATCAGTTCCAGCTGCTGAAAGTCTTTTTCCCCGAAATAGGCTCGGTCCGCGTCGGCGATCTGCAGCAGCTTCAGCACGACCGTCAGGACCCCGGTGAAATGGCCCGGGCGATGCGCCCCGCAAAGCTGCCGGCTGAAATCGTCCTCCGCCACGGTATAATGGGTGCCCTGGGGGTACATCTCCGCGAAGCTCGGCGCGAACACCCAGTCGACCCCGGCCGCGTCCATGAGGGCGCAGTCGCGCTCCCAGGTGCGGGGATAGCGTTCGAAATCGCTGCGATCGTCAAACTGCGTCGGATTGACAAAGACGGAAGCGAGGACTTGGTCGCCCCGCGCCCGGGCGGCGGCAAAAAGCGAGGCGTGCCCGGGATGCAACGCCCCCATCGTTGGCACGAAGCCGAGAGGGCCGGCCGCCCGGGCGCTCGCGCGGAGGGCGCGCCATTCCGATACGTGGGCAACGATTCGCGGCATGAGCGGACGGAATCAGGAGAAACTCTCTCGCCGGGACGGAAACTTCCCGCTCCGGACGGCCCCGGAAAACTTGGCCACTCCCTCCCGGAAGACGCCGGCCCCGTTGGCAAAACGGCGGACGAACCGCGGCCGGAAGGCCGGATTGAGTCCCAGGAAATCCTGGAGGACCAGCACCTGGCCGGTGCAATGGGGACCGGCGCCGATGCCAATGGTGGGAATGCCCCGCGCCGCCGTGATCTTTTTTGCCAGCCGGGCCGGCACGCATTCCAAGACGAGCGCAAAAGCGCCCGCTTCCTCGAAAGCGACGGCCTCGGCCTCCACCCGGGCGGCCTCCGGCGCCGTCCGGCCCTGGACCACGAAGCCGCCCACAGCATGCACCGACTGGGGCAGCAGGCCGACATGACCCATCACGGGAATGCCGGACTCGACCAGATGGCGCACGACCCCCGCATGGCCGCGAATGCCCTCGATTTTGACGGCATGGGCTCCCGCCCGCAGGAGGAGGGCGGCGCACTCCAGGGCGGGCACTTCGCCTTTGCGCACCTCGAGAAAGGGCATGTCCGCCACGATGAATTTCTTGGGCGCGCCCCGCACCACCGCCCGGGTGTGCATCGCCATCAGTTCCGGAGTCGCCCCAAGCGTGTCGCGTTCGCCATGGACCACCATCATCACGCTGTCCCCGACCAGAAGCGCATCGACCGGCCCGTCCGCCAACAGCCGCGCCGACCAGGCGTCATAGGCTGTAACCATCACCAGCTTGCGCCCAGCAGTCCGGGCGACGGCAAATTCGCGGACGGATGACATGGAACCCTTGAAAGAAAATCACTCGGCGCGAAAGCTCAAGGGCTTACGACGTCATAATAGCAGATTTAACCTGGCCTAAAACTGCAGGGGCCGGGCATAACCGGTCAGTTCGAGATAGCCCGAGCCGACTTCCTGGCCCCGGGCGTCGAGCACCCGGCAGGCGCCCTCCCAGTAGGGTCCTCCCCCCAAGGAGTTGCTTAATTCCTGGTCCGCCAACTCGGGGACGAGCTGGAGCGGCACCACCGCGCCCGACGCTGGGTCGGTCGCCGTGAGCTCGATCCGCGCCGGATAGGTCGCGCCGCTGTGGGGACTCTTCCAATGCGAAAGCACTTTCCATGAAAAGGCCGCCGTCCGAGCGCGGCTATCCGGGCCCACCCATTGCAGCCGCGAAGCGGGATCGGCGGTGCCGTCCCGCCGCCGCATCCGATAGAGCATCAGCTCCCGCGGCTCGCGGTGGAATTGCACGCAGACCCAATCCCAGCCGACTTGGTCGCGCCCGACCTGGCTGGAGCTAATCTCGTGGTCCATCCACGCCTCGCCCCGCACCGGGAAAGATTGTCCCGCCAGGGTCAGCGTGCCCTCGGCGGCCAGGCGGGCGTAGGTCAGGTAATAGCTGGCGGCGGAAGGCTCGGCGCCTTTGCGCGAGACGCCATTTTCTCCGAAGACGACCCAAGGCTTGGCCGCCGCCAGGGTGAGGCGAAAGCCCACGTCCGCCCGCACTCCCCCCTGTAATTGAAAGACCGGCCGATCGGCGGCGCCGGCTGGCGTGCGCCGCATTGTCCACTCGCCGTTGTGGAGGTCGAGGTCCCCCCGAGTTGAGCCGGCATCCCAGCCCCCGCGGTTGAGCCGTTCCTCATGCCAGAATTTTCCTCCGGAAATATCGGTCAGCGCCATGTGCGCGAGAAAGATCTCCTGCTGGGAAAAATCGGGATTGGCGTCGGTGGCGCCGCGCGGCCCGGCCAGCCGGAAAAAAGTGGACTGAAAACCGAAGCGCTGCCCCGCCGGGGCAGCCAGATGGCCGGTGACGTACCACCATTCGATGCGAAAATCGGGATGGGAGCCCAAGTCGCGCGGAAAGGAGAAGGCCCGCCCGGGCACGGGCAGGGAAAAACCCTCCGGGGTGGTCGCGGGTTGCGCCCCCAGGGCCAGCGGCAGAAACAGGAGGAGAAGGCGCTTCATTCTTCCCGATCGGCCGGCAGGTTGGCGCCCCAAAGTCCGACCGCATAGCTCACGACCCAGCCGGTGACTCCCACCAAGCCCGCTAGGACCAGGAGGCTTCGCCCCGGCAGGGCAAAACTCAGGGTCCAACCGAAAGATTGCTTGTTGATGACGTGAATCAGGAGCCAGCCCAGGCCCAAGCTTAGGAGCAAACCCCCGGCAATCGACCACCCGGCGAGAAAGACCCCCTCCCAGGAAGCCGCGAGCGCAATCTCGCGGCGGGCGAAGCCCAGGGCGCGCAAGGTGGTCAGCTCCTCGCGCCGGTCCAAGAGCACGCTGGTCAGGGCCAGTCCGAGACCGGCCACGGCCACGATCACACCGATCAGTTCCAGCGCATAGGTGATGGAAAAGGTCTGCCGGAAAATGCGCAGGATCTGCTCCCGCAGTGTGGAATGAGTGAAGATCTGCAGGCCGGGATATTCCCGGCGCAACTGCACCCGAAAGGCCTCCGGATTGATTCCCGGCCGCAAAAAGAGGGAAAGGTGGGTGACCGAAGTGTCGTCCATCCATGCCGCCAAGTGGCTTCGGTCCACGATGACCGAGCCGCGCTCGTTGCCGTAATCGGAAAAGACGCCCGCAATCCGAAGGCTTTTGACCCCGGCCGGGGTGGGCAGGCGGAGGAGATCGCCCCGCACCAGGCGAAAGCGGTCCGAAAAACTTTCGCTGACCAAAGCCAGCCCGGCGTTGCGCGCCGGATCGAAGGCCGCCGCCTCCGGCTCACGGCCCACCCAGGGCAAATTGGCGTGGCTCGGCACCAAGGCGAGGTCGCTGCCGCTCAGCGTCGCCGGGGCGCCCTCGCCCAACTGCAGGGGATAGTCCGCCAAAGCCCAGGCCTGCGCCACGCCGGCATGGTGCGCCAGGGATCGCAAGGTCGCCTCCGGAATGCGGTTCTCGGTTGAGACGCTCCGGGCGCCCGCGCTGTAAAGATAGATATCGGCCTGCAACGCCCGGGCGACCCAGCCGCGGACGGTGTGCTCGAAGCTCGCGACCAGAATCGCCATGCCGGCGCTCATCCCGATCGCGCACAGGACGGCCGCGATCGCCAGCCGATGCCGGCCCGAGGGATGCCGCAGGTGGCCAAGCGTGATTCGGAGGGTGACAAAGGGGCCGCCGAGCCAGCGCCCGGCGGCGGCGAAGGCCGGCAGCCCGGCGGCACAGACGATGCCCCCGCCCAGGATCCAGGCCAGCGCCGCGGCGTAGCCGGCGAGCGGAAAGCGCAGGCCGCCCGCCAACCGCCACGGCGGAAACCGGATCAGGCCGAATCCCGCGGCCAGCAAAGCCAGACCGGCCCACGGACTCCGCCAGAGCCAGGCTCCCTCCGCTGGCGCCCCGGTTCGAACCAGAATCTGGGCCGGAGGGGTGCGGGCCGCCTCCCGGGCCGGCCACCACCCGGCCGCGACGCTGGCGCCGATTCCAGCGACGAGGGCCACGGCCACATCCGACCAGTGCAGGCTCGCCGCCTGCACCGTGGTGGCAAAATAGAGGGCGTTAAAGGTGCGGCCCACCGCCCGGACGGCCCCCTGCGCCGCTGCCCAGCCCAACCCCAGCCCGAGCAAGCTTCCCACCAGGCCCAAGAGCGCCGCTTCCAGGAGCCAGACCTGGCGCACCGTCGCTTCCTCAACTCCGAGCGAACGCAGGATCGCGATCTCGCCCCGGCGCCGCACGACCGCCCCGTCCAAAGCCTGCAAGATCAGATACAGACCGACGAGGAGAGCGATAAGAGAAAGGATGGTCAGATTGAGCCGGAAAGCCGCGGTCATTTTCTCGGCGGTGGCCCGCTGGACTCCGGGCGGACGGACGAGCCAGCGGTCGCCGTTGCGGCCCAGTCGGGTCAAAATCCGGCCCACTTCCGCCCGCCGCTCCACCAGCCCGTAGCCGGGGGCGACGGCGAATTCAACCCGGTCGACCTGGCCAACCTTACCGGCGAGGACCTGCAGGCGCGGCAAATCCATCACCAAGAGCGTGTCCGGATAAGGGGGAGCCTCCGGGGCGGCCGGCAGCGCGCCGGCCACCGGTAGATCGACCACGGCGTCGCCTACGACCAAGTTCAGGGTCCGCATCCGGGCCAGAGCCGGGGGCACCCACAACCGCGGACCGGCGCGAAATGCCGTCCAGAAATCGGCCCCGTTCTTGACGAAGTCGCCTGCCCCCCGGCCTCCGGTAAAATTGGAGACGGCGATCAAATCGACGCCCAGCACCGTGTAGGTTTCCCGGGCTAAGAACGTGGTGTCGCCTGGTCGCAGCGGCCGCGCCGCGGTCGTCTCTACCACGGGAATGATGGTGACGGGCCGGGCCCCGAGGGCCGCGCGCAACTCGCCCAGCACCGTTTCGGACATGGTCCCGGCCGGGGCCTCGATCACCCAATCGCTCCGGCCCACCAGCGTTTCGGTAAAATTGGCGAAGCTGGCCACGGCCGACTCGTTGGCCAGATGGATGGCGATAAAAACCGCCACGCCCAGGGCGAGAATCAATATCAGCAACGCATTCTGTCCGGGCGCCATCCGCCAATGCCGGAGCGAGAAGCGGCGCAGCAGCGTCCAGGATACGCTCATGTCTCCTTTACGATCCGTCCGTCGCGCAGGTGGAGGCGGCGATGGCAGATGGCCGCCGCCTCCTCGCTGTGCGTGACGAGCACGAGGATAGGCTGCGCCTCTGCGGTCAGTTCCCGCAGCAGCTCGAGGATATTGGTGCCGTTGGCCGAATCGAGATTGCCGGTCGGCTCATCGGCCAGGACCAGGCTGGGGCGGTGAATCAGGGCCCGGGCGATCGCCACCCGCTGCTGCTCGCCGCCGGCCAATTGGGAGGGCAGGGCGTCCGCCCGCTGGGCCAGGCCCACCCGGGCCAGCAGGGCGCCCACCCGCTCTCGGCGCTCGCCCGCGGGCACCCGCAGCAGCTGCAGGGGCAGTTCGACGTTTTCCGCCGCGGTCAAAGTCGGCAGCAAATGGAAGAATTGAAAAATCGTACCGATCTGCTCGCGCCGCACGCGGGCCAGCCCGGCGCCATCGAGCTGCTCCAGGCAGGCGGCGCCGAAGCGGATCGTCCCCCGATCGACCCGGTCGATGCCGCCCAGGCAATTGAGCAAGGTGGTCTTGCCGCTGCCGGAGGGCCCGGTCAGCGCCAGCCGTTCCCCCGCCCGGACGGAAAAGGAAATGTCCGCGAGAACGGCGCGGTCGCCGTACGACTTGGCCACCCCTTCGACTTCGAGAGCCGCGGCCAAAGGAGAGGAAGTCATGGCTGCCCTCACAGAAGCCGGCTTTGGGCAAATTGCCAGCCCGTCGCCCTAAACCCGGTAGACCAGATTCACCAGCGGCTCCCCCGCGACCAAGCGTTCGATATTCTTCGCGATCGCGCCGATGCGGTAGTCGATCGTCTCCTGCGTCGGCTTATGGGGAGCCATGACAACATTTTCGAGCTCGTGGAAGGGGAGGGTCGAAGGCCGGCGCAATTCGTCCGCTTCCGGATATTGATACCAGACGCCGAGGCCGGCCCCGGCGATGCGGCGGTCCCGCAAGGCGTCGTATAGCGCGGCCTCGTTGATCACCGGCCCGCGCCCCACATTGACGATAAAGGCCCCCGGCTTCATCAGCTTCAGTTCCTTTTCCCCGATCAGGTTCTCCGTCTCCGCGCTGTGCGGAATCGCCACCACGACAAAGTCGGCGCTCGGCAGCAAGCGGCCTAAATCGGCATACCCGCCGATTTCCTTTATACCCAGCTGCTCCGCCCGTTCCCGAGATGGCCGGCGGGTGACGGCCGACACCTCCATGCCGAAGAATTGGCCGAAGCGCAGGAGCTCAGCCCCAATATGGCCCAGGCCGAGAATCAACAGCCGCCGCCCGCGCACTTCCGGGAGGTAGGGCTGGTTGTTCGACCAATCTCCGCGCCGCAGCGCCGCATCGAGCCCGCGAAGATTTCTTTGCAGAGCGAGGATGTGCATGAAGGCTTCCTCCGTCACGCCGCGCTCGTGGCCGTAGACATTGCAAACGGCGCAGCCGGCCGGCAGGGCGGTGCGATCGATGCCATCGTAACCCGCTCCGGAAGAGCTGACGAGTAGGGGCCGGACCGCCCCGGGAGTTTTCCACGCCGCCTTAAATCCGCCCGAGACGACAACGTCGCTCTCCGCGGCGAGCTTGGCCACTTCGGCATCGCTCCGATTTTCGATCGCCGTGATCACATGGGAAATTTTCAAGGCTGCGTCCAATCCCGGGGCGAAGATGCCCACGGACAAAACGCGCACGGGGGAGGCCGGTTTCATGGGAGAAGGACAAAGCCGAAGCCGACCGATAGCCAATCTCGAAAAATTTTTGAAAAGCCACTTGACTTGACCATCTGGTCAACTATCTTCTGGGCATGGGCCGCACCTCAAATGCCAAAGAGCGCTTAATGGCCGCCGCCGTTGTCCTCATTTGGGAGGGCAGTTATGGCAGCGTCTCGATCGACGACATCTGCGCGAAGGCGGGGGTGCAAAAGGGAAGCTGCTACCATTTTTTCAAGTCGAAGGCCGATCTCGCGAGTGCTGCGTTGGAAACTGCCTGGCAGGAAGAGATTAAGCCGAAGATGGATGCGATATTTTCCGCCTCGAAGACACCCTTGTCCCGGCTGACTGAATATTTGGAATCCGTTTATCATGGCCAATTTAAGATTAAGGCGGAGCACGGAAAAGTCCTGGGTTGCCCGGTCTGCACCGTCGGTTCGGAAATGAGCACCCAAGAGGCGGCCGTGAACGCGAAGGTGCGCGAAATCATTACCCGCAAACGCCGTTATATTGAATCGGCCCTCCGCGACGCAGTAGCCGACGGTTCGATCGAACCTTGCGATCCCACCCAGATGACCATCGCCTTAACCGGCATGATGGATGGCGTCTTGGCAGAAGCGAGGGTCATGAATGATCCGGAAACACTCCGGATTCTGCCCGCCATGGGCCTAGCCCTGCTTTCGTCCCAAAAGCCCGTCAAAGCGGCTGTTTCAGCCTGATTTCGGCTCTTTTTAGATCACTTCCGCCTTTTTCCGCGGTTTTTTTTGCCCTCGAATTTGACTAACTAACTAACTATAGTTCTCTCATCCAGCTATGCATGCGACCAGACTTTCAACGTTACGTTCTTCCCGGGCTCTGTCCAGTGCCGTCCAAACCTCGGCTTCCGCCGTTCCTGCCGAGCATTCGGACCTGCCCTATTATTTGCGCTCGATCCGTTACCGGGAATCCTCCGCGGATCTCTCGCGCCTATGGGATCCTTCGCTCCTCGCACGGCTCCACGCGCCCCTGACCCGCTTCCACGAATAATTTTCCACCCAGCTTAAGAACGCCATGTCCTCCTCCCGCAGATCCCCTTCCGTCCAGTCGCGCCGCCGCCGACTCTGGTTCACGGCCGCTCTCGTCCTCGCCGCCTTCGGCGCCTATTCGCTCCGTTCCAGCCGGGGCGTAGCAGCCCCTGCGGCCTCCGCCCCGTCCGCCACCCCCGTCACGGTGGCCCCGGTGACCGAGACCATGCTCACCGAATACCAGGAGATCACCGGCCGCATCGACGCGGTCGAAACGGTCGAGCTGCGGGCCCGGGTCTCCGGCCATCTCCAGTCCGTCCACTTCCAAGCCGGCCAATTGGTGAAGCAAGGGGACATTCTCTTTACGATCGACCCGCGCTGGTACCGCGCCCAGTTCGACCTGATGAATGCGCGGGCCCAAGACGCC
>Ga0302320_10007906_pt1 | contig 23297 bp, 21 predicted proteins | sample Bog_T0_3_FD_202130 | JGI IMG/M metagenome (GOLD analysis project Ga0302320, IMG submission 202130) | Peat permafrost microbial communities from Stordalen Mire near Abisko, Sweden - Bog_T0_3 | ecosystem: Environmental > Terrestrial > Soil > Wetlands > Peat | place: Sweden: Abisko, Stordalen Mire... | reverse complement strand
ACACTCAATGGGACGCAGTATCCGCTTGCGACTGCGGATTTGGCGCGAAGCAAGAAAGGCAAAGGCAGACGTTCGGCGGCCCTGATTGGCGGTGGGTCTGGCCTGGGCATGCTGGTGGGCGGTGTTTCTGGCGGCGTAGGCCTCGTGGTTGGCGGCCTGGTAGGTGGCGGCGCTGGAACTGCTGTCGCTGGACTGACCGGCAACCGGGATGTCGATATACCGGCCGAGTCGATTGTGCGCTTCACACTGGCGGACGATCTCGTGGTGCAGTTGACAAAGTAGCGTCACAACTCTTACCCCGCATCATGCGGAAAAACAGATACACTGTTTGCTGCCGCTCAACCTTTGGAACGAAGGACGCATCCTATCGCTCTAATGTCTGCGTTTTGCCGTCCCCAATGGATTCGATCCCTGCTCAAGTCACTCGGCCCCGGCGTCATCACCGGGGCTGCCGATGACGATCCCTCTGGCATCGCCACATATTCTGTTGCCGGGGCGCAGTTCGGAACCAATCTTCTCTGGACCGCTCTCATTACCTGGCCGCTGATGGCCGCGGTTCAAGTGATGTGTGCCCGCATCGGCAAGGTAACGGGTCAGGGGCTGGCCGCAAACTTCAAGCAGCGGTTCCCACGATGGCTTTTGCTCGTTTTCATTACCGCACTGCTTGCCGCAAACACGATTAACATTGCGGCGGATCTTGCCGGCATGGCCGATGCAGCCGCAATGCTGTCTGGGATCAACTCCCACTGGTTCGTGGTCGTGTTCGCGCTGCTTATCTCTTGGGCAACCGTCCGACTTCGTTATCAGCAAATCGCGAATGTCCTCAAATGGCTGGTCCTCGTTCTCTTTGCTTACCCCGTCACCGCCTTTGTTGTCGGGGCTAATTGGGGCCAGGTGCTGCACGTTACGTTCATTCCGTCGTTACCGCGGAGCAGAGAGGAATGGGCAATGCTGGTCGCAATTCTCGGCACAACCATCAGCCCGTATCTATTCTTCTGGCAGGCAAGTGAAGAGGTTGAAGAAGAAAAGTCGGCTGGCCAAAGCACGCTTGCTCTCCGCCGGGGAGCCACACCGCAAGAGCTGGGATTGAGAAACATCGATGTGGGCGTTGGCGCATTTTTCTCAAACATGGTCATGTTCTTCATTATTCTCACTACGGCCATCACCCTCAACCGGCACGGCATCACGCAGATCGAAACCTCACGCCAGGCAGCCGAAGCCCTGCGTCCGTTCGCCGGCAACTTTGCCGCGACCCTCTTCACGCTGGGGATTGTCGGCGTGGGCTTTCTCGCTATTCCCACGCTGGCCGGGTCGACCGCATATGCTTTCGCTGACACTCTCGGCTGGCGTCAGGGACTGAACAATGAACTAAGACAGGCACGCTGGTTTTACGCTCTAATCCTAATTTCGACGGGAGTAGGGGTCGCACTGGACTTTATCGGCATCAATCCGGTAAAGGCGCTCTATTGGACGGCGGTGATCAACGGTCTGCTAGCGCCTTTTCTTCTCGTTGCAATTCTTATCGTCGCTGCGGACAAGAAGCTCATGCAAGGTCAGCCAAGCTCTCGCCTCGGATGGATTGTCGTCGCCGTCACCACAATAGCCATGTTTGCGGCCGGCGTTGCAATGTTTGTTATGTAAAACTGGTGCAGGCGGCCCGCGCATTCAATTGACACTGACCGCTTCCCGATGCAAGTTGATGTCTTGCGCAGCGTCCCGCTTTCGCAAGCTCCTCACCTTCCACAAACCGTAACAGAGGCTTCCCGCTATCAGTCCCCCAAAGATCCACAGTAGCGGAGCCGACCATCTTTGGAGCGTTCCAGAATAAATCCGGATCACATGGCGGCCATAGACAACGCCGACCCATGCAATGACAGAGTAACGAATAGTGCGTGCCGCGCCATACGACACCAGAAAGCGGTTGCGCCCGAAACCTAGCGCGCCTGATGCAAGAGCAAACGGCAGCAGTGGAATCGGCGGAGGAAGCAATGCGGGAAGAAAAACCGTGAGAACCGGATGATGCTCGACCCACCTGACGATCCGGCTGAGCAAACGCGCCGGCACGTAGTGATGAAGAGCAGCCTCGCCACCTTTTCTGCCGATCTCCCAAGTTGTGTATCCGCCCAGAACACTGCCTGCAATTGCGCTAAGGGCCAGCAGCCATGGGTTTCCACGGTTTGCTACCAGCCACAGCAACAGCAGGTCAGTGCTGCCAGGCAATGTCACCGGAACAACGGAAGAATCGAACACAGCGACCGAGAAGAGCCCCAGCGCTCCCAGGTGCGTAAGCCATCGTGGCATCAACAGGTGGCGCACCGCCGGCAAGGGCAAGTATTCTGCTTGTCCGCCATATAGGCTCATCATGGCCTCGCCGTACATTCGCTCTTGAATGCTTCAGTTTCTGAACAAGAAGTCGCGTAATTCAAAGTGTTCGACGAGTTGCCATTCGCATGGCGTCCAATCACCGCCACGAACCGCCGATGAACAGTGCCGCGGGTCGAAAACTTATTGCGCATTTGCGTCATGGAAAGCAAACCAGTAGTACCGCCGCCAGCAAAACATGCAGCGAACAGGGCGCAGCGCAAACATACTGAGCAGGCTGTCAAATGCCCGCAACTCAGCCGATTTGAACTTGACTGAGTTGCAGCAGGGGCATTCGCGCCGTATCCATAGCAGATGCGGCACCCAGCTGGGCCACGTCCGGTTTGAGAAATTCATCTGGGCTGCTCCTCGTGACCCGAAGCCGATTCGCGTTGCTGTGTGGACTCTTCCCATGTACTGGAATTGGCGTCAAGCCAGGCGAGCAGCGATCGTATGCTGCCGGTGGCCAGCGCGATCGACGAATCCGCTGCGCCGTAATACAGGTTGATGGTATCTCCATCCGCGCCAATCGTCTGTCCGCATGGAAACACCACATCCTTCACGTCTCCGTTGCGCTCATACGGAGCTTCCGGCCCGAATACCCAGGAGTCTCCTCGTTGTAAGCAGACTTCGGGATTCTCCAGGTCGAAGAGCGCAAGGCCTAGCCGATAGATGCTTCCTGACGCCGTTTGCCGCACCCCGTGGTAGATGGTCAGCCAACCTTTTGCCGTTTCTATCGGAGGAGAGCAAAGGCCGATCTTGTTTGCATCCCACCATCCCCCCCGTCGCGCTTCCATCATGACCTTGTGGCTTCCCCATTGCCGCAGATCGGAGGAATAGGAGATCCACATGTGCGCGCCCAGATGTGTCACCGGCCGGTGAATCAGCGCCCAAAGCCCGCCAAATCTCCTGGGCAGCAGAGCTGCGTCTTTGTCCTCCGGTTGCATGATCACACCATAACGCTCAAAGGTCTTAAAGTCTTTGGTCAATGCCAAAGAGACTCCAGGACCGCCGCGCGCAAATGATGTGAAAACCACCGCATATTGTTTAAGTTCCGGGACATAGGTAATGCGCGGATCTTCAATGCCCCAAAGCTCCTCCGGATAGTCGCGAGGGTTTGCTGGTAATGTTGGGTGGGCATCGATGCGCCAGTTATCGATGCCATTCGTGGAACGCGCCGCGGATAGATGCGACATTCCTCGGCGGTCTTCCACGCGGCAGAGCAACAGAGTCTCCCCGTTGGGTAGCATCACTACCCCCGCGTTAAAGACGCTGTTGATCGGATAGGGCCAGTTGCACTGGGTGAGGATGGGGTTCTCCGTATAACGAGTAAACAGAGGTAGCCCTGTCTTTGTCTCCACATGGGCTTCAGAGGAGATGGAATCTGTCGATTCAACTGCGGGAACAATGGGATTCAAGAAGAGGCGCTCATTTCAAGGTGCCGTTCTTGTGCGTTTGTCACTTTGGCCTCGCGCATTTCCAGCAGGGCCATCAGGAACGAAAGTGTCGATTCCGCTCCCTGGTTCTCATTCATGCGGTCGGGATGAAGGCCGTCCCTGCAACCGCCTGTTGTTTCATCATAGAGCGCCACCCCTAAGTCATTCTTGCCGAGAAACCAGCGAAAGACACGCTGTGCTTCCTCGAGCCAATGAACTTCTTCCGTCAACCTGTACACTTCAAGGCAAGCGGAGATCGTAGCGCAAGCTTCCACCGGCTGCTGATCGAAACGTGCCTTCTCGCTTCCTTCAATAAAGAAGCCGTTAGATCCAATCGGGACGAACACCTCCGCATCGTCGCGGTGCTGCTCGGCGACCAGCCATTTGAGAGAATCCATTCCAGCTTCGATCATTCTCTGATTGCCGCTTCGCCATCCTGCCAGGATGAGCGCCTGTGGAAGCCTAGCATTCGAGTAGGAAAGAGTTCTCTCGAACCACTTCCACGTTTCGGAATGACTGCGCTCATAAATATCAAGCAACCGATTGGCAAGTGTATTGCGCGCGCTTTGGATCGCTCTGTCCCCAGGGAACCAGTCCAGATAGGCTTGCATGCCCAGGATGCAAAACGCCCAGGCTCGCGGACTGGTGAATTTGAGTGTCGCAGGAACTGCGGCTTCAAAGAGCCTTCCAGCCGCGCCTCGCAATCCCGCATTGCGCGAATGGCCTAACACGTTTCCGATCGACCACAAGGCCCGGCCATGACTATCCTCCGAACCTACGTCTTCCAGCCATTTGCGGTCATAGCCCAGGAAGTTTCTAAATCGTCCCGCGTCGGTATTGAAAGCTAGCCATAAGAAGGCCAGATAGCGATGAGAAAGATTCGGATAATCTCTTGTGCCTGCATGAGCCGGGTATTCATCCAGAAGTGTAGACACAATCAGCGCGCGCGCATTGTCATCGGTTGTATAGCCTTCGCTTGCATTCGGCAAAGAGAAGATTGCGTGCTGCAGAATGCCCGTGTCGTCAGTCAAATTCAACATATGAGCGGTATTCAAAATAGGCAAGCTCTCGACAGCGTTCGCCGCCACATCGTCTTTATTGGCGGCCTTGGGCTGCAAAGTGCGCTCGAAACGAGCACGCTGAAAACTCGCCATGTATTTTCGCGCTGCCTTGGGCCATATTGTTTCGCGCGAGTGCAGATAGGCACGCTTCCGCATCGCATGGCGTTCTGCGTCGTTGTCGAGCAATCGCAGCACCGCTCTTGCAATGGCTTCGGGGTTTTCAAAAGGCACGATCACGCCTCTCTCGTCCGCCAGCAGTTCTTTCGCGTGCCAATATGGAGTGGAGACAACCGCTTTCCCTGCTCCAAGCGCAATGGCCAGCGTGCCGGATACGGCCTGTGCCTCTTGCCGGTAGGGGGTTATGTATATATCCGCTGTGCTTACCAGTTCAACTAATTCCTCCGCACTAACAAAGCGGTTGTTAAAAACTAATTGAGAAGAAACGCCAAGCTGCTCTGCCAGCGTCCGCAACCCGTTGCGATATCGCTCGCCCTCGCGCCGCCGGATCTGAGGATGCGTCGCTCCTGAGACTACATACACCACATTGGGGTGCTTTTCAAGGATCGCAGGCAACGCTCGAATCACATTCTCGATTCCCTTATTCGGCGAGAGCAACCCGAACGTCAGCAGCACAGACTTCCCTTCGGTGCCGAACCGGTCCTTGAAGTAGTTTGGGTCCATGAATTGAAAATCGGGCACGCCGTGCGCAATGATATCGATCTTGTCATCCGGAACCGCATACACCTCGCGCAGACACCGCGCCGCTTGCTCGCTCATCACAACGAGACGATCCGAAAGCCTCGCTATCTCTTCGAGTACCGTGCGCTGACATGAATCAGGGGCCCACAGAACCGTATGGAGTGTCGTCACAACAGGCATCTTCAGTTTGCGCAGAAAGTCAAGAATGTGGCTGCCTGCAATTCCACCATAGATGCCGTACTCGTGCTGAAGGCAAACGAGATCGTTGCCGTTGAAGTTGAGAAACTCCGCAGCCCGCTCGTAGGAAATCGGATCTTCTTGTTCCAGCTCCAGGCGTACCCTCTCAGGATACGAGTAGCTTGATTCTGGATCATTCACAGGAATGGCAAATAGGCGCTCCTCGCCATATTCGGTTGCGAGCGCGGTGCACAAATCTGTCGTAAATGTCGCAATGCCGCACTCACGGGGTAAGTAATTTCCAACAAACGCAATGCGGGTCGGCAATGGAAGTTTGCAAGCATGCATCGCAGCACTGGAACATTCGCCTTGCATGAGATCGTGGGTGGTCGTCTCTGGGTTCATTGTCTTGGAAAGCGGCATTCGATTCACCTCTTACGATGCCATCCGGCCAGTAACCAGGAGAATAGGGTTGGTCCTCGCTTTCCTGGTCGCTGGCAAGATCGCCGAAGATGCGCTGCGGCCTCTCGTCGAGACCGCAGCCGTTATACATCTTTGTTAGCGCAAACTTCCCGTCGTTGCATTGGCGGGGCTGCCGATTGCATCGCCGGAAACAACCAGTTACACTCTCCGGTTTTCCTGCCTGCCTGCTGCGTTGTCATTGGAAGCTACCGGCAACGTGTTGCCATAGCCCTTAGAGCTTACTGAGTTTGTCGTCACGCCTTGCCCCACAAGATAGCTAAGGACAGAACTCGCGCGATTCTCTGAAAGCTTCTGATTCATGTCATCGCCGCCTACATTGTCGGTGTAGCCGTCAACTTCAATATTGAGTCCAGGATAGGCGAGAAGAATCCCAGCAACTTTCGCCAGCTTTTCCCGCGCACCCGGCTTCAACGAGTACTTTCCAGTGTCAAACAGCACATCGGACATGCTGACAATCAGTCCGCGCGCGCTATCGCGGGTTTCAAGAATCCTATTCAACTGTTCCGACAATTTCACACGCATGGCGGCCTTGTCGCTATTGGCCTGCTGTTCGTTCATTTGAGCATTCTGGGCAGCTATGCGAGCCTGCTCTGCGTCGGCCTGGGCAGCGGATACTGCTGCTGCCGATGAGGCTTGATTTGCAGCCATGTCGGCTTGCGCTTTAGCCGAATCTGACTGGGCCGCGGAGACCGCGGCTGCCGAGGCAGTTTGACTAGCGGCCATATCGGCTTGCGCCTTGGCTGCATCAGACTGGGCCTTCTCCTTTAGACGCATAGCCTCATCGGCTTGAGCCTGCGATCTTGCCTGTGCGTCGCTTGACGCCTGAAGATCGCTCGCGCGCCTCTCTTCATCGATCTTCTTCACCGCGATTTCACGCGCATCTTCCGCAGTTTGCACCGCCTCGCGGGCAACGGCAATCAGGGGTTTCTTGTCGATGTGCCTGTCGGTCGCATCTGCATCGGCAGTGTTCATCAACTGAACAGCGTGCCGGTAGCTCGCGTCCGCATACCTTTCAGCTCCTTCAGACTGAGCGATGCGCAACGCATTACGCGCTTCGTAGAATTCCAGCGGCAGATCGGCCTTCAGGACCAAGGGGTCGAACTTGAAGCCGGTGGGAAGATAACCACCACGCTCCATCAACTCATACTTTGCGTTGACTGCCTCAGTAGTTCCCTTGGTATCGTCGCGAACCACGTTTTCCAGGATGACGACATCGCTGGGCTGCCGAACGGCATAGTAGGGTTCTGCTGTAACGATCAGAGCGAATGCCTGTAGATCTGTGGTAGCTGTCAGCTTGCTTCGATCATTGCCGCCTACAAGCACTTCTCCAAGATTTACAGCTCGCCCCTCGGGTGAAATCGCCCACATCACATAAGTGAGGTATTCGTTCCCGAAGGTTGTGGGACTCTGAAGATTGCCAAAATCAGCTTCAACTTCCATGGTGCCGCGCTTGCTTCGCACCTTGGCTTTGCCGTCAGCCGAAGGCAACAGAGCCGTGCCGGCGAAATCGACATCGGTTGCTCCGCTGCGATGCCGGTAGTTAACCGCTTGTACCGAGCGACTAGTCACGATCACGCGATATGCTGGCCCGGAAGCCGAGGTGTCGACGACCATCGCCGTTTGCGAACTGGCTTGTGCAATCGCGCTCAAGCTGAGGGCACTTCCCATTACGAACAAAAGCATGCGCTTCAAGATTCCTCCTACTGGCAGAACTCTGCCATCTTGCGTTGAACTTGCGAATTGTTAACGAGCATGGACTGCAAGGATCTCATAACTCGATCCTTCAATGACCGACTCGGAACTGGGTGATGTACCCTAGCAGGTTGAATACCTTCAGAAGCAAAATAACCACGACAATCACAACGACTCCATTGAGAATGCCTTTGATCTGGCTCTGCATGGGAATGAAGCGATTCACAAGCCACAAAAGCACGCCGACTACCACTAGCGCGAGAACAACGGTGATAAGTGGCATTTCATACCCTCCATTTTTTGTGCGAGAAACCTGATTGGAATTCAGATGCGTATTCGATCAGGTGATTGCAATTCGCCATTGAGTGCTTGTCTATCTCTCGCCGGTATCCGCTTTGGCAAATGCGTTTCAGTAGAGGGAAAGCGCGTCAACGTGGCTGGGGTCGAGATCCTGACGTTTGGTTCTTACGCAATTAGGTCGGCTAACGAGGCAGAGCTAAGATAAACATGCTTGGCCCTCGAGCCATAGAGAAGAGGACATCGTTGACTCTTCTTTGTGTCTATTCTTTCAATAAGGCGATGAAATGTCTGAGCTAGAATGCTCATCATTGATATACACCGGCACGCACAGCTCTGCAAATGCGCAATCTTTTATGAAAGCTAGTGTTGCAGAGGGCCACGCGGAACCCATGCCAGATCACCACTCAGAACGTAAACAGCGATGGCGCCGAACATGAAAACTACTCCTACCCAGAAGCGCCAGTCACGATGCATCCGTCTCCAGTATGGGCCCGGATCGGGCTCGCCAATGTCGCTGCTGTTTCCTTCTCGGTTGTGCTTGCTGCCTGTCATATTGTCTCCAGTTCTACATAAATAGTCGCGGCGGCGAGTAAGGGCAGTTCCTCCGCCGATAAAAGCAACGCACTATGGTGTATGTGTGCCCGTGGAACGCGCCTGAATCGGTTGGCCAGCTTCTGTTGAGGATGAGACACTTGTTGGCGTAGGTTTCTCAGCTGGAATTTCGGTTCCCGGCGGGAAGATGAGAATTTGGATCGATCCCCAATCCCCCTCCAGTTTTGCGCCCTCCTGCTTGCCCATTCCCAGCGTCTTAAGCTGGCTGTCGTCAAACCCAAAGTTCTCTACCAGATATTCGCGAACTACCATAGCCCTGGCGTCCGTGAGCGTCTTGTCTTTTTGGGCATCGCCCTCCATTCCATTGGAGACCTGGACGACTGCAACTCCAAATTGATTATCTGCCAGGAATTCGCCGGCGGCATTGAGAGACTTCTGGTTCTTCAGTTTGGCCGAATCGCGTGTATCGAAGAGTTGATTGGCTGTGTAAGTAAACGTCTTAAGCGGCGCACCCGCCGGAAGTCCACCAATCCTGTTCGCTTCCAGGTTGTTTGAGTCTTCGTATCCACGCTTCTTAAAGTAGCCGCTCAAAAGAAAATTATGTTTTAATGCCTCCATATTCTCCTGGAAGTCCGTCACTCCGGTCTGCGCCTGAAGCATCGTTGCATTCAGCGTCCCTGTGGTCTGTTCCAGGTTCTGATAGAGCTGCTTGTCGTTCACCAGAGCCCCCACTGTTCCTTGGCCCGAATCGATCTTGGCGCTAACTGAATTAAGATGAGTGGTCGCCTGGGTCACGTTCAAGACGGCTTGTTGGCTGCTATCTAGAATGCCGCTCGTTTTTTTGAGGAGATCCGCCATCAGAAGCGGTGGCTCACTTTGAATAATCTCGCCATCCTTCACCTCTGCTTGTCCGGCAGATCCGAACGAAATAGCTATATACTGATTGCCCAGCATCCCCTCTGTTTCAATCGTGGCCACAGAATCGTGCTTGATGATCTCGTGCGTCGATTTGTCGAGGTCCATCAGCACTGTGACCTGCTCGCCGGGTTTGTGGGGAAGCGCGATGCTCTCCACAGTTCCGCTGTGGACACCGCCAACCTGCACGTCTGCTCCAGCAGCCAGGCCCGCGACATTGTCGAATTGAGCCTTCAGTTTGTATGTGGAGCGAAACAGATATTCCTTGCTCCCAATGACGAAGACCCCAGCGGCAAGAATTGCCAGTGTGCCAACGATAAATGCTCCCAGCCGTGCCACTCTCGACATAATCCCTCCTACGACTGCTTCAAGAATTCCTTTACAAATGTGATGTTGCTTTGCTGAAGGTCTTCGTAATCGCCCTCAATCACGACCTTGCCCTGATCCAAAATCGCCAGACGATTGGCGATGGTTCTGGCACTGTGCAGATCGTGCGTTACTACGATAGATGCCATCTGACGCTCTCGCTGCAGCTTGAGAATCAGGTCATCAATTTCACCGGAGCTGATAGGGTCCAGGCCGGCAGTTGGCTCGTCAAGAAGCAGTATCTCTGGTTCAAGTGCGAGCGCCCGCGCTAGGCCAACGCGCTTCTGCATTCCACCCGAGATATCGGAAGGCATCTTGTCGAGATTTCCCTCCATTCCCACTTCGGCCATCAATTGTCTGACGCGGTCGTCTCGTTCAGATCTCGACATCTCTCGCCTATGCCGTTTGAGAGGAAAAGCCACATTCTCAGAGATAGTCAGCGAATCGTAAAGCGCCGCGTGCTGAAACAGGAAACCCATTTTCTTTCTGATTTCGCTCATCTGATCGAGAGTCAGTCCGCTGATGTCTTGGCCATGGATCCGAATCGAACCCGAGTCAGGCTGATCGAGACCAATGATGAGTCTTAGCAAGACGCTCTTGCCGGTCCCACTGCGTCCCAGCACGGCCAGCGTTTCTCCCCGGCTCACGCTCAGGCTCATTCCATTAAGGACCTTTTGGCTCCCAAAGGCCTTATTTACGTTGTCGACGGTGACGACGGGCGCACTTCCGTCCTGTTCATCTTGGGCTTGTCTCATCGCAATGTCATACGCTGTGGCCATGTTCGTTTCACTTGCCGCGAAGTTATTTGTTAGGAAAAACAACCAGAATGATCTTGACCAGTACAACATCGGACAGGATCACGAAAAGAGAAGCAAGCACAACGGAGTTCGTTGCCGCGCGGCCTACGCCCTCGGCACCTCCTCGAGTACGCATCCCTTGAAAACTGGCAACCAGCCCAATAATCAGGCCAAACACTGCCGTCTTCAGCGTAGGCGGCAGAAAATCTTTCAGCGTAGCGCCGCCAAAGCCTCTGTCGATGAACTGATGGAATGAGATTGGCTCAACCAATGTCTGTGCAACCCAGCCCATCAGCAAGCCGCCTGCGTCGGCGGCAACGGTTAGCAGAGGCAGCATCAGGACGCATGCCAGAATGCGTGTCGCCGCCAGGTATCTGTATGGGTTTATGGCGGATGCCTCAATAGCATCGATCTGCTCTGTCACCTTCATCGACGCCAGCTCCGCGCCGATTCCCGCCCCCACCCGTCCGCTGACTACCAGACCGGTAATGATCGGACCCATCTCCTGAATCACAGCCCACACGACGGAGATGGGGAGCAACGCCTTGGCGCCAAATTGCGTCATGATGGAGCGCGTTTCCATTGACAGCACAACACCCACGGCTGCGCCTGCCAGGACGACCAGCGGAAATGATTTGGATCCGACCTCGTCCAGTTGCCGAACGAATTCGCGCCACTCATACGGCGGCGTAACCGCAGCCTTGCACACTTGCCAGAAGAAAATACCGAGGCTTCCAAACCACTCAAAGAATCCGCTGACCAGCCCCGTGACGTAACCTGCAACGAAGGGCAGCAGTTTCTTCCGCCGCCCCTGTCGCGACTGTTCGATCTCTGCGGCCGCAGTAAATCCAGTGGCGCTCAATGATTCGGACCAGGGTCAGGTGAGCCGTGCGCATTATTCAAGTGCATGCGAGAAAGCAAAGAGTGCGGTCCGCTATAGACAAATTCCAGGCTGATGTTACCGCCCACATATGCCAGCATGCTGTAGCTGCCGATGCGTAGTGCATCTTTGGCGCCGTAGCGGCTCGGGTACCATCCATATACAGCAGTCATCGATCCTGCATAGGGCGCCACCAGCGCGGGAAAGGAAAAAACCTGGTGGCCGTCTGCGCCGCGCCGGGCGATCAAAGTCGAGATCACGGCGTGGCGCAGACGCGGCAATACGCCTCTGCATTCACACCGGTAGTACAACGTATCTTCCTTGAAGGCTTCTGCCAACCCAAAACGCGTTGTGGTTCCAACCGCGGCAATCCCGAAGTCAGACCCCAATCGCTTAGAGTAGCCCTCAACACCTTGATTCCATTCCGGAGGCGAATTACTGAACTGGTTGATGCCGGCCGCGAACGCGGACGCTACGATGGGATATGGACCGAACGCGTCGAAAATGTAGTTGCTCGCCATGGTCCGCTGCGTCGGCCGCTCATAGGTCATCTCCGGTTGCACTGCGGTCACTCCTGGCGCGGCGACAGAGGGGTCTTTTGAAAAGGACTGCGCTTGCGCTCTAGCTGCCAGGGGATTAGCCGCAAGAGCGGCAATCGCCAGTAACAGGTGAGAAAACCTGCCGAGCGTTGCACATCGCCGCGCCGAGATAGGCGGCCTGCCTTGCCTACACGCCAGATCTCTTCGGCAGGAGCGCAGAAGCTGTGATTTCCATTTGTTCCATGACGGCTTCAAGGCTCACCTCTGGCGGACATCGCATCATCCGCATGCACTGAGCCAACCATTGAATCATGCAAGGCGGCTGGCCATGTCCAAAGCGATCATGCCAGAGGCGGAAGCCCGATAGATGGTCATATTTGCTCGCAGTAGCAGGCCGGATTCCCTTACCCGGCCTCCACGTGCGACATAGCGGGTACTTGCTCGATGAGAGTCTTTCTGCTGCTCGGCAGATGTCCAATACAGCACAGATATTGCTCGATTGATATAGAAGAATGGAACCCAGCCGCCAATAAGATTTGGCGAGGAGCCACTATGCTTGAAGATCGCGCGTTCCCTTCAATCCCCACGAAGATCCTGTTGCCCATCGACTTTAGCCCGTCATCCCAGGCGGCTCTTGAAATGGCAGCGGATCTTGCCGACCACTTCCACGCCGAACTTTACCTCGTCAACGTGATTCCCATGTTTCCGACGACAACGCTCCCCGATCTGATTCCCGAAAGTGAATTCATCAAAGAGGCGCGGACATTTGCCGAGCGCCATCTGGCGAAGTGCAGCGCAGTACTTACTGCAAGGGGAGTAAAGTCAACCACCAGCGTCGAAGTGGGCAATGATATAGCAGGGAACATCATGGAAGTGGTTGACCGCGAGCAAATCGACATGGTCGTCATTTCCACGCATGGCATCTCGGGATGGCATCCGCTGGTCTTCGGCTCCATCGCCGAGAAGGTCGTCAAGCTGGTGCAATGCCCGCTCTTGCTCCTTCGCTCTGCGAAGCCCGAAAGCAATGCGAAGATTGCATCAGAGCGTTCCATGGAATGGTGGTAGCGAGAACCGGGTGGTTCTCATGCCACCGTCCACACAACGGGTTCAAAGACCGACTCTACCCACTGTATCTACCCATCGGTTCCGATCGTCACGGCCATGACAGGCCACGATAACGTTCTGGTTTGCCCCAGATAGGAACGCTGCGCGCAAGGAGTTCGCCTTATTTGCAGTGATTCAGTGCGCCTTATGGCGGCGCCTGATCGGCATGTTGATGGATCGCAAGTGGAAGACGAATCAGAGAGACTGTGTAACCGATCCTTCTGGCAGGAAAGGAATTCAGCCCTGCGGCACGGACTTGTGCGACTCTCCTAACTCAGCAGTTGCTTCGCCACCTTGACGTATAACTCCACAGCCTCGAGCAGCTCCTTCTTGGCGAGCTTCTCAAATGGCGTGTGGGCCACGTGGATCGACCCAGGCCCCAGCAGCAGCGGCTCACCCCAGTTGCTCAACTGGGGAATGTCGGTGGAAAATTTTGCGACCATGGTCGGCAGGCCTTCGACCGCGCGCATGCGAATGAACGGCGTATCGAGCGTAAACTCCACCTCGGCCTGATCGCCCGCTGCTTCCACCAGTTGCGCGCGCACCTGCGCCGAGTCAGTCACGGTGCGCACCAGCACCTGGGCCTCGGCCTTGTCGGCCACGACATTGGGCGCATGTCCGCCGTGGATCTGCCCGATGTTCAGCGTGCTGGGCCCAATGCCCTCCAGCTCCGGCAGCGGCAAAGCCAGCACCTTGCCCAGCACCTCTACCAGCTTGTGAACAGCGCTCTCGCCCAGCTCGGGATAGGCCGAGTGGCACATCTTGCCTTTGCACCGGAAGGCCGCGCGCAACGCCCCCTTCGAGGCCAGCGCCAGGCGATTGTCGGTGGGTTCGCCGTTGATCAGAAAGCGGCTGCCCTTCGGCGTCTTGTTGGCGGCCACGGCACCGGCCGAGTCGCGCTCTTCGCCGCTCACGAACAACAACCCTATCCGAAACCCCACAGCCCGCAGCGCCTCGCCTGCGGCTACCTGTGCGGCAATAATGCCCTTGGCGTCGGAGACGCCACGGCCATACATAAACTCCTCGTCCTCACGGAAAGGAATATACGGCGGCACCGTGTCCATGTGCGTTGAAAACACCAGGTCGGGCGTCTCGCCCGACCTACTGGCAAAAACATTCCAGCGCGGGCCGCCGCCTGGGTTTTCGCTCGGCTGTTCCACGGGCGTCTTCTCCACAGCCCAGCCGCGCCCGGCAAGAAAATCGGCGAGAAAGTCGCCCACCTCGCCCTCGTGGTAGGTGGTGGATTCAATTTCGCACAACTGCTTGGTAAACGCGATGGGGTCGATGGGGGCGATGGAGTCGATGGCGGCGGCGCTCGGCGCGGGAAGAAGTTGATCGGTCATGATACTGCCAGAATATCCTAGAAGGCGTTTGTTCCCTATGCTTTCAGAGGATTTGCTTCGTTCGCGGTCGCAGGATTTCCGAGGAACTCCCGGCAGTAACCAATGGGCGGTGACGATTTCGCATAAGGAAATCTTCATCTTCTGCGCGTAGAATGGTGAGTGGCATGACCTCTGTTGTCGCACCAGCCCGTACTGACCTGACTTCGGCAGCAGAAACGCTGCGCAGCGCCAGTTTGAGAAGCATTCGGCTGACCGGTCCCGCAGGCCAGCTTGAGGCGCTTGTGAACGAGGGCGCTCCCAATGCGCCTTTTGCGGCACTGGTCTGCCATCCGCATCCGCTGGGCGGCGGTACTCTGCACAACAAGGTCGTCTACCATGCGATGAAGGCGCTCAACGATCCCAAATGGGGTTTGGGCTGGCCGGTGTTGCGCTTTAACTTTCGCGGGACGGGATTAAGCCATGGGCAGCATGACGGAGAGGCTGAATCCGGCGATGTGCTTGCCGCTCTCGACTGGCTCGATCACGAATACAAGCGCCCGCTGGTGTTGGTAGGCTTCAGCTTTGGCGCGGCGATGTCGGTCAAGGCCAGTTGCGGCCAATCGCGGCGCGGTACAGCTTTCAATGTCCGCGCTCTTGCCGTTCTAGGACTTCCCATACAAGTTGACGGCCGCGAATCTATCTATCCTTCCCTGCGCACATCTACGATTCCCAAACTCTTTCTCAGTGGAGACAGCGACCAGTTCGCGCCAGCTGAACAGTTGGTGCGAGTGGCCGCATCCTCCGCAGAGCCCAGACGACTGGTGCTCCTCCCTGGCGCCGATCACTTTTTTACGGGACAACTGGAATCGATGCAGCAAGCGCTTTCCTGTTGGCTCAAGGAGCAACTGTCATGACACCGGTCGGCGATACCCCATTGGAAACCCTGCACTCAGCGGCTACGGACATCTTCACCGGCGCCGTGGCCGCATGCAATATCGCATCGGCCTTTGACCGGCGCATTCGCTTTGAAGGCAACACACTGCATCGTCTGATTCCCGACGGCAGCGGCCCAGCGACCATCAATCTCGCCGCTTACAAGCGCATCTTTGTGATTGCGCTGGGCAAGGCGGCCGGCCCCATGCTCGAAACCTTGCTTGTCCGCATGAAACGCCGCAAGGGAATGCGCGGCATCTGTTGCACGAACCAGTTGCCCAGGTCGCGCAACTGGCGCTTCCGCTATTTTGAGGGCGGTCACCCCACACCCAATGAGGAGTCGTTTGACGCGGCTCGCGCCACGCTGGCCTTGCTCAAGAAGGCCCGCAAAGACACGCTGATCTTCTTTCTCATCTCCGGCGGCGGGTCGGCGATGTTTGACTTGCCGCTGGATCCGAAGATCACACTCGACGACACCATCGCATTCCATCAGCTTCTGCTGGCTTCGGGCGCGCCCATCAACGAGGTGAACACGCTGCGCAAGCACTTTTCCGCGGTGAAAGGCGGACGGTTGGCCATCGCCGCGCCAGAGGCGGCTAAGGTCTCGCTGCTGCTGCCCGACGTGCCTCTGCGCTCTCTCGATGCGCTTTCGTCCGGCCCGACATCGCCCGATCACTCCACCGTCGCCGACGTGCGCACGCTTCTTGCCAAGTACGATTTGGCCCCGAAACTGCCGCCTTCGATCCGCGCCTTCTTTGATCGGGAGGATTTGCCCGAGTCGCCCGGCAACAAAGGATGGCTTCCGCCGTTCCTATCTCGGATTCCATGGACCGGGGCGGGACCCGTGCGCAGCGTTACCTCGGCTGCCGCCATGAAAGGCGAAGATCTACCGTTTCGCGATTCGGTCTTCGAGGTTCTGCTCTCAAGCCACGATTTGATTGAGAACGCCCGCGCCCTTGCCGAAAAGGCTGGCTACTACACGGTGGTTGACAACAGCTGCGACGACTGGGACTATGCCGACGCCGCGCGCTACCTGCTCGAACGCTTTCATGCCCTCCGGGCTGTCCACCCACGCCTCTGCCTGATCTCGGTGGGTGAGGTAACGGTGAAGATGGACCGCGCCCCTGGCGCAGGCGGCCGCAATCAGCAGTTTGTCATGGCATGTGCTCTGGAACTTGAAGCCCATCCGGGCGAACGGATCACCGTGCTCAGCGCAGGTTCCGATGGCATCGACGGCAATACGCGATCAGCCGGAGCCATCGCCGACCCCACCACCGTCACCCGCGCTCATGCCTTCGGATTCCACTTGAAGTCTTCACTGGCCGCCTTCGACGCCTGTCCCATGTTTACCGCCCTCGGTGACGCTGTCGTTACTGGCCCCACGGGACAGAACCTCCGCGATCTGCGTCTCCTGGTTGCCGAAAGACTCTAGTCCGTCGCCGCCAAGGAATGAACTTCAGTCGGCAGATTGACTCGGAGTTCGCGATCCTCACTGCAAGCATTCGCCGAATCCTATAACATGGCATTCATACTAATTCTGCAAGGAAGAGGAACAGTTCGTGGCACGAGAATCAGCGGGCAAGACTGTCGCGAAAACGGCCGATATCCGCACTGTCGCGGCTCTCGCGAAAGTCTCCATCGCCACTGTCTCCCGCACAGTCAATGGCTCTTCGGCGGTCAGCGATCGCCTGTCAAAGCGCGTGTGGCGCGCCATCGAGCAGTTGAACTACTTTCCCAATACTCATGCGCGCAGCCTGGTATCGGGCCGCAGCCGCATCCTGGGCATCATTGTGGAAAACATTATCAACCCTTTCTTCCCTGAGCTCATCCAGTGCTTTGAAGAGGTGGCGGTCGCGCACGGCTATGAGATTCTGGTCAGCTCCACCAGCGGCAACCTTGCCACACTCACAACCTGCGTCCGGCGCATGATCGAGCGCAAGGTCGAGGGTGTGGCTGTGCTCACTTTCGGCCAGGAAGAGCCGATCCTCGACCAGTTAGCAAACCACGGCATTCCCATCGTCCTTGCCGAGTTTCATTTGCAAGACCCCAAAATCAGCACCATTCTTATGGATTACAGCACTGGCATCCATGCGGCCGTCAACCACCTGGTCGATCTTGGTCACCGCAAGATCGCATTTCTGGCCGGTCCGCATATGCTCCACTCTGCCATCACACGCGAGAACGATTTCCGTACCGCAATGGAAGCCGCCGGGTTGCCCGCCGAGATCCACTGGATTGTCGAGTGCGACCACACCGCCAAGGGCGGCGTGGCTGGCTTCAACCAGTTGCAGGCGCTTTCCACCCGGCCCACAGCTATTCTTTGCTCCAACGACATGACCGCCGTCGGCGTGTTGCGCGCCGCTTATATGCAGGGCCTGCGCGTACCCCACGATTTGTCAGTCATCGGCCTCGACGACATCGATTTTGCCGAGTTCACCTTGCCCCCGCTCACCACTATCCGCCTTTCTCGCGCCGATCTTGCGCACGCGGCCTTCGAGGCTCTCCGGCAACAGGCTGAAGAACCCGGCAATCCCCATATAAAGCGCGAATTTCTGGTATCCACCAGCCTCGTGAAGCGCTCATCGACTGCCGCGCCGCCCCTGGTCGGGCAATAGAAGCGTTTGGTGGTGCGGAGTCTGGTGATTTATAGTTCCCGGTTGTTTGCCGCGCGGCATTTCAATGTCGTCTGCGGCGGCACTGCATTCAAACGAGGATATTCATGCCGACAATCTCACGCCGTAATCTGCTCTCTTCTGGTCTTGCCCTTTCCGCGTCTTCGCTGCTAGCCCGCTCTGCCTGGGGGCGCGCTGCCGCCCTGGTAGACGGCTCACCGGGTGCGTCGCCGGATGAGGCTCCGGCCGCGGTTGCGCCGCGCCAACAGTTGCTCTTCGATTTCGGCTGGAAATTTCAGTTTGGCCACGCCTCTGACCCGGCCCGCGACCTAGGCTTCGGCAACGGACAGGGAGATTTCGCCAAGACTGGTGACTTTGCCTTTGCAAAGGCTAAATTCGATGACTCGAAGTGGCGGACGCTGAATCTGCCTCACGACTGGGCGGTTGAGTTGCCCTTCGTGCGCGACGAGGAACAAAAGTCCCATGGCTACAAGCCCCTCGGCCGCCGTTATCCCGAGACCAGCGTGGGCTGGTACCGTCGCGAGTTCGAGATCCCTGCCAGCGATTTGGGCCGGCGGATCGCCGTCGAGTTCGACGGAGCCTTTCGCAGCGTGACCATCTTTGTGAATGGCTGCTTCATCGGACGCAACGACAACGGCTATGCGCCCTTCCACTTTGACCTGACCGACTTTCTGAACTATGGCGCGAAGAATTACATTGTGGCGCGCGTGGACGCTAGCTTCGGCGACGGCTGGTTCTACGAGGGTGCCGGCATCTACCGGCATGTGTGGCTCACCAAGACCGACGCACTGCATCTGGGCAAGTGGGAGAGTTATGTGCGCGCGGATTCGAAGGGTGATGCTGCCAATCTGACGCTTGGCACGGTAGTCGTCAACCAGGGCAAGCAGCCTGAGAACGCCAAAGTCACGTGGCAGATTCTTGACGCCGCAGGCAAGACGGTAGCTAACGCCGAGGCTCCTACGCAATCCATCGCCGTGGACGGCAGCGTAACTTTTGCGGCAACGGCGAATCTCGTCAATCCTGCGTTCTGGTCAGTCGATGCGCCCAATCTCTATTCCGCGATTGTGACCGTTGAAGCCGGGGGCACGCCGCGCGACGCCGAGCGCGTGACCTTTGGCGTGCGCACCGCAGTCTTCGACGCCGACAAGGGCTTCTTCCTCAACGGCAAGCCGCTAAAGATTCAAGGCACGTGCAACCACCAGGATCATGCGGGTGTGGGCGCTGCGTTGCCCGACCGGCTACAGACATTCCGGCTTGGAGTGCTGCGCGAGATGGGCTGCAATGCGGTGCGCACTTCGCACAATATGCCCTCGCCCGAATGGGTTGATGCCTGCGACCGCATGGGTGTGATGATGATGTGCGAGACGCGCCAGATGAGCTCGAATCAAGAGGGGATGGCGCAGTTGGAGGCCATGGTCAAGCGCTATCGCAACTCGCCGTCCATCATCCTGTGGTCCATCGGCAATGAAGAGTGGCAACTTCAGGAATCGATGGCCGAGCAAGGCGCCAAGATCGCGGCAAGCATGGTGCAGCTCTGCCACGAACTCGATCCCACGCGGGTGGTCTCCGCGGCCGTAAACGGCACCAACGAGAAAGGCGTCTCTGATGCGCTCGATATTGTCGGCTTCAACTACCGGCTGGAACTCCCGGATGCGTATCACCAGAGGCATCCCAAGCGCCCGCTCTACGGCTCTGAGACGGCCAGCTCGTTCTACACACGCGGAGATTCCTCCACAGACCCATTGCGCAACACGGAGAGCTCCTACGATGTAAATCCCGCTAATTGGGGCGAGACCGCCGAAGAGTGGTGGAAGTTCTACGCGACGCGGGACTGGGAGGCTGGCGGCTTTATGTGGACCGGCTTTGACTATCGCGGCGAGCCTACACCCTATGCATGGCCCTCAATCAACTCGCAATTTGGCGTGATCGACATGTGCGGCTTTCCCAAGGACACGTTTTACTACTACAAGGCATGGTGGAGCGCCGAGCCGGTCTTGCACCTCTTCCCGCACTGGAATTTCGAGGGCAGGGAAGGCGATGAGATTCCCGTGTGGGTCCACTCAAACCTGGACCAGGTCGAGCTGTTCGTGAACGGCAAGAGCCTTGGCAGCCAGAAGGTTCCGCATCTGGGTCACCTTGAGTGGAAGGTCAAATACGAAGCCGGCGCAATCGAGGCGCGGGGCTCCAAGGGCGGCAAGGTTGTCCTCACCGACAAACGTGAGACAACCGGGCCGGCGGCTGCCATCCGGGTCACCGCAGACCGAACCGAGATCAATGCCGACGGAGAGGACATTGCGATCCTCAAAGTGGAAGCTCTGGACAAGGAGGGCCGCCGGGTTCCGACGGCAGGCAATTTGATCGGGTTCAAGATCTCCGGCGCCGGTTCGCTCATCGGGGTAGGCAATGGCGATCCCAACTGCCAGGAAAACGATAAGGGACCCAAGCGTTCGCTTTTCAATGGTCTGGCGCAGGTGATCGTGCAATCCACTAAACAGCCAGGCCAGATTGACATCGAAGCGGTTAGGGAAGGCTCGGATGGACCCGTGCTGACGCCGTCCAAACTAACCATCACAACCAAACGGGTGGAGCCGCGTCCGGCTGTGGGGTAAAGAAGATATGCGCCATAGCGGTTCCACAATTGCTAGACCCCGATAGCACCGCCCAAGAGTGGCTTTTTTCTCAAGAAAAAGCCACCTTTCACGAAACCAAATAGGACACGTGAATTGTGGACCCGCTTTAACTTGCTGGCTTTGTCACTTACCCGCGGCCGATCCCGGTGCTCTTGTTGGGGCGTTACCTTTCTCCCCGGAACTGGATGATGCGGCGGCGGTCGCGCTTTGAGGGGCGGTGTTCGGGCAGCGGCGCAAACTCCTGTATCGCTTTGCGCTCGGCAGCCAGTTTGAGGCGTGCCGCGATGCTGGCTTCGGTTTCATGATAGAGGGTCTGCGCAACCGCCGCCGGGCCACGCATCTCGCTGAGGAACAGCACCTCGACAAGAAACTCGCCGCCCTCGTTCCTTACCGTGAGCATATCGCCCACGCGCACCTCGCGCGCTGGCTTGGCCTGTGCGCCGTTCGAGGCTATGCGGCCCAGGTCGCAGGCCTTTGAGGCCAGCGCCCGCGTCTTGAAGAAGCGGGCAGCCCAGAGCCATTTGTCGATGCGCACTGATGTCATGTATGTATTCTCGTACAAGAGGCAGGTTTCTTGCAGCCTGGAAAAATCTGCAAAGCAATCGATGCAAGCGGACTAGCTTGCGGATTCCGATGCCTTGAGTTGCAAAGGCGCAATTGCCGGTAGTTTGCGAACGGAAATCGGCTCTGCTGCGTCTTGTGAATGCAACTGCCAAAAAATCACTTTCAGGTCCAACGAAAATGAATATTTGCGCCATGCGTCTGGTTTCTTCAAGCATTCTTCTCTTCGCTATACCGTTGTTTGGTCAGATTCATCACCCGCATCATTCGCGGTTTCCCAATGCGCCGGTGAACGATCCGCAGTTGCAGTTGCCCGCCGATCAGGCGCAGTGGTGCTTTACGCCGGAGAGCAGCCGCAGCGGCTACGACCAATTCGAGCAGTTCGATACCTTCCCGCAGCCGGCGAGCAAGGGCTATCTTTGCATCAACATTCCTGCCGGAAGGACGTTTGTTATTGACTATCTTTTTGCCGAGGCCGATTACGACCAGGAGCTGCCGGCGCCCGCAGAGTGGTACTTGAATGCAACGATTGGAAGCTATGAACAGTTGACCGGATATGCGACGGAGAGGGTTGGCGCTGTAACTGCCAATCCCCATTACGTGCTCTCTCAGCCTGTTCGCCTGGCGGTGACGGGCGGCACGCGGGTGACACTGATCATGCACAGTTACTTCGTCGGCGCCAATAACTCGATCACGGAGACGCCCGGCACCGCGAACTTATCGCTGATCGGGCATTGGGAGTAGGGCGCCGAATGCAGAACATCCGCGCCCCTCTGAATTATGCCGCGGACTTCTGTTCGGTCAGTACCTGTACCTGAACGAGTTCATCGAAGATGGAGCGGTAGTGGATCATGGCGGCGCGCAATTCCTCTGTGGTTGCCTGCACTCCGCCGGGCCGCACAACAACGGCATGAGCTGAACGGTAATTCTCCATCACCAGAGGATGATCGACGGATAGATCCGCCGCGCGCTGGTCGAATTCCGCAACAGGGTAGCCGCGCGCCACCAACAGGGCGGTGACCAGTTCGTCCGCTTCCGTGACCGCGCCTTTGGGATGATCGACGAAACGGGACTGCACCGCCTGCCACTCAGCCAGAAAACGCGCGCGTTCCGTGGGGGCCAGCTCCCGGATATTCAGTTTTTCCACGCGGGTTGCGCGATCGGCAAGCTTGGCTTCGGCCTTTTGTTCCGTGCCATGCACAATGACGGCGCGGTTGTACTCCGTCCCGAATTGATTGCGCAGCGCCAGCGAATGTTTCTTGCGCCTCTCAAGGTAGACGCCCACGATAATGCCAACGATCATGACGACCACAACCACGGTAATGATGAATCTTGGATCCATAAGACTGAAGTGCATGGTACCCTCCTGTTGATTGCATGTCCGCGCAGAGAGAGGTGGGGTTGGGGTGCTTCCTCGGCTGGGCTGGAACGTGATTCTTAATCCATGGAGAGTATTGAACGGACCGCTTGATGCTGGCTGGCCAGATTTGCTCACTGGAGCAGCTCAATATCGAGTGAATGTGGAGACGATCCAGGGCTTGAATCGGGATTCCGCGTCTGTACGTGTGCTTTTACAGAGGAGACACATAGTGAGAATTACCCGGTAATCTGCCAAGCGCACCGCAACATGTTGATTCCATCCGTTGTCGGATTGGGAAACAACACATTGGCGCCACGTCATCGGCGCCCGGATCAGCGCGCCGAAGCATCGAATGTTGTCAAGCATTGAAGGGCGATATCATTGTGGGCCGTACTCAGATTCGAAACGACTGTCTTGAATCTTGCTGAATTCCTGCCTTCATCTTCGCCCGCTAGTCTGCAAACTGCATCTCGCCTGACCGCAGTAAGAGTCTGCA